>OAVX01000003.1_pt1 | contig 378581 bp, 347 predicted proteins | sample 1476471 | NCBI WGS metagenome assembly OAVX01 (sample SAMEA2580114, study PRJEB22360) | human gut metagenome | biome: human gut; feature: human-associated habitat; material: faeces | place: Denmark | collected 2008/2010
AAAAAATCTTTGAGTACGCAGGGCCATATAAGAAAAATATGTATGTGGCCACGGTTGTCGTACTGGTCAGCGTTCTTATGGGCGTCCTGCCTTTTGTGCTGGCCTATCAGGTCATTTCGCCATTGGTTATGGGCGATTCTGTTGAGACAGAATTTGTTTTATTGCGTGTTATAGGGGTTTTGATCTGTCTTGTTTTGCAGGCGGTTTTATATGGATGGGGATTATCAATTTCTCATAAAGCAGCATATAACACATTGTTCCGGCTGCGGGTATCTCTGCAAGAGAAGTTTGAGAAACTTCCCCTTGGCATTGTGGAGGAAAAAGGGACAGGGACAATCAAAAAGCTGTTTGTCGATGATGTGGACAGCTTGGAATTGCTCCTTGCTCATTCAGTCCCGGAGGGTATCGCAAATTTGCTGATCCCGCTGGTGATTTATGTTGCTATGTTTTGTGCGGACTGGAAACTGGCTCTTATGTCTTTGGCCTCTATCCCGATCAGCCTGCTCTCCATGGTCATTATGTACTCTGTTGGAATGAAGCGCATGGGTCCCTACTATCAGTCTGCACAGAAAATGAACAACACGATCATTGAGTACATCAATGGTATGGAGGTTGTCAAGGTTTTCAACCGGGAGAGTGAATCTTACGAGAACTTCCGCAAGGATGTAACGGACTATCGGGATTATACCTTGGCATGGTATAAGGCCGCCTGGCCCTGGATGGCGATATACGGAAGTCTGCTGCCCTGCACTGTTATTCTGACTTTGCCTCTTGGGGCATGGTTTGTTCTCTGTGGCATAAGCACTTTACCTGATTTGATTTTAGTCCTCTGCCTTTCCCTCAGCATTGGGATTCCTCTCCTGAAAGCACTGGGCTTTATGGAGACGATTCCGAATCTGAATTATAAGATCACGGCACTTGAACAGATGTTAAATGCGGCACCGCTGCAAGCTGCTGAGGATGATTTCCACGGACAGGATTTTAACATTTCTTACGATCATGTTTCCTTTGCGTATCAAACGACACAGCCTGGCCCAGATGGGAAACCGATAATAGCGGAAAACGAAGTCCTCCACGATATTACCCTTGTGGCAAAAGCAGGACAAAAAACTGCCCTGGTTGGTGAATCCGGTTCTGGCAAGAGCACCCTTGCAAAACTGTTGATCCACTACTATGACCCGCAGAAAGGGAGCATTTCCATTGGCGGGCAGAAACTTTGTGATATGAGCCTGGAGGCATTGAACAGCCGCATTTCCTATGTGGCTCAGGATCAGTACCTGTTTAACACCTCCCTGCTGGAAAATATCCGTCTTGGACGTTTGGATGCTACCGATGAGGAAGTAATGGAGGCGGCGAAGAAAGCCCAGTGTATGGAGTTTCTGGAAAAGCTGCCGCAAGGTATTCACTCCATGGCGGGCGATGCGGGGAAAATGCTTTCCGGGGGGCAGCGCCAGCGAATTTCCCTGGCGCGAGCAATATTGAAGGATGCCCCGATTGTAGTGCTTGACGAGGCCACGGCCTATGCTGATCCAGAAAATGAGGAAAAAATGGAGGCTGCTATTGCGGAGCTGGTGAAGGGAAAAACCTTGGTAGTTATCGCTCACAAACTTCCCGCTATAATGAACGCAGATCAAATATGCGTTATGGATCACGGAAAGATGGTGGCAACCGGAAAACATCAGGAGCTGATTCAAGCTTGCCCAGAATACCAAAAGTTGTGGAAAGCGGCTCAGGACAGCGCCGAGTGGAAAGTATCTACTGCAAAGGAGGGAAGATAAATGTTTGCATTGATTTCAAGAATCCTGAACCTCTCCGGGAGGTATAAAAGCCGTATTCAGGCTGCATTTCTATGTGCATTTGTCGAGTCCATTCTCTCCAAAATGCCGATCTTCATGGCGTTTATTGTCTTTGCCGGGTTTGCTGATAATACGCTGACTGGAAAGACCTGTCTGTTTGTCGGACTTGGATTATTAGCTGTTGTAGTGGTTCAGACAGTGGTTCACTATTTGAGCGACCGTCTGCAAAGTGCCGCTGGATTTATGATCTTTGCTGATAAACGGATGGAGTTGGGAAATCATTTAAGAAAAATGCCGATGGGTTACTTTACATCGGGGAATATTGGCAAAATCAGCTCTGTTCTCAGTACGGATATGGTTTTCATTGAGGAAGTTTCTATGAGTACCATTGGCAACATGATGAGCTATATGCTGTCTACTTTGGTTTTAGCTGTTTTTATGTTCGTACTGGATTGGAGACTTGGGCTGATTGCGGTAATCATTACCTTGCTGGCATCGCTGGTTGCAAAATATATGAATAAGGTTTCCTTCAAGGAGGCTGTCGGGCGTCAAAACCAAAGCGAGAATTTGACGGATGCGGTCTTGTCTTTTGCTGAAGGAATTGGGGTTATCAAAAGTTACAATCTGCTCGGAGAAAAATCTGACGAATTAACGGAAAACTTCAAAAAATCAAGGGATGTCAATACGAAGTTTGAGCAGAAAATGACACCGTGGACCACTGGCTTAAACATTCTCTATGGCGTGGGTATTGCCGCTATCTTCGGTTTATCCGTTTTTTTACATCAGGAAGGCGTACTCTCCCTGGCTTATCTTTTGGGCGTGCTGCTGTTTGTCTTTGATCTCTTTGGGCCTCTGAAAGCTCTTTATGGAGAAGCAACCCGACTGACCGTGATGAATGCCGCATTAGACCGCATTGAAGCTGTTTTGGACGAGCCCGAACTTCCCGATAACGGAAATCAACATATTCTGTCACAGGCACAGCCGGATCAGCCAGAAGTACAATTTAGCGATGTGGCCTTCGCCTATCAGGACAAGGAAGTCCTGCACAACATCAGCTTCTCTATGCAGAAGAATACCATGACCGCACTTGTGGGACCGTCTGGCGGTGGCAAATCCACGATTGCGAACCTTCTGGCGCGGCTGTGGGATGTGAAATCTGGAACGGTAACGGTTCGCGGGACGGATATTCGGGATGTGCCGCTGGCTGAGTTGATGGAACAAATCAGCATGGTATTCCAGCGCGTGTACTTATTCCAAGACACAATTTATAACAATATCAGCATGGGCAAACCTGACGCCACTGAACAGGAAGTCTATGAGGCAGCTAAGAAAGCTCGGTGTTATGACTTTATCATGGCTCTGCCGGATGGATTTCAGACTGTTGTTGGCGAGGGCGGCGCTACTTTGTCCGGCGGCGAGAAACAGCGTATTTCTATTGCCCGCTGTATTCTGAAAGATGCCCCGATTGTAATTTTAGACGAAGCAACAGCCAGTGTCGATACTGATAATGAAAGTTACATTCAGGAGGCAATCAATGAGCTGGTCAAGGGTAAGACATTACTTGTAATTGCACATCGGCTGAATACCATCCGGCAGGCAGATCAGATTTTGGTAATCTCTAATGGACAGATTAGCGAACAGGGAACCCATGATGAGCTTATGGCAAAAGCCGGAATTTATCAGGAATTTGTCAATATCCGAAAAAAATCTGCTGGATGGAGCCTTACATAAGGGAGGAACGGATGAAACTTCATGCGTCAGGCGAGGACTACTTAGAGGCCATACTAATGCTGCAAAAGAAATCCGGCATGGTACGCTCTGTTGATCTTGCCCGACACATGGGCTTTAGCAAACCGAGTATCAGCCATGCAGTAGGTGTCCTGCGGGACGGTGGCTTTCTGACCGTGGATAAAGATGGTTTTCTCCATCTGACAGACATAGGCCGGGAGATTGCCGAGAAAATTTATGAACGGCACCGATTCTTTACGGAGCAGCTTGTCGCTGCCGGTGTCGATCAGGAAACGGCAGAGCAAGACGCCTGCCGGATAGAACACGCAATCAGCGAGGAATCCTTTCAGAAATTGAAAGACGCTTTAAGGAAGGAAGGTGATGACATGGGAAACTAGCGGTACTTGATTTATCGGAGAATGGCCGGCAGATTGGTGAGAAACTTTTTGTTTTGCTTGATGTTGAGCAGAAACGCGAAATGATACAGTTTGTCCTTGAAACAGAACAACAGCAGGGCTTTTCGGCCATCCCATGTACTAACCCGGATTCTTTTGGCGCACGGATAGATACGTCTCAACTTTTAACAGAAATTCGGGAAGGTGATCTGTATTTTTGTCTGGAAGAAAGAGAGGTCGCTGTCCAAGGGAAAAAGGTAGATTTGTCGGTCAGAGAGTTTAATGCCCTTTACTTATTGCTTATGAATCGAAGACGAGTAATGACCTTTGAAACCATAGCCTACCATGTATGGAGTGAGGAATATGTTGAGAACGAACTAACTGCGATTCATAACATAATGAGTCGGCTGCGGCAAAAACTCAAAATATCCCCGGACATTCCAGATTATATTATCAGTGTGCGCGGTGTTGGATATAAATTTGACACAACGCAGCAAAAGAAGTGAAATTACAACATCTTGATTAACTTCTGAGAAAAAGGTGAACGGAGGCTGATTACTATACCCTATATAATGTCCCCAAAGTAACAGATTGGGGGAAGTATAAAAGCAATACCGTTCTAATCTGTTTGTGCTCCCCCAGGTATGGGGGCAGACATGCACATTTGGAAGGTCCAATATTTCTACAGAAACCGACAACGATATAGCCGAAAATCTTTTAGTGCCGCAGCTCAAAACGCTGCGGCGCTTTTTGTATCGACATATTTTTATCCTTTTCCCCAATACTCAACAAAATATTCCTATGAGCGCGTTCCTGAAATAAAACAGGTACGCGCTTTTTTCATATCTGAAAGGCGGACAAGCCTATCTGATTTTTTTCTTGTAGGCGGAACTCCTGGCTGTCGCTCCCCGCCCTCTGATTTCGATTTTGCCTATCAACTCAAAAATTGAAATTGGAGGATAATCTAATGAAAAAGATCAATCTGCGGGATTATTACCCGTTTTATACAACTGATACCATTGTGGAAGTGCCGGACGAAGTGGCTGATTTGCTCCATGAGTATAAGCTGAATGAGGCGGCTTATATTTTGCGTACATACCGGCACAAAGCATATTTTTCGCTGGACTATGATGCCAATGTCGAGCGTGACGCTCTGGTAATTGTCCTGACACCTGCGGATATTTTGGAACGGAAAGAAGAAAATGCCAGGCTGTATCAGGCACTTGCCTCTTTGCCGGAGAAACAGCGGAATCGGATTTATGCGCACTATTTTCTTGGCATGAGCAAATCGGATATTGCAAAAGCGGAGGGCACCCATAAGAGCCGAATTACTCGCTCTATCAATGCCGGCCTGCGAAGTTTGGAAAAGTTTTTGAAAGAACTTTCCTGACAGACGGCAACTTTGCCCCCGAAAATGAAATGAATAATAGAGGGACATATTCGGCAGACAAGTCCAATGGGTGCGGCCATACAGCACATGCTCTGGTCCACCCCAACTATAAAATGTCATAATGGCCGTGCCCTCGTTGCACTTTGACAACCGAATATACGTTGCTATGGGTACGTCATTCTGTGTTCCGAGCGGCAAATGGAGCGGCGCAAAGACAGGCAGCCAGGGAGGTGATGAATCCGGCTGTCCGAGCGATCCACGCAATCCATTGACCCGGCTGTGGCAGGCCGGGCGCGACGACGGCGCAGATCATAATGGTACTTTTTCACAATCTCTCACGGACTTGAAGGGAAGTCCCTGCGGTGTGCGCTTGCTCTGGCAAAGCGGCGGCATCTGCGGGGCTATGATGCGGTAAAGCTGGCCGCAGCCTATGGCAACCCCGCTTTGTGTAGACAGAGCTGCCGGGGGGCGTGGCAAATACGGCAAGCAAAATCGAAATCAGATACAATGGGCCGGACCTGTTTCTATTTATAGGGCGGGTCCGGCTTATTCATGTGGTTTTGATAGACCAGTAATTTCAGGAAGGAGTTGGTATTATGGAGAATATTACTGCTGGCGGAAGCGGTTCATTGGTAGACATTCGGGATGTCACCGTGGATAAGGAGCTTCCCCGCGAGGAACGAATCACTGAATTTGTGCGCCAGATCAAAAACCCTTACCGTTTTAAGTGCGGACGTTTTACCGTCCGGGCCAGCTTTGCCCCTGGCGGTGCCACCCTGGAGGAATGTATCAAGGGTATTTTACGGTGAAGCAAAATTTCTTCCAGAAAAGGGCTGACTTTCCCGTAAGAGCGTGGTACAATAAGAGTCGGAAAAGGAATTGAATACGGCATAACCACACTTCTTGAATTGCGGGGATTTTTCTGCGCAACGAAAGGAGTGTTTTTTTATGCAGGTTTATAAAGCTATTAAGTATATCCGTCTTTCCTATACGGATGACAAGTCGGTGGAAAGTGACAGCGTTGCCAATCAGCGGCGGCTCATTGATGATTTCATTGCCCGGCACCCGGAGATTGAGGTTGTGGCAGAAAAGATTGACGACGGTTACAGCGGTGTCCTCTTTGACCGTCCAGCATTTCAGGAAATGATGCGGATGATCGAACAGGGCGAGGCTAACTGTGTCATTGTAAAAGACCTTTCCCGCCTGGGGCGTGAGTACATAGAGACGGGCCGTTATATGCGTCGGGTATTTCCGGCCTACGGCGTCCGTTTTATCGCCATCAATGACAATGTAGACACGGAAAATGACGCTGCAGATGATCTCACCGTATCGGTAAAAAACATTATGAACGAGGCATACTGCCGGGATATTTCCGTAAAGACCCGGAGTGCCCTGGATGTGAAACGACGCAGCGGTGATTTTGTTGGAGCTTTTACTATTTACGGTTATGTAAAAACTGGCGACAAGCATAAGAGTTTGGAAGTTGACGAGTATGCAGCGGGTGTGGTACGGGATATTTTCAGAAAGCGTCTGGAAGGATTCAGTGCTTCCCATATTGCTGATGAACTGAACCGCATGGGTATTCTCTCTCCGCTGGCTTATAAGAGGAATCACGGGATGCCCCATGCCAAAGGCGGCTATACGGACCGTAAGGATTGTAAATGGTCTGCCACTACCATCATCCGCATTTTGAAGGACGAAACCTATACCGGGACACTGGTGCAGGGAAAACAGACAACGCCCCACTTCAAATTGAAGGAGCGTGAGGATAAGCCTTCATCCGAGTGGATTCGTGTAGAGGGCACCCATGAGGCGATTATCCAGAAACACGATTTTGACCTGATTCAGCGACTTCGCCGGATTGACACCCGGACCTCTCCTAAATCGGATAAGGTATATCTGTTCTCCGGTATTTTGATCTGTGGATGCTGCGGCTGCCGCATGACCCGTAAGACAAACCGCTACAAAGACAAGGAATACCACTACTACTATTGCCCTACGGGCAAAAAGAATGGCTGCGCTTCCTCTGTGATGCTGAAAGAGGACGACTTGATCGAGTGTGTGCAGGACAGCTTAAAGGGCCATATTGAAAATGTGGCTTCTCTGGATTCGCTGTTGTCCAGTATCAGTCAGGAACGGATCAACCGGGAACTGGCCCAGGAATACGCCGGACAGATCAGAGCCAATGAAAAACAGTTGGCACAGATTGAGGGTTTCAAGACGAAGCTCTATGAAAATCTGGTGAGCGGGATTCTTACCAAAGAAGAATATCTATCCTACAAGCGGAAATACAATGCGGACATTGAATTGCTGCAAAAGGCAGTTGCGGAATGGGAGGAACGGCTGACAGATGTATTGGAAAACCGCAGCGAGCGGAACCGCTGGATCAATCACTTCATGCAGTTTTCCACGATGGAGGAAATTGACCGCCGCGCAGTCATGCAGCTTATCCGCAGTATTCGCGTGATTAGCAAGGACGAGCTGCATATTGAATTTAATTATCAGGACGAATACAAAAAAGCGGTTGCCCTGGCAGAGCAGATCGTAGAACAGGCCGCGGAAAGGAAGGTGGGTTAAATGGCAAGAAAGAGCAGAAAAGAAACAGTAATCACGGCTGAGCCAGTACCATCTTTATATGTTCATGTAGCACTGTATATCCGGCTTTCCGTGGAGGATAACAAGAAACGGGGATGTTCGGTGGAAAACCAAAAGCTGGTCCTGAATGATTTTCTTGCTGATAAACCGGATTTTGTCGTCTATGATACCTATATCGACAACGGCATGACGGGCACGAATTTCCATCGTCCGGGCTTTCAACAGATGCTTTCGGATATTGAGGCAGGCTATATCAACTGTGTGATTGTTAAGGACCTATCCCGCCTGGGGCGTAATTCCATTGATACCGGCTATTATATCGAACAGTATTTCTACACGCACAATGTCCGTTTTATTGCGGTTACAGATCAGTTTGATACGGCAGACCCCGGCAATCTTCACGGAGGCATTATGCTTCCGCTGAAAAACATGATAAATGAAGCCTATTCGCTGGATATTGGCCGGAAGATCAAGGCCCAGGCAAGGCAGGCCATGAAAGACGGTGACTATATTGGCGCACGGGCTCCATACGGCTACCGGAAAGACCCGGAGAACTGTCATAAACTGCTGATTGACGAGGCCGCCGCTCCTGTTGTGCAGCAGATTTTCCAGTGGGCTTATGAGCGTGTAGCGTTAAACCGTATTGTGCGTAATCTGAATGAAATGGGGATTCCTGCCCCAAGCCATTATAAAAAGACTACCGGTGAAATTACCAGCCCTGGGCTGATCGGGAGCGGGAAATGGCAGACCCGTACTGTAATGAAGATACTGGAAAGTGAGGTTTATACCGGTGATCTGGTACAGGGCAAGACCAAAATTGTAGACCACCAGCAGGTACAGGCCGGAGACGATAATCTGATCGTTGCAAGGCATACCCATGAGCCTATTATCAGCCATGCGGTTTTTGAGGCGGTACAGGACTATCGGAAACAGGTCTGCGAGCAAAGCAAGGCTGTGCCAAAAAAACCATATACCCCCAATATCTTTAAGGGAAAGGTATTCTGTGCGGATTGCGGCAGGAGTCTCCACCGGCAGCGGGCGGAGCGCAAAAAAGGGCCGGATATTTACTGGTTTCATTGCCTTACCAACAGCCGGGTAGAAAAAGATAGCTGCAAGGGTGTGATGATACAGGAAACGGAGCTGATCGCTACGGTCACATCTGTTTTGGAGAAAGAGCTGACGGTTGCCCTGGGAATGTCTCTCCCCCTCTTTCAGTTGGAGGCAAGGCAAAAACAGGAAAAGGATAAACTCAGGGGCCAGATGTCATCCAAACGGCAGGAAATTGAAAAGAAACGCCGGTTGATCCGCGGCCTATATGAGAACTTTGTACAGGGTGTTTTGACAAGCGAGGAATACTTTGAACTGAAAGCGGATTATGAGGAATCCATCAATACACTGTCCGGTGAGATCACCGAGCTTGAAAGGGATATGGATGCTCTCGACGAACAGTTTGTACGCTACCGGACTATGGAAAAGGATGCAAAGTCACTGGCAAAGGATCACCTGCTTACGGCAGAACTGATTGACCGGCTGATTGAGCGGATCGAGATAGACCACAAACGGGATATTCATGTGACCTTCCGCTTTAAGAGTGAATTTCAGGGAAAGGAAGTGGAGTCATGCGCAAATATGTAATTGCCCTTTATATTCGGTTATCCGTGGAGGATATTAAGACAGAAAGTTTGAGTATTCCGAACCAGCGCCTTATCCTGCGGGAAAAAGCCATGTCGCTGCCGGAATGGGATAATGGCGAGGTTTTGGAGTTTGTCGATAATGGCCATACGGGTACGAATTTTGAACGTCCCGCAGTGCAGGAGCTTTTGACGATGGTGCAGGCAGGAAGTATCGACTGTATCATTGTCAAAGACCTATCCCGGTTTGGACGCAACAGCATTGAGACCGGTTATTTCATCGAGCGGGTGTTTCCGCTCTATCACACCCGGTTTATCTCTGTCAGCGACGATTTTGACACCGTCAATTTCAAAGGAGATACCGGAGGGATTGATGTTGCCTTTAAGTATCTTATCAGCGAGTGCTACAGCCGTGATATGTCCATGAAAACAAAAAGCGCCAAATATGCGAAGATGCGCCGGGGCGAGTACCAGAGCGTTATCTGTCCTTACGGCTACCGCAAAAGCGCAGACGGGCGTATGGAGCCGGACGAAAATGTTGCGGGAAATGTCCGTCTGATATTTGAATGGGCGGCTGAAGGCAATACCGCAGCAGAGATCACCCGCAAGTTGTACGCCCTCCATATTCCCACGCCTGGAGAGTATCGGAGGGATAACGGAAAAGACCATTATAATGTGTCAAGGACACACGGCGTATGGAGCAGTTCAACAGTCCTGCGGATGCTGGAGGATCAGCGGTATATCGGCACCTACATAATCGGCAAACGCAAGGTGCAGGAAATCGGCAGCCGCTGCATGAAGCTCAAAGATGAAAGCGAGTGGTTCAAAATCCCCGACCATCATTCCGCGATTGTCAGCAAGGAATTGTTTGAGCAGGCCAATACTTCTATTAAGCGTTTTTCCCTCCCCAATAAAAAAAGGCGTGACTATCTGCTTCGGGGAAAGGTGTTTTGTGGATGCTGCGATCATGCTATGTCACTCAGAAATGGAGCATGGTTTTATTGCCGTCATTCCGAAGTGTCAGAAAGTTTTCCCTGTCATGGCGTGCGGGTAAAGATGGCTGATCTGGAGCAGGTAGTCTTTGAGACGATCCGGGCGCAGATGTGTCCGGCGTTGGGAATCGACGGCAGTAAAGATAAGCTGGATTTACAGACGGTCCAGCAGGCCGAGCATGAAGATAAGTTGCGGGCTATACAGGACAGCAAACGGCAGCTTTATGAACGGTATGCGCTTGGCGAGATCGATCTGGAAACCTACCGGTCACAGAAAGCAGTATATGACGCGGAACTGGTACAGGCCAAGAATGTCCATGCCGCTATCACAGCGCAGACCAAACAGATACAGAGTGATTATGAGGCGAGGCTGAAACAGCGGGAAATTGTTCAGGAAGTAGGCAGCACCGATGTCCTGACGCAATCGCTGATAGACCGGCTTATCAACAGGGTATATGTTTTTCCTGGGGATCGGATTGAGATAGAATATGTTACGCAGGACTTTTTAGGAACGGAGAAATCTGGAAAGGAAGCATGAGCCATGAATACCGTATGGAACAGCTACGGGCAGCTATTGCAGCTGCCCGAAAAAACTTCAAAAAAGATGCAAATTTTTTTGTCGTGGGCTTGACATACGGGTGTCTCAGGGCATGAATTTTGATTCTGTGGACACCAGCTAAATTTGCCAATTTCTCTAATGCTCTTGGAAGCGTTGTTTTGCTGGTGGGTGTACTGTTATAACTCAGTACGAATCCACAATTTGGTAAAACCTTTGCCTGGACCGCCTTCCATTCTTGTAATTCCTTGATGGTATCAGCATCAATATAAATGGTACGGTTGCTTGCCTGCGTCTTAGGTTCAACGAATTTGTAGTCATTCATTGTTTTATAGTACAGTGTTTTACTAATAATCAGCATACCTGTTTCAAAATCAATATCATCCCACTGTAAGGCGGCAGCCTCTCCAATACGCATTCCAGTCATAAATAAAAGCCAGAACGAGATGAAGAGATAGTGCTCGTAGTAGTCACCTTTGTACAGCAGGGATATTACCTTCTGAAACTCCTCCAAAGTCCAGAAGTCGATCTTTACTTTTTTAGATTTGATATTGCCGATCATGCGGGCAGGATTCTTCTTTGCAAGTCCGAGGATAATCGCCCGGTCAAAAGCTAAACATAACATTCCCTGAACAATGCGTACATAGTTTGGACTGAATTGTTTTGCCAACTTGAGCTGCCAGGTCTGTACATTTATCGCTTCTATTTCGGACACTTTCTTCTTGTAGAAATAGGCAAAGTGTTTTTGAATGGTCGAGTAACGATTCTTGTAGGTACTTTCTTTCACCTGAGTTTTGTACCACGGAAGATAGATTTCTTCAATAAACTTTTTGAAGGTAATGTCTTCCTTCTTATCAGCTAATTCTTCCGTTGATGCAAGAATCAATTTGGAATACTCGGCACGGGCTTCTTTTTTTGTTGAGAATCCGCTGCGGTATTTTTGAATCTGTTTTCCGGTTACAGGATGATATCCGAGGTTGGCTCGAAAATAATAAGTGCCGTTTTCTGCTTTTTTAATTGGATCTTTTGCCATGATTTCACTCCTTACTAAAATGCAAAAAGCACGATCATTCTTGCTTATCGGGCAAAGTAATCCCTAATAATTCTTCAACGGCTTCTTTTGGAACCCTGTCTAATTTTCTGGATTGATAATAGGTATGCCCCTTTTCTACCATAAGTTCCTTTGCTTTTTTGATAATATCAGCAGCAAAGGAAGGACCGTAGCCTAATTCAATCAAATCCCTTTTTGTTACAGTTATCATGAATCTCCTTTCCACAGACAGGGAATCAACTTGATACCTGTCTATTATTATATCAAATTTTGAGTAAAAGTTCTCTAATAAAAGCGCTATAAGCTAAAATCCCAAAAGTCTATGTTATTCTTTCAGAAGCCAGTTCCTATGCCCGTTCCGGCCACGTAAAACGGTGTTACTTTGTAACTATTAAGCTGCAGGCGTGCGAAGATGCAAACTATCTGCAGTCACCTATATCAATCTCCCGAAAGATTTCTTTTGTTTTCAAGGTACGGCGAATGGATATATTACCCATTCAATTAAGGAATAGGGGGCTTTTCTTTAAGATTGAAAAATTTTAAGAAAAAATGATAAAAATAAAAGCTGCCTTGATTTGGCAGCCACGGAAATCTATTTGCGTTTTAGAGCCAGACGATTCAGCATGGAAATGAGCGCAAGCATATCCTCGTCATCGAGTTGTTTCATCAGATCAGTTGCTTTGTCAATCAGAGGAAGATTGTGCAGCTCTGAATCGAAGAACTGTTGAGGAGTGACTTCCAGATAGTCACAGATATCCAGAAAGCTCTGCATGGTAGGCAGAGAACGTCCGGAAGTGAGGGACTGGATGTAGCTTTTATTTTTGCCAAGATCCAGACTCATCTGATATTCAGATACATTTTTCTTTAAACGCAGTTCGCTGATGCGTTCTCCAATAAAGTTTTTATCCATACATTTACACCTCTCTTCCACATTTTAAACTATTTACTTACAGCAAATTACGGAATAAAATAGAGATATATTTGAAATATAGTGATTATTCCGTAATATAACCGTAATTTACTAAAATGATACAAAAAAAGAAATTATGGATGATAGAAAATGGATTTTGGGGTATGATGATAGCAAAGGAAGTGGATGTCTGTGCGGATTATAGGAAATGAGCAGGAAATTGAATGGGCGAAGGAAGCACTGCGGAATCAATGTAACGATTGTCCCTACTTGGACTGCTGTAATGAAAAGGCGAAAGAGGAGTCAAAGCAGTGTGGAACGGTTCGGTTTGGCTGCCGGGAGTATCTGAAAGAGAAGATTGAATTCGTAGTAGAAAAATAGATGTAGTATTTTGAACAAATATAAACACCATATATAGTATAAGCCTGAATTGACATGAGGAATATCTTGTGCTAGTATACTGATATAGTTTATTTTATGCACACCCTTTTTGGGGAGTTTCGGGATTCATAAGAATCTCCAAACTTACAGGAAACAGCAGGAGCTGATTCCTGGCATAAGTAGTTTATGTTTGTAGTGAGTGTCACGGTATGCCTTTTTTGGCTGCGTGGCACTTTTGTTTTTTCAGGAAGAAACCAGACTTTTAAGAATGAACAGAGAAAAGACTCTCTTTTCATTCTTTTTTTGTGCTTACATTTAGGTTTCGGCATAGTTGCATGCCACAACCAGCTTCGGCTGTTGATGGATAAATATTATTTTAAGAAAGGTGGAATAAGAACATGAATGAAGCAAGAGTGTATGCAGATGGATTTGAGAGATCCTTTGCAGAAGTAAAAGATCTGCTGGAGTTTCTGGCAGAGAGAGGAAGAAATGCCAAATGGATCAGAAAGCCAACGAATACGTTACGGCTGGCACCACTGGAAAAGGAGGCTCAAAATCTGGATGCGGCAGATGCATCCATGGAAGAAATTTTGGAGGATACAGAGAAGAATACGCAGCTTGTACTGAAAATGAGAGGAGAATCCTATCCGGTACGTGACTGTGCCATCCGCACCATTTTAAGCCGCGCAGGTGTCAATGGAGACGGGCTTCGCAAGCTGGATAAGGCAACATATGCGAAGGTAGTCAATTACTGCCTGCGGGTTGCAAAAGGGGATGCCCTGATTAAGATTGCGGACGGAAAGGTTTCCGCAGTACATGGCGGGGATAAACATGATTATTGCATCCTTGATATGAAAGCCATGTTTGAGACAACCTGCGAATATCTGAATCTGAATTTCAAAGGCAGTGTTTACATGGAGGGCTCTGGTATCTATGACCATTCCATTGTATCTGCCATGTGGAAGCTCGGAGGAAGTCAGGAACTTCTGGATACTTACCGAAAAGCACTGGATGCACACGGAATGGATGAGAAGATCCTGTCACCGGCACTTCGTTTTACCACATCTGACGTGGCAGCGAGCGGTGCAAATCTGTATCCGATGCTTTTGACAGACGGACCAAACGGCGTTATCAGTCTGGGAAGTCCAATCAAGCTGGCTCACGATAAAGGGGCAACGATTCTGGACTTCCGGAAAAATCTGGAGCAGGTATGCGCCCGCTATGTGGATGCGATGAAGAATCTTACTCAGCTTATGGACATTGAGATCCGTAATCCGGTGAACTGCCTGAAGCTGCTGATGAAGGAACTTGGCATTAAACAGAAGATCCGGAATGAGGTGGTGGAGCTATTTGTATCCCAGAACGGGGAAGGTGCCTGTACGGCACATGATCTTTATTATGCCATGAATGAAGCCTCCTTTTTTGCAGCCTGTGAAGGAATGTCCGGACAGGGCATCCTGAAGCTGGAGGAGGATATTACGAAGGCGCTTATAAAAGACTGGAAAAAATATGACGTTTATGGAGCAGTCAAATGTTAGGAGGAATTGGAATGAATAACAAAGCAGAGTATACACCGGAAAAGGTTGTGGATATCAGTAACCTGTCAAGAGAAGACTGGTTGGAATACCGCAAAAAAGGAATCGGCGGCAGTGATGTAGCGGCAATCATGGGGATCTCTCCATTTGCCACTATCCGGGATCTGTTTTACAACAAAACAGGTGTGCAGCCGGTCATTCAGGAGGAAGAGGAAAGCAACTGGGTTGCCAAGGAAGTCGGACACCGGCTGGAAGATCTGGTGGCAGAAATCTTTTCCAAAAAGACCGGACTGGAAGTATTTCCGGTACGTGTCATGTTCCGGCATCCATTATATCCGTTCATGCTTGCAGATGTGGATTTTTTTGTTCGTATGCCGGATGGGACATTTGCGATTCTGGAATGTAAAACCTGCAATTATAATGCGAAAGATAAGTGGGCTGATGAGGGTATTCCAGCTCATTATGTGCTGCAGGTAAGGCATTATCTGTCTGTGATGAATATGCAGAAAGCCTTTATCGCATGCCTGTATGGAAATAACGAGAATGAGTTTGTGTATCGCACCATTGAGCGTGATCTGATTGAGGAAGAAGACATCATTGATCAGGAAACGTATTTCTGGCAGGAACATGTATTGAAAAATGTAGTACCGCCGCATAACGGGAATTCCGATCTGGTTCTGGCAAATATCCGTAATTATGGTGGTTTTGCAGACAAATCTATTCCGGAAATTGTGCTTTCCGGTCTGGAATCAAAAAATCTTGAGAAGTATCTTACCCTTTCGGAGGAAAAGTCACAGTTGGAAAAACGGAAAAAGGAAATCGAAGCAGAACAGCGGGCAATCAGTGTTCCTTTTGTGGAACAGCTGGGGCAGGGCTGCAAGGCAGTGCTGGAGGACGGTACGAACCGTTACCGTATTACCTATAATCCGACCAGACGTACTTCGGTTGGGAAAGACCAGATGGAGAAGCTGAAAAACCAGCATCCGGATATCTATGAGGAATATACAAAAACAACGGAGAGCCGTACTTTCCGAATTAAGAAGGAGGCGGCGTAATGAGAAAACCAAATGAACGGATGCGGATAAAAAGCTGGAGGGATATAAACAATGAGGTGCAGATTTAAACATAAGATTTTCCAGAATGAGGAGAATGGGTATACGATTGCCATATTCACCACACAGGATACGTCTGTCCCCCTGTCAGCCAGAGACAAATATCTGGCATCCCGGAATATCATCGGCTTCTCAGCGATTGGATTCGGTCTTCCGCTTACAGACGAGATTGAGCTTGAGATGGAAGGCAGATGGGAGAGCGGAGAGCATGGAACTCAGTATCAGGTGGAAAATTTCATGGAGGTTGTACCACGGACAAAGGAGGGTATCTTAGGATACCTTTCTTCCGGTGCAATCAAAGGTATCGGTCCCAAGATGGCAGATACTATTTTCCGGAAGTTTGGGCTTCAGACACTGGAAATCATGGAAAACAACCCGCAGGAACTCTTGAAGATCCGTGGAATTTCCGAGAAGAAGCTGGCTGCTATTGTGGAGTCCTATGGAAAAAACCAGGTGTTCCGGGAACTGATGACGTTTCTGGCGCCTTTTAAGGTAACACCCAAAAAAGTGAATATGATTCTGAAGAAATTCGGAAATGAATCGGTGGATATTATCCGGCACCGCCCTTACATGCTGAGTGCAGTCAAAGGCTTCGGGTTTCTGACTGTGGATGCGATCGGAAGACAGTGCTGCTGTGCACTCAATGATCCCATGCGGATATCCGGGTGCATCGGACATATCATGAATCAGGCAATGAAAGAAGGACATCTGTTTAAGCAGCGTCAGGAGGTTATCAGGGAAGCACTGGAAATGCTGAACCGGGATCTGCAGGTCATGGCAGTATCGGAGCAGGATGTCAGTCAGGTGCTTTACCGGCTGGTGCTGCAAAAAAGCATTGTTGTGGAGGAAGAACGGATCTATTCTATCCGGCAGTATGAAGAAGAAACACAGACCGCTTCCATGATAGCCAGACGGCTTTTGGAGAAGCCGGTTTTGCTGTCCATTGAACCGGAGCTGGAAAAGGCACAGAAGACACTGGGGATCACGCTGTCAGAAACACAGAAACAGGCAGTGCGGATGGTGTTTGCACATCCCATCAGTATTATTACCGGAGGTCCCGGAACCGGAAAGACAACGGTTCTCAAGGTGATTCTCTATATCCATCAGGCGTTATGCAGGTCAGAGGTACAGCTTATGGCTCCGACCGGACGTGCGGCAAGACGTATGGTGGAGAGTACCGGCTGTGAAAATGCATCCACGATGCATCTGGCCCTGGGGCTTTTGGGAGATGATACGGATTTTGAACCGGATTTTGAGTACCTGTCTGCCGGATTTCTAAATGTAGATGAGGTGTCCATGGTGGACATGCATCTTGCCTATGAATTTTTCCGGCGGGTTAGCAGACATGCCAGAGTCCTTTTAGTCGGGGATAAGAACCAGCTTCCATCCGTAGGAGCCGGGGATGTGTTCCGGCAACTGATTGCCTGCGGGCTGATTCCGGTCACGGTACTGGATCTGGTTTACCGGCAGGGCGCTTTGAGCAGCATACCTTATAATGCAAAACTGATGCAGGAGAATAAGACTAATCTGAGCTTTGGGGAGGATTTTCAGTTCATTGCCTGTAAAGGAGCAGATGAAGCGGCAGAGATTGTCCGGAGGATTTATCTGGACGAGATTGCAAAAAACGGCATGGATCAGGTACAGATCCTGACTCCGTATCGGAAACGCAGTGCTGCCGGAGTGGATGAATTGAACAAATCTCTGGAGGATTTTGTAAATCCGCCAATCGCAGGGAAGAAGGAACTGCATATCGGCAGTCAGGTGTTCCGGGTTGGCGATAAGATTTTACAGAATAAAAATACCGAGATGGCGAGTAACGGCGATCTGGGCAGGATACTGGACTGTATCACGGATGAGGATGGAAATGCCAGGGCAGTGATCGGATTCCCGGATGGGCGGCAGGTGCAATATGAAGCTGACCAGATGGAAATGATCGAACATGCTAACGCAACAACCATCCATAAGGCACAGGGTTCCGAATGTCCGGTTGTCATCATCCCTTGGGTAAAAGCCTTTTATATGATGCTGAAGCGCAATATTCTCTATACCGGAGTGACCAGAGCGAAAAGCAAGGTTTATCTGGTAGGGGAATGGGCTGCAGTCTGTCAGGCAATCCATACGGATGACAGCGGGACAAGGAACACCATTCTGAGTGAGCGGATCGTACAGTATTACGATCAGTATCAGAGTGAACAGAAACCGGAAATGGAGCAGTTAAAACTTGTTGTTTAAAAATATTTTTCAATTTTTGAAATAAGCGGACTATTACTCTTATATAGGGGAACGTCTGCTTTTCTAAATGAAAGGAGCAGAGAATGAAAGAATTATTGTATAAGAAATCAGAGGCAGTTGCCGCTTTGAACCGTGTGGATGGCTTCCATCCGATGGAACTGGCAAGAAAGATTGGAGAAGAAGGGCAGGAGGAGCAGCTTTATCTGGATGTGAAATACCGGAAGCTATGGTTTCGTCTGGTCAATCCGGCAGGAAAGATCATCAGCCGGATTATCACTTTCACAGAGAACATGGCAGTTGTGGAAGCACGTATCTATCTGGATAAATGTGATCAGGAAGACAATTATGTAGCCAATTCCTTTTCGCAGAAATTCCGGAGCGATGACCCGAAGTTTGGAGACAAATTTCTGGAAATGGCAGAAACAGCAGCCGTAGGAAGGGCATTATCGGATGCCGGATATGGTGTGCAGTTTGCGGATGTGGGAGAGGAAAATGATCCTGCACAGGTAGATGCCGGAATTCCATATCAGAATCCACAGATGCCGGATTCAGGTGCCATGGAAAATGCAGCCATGCCGGATTCGGGTGTCATGCCAAATGCCCCTATGCCAACTTATGGAGAGATGCCAGGTCAGCCGGAATATGCAGGCCAGCAGATGATGAATCAGTTCTATCAGCAGGCACAGGCGGCGGGAAGCACCATTTACCATGGCAGTGGACAAATGCCTGGCTACGGTTCCGCTCCGGCTGCCTCTACGCCGCCAAAGACCGGACAGATGCTGCAGGGAGCATTACAGAATCTGGATACGTCCCTTCCGGTAGAAGAACTGATGAAACACATGAACTATGAAATGGCAGTCGGGACTGTGATTCCGGGAAAGGGAAAATACGGCGGAAAGACCATGGGACAGGTGGCAGTTGAAAGCCCGTCAACGATCCAGTGGTTTGCCGAGCAATATTCCGGACCGAACAATCTGGTTCCGGCGGCAGCAAAGGTAATTTTACAAAAAGCAATGCCGATGGCTGGTTAAGGAAGAACCCCGCAGAGAGCTTTTTTCTGCGGGGGAAAGGAGGAAGAGACCGGGATGTATTATGATATGTCTGGGTTTGATTATGGAATACTGGATGTGGTGCAGGTGCTGCATCTCAGAAAGCGGCGGGGAAACTATTATGACTGCCCGTTTTGTGGAGAGACGCATGGAAAACTGAATATCAATGTGGAAAAGAATGTATTCCGGTGCAACCGCTGTGATGCGTCCGGGGGGATGCTGAAGCTTTATGCGGATTTGCACAATGTTACACTCTCCGAAGCAAATCAGCAGATCCGGGAAGCATTAGGAAAAGGAGAATACCGGACGGATTATATCAAAGCAACGCCGGTACAGGAAGAAAAGGCAACGGCAGAGCTTGCACCCATAGAGGAAATCCACCGGACGTATCAGAGAATGCTGTCCATGCTCACGCTTAACAGGAAGCATCAGGAGGATCTGCAAAGACGAGGATTAAAACCGGAACAGATCGAAGCACAGCGTTACCGGAGTGTCCCGCTGTTTGGAATGAAGAAGCTGGTCAAAAGGCTGGCAGAAGAAGGATATATGGTGAAAGGCGTGCCGGGATTCTACCGGGATACAGACGGAAACTGGACGATTAACTTCAAAGCAGAAAACTCAGGAATCCTGATTCCCATAGTTTCTTTGGACGGGTTCATCCAGGGTTTTCAGATCCGGGTAGATCATGTGACTGACACGAAAAAATATATCTGGCTGTCCAGTGTCAATTATGACCAGGGAGTTTCCTCCGGAAGTCCGGTACATGTGATCGGTGATCTTGCCGCAGAACGTGTCTATCTGACCGAAGGAGCCTTAAAAGGGACCATAGCCCATTATCTGTCCGGCGCTACCTTTGTGTGCGTTGCCGGAGTGAACCAGTACCGGAATCTGAAACCGGTGCTGGAGCGGATGAAAGGATATGGGATGAAACAGCTTTTGGAGGCGTATGACATGGATAAGAAGATGAAAGTAGCCTGCAATAAGCATGACAGTAAGTGTGCGGTCTGTTTTGAGCGTTCCCCTGTTATCTGCCAGCATAAGGCGGAGAAACGGAGGATTATCCAGAACGGCTGCAATAAGGTCTATGAAATCTGCCGGGAGCTTTCCCTGCCGATGAACCGGATGGTCTGGGATATGGACGAGAGCGGGGAGTGGAACGGGAAACACAAGGGGATTGATGACTATTTAGCCGCCATCAAACAGAAGGAAGGAACCGGGGCACAGACTTCGGCTCTTCCGAAAGGAGAACAATCATGAGAAAAAAAGGAAATACGGTTCTTGCAGGACTCATTATCTGCCTGTTGCTTGTTTTTCTCGCAGCGGCAGGAAAACTCTTTGGTGCTTATCTGAAGTATCAGAAAGGGGACGTAAGTTACGAGAAACTGCAGGAATATGTTCAGGAACCAGAGGAAGAAGAATCACCGGAGTCTGAGAAAGAAAAGGAGGAACCTAAGAATAGGTATCTAGAAATTGATTTTGCAGGTTTAAAAGCGGTTAATCCGGATGTCATAGCGTGGATTCAGATTCCGGCACTGGATATTAGTTATCCGGTGGTACAGGGGAAAGATAATGCATATTATCTTCATCACCTTTTTTCGGGAGAATCCAATATCAACGGGAGCATCTTTGTGGACTGCCATAATCAGCCGGACTTTACGGATCAGAATACGATCGTGTACGGGCATAATATGAAAAACGGGAGCATGTTCGGAACTCTGGATAAGTACCAAGACAAAGAGCTATTTGAACAACATCCGGAGTTTTATCTCTATTTGCCGGACAAGATCCTCAAGTATCGTATCTTTTCCTGCTATGCGGGAAGAACCGGAAGTGAGGGATATAGGTATCATTTCCCGGAAGCGGAAGATTTTCAGACGTTTCTGGATACGGTGTCTTCTTATAGGGATTATGATACCGGCACCGAGCTGTCGGCAACGGATCGGATAGTTACGCTGTCTACCTGTGTCAATTCCAGACGGAATTATCGCTATCTGGTACATGGAAAATTAAGCAGTGAGATCATCACAGAGGAATAAAAGAATCGTGCTGGTGTGAGAAGAAATTTCTTATGCCAGCTTTTATTATGGGAGGAAATGTAATGGGAACAGCATTGGTTATGGAACATGCAAACGCACTGGCACAGATGATAGTCAGTGAAAAGGACAAGTTATTTGATGAAAGAGTGGAGGCTCTTGTAAAACTTTATAGAAGGGCGGAATTTTATCTGAAGCAGGGATTTCTGGAGAGCATCGTCTGCGAGTTCCATCGGAAGAAAGTGGAAATGATTATGCAGGCGGAAACAAAAGGAGAGATTACGGAAATACTGAAGTTATCAAAACCGCATTTTGACGGGAAAAAATTTGTCTATACCTCTCCGTATGCTGTGGAAGAGGAAGAGCTTCTCCTTTGGTCTCTGACATCACTGCAAGGTCCACTCCGGGATGAAGGGTATCGAAGATATCGGGAATTATTTGAGAAGTGCCTGCCGGAGATGGCAGAAAAGATTCCGGCGTAGAACAATGGCATAACAAAGGAACGAAAAAACTATCTTTTATTTTACTGTAATTTCACTCTTTATTGAATCTGCAATACTTTACAAAGTTTTTTACGGAAAAATGCTTCGGATTAATATACTTAACACCAGTATCTATCAGCTTAAATTTTGAATAACCAAACACCAGTGTTTCATTATTCACAAAAATCGTCATCTATCCAGAAAGCAGGTAAAATATGTTCACAATAATCAGAGTATTTTCTGCATTCAATACATTCTTCATCTAAAGAATCTACGCCGACATAATGAATATGATAATCTACAGTATCGTTTACAAATCTTTCAAGGAAGATGTTCAAAACAAAGGCTACTCTATCATCACAATAAACATAACCAATTAAATTCTTATGAATGATACAGTAAACGAGATAAACACAGCGTGTATCAACGATGCAGTTGAAATTGTATCCAGATTAAAGCCTATTTATACTTTAAAGCATGCACGGAGACAGCAAGAAGACCTATTCCTGTACGGAAGAGGTCTTCCTGTCCTTATACTAAAGTTAATTGGTATGCTGAAGTCCCGCAAAAGCAACATTTAATTTACCTCCAGATTACCGCTTTTAAGAGATAGATAATCGGAACTTCCGCTAAGCAGATAGAAAAAATATTCCCCTTTTTCATCTGGTGAGAAACTATATTTTCCACTCAGTTCATCGAACACTCCTCCTTCATACATTATCCCGTCTTTTACATAACCGATAATCAAATCTTGGGATACTGTAATGTCTGATTTATATTTATCAAACGAAATGACTATATTATCTTTATCAGTTAGTTCCCATCCCTTTCCATTGTCTTGTGTAAGTACACAAAGTGAATTGTTGATTAGAATTATTTCTGGAATGATATACATTTCATCTGATTTATCAGTAGGAATCTCTACTATTGATGATGGTATGAAATTAGGCATCAGACTGCTTTTAACAATTCTGCTTTCAGGAAATTCTGATGAAGATTTGGCTAATTCCTCAATATCAACAACTTTCCCCTTTTCATTGGTATATACACCGTCTTTTAATATGATGTAGCTTCTATCATTGGTTTCTGTCCCGATTAAATGTCGATTGCTGTCATCAATTAAAGCCGATGTTAACAGATGACTGATTGCAGCATATACAGGCATACACAAAAACACTGAAACCACAGTTACAATAATTGCAGTTCTATAAGTGAACTTTAAAGGCTTATGTTTTGAAGCTGTTTTACAAAATACATTTTGACGTATCTTTTGTTTGGAATATTTTTTCAGTATTTTATTGCAATCATGAAAATACACTTCCTCAATAAAAGATTCATCAATTTCACTCATTAACTCATTCAAAGAAAATTTTACAGTCTTCATATCTAAATCCCTTCTTTTCCATTTTTAGTTTTAATTTTTTACGTCCGCGTAACAGTTTGGATTTTACTGTAGATTCTTTTAATCCGGTTTCTTCTGCTATTACAGCGATTGTCTTAGTGTAATAGTAGTACGAGATAAAACATTTTCTTTCGTCAACTGATAGTTCATATATGCTTTCTTTTAAGCATTTGATTACTTCTTCTTTTAACGGCCCGTATTCAATATGTTCGTTCGTTCCAACCTGAAACGCATCTTCGTAATTTTCAAAATGCATCTTAGAGGTTTTTCGTAATGCGTTTTTTGCCATGTTTCTTGCGATTGTTCCTAAATAGGGTTTGAATGTGCTGTAGTTATCTGTATCTAAATCTGCACTGTAATTCCATAGAGCTACAAAAACATTAGACACGACCGCCTCCTTGTCTTCATATGGCAAAGCACTTCCAATAATATTCTCGACTATGTATACAACATATCTGTAGTATTTGTTCATACATATTTTTAAAGCGCGCTCATCTTTATTTTTTAGTTCGAGCATCAGTTGTTTCTCATCTATGTTAAATAACATGCTTCTACCTCATAAATTCAGTGAATACTATAGCAGTGGTTTAATAATGGGAATGTGTATTTTCAAAAAAGGGAACCGAGAAACCAAGTTAAAAAGCTTCAATTAAAATCAGGATAAGTACTCACCAGCACTTGAAATATTTTCCACTATTAAAATGTAATAGAAAATGATTTGATTGTAAAGGCATCAGAGGACAGATTAGTTACCATGCCGTAATAGTAATCTGTTGCCTGTGTCGTAAATCCTGAACGCAAACCACTTGCTGTAATCTCACGCACAAATTCTGATGAAGGTCCAGCTACGTATGCGCGTACTCTTGAACGATGAAAAGCAGAACGGCTCAAAGTGTAATTTATAGTTATGTATCTGCCGCTATTACAATAAAGTCCCATACTGTTATTTGATGGTGTTAATATGGCGACTTCGCCATTTTTCAATGTGATTCCGCGCCAAGTATATCGGGCATATGCATTTGGAATAACACCTTCTTCAACAACTTTCTGCAGGCTTTCGTTAGCAAACACAGTGTACTTCCATTCAATCATATTAGGGTCATCTGTAAGCGGCTCTGCTGCAAAAACATTAACACTTAGCGACAGCATCATAACGAGTGTTAGGATAAAACTGATTATTTTTTTATAAGCCTTCATATATGTACACGACTCCTTTCCAAGGTTCCCTTTGTAATAAGATACACAGTAAATATTGTAACGGTTGCATTTATTTAAAAAATTAAAAAAGATAATTTTTAATTTTTGTTTTTTGAATTTTTTGATTGGTAAAATAAGAAAATGGATTATAAAGAGTTGCACTCTAGGTACCTCCTACGTACAGAATAAGTATCAAATACAAAGGAGTGAAATCATTATGATTAAAAAATTAAGAGTAGCCGTGGATCACGGGAACCGGAACATGAAAACCTGTCATTTTATCTTTACCACAGGACTGACGGAACAGGATAAAAAGCCTGCCAGGGGAGAGAAGTATCTGAAATATCAGGGAAAGTATTATACCCTTAGTGAGAAGCGGATTCCGTACCAGAGGGACAAGACGCAGGACAGCCGGAACCGATTCTGGATTCTGACTTTATTTGCCATTGCAATGGAGCTGGAGCAGAAAAGCCAGATCCAGCCGGAGGATGTCATTCAGGTGGAACTTCCGATTGGGCTTCCGCCGAAGCATTTTGCAGAGCTTTGTGAGAGATATGAACGCTATTTCAAAGGGGACGGGAAGGTGCAGGAACTGTGCTTCAACGATAAAGTCTATCACCTCTGTATACAGAATGTAATGGCGTTTCCGCAGGATTATGCAGCCATGATGACGAGGATGATGGAAATCCGTGAGATTCCGAAAGTCGTAGGGATTGATATTGGCGGATTTACTTCTGATTATCTTCTGATGAGAAGTGGCAGACCGGATATGGATTATTGTGATTCTCTGGAAAAAGGTGTGATTACCATGTATAACGATATCATTTCCAGTATTAACAGTGAATATGACATGCTTCTGGAGGAGGCAGATATCGACAGTATCATCAAGGGAAAAACGCAGTATTATGAGGAAGCTGTTGTACAGGCAGTAGAAACCATGGTTCAGAATTTTGTTACCGATCTTCTGAACAGCATCCGAGAGCGGGGCATTGATACAAAATCTACTTATACGGTGTTTATCGGCGGCGGAGCAGTGCTTCTGGAACGATTTCTGGAGCAGGCAGACCGGTTGGGAAAACATACCTTTATCCGGGATATGAAAGCAAATGCCGATGGATATGATCTTTTGTATCGCATGACACAGGCTGGAGTGTGATTTTATGGGAAAGAAAAATCCGTTTGTATTCACTATTGGTTTTGATAAGTCGGATCCAGATCACGTGTATGTGACAGAACTTCTGAATACGACAGAGAAAAAAGCAAAACTGATCGTTGCGGCAATTCTGGCATATACGGGAAGAACGGATGAGACAGGTAATGGCAGTATAAGCATGGAACCGGATATGCTCCGGCCAATGATGCAGCAAATCATCCGGGAAGAAGTAAGAAAGGTATTGGAAGGGCAGGACGTTTCTAAGATAAATAGAGAAATGCCCACAGAAGTTGATTTGATGGAAGAAGAACCGCTGCGGATGGATCAGACTATGAGACAGAATGTAGTGGATGCTATCAGTGCATTTCGCAGGGCATAAAAAAGCAGGAGAGATACACATGCTTATGGCAGTGTACTCTCCTGTTCTTTGTATCAGAATGGGAATAGACAGAAAACTCACAGACTATTCACAGATTACTCACAGATTGTCTTTGTATAATGTGTAGATGATGAAGGATACGGGAGAGCCTTAACTTAGGTTCTTGAATCCATCCAGAAGTCCACGCAGTGTAGAAAGGGCAAGCTGTTTCTGCTCCTCCGGGCAGGAATTTAGTTCTGCCATGATTTGCTGCATGGTAGAATCCGGGTTCGTTTTCTGGTTAGAAAATATAGCATCTATGGAAATATGTAAGTAAGTTGCCAAGGCATAAAGTGTTTCCAACTGTGGATTGCCAATATAGTTTTCAATATCAGAGACAGTCCGTAAAGAAATCTTTGCCTGTTCCGCAAGGCTGTTTTGCGAAAGATTGCGGCGGAGACGTTCTTCCCTGACTGCATCTCCCAATAATTTTTTCACCATCTATATCACCTCACTTAATGCATATATTTTATCGTAGATTAACACTATACGAAATGCGTTAAAGTGCGTTATGATAAGCAGGATAACACATGCACAAATAGAGAAACATGGAAGTAAGTACGACAGACATGAATGGACAGCATAAGATAAAAGCCAAAGAGGAACTGAATCTGTTAAAAAAATTTTATCCATACAATGTGTCGGAGAGAAGTTAGAATATGCAGTATATGAGATACTATCATCGCATATCCTACACAATTACATAGAAAGAGAAGTATCGGCTGGACTACGAATAGAGTGGTCCAGCCTTTCTTTTTTTCGAAAAAATGAAGGCAGTGTCACGTTTTGTTGCCGCTCACCGCCATCCTCGGAATTTTTTGGAACGTGATAAAAAATTTCGGAGGATAAAACAAATGAACAAAAAAACATATACAGGATCAAAGATACAAAATCACTTTACAGCATATCTGATACAGTTTGTCCGTGGAAAACGACATGATTATCTGGAGAAGAAAATCCAGATGGCTGATGCAGAAGAACTGTTGGAGGATATTGGACAGATGGAGGCAAGAATTGTAATCGAAGAATTGCTGGAGAACCAAACGAGGGAGCAGCTTTTATTGCAGGAGGCACAGGGGAAATATCCAGAATGGAATAAGATGTCAGATGAAAGACTGATGAAAGCGCTTCATACGCTGCGGGATGAAGAACGGAAGCTGATTTACCAGCATGTGTTTGAAGAACGTACTTTTGAGGAAATGAGCAGGCTAAACGGGTTATCAGAGGAGCGATGCAAGGGTATTTATTATTATGCAATCCGGAAGATCCGCAAGGTGATGGGAGGTGAAAACTAATGAATTTTGAACGATTACTTTTAAAGGCAAAAGAAGGAAATGCAGATGCGGTACTGAAGATTTTAGAGATATATAAGCCGCTTTTAATTAAGAATGCGATTGTGAATGGCAGATTTGATGAAGATCTGTATCAGGAACTGGTAAGTACATTGCTTCAGTGTATCCAGAGATTCCAGATAATTGAGTAAGTTATCTTAAACAAAGGCTGCAATCACTCTCAGGGGAGTAACATCCTCTGGGAGTGATTGTTTTTTGAAGGGTGATATTGCCTCAGTTCGAAGCGGCAGACGGTGTTGATCTATTATGTTGCCTGATGCTTTAATGCTCTTTTGTTGTTGCCAGTTCTTTATGAAGATGTAGAGCCATAAACACAGTAACAATAGCAGAAATTACATCGGCAATCGGTTGTGCATATAGTATTCCATTTATGCCCCAGAATGATGGGAGCAACAGAATGATCGGAACAAAGCAAATACCTTGTCGGCAAGCCCCAAGAACGAATCCGGCGGTGCCTTTTCCAAGTGCAAGAAACAGAGAAGAATACACTGTGTAAAATCCAAATACGAAGAAGGAAAATCCATTTGCCATTAGCGATTTTTGACCTACAGAAATCATCTCTGTATTGCCTTCTGTAAATTGCGAAATAATCTGTGTGGAAAATAGGGCTATTGTCAATCCCACAACTACACAAAATATTGTTGACCATAAGATAGAAGTTTTAATTGCTTCCCTGAGCCGATCAAACTTTTTGGCACCATAGCTAAAGCCGGCAATTGGTTGGAAACCTTTTAAGAAGCCGAACACAACCAGAGTTCCCATTGAAGTGATTCTTGTAACAGCGCCCATTCCGGCGATAACAGCATCTCCATAGATATTAGCTTCCCGGTTTATGAATGCGATAGAAAGGCTTGTAAGAAGCTGGAAAGTCAATGTGGGTATACCGATTTTCAGAATTTCAGTTATGATCTGCTTAGAAGGACAAAATTCCTTAATGGAAAATGTAAAAGCGCTTTTTTTCTGTAATGCATAAATTAAATATACAAGAGTAGAAGCCATTTGAGAAATTGCTGTAGCGATTGCCGCACCAGCAACCCCCATGTCGAGAGTATAGATGAAAATAGGATCTAAACCAATATTCAATACAGCTCCTAATAATAATGCACACATAGTTGTTTTTGCGGCGCCTTCACTTGCAACGATATTGTTCATCGTTACATTAAATACATTGAAAATACATGAAATAACATAGATTCTTCCATAAGAAAGGGCGTATGGCATAATCGTGTCTGTTGCACCTAACATGGTTAAAATAGGTTTCAAAAAAATTGCAGTTCCGATAATAATAACTGCGCCAATACAAACACTGCTGTATAATGCAGTACTGGCGACTTTACTTGCAGCTTCCCTATCTCCTCGCCCTAAAAGTCTTGATAAGTAGGAGGCGGCACCATTGCCAAACATCAGACCTAAACCAACAACTACTTGTCCTAAAGGAAACGCAATGGAAATTGCACCCATTTGACTCTCGCCAAGTCCTCCTATGAAATAAGCATCCACCAAATTGTAGAGAGCGTTAATAAGCATACCAATCATTATCGGTATACCAAGAGCCATTAGTGCTTGGGGAACAGGTGCATTTCCTAATAAATCCATTTTGTTGTTATTCTTGTTCATTTCAAATACTCCTTTCAATTAAGAATATAAATTATAGTAGTATAAATTATAGTATACTACGTGAGAGAATACTACTATAATTTATAGTAGTTGTCAAGCGTGTATCCTGCAATTTCCTTGACAAGAGGTATAAAATCAAATACTATAAATTACAGTATATATAACCGTAAGTATTTTATAGCTTTCGTGGATATAGAAAGTGGGTGAACTATGGCTACAATAGATTTAATTGTGTTAGGAATATTGAAAAAGGAACCGATGGGAGCCTATGATATTCAAAAATTAGTGGAATATCGTAATATATCAAAATGGGTAAAAATCAGTACACCATCCATTTACAAAAAAGCAATTCAGTTGGAGGAAAAAGGCTTCATTAAAGGAGAAATTGTGAAAGAAGGTAAGATGCCTGAAAAAGCAGTTTATTCATTAACAGATGAAGGCGAAAAAGAATTTGTAAAGCTTATGATGGAAACAGCCTCTAAACCCATTCACTTTTTTTTAGATTTTAATGCAGTAATTGTAAATTTGGATAAGTTACCGCCTGAAAGTCAACAATCATGTATTGCCAGTATTGAGGAAAATATTGAAATATTAAAAACTTATCTGGAGGAAAATCTTCGAGAGAAAGAGAATGATCCGGAAATCCCTAAGACTGGTATGGCAGTATTGCAACAGCAGATAGTTTTGGCGGATGCTATTGAAAAATGGATTATTTCTCTAAAAAAAGACTTTTGATGAAGAAGTCACTAGCTGATTTCTTATTAGGTCTGCAGGATTGGGAAGAAACAGGGATGGATGCCGACCTATGTTCCGGCTTTGTAGCCAGAACATAGAAATTTTCTTAGTGGGGAATCTCCCTCAAACCCGGTGCTCCTTATATCCTGCAGATTAAACTTCAAATTTATACCCATATCCAACTACTGTTTTTATGTAATTCTTGTCGCTGGAATACTTTTTTATCTTCTTGCGTATTTGAAAAATAGTGTTTTCCACGGCGTGGAAATAACCATTTGCTTTTTCATGCCAAACTGCTTCATAAATCTGTTGTTTAGTAAAAGCCATCCCTGGATTAGAATATAGCATATAAAGTACATCAAATTCTTTTACAGAAAAGTTAATGTCTTTTCGTACTATTAAGCCGTAGGTCGTAAAGGTCTGCGACTTTAACTTTACCCGGAAAGGAGCTGCCACATATATAGGCAGTGCTGTAATTTTAACAGTAACGGTCACCAATCTATGGGGATGGCTTGTATATCCGGCTGAAATGCTAAAAAATCAGTGGTTCTTATTTATCACTTCACTCTGCCCCGGTAATTATGTGTTTGCCGTTTCTGGCTCTTGCAGCTATTGCGATTCTACTGGTCTATTACCAGACTATTTGCAGGTAAAGCATTGCTCTGGTTTTGAATTTGAGTTTTGGCAGTCTAATAATAGCATTTTAGATTAGCTGTGATAAGGTGAAACAGATTAGGAGGAAAGTAAATTGCATTACAAAGACAAAAACCTACAGATAGATATTCGCTGTCATACTGTTTTTATGAATGATCAAAAGATTGAATTGAGTCTGAAAGAATTTACGGTACTAAAATATCTAACAGAACATCCTGGCTGGGTATTCTCTCACGAGGAGATTTATCGTAATGTCTGGAAGGAAGAACCGATTGACTGTGCTAATGCGGTTATGTGCTGCATTAGCCAGCTTCGTAAAAAGTTAAAAGTAGATTCACGGAACTGGAATTACATCCGCACCGTCCGAGGTGTGGGCTATAAGTTTCAACCACTCTCAGGGGAGTAACATCCTCTGGGAGTTTTTTGTCATATTTGTTGCACTTTTCGGCTCTGGTACGTACAGAAATAGAAAAGAAACATATCCCAAAATGTATACATTTTAGAAGTACGTTCCGGAAAGAGGGATTATATTTCAAAAAGGTTACACACACAGTTTTGAAATATACCAATAAAAGTGTGGATATTTTGGGACATGGAAAGGAGAAATGTGGATGCAGATATATGGATATCACCGTACCAGTACAAAGGAGCAGCATCTTGACCGTGGCATACAGGAAATTGAGCGGTACTGTAACGAGCATGAGATGGCACTTACGAATATTTTTACGGATCAGGAGACAGGGAAGAATTTTAATCGTCCGAGATATACCGTTTTAGTGGAGGATGTCCTGCGGCCGGGAGATATTTTGATTGTTACAGAATTGGACAGACTGGGAAGAAACAAGTATGACACCATGCAACAGATCCAGCGGATTAAGAACATGGGAGTGCGGCTTATGGTTCTGGAACTGCCGACTACGCTTATGGATTTATCTGTGATGGATAATGCGATGGCAAGGATGATGCTGGAAACAATCAATAACATGATGCTGGAGCTTTATGCTTCTATGGCGCAGGCAGAGCTGGAGAAAAAGGAGAAGCGACAGCGGGAAGGGATAGAAGCGAAGAAATTGCGGGGCGAATGGGATGATTATGGAAGACCAAGTGTGATGAAGCAGGAAACTTTTGATGAGAACTTTCAAAGCGTAGTTTCTGGAGAAACGACACCTACACAGCTTCGTAAAAATTTGGGAATGACGCACTCAACTTTTTATCGCTATCGAAAAACTTTTTATGAAAAATACCCGGAACTTTCAAATTCTGCAAATTAAAGTCCTATTACTTATATAGACCAAAGAATTTCAGGAGGAAAGAAATATGAGTGAAAAGAGAATAGGTACTTTAATTTATGATCCATCAATGGGAAGATTTGATATCCGGTTTGGGATTGAATCTTATTATGGAGGTCTTCATTGCGGAGAATGTTTTGATGTGAAGGTAAAGGATGCATGGATTCCGGTTCGGATTGAAATGGATGAAGACTGGTATCTGGTAGGGCTTCCTAAGACGAGTCTCAGTGGACTGACGGTTCGAATGTAGGAGGAGCATATGATGGAAGCTAAAAAGAAATATGAAAAGCCGGCATTCCGATTGGTGACAGATTTGGGGAGTATTTTGGAATGTCTGTATGAGGTATATGGAACGGATGGAACGATGTTGATTGCTGGGAACAAGTTATCGGATACGGTAATCTATCCGTTTATCCGCATGATTAAAAAGAAATGCAAAGCAGTGGATGCGGAAAAGCTGAATCTGATGCTCTGGAAGATTTATATGGTAAGTTCGAGAAAAGAAGAATTTGTGACGGCTGCTAAGAAAGAGCTGCAGCCTTATTTGACCAAGAAAGATGAAAAACAGATTGACACCACATATGACACCACATATACTATAGATAGGAGGCATTAAAGATGTCGAAATGGGATAAACTATTGACAAGAATTTGCTCATTATCGAAAGACCTTCGTTTTGATGAACTAAGAAAAGTATTAGAAAGTTATGGATATGAGATAAATGCTCCGAGAAGTGGGAGCAGCCATTATACATTCCGTAAAGCGGGATGCCAGCCGATAACAATACCGAAACACGAACCAATCAAGAAAATTTATGTTGAAATGGTAAAGCAGATTGTAGAAAGTGAGGCGAAAAACGATGAAGACACTGAATGATTATTTGGCAATGTCCTATCGCATGGAAATTGTGGAAGATAAGGATGAAGGTGGATTTGTGGTTTCTTATCCGGAACTGCCGGGATGCATCACCTGTGGAGAGACGATAGAAAGGGCAGTTGAAAATGCAGCGGATGCAAAAAAAGCATGGTTAGAAGCTGCACTGGAAGAAGGGATTGAGATTCACGAACCGGGAAGCCTGGAAGAGTATTCGGGACAGTTTAAAATAAGGATGCCACGCAGCTTACACCGGGATCTGGCGGAACACTCAAAAAAAGAAGGCATCAGTATGAATCAATACTGTATATATCTTCTTTCAAAGAATGATGCGCTGTTAGTAAAATAAATATACAAGAATATAGATGAAAAGAGCCGTCCGGATGGGCGGCTCGAAGTATTCTTTCTTTGATTAAAAATGATATTGTTCTAGCAGATAGATAGGAAGTGTTTGTACGTTTCCAACGGTTCCGCCTTTGGTATCACCTTTCAGATATAGTAGTTTATTGGCCTTCCCCTGTTCCAATGCCTTCAAGGCAGTAGATGCAGTTCCCTTACCGGCTTTAACTTCAATCAGATAGCGGATGTGAGTTTTCAATGTCTGAGCTACAAAATCAATTTCACCACCTTTATAAGTAGCAAAAGCCGGTGTCTCAAAGATAATTTCTTCCGGGAATTCCTGGCGTTTGGACAAGTTAATGTAAACATAGTTTTCGTTCAATGAGCCATCCATAGTTGATACAGTAGCACCAGTTCTGGAGAGATAATAATATGCAACTCCAAGATCCATGAAGAAGCAGCGGCTTCCCGGTTTGAAATTCAAGATGTCCAGTTCTGTGATTTTGCCACAGAAACCGATGATTCCAGAATGGTAAAGCCAGTTGATAGCACGATAGCAGGTTGCTTTAGAAAGATTACTGGAGTAATTCTTTGTAACGAGCTTTTGCAGTTCTTCACTTATACTGTCCTCATCTAATCCTTTCTTTTCACGAAGCAGAATACGGCAGATGCTTAAAAAGATGTTGGTAAAAACACTAATATCTGTGATGTCATCAAAGTACCGCATAGATTCGTTTAAGAAAATGCGGATGATTCTAACAAGCTCTTTTTGAGCTGCTTCCACGTCTTTTGTGTTAAGGTATGTTTCCACAACCTTTGGATAGCCGCCAATCTGTCTATAGATGTCGTAAACATTCTTTAATTCGTCATATAGTTCCGGTACGGTGTCATCTGCATGATCCAGTGGAAGTGATAGATACTTCTGAAAAAGCTGGTCATCCAATGCTTCCAAAAACTCTTTAAAGGAAAGGGTATAAATACGGATACTGGTAATATCTCCACTGGAGAATTTGAATTCCGGTTCCAGTACACGTCCCAGATAACTTCCAGTTACAATGAAATGCGCTTGAAAATAGCGGGTAAATTCTCGGATACGGTTGAATATCTCTGAGGATTCCTGAATTTCATCAATAATGATGACTGTATCGTTGGTATCTTCAAAATCCGGATCGAAGAGTTTAAAAGCATCGTGAAGCGGCTGCTCCGGTCGTTTTGTACCGGGAGTCCAGTCTGTGGCTTTTTTGTAACATTCCATAAATTGTTTGCCGGACAAATCAAACAGGTTAATGTAGATCTTGTGCCTGAAGTTCTCATCCGCAAATTTATTGATAATATATGTTTTTCCGACCTGTCTGGCACCATTCACTTCCAAGGTGCTGTGGACGGTATCGTTTTTCCAATCCAGAAGCTGATCGTAAACTTTTCTTTTCAGATACATGGGAAATGCTCCTTTCTTTCAACTGTTCCTATTATATCAAAATATGAATGGATAATATAGAGGGTAATTTCTGATAAATGATGAATTGTCTAGTCTGAGCAGTTCTTCACGGGTATTCCGGTTTCTGTCATTACTTTTTCGTACTGAAGAAGCTGTTCCCAGGTCAGCCATTCCGGTTTCTGATCTGTGGGAAAACCATTCCATAATTCTTTCATACGGGCAATATGGTTTTGAACGCTATGATTGCATAGGATAGACGGACTGCGATTTCCGTAGCCCAGATAGTATTCACAGTCAGACTGTAATTTACTTAACATCCGGTACTCGAATTCATAGGAACTTCTTTGATACGGAGCCGGATGAAATGTGTACTCCTGCTGTATGGGATGGGAAGGTTCTCCATCAATATGGTTAAAAGATAAAGAATAAAGATTCGGTTCAGGCTCTTTGCCAAGGTCAATATCCTTCCACAACTTTCCGAATTGGTCCTTATATACCGGACAGGAAAAATCATCCATGCCAGTATACTCAAGCACTAATTTTGTTTTTGCATTTTCATTCATTCTATTAGACCATCCTTTCCTTTATTGCAGACATTGAGGTATATTATTGGGCGCTGTTTCTGCATTCCACTGCAGCTTCGCACGTACATCCATCAGGATGATTCCTAACTGGTTTTCTCCGCAGTTATTGACTTTGCCCCAGAAATAGTCACCCCAGTTGTTTCCTTCAATAAGTGTGGACTCTCCGGTTGCAAGAAGTTTATCCCGGAGTTCCGGGTTCTGCATGAATTTGCACATGCAGATTTCATACATGAGCCGGACTTTCACTTTTTCCCAGTCCGGGCGTAATGTAAGATCTCTGCCGAGTTTCTTTGCATCAGAAGGATTATGCATCCGAAAAATACAGAATTTGCGTTGCTCTCTCGCAGAGAGTGTTTTCTGCGCTTGAAAAGCAGCTTCATTATTTGCATAGGTTTGTCCCATGTAAGAGACCGGTGCCGGATAGAAATTGCTTAGAAAAGCATAATCTCCCCGAAATTCATTGATCTGTGTAGGTATGCGCTTGCTTGTATTTGTTTGATTCATTATAAATTCCTCCTTTGTAAAAGAGGTGCGGCCTTTCAGCCACACCTCAAAATAATTCTCATCTATTGCAGAGATGGTTATGCAATCATCTCCAAAAATTCAGCTTCTGTAAGAATTGGAATACCAAGGCTCTGGGCTTTTGCCAGTTTGCTGCCGGCTTTTTCCCCGCAGATCAGGTAATCGGTTTTCTTTGTTACAGAGCTGCCAGGTTTGGCACCAAGCTCCAGAATCTTATCGTTGATACCGTCTCTGGTAAAATGCTCCAGTTTCCCTGTTGCTACGATGGTACATCCTGTAAATTTGTTTTCTTTTGTCATAATGGTCTCTTCCTTTCTTTGTTCAAATGTGAATTCGTTCTGTAAGTTTTTCCATAAATCAAGATTTGCTTCATCTGCAAACCAGGAATGGATGTTGTGATTTAAGATTTCGCCAAAATCCTCTAACTGAGTGAAGTCGTAATCTCCGACAGCCGCCTGTTCAAATGCAGTTAAATTTCCGGAAAATACGGTGTCCAGAATCCGGCTTTTGGTTCTGCCGATCATAGGAATATCCATGGAAACCAGATAGCGGACAAAGCTGGTCCTCCGGCTGGCGTTGATGGATTCCCACAAGCGGTCGAAAGATTTCTCACCATATCCGTCCAGTGCCACAATATCTTCCCGGTGTTCCTCCAGATGATAGATGTCCTGAAAAGAGTGCAGATAGCCCAGATTCAGGAATTTTTCTAAAGTGGCTTCTGACAGTCCTTCGATGTTCATTGCCTTCTTGCTGGCAAAATGGACAAACCTTCTTGTGATCTGGCTGTCGCACTGCGGATTATCACAATGCAGAGTTTCTACGGTGCGACCGTCGCTGGTCTTACGGCTGTAGGTTCTGGTTTTGGAACCACAGCAAGGGCAGACCGGAGGCGTGATGTCGGTATACCTTCCACGATCCAGATTATCCTCTATATGTGGGATGATCATGTTTCGTTTGGAAACAAGAATCCGGCATCCGGGTACAAGCTCCAGATTTTTGATAAAGGTCAGATTATGAAGGGAAGCTCTGGAAACATCACAGCCGTCAATCTCCACGGTATCGAAGATGCCGACCGGAGCAATCTCTCCGAATCTGGTCGGTGTCCATTCAATTTCACGCAAGAAAGTTTCGTAGGTATCATCCTCAAACTTATAGGCGAGGCCGTCCTTATAGTGGTGTCCGGTTTTTCCGCAGCTTTTGGAGTAGCTGAGACTGTCAAAAATCATGACAATGCCATCGATAGGAAGATGTAAATTTGCTGCTGTGGATACCAATTCCTGAATGAATTTCTCCGCATATTCTTTTGAAAGTCCGGTTCCTGAAATTGAGAAAAACGGGCAGTAACCAAAGCCCAGGTGTGTTAAACCTTCTAATTTGCAGGCTCTGCTGTCCGGGAAGGGAACATCCTCCATTCCTTCTAATACATTGAACGGAAGAAAGCGAACACAACGTCCGATACAGTTCTTCGGATCAAGACTTCGTACTGATCCGGAAGCAAAATTACGTCCGTTTTTATAAGGTTTTCCATTTCCATCACGCAGAGTATCTTTCAGACGTTCAAAATCATTGGTTGGTATAAAAGACTCACCGGTAATGACCAGACGTTCTTTGTGTGGAATGGTAAGCGGTACATTTAAAAATGCCGGGATATTGTGTGTAATATCTTCCCCCACTTCACCATCTCCACGGGTAGAAGCCTGAATCAGTCTGCCATCTTCGTAAATGAGTTTGGTAGTCAAACCGTCCAGTTTCAGCATAAAGAGAACTTCCTGTCCTTTCATGAAATCTAAAAGCTCTGAAATCAGTTTTGTTTTCTCAAGCGAGAGCAGTGGAATCGGATGGGTGACTTTGGCAAGTTCACTGACCGGATAATATCCAACCGTCTGTGTCGGAGAATTTGACAGGATGAAACCAGTCTGTTCCTCCAGTTCCTTCAGTTCGTCAAAGAGTCGGTCATACTCGGCATCAGATACCAGAGGGGCATCCTGATTGTAGTAGGCATGACGGTATTCATTGAGTTGTTTTACAAGATTCTTAATTCTTTTGACTGACATAGAGTCTCCTTTCTTTTGTGGCGTGCCAGTTCCGGAATCATTTGTTTCCGTAATCCTCCTTTCCCTGCGTTCAGGCATAAAAAAAGAGAATGACGCTTATGTTCATTCTCAAAATAGATGCAGTTTCCTGCAAAATAAAAAAAGCCAGAAGTCCCTGCTGCTTGTTGGGCATAGGAAAACTCCTGACTACGTTTCAAACCTAAACTGCGTGTGATAAATCCTTTCCGGATTGACACAAATAATTGATATAAGAACAGTATAACACTAGATGTAGTATATGTCAAATGAAATAGATTCCTCAATGAAGCTTTTGCCTTATGTTGATGACAAATTTGTCGGCTACAGGAATAAAAGCGTTCAGGATTTCAGATTTGCCCTAAGCGAAGGAATTCGTAGCCAGGTATTTTTTGCCACTTTCGTGGAGAAAGTCGAAAACCAGATAAAATCAATCTCTGTCATAAATGCCTCTAAACTGTTTTTACATCGTAGTGGTTATGCAAGTTCTAAATTTAAAAATAATTTTCACGAATAACTAACTTTTCTATATGCTGAATTGTCATAAAATATAGATTATTAAATTTGAAAGCAGATTGAAGGTGATAAACATGAGAAGTTATAAACGGTATACCAGGCGAAAGAGACTTTTGAAGCAAATCGCTGTGGTTGCTTTATCTCCTAATCGGGTATTCACGAAAGAACAGATCTATCAGCATATCTATGAGGAAGCGGAGTCAGAAGTGAATAACCGAATTTACGGTCTGATTAAGAACTTGAGAAAGAAAATAGAAGAAAATCCGGAAACACCGCACTACATAGAAACGATACGTGGTGTTGGTTATCGCTTTCGGGCATAAAAGGAGCCGTCCGGCAATGGGCGGCTCGAAGTGTTTCTCTTGTTGTTTATTTATTGTTTTTTTCGTTGTATACTGATAAAACGAGGTGATAAAAGTGGCATATAGAATTTTGATCGTGGATGATGACATCGAATTATTAAAGATGTTAAAGAACTATTTTGAAATCAAACGATATGATGTAATGATGGCAGAAGATGGCACAGATGCTTTGGAAAAAATCCATAAGAAACCGGATATTATCTTGCTGGACATCAATATGCCTAAAATAGACGGATTAGAAGTATGCAGACGTATCCGGGGCAAAGTAACTTGTCCCATTATCTTCCTGACGGCAAAAGTGGAGGAGCAGGACAGGGTAAACGGGCTTTTATCCGGTGGGGATGACTATATACTGAAGCCGTTTAGTCTGAAAGAACTGGATGCTCGTATTATTGCACATTTGAAGCGTGAGGAGCGTCATAAAGGGAAGTCTGAATACAGATTCCACGGAGACCTCAGTATTGATTATGGAGCAAAGAGGGTTCAGATCGGTGAAAATGATTTGGAGCTTACGAAGCTGGAATATGCAATCATTGAGTTTTTGTCCATGAATCCAGGACAGGTTTTTGACAGGGAGCGGATATACGAAAAGGTGTGTGGTTATGATGCGGAAGGTGACAGCCGTGTTGTTACGGAACTGATCCGGAGAGTGAGAAAGAAACTGGCGGAATATACGCAGACAGAATACATTGAGACAGTATGGGGGATGGGGTATCGATGGAAAAGATAAGAAATTTATCCTTGAAAAAGACAATGGTTTTATATACGATACTCAGCTTGATTGTCACTTTTTTTCTTTCTGTGTCAATTATTGAGATTGCCGGGCAGATACAGGAGGAGGTCTGGTGGAAGTACGTGGATCAGGACGAGTATTATCAGGCAATGAATGACCGCAATGAAAATTTTGAGGTAGTGGTACCGAGACCGAATCAGAGTAAAATGAGCAGAATGGACTGGCATATTTCAGAAACCTGTGATTTCCTTCGGACGTACGGAGTATTGCTTTTTTCTTTTGCCGGATGTGGAATTGCGGTCAGCCTGTTTTACAAAAATAAATTAAAGAGACCGATTCAGGAACTGAAGATGGCATCACAGATGATTGCGGAGGAAGATCTGGATTTTCATATGGCTTATGAGAACGAGGACGAGATGGGGATGCTGTGCAGGGAATTTGAAAGGATGCGTGGGCAGTTGGAAGAAAATAACCGTAGACTTTGGCAGATGATCGAAGATGAGCGGGTACTGCGTGCAGCGATTGCCCATGATATCCGCTCGCCGCTTGCAATCATGCGGGGATATCAGGAAATGCTTTTGGAATTTGTTCCGGAAGATATGCTTGATCAAGAGAAAATGATGGAGATGTTAAGGGGCGGTATGCTTCAGATTGAACGGATGAACCATTTTATTGATAGTATGAGGAAGATGACGAAATTGGAAGAACGGGAATTAAACTGTTCCGTGGTAGATATCCGGCAGTTGATAAACCAGATAGAAGCTCTGGCAGAAGTCGTGGTGGAAAAATCAGAAAAGAATTTTACAGTGACGACAGTGAGAGAATCTGAAATACTGACTGCGGATGAGGAAATCATCATGGAAGTAGCGGATAATCTGTTGGCTAACGCATTCCGCTATGCCAATCAGGAAGTTAGGCTGAAGCTGACAGTGACACCCCAATATCTGAAAATGAGTATCAGGGATGACGGAATTGGATTTCAGGAAAATATCGACAGGGTGACACAGGCGTTTTATCATGAGAATCCACAGGATGACTTAAAGCATTTTGGAATGGGTATGTATATCAGCCGTATCTACTGCGAACGGCATGGTGGGAAACTGCTGATAAAAAATGTAGCAGATGGCGGTGCGGAAGTTGAGGCAGTGTTTAAAAATTATGTATTAGAAGAACAACAGCAGAAATAAATGGCTGTTGTTTTTTTGTTGTGATTTGTAGGCTATGCTGTTTGTAGAAAAAAGAAAGGCGGGATGACTTATGAAAGCAATCATAAAAAGGAATCTGAAAAATTATCTTAAAAATCCGATATTCTGGATCGGTTTGATTGTTGTTTTAATCAGTATGTACCAGACACTTGCACCCTATCTGTCCATTCATTACGTGAAGTCGGATGAAACCTTCAGGAAGGTAAAAATGGCCTCCGATGGGGATGTTATGGAGGGATGTATTCCGGCAACACCGGATAAGGAGAGAGAACTGTGGGAGAAAGAGATTGTAAAGATACTTCAGGACACAGAGAATGGGTTTGGCATGTCGGAAGTAGAGGCGGAGGCAGTGATATCTGAGATGAAACAGATGAAGATTACGGAGGCGTGTCAGTATCTGAAAACGGAATACCACTTTAATGGTGCCAATTATGTGTATGAGGACGTTTCATGGTATCAGGGAAGCCCGGAGGAAGTCAACCGGTATATCAGAGAAAATCTTGAGAAACATCCATTCTCCTATTATTTCGGAAGAAAATTTACAGATTTTGCAAGCCTGCATATGGCATTCTTTGCAACGGTTCTGCTGGCGTTTTTATTTTTCCAGGATATGAGGAAAAATACTTATGAATTGCTGCACACCAAACCGATGACGGCTTTTCAATATATTGCCGGGAAAATAAGCAGTGGATTTCTCATTATGACGGCGGCACTGGTCATTATGAATATCGTATTTATCATTTTGTGTTACGCCACGGCAGTAAAATCAGGATTTGCTATGAACATACTGGATTTTGTTCAGAATTCGATCCTGTATGTCCTGCCGAACATCCTGATGATCTGCTGTGTGTATGCGGTTACAGCGCTGCTGTTTAAGAATCCGCTTCCAGCGGTTCCGGCGCTGGTTCTTTATATCATTTATTCTAATATGCTGACATGGGATAGCAAAGGACAGTGTCATGCAAGACCATTCTCTATTATGGTTCGATTTCCGGGGAATTTTTTTGAAACGGAATTGCCACATCAGGTATATCTCAATCAACTGCTTCTTGTGGCAGCATCCATACTGCTCATGTTTATAGCGGTGTGGATGTGGAAAAGGAGGAGAGTATATTGAAGAAAGAAGTAAAAATATGTATGCCATATTATAAAATTGCATATTCAATCGCTTTTGTTGTGATATTGAGTGCAATCCAGCCTGTTGTATATGCGAATGAAATCGGGCAGGCAGTAGAAAGAGCTGTTTCGCTTCTGGCAGTCGTTTTCTGTGCAGATACTTATCTGGTGGAAGTGCAGAGCAAACGCTCGGAAGTATTCTGCCTTTATAATCTAAAAAAGCAGGCAGGGGTAGTTTATAAAAGACTATTTGTGCAGGTAGCTTATCTGATTGGAATCAGTTTGTTGGCATATGGACTCTTTTATTGGCAGAAACCGGTGAATCTGACAGAAGAATTAGATGGCGGTGCCTTGTTTGGAATTTATTGTATTGCGATTCCCGGAACTGTTTTGTTTTGGAGTGTGCTTTCCGTAACTGTCAGCAATCTGGTTCGAAACAGATGGATTGGTATGGGTGTCGTGCTGCTTTTCTGGTTTTTCTCTATTTCCGGAAAGGCAACTCAGTTTTTGAAAAACTGGGGACCATTTTCCTACGGAACTTGTGATTTCGGTAAGCTGACAGAGTGGAGATGGCTTGGCGGGAAGGTGCTGTGCGTGGTATTTGCGGGGATGATGCTTGCATTTGTTCCTAAGATATTAAAGAAGAGAGGGTAAGATTATGAGTATAAGAATAGACGATTTAACAGTAACATTTAAAAATGGAGTGACAGCGGTAGATCATGTGGATCTGGAAATCCCACATGGGATATTTGGTCTGTTAGGTGAAAATGGTGCAGGAAAAACAACGTTGATGCGGGTGCTTACAACGGTGCTTGCACCCACAAGTGGAAAAGTTCTGTTAGATGGTACGCTATATTGCGAAGCAAATTACGAAAAGATACAGAAAAAGATTGGGTATCTGCCACAGGAAATTGATCTGTATCCGTCTTTGACTGTTCGAGAATGTCTGGAGTATATGGGAGATCTGGCTGGAATTGAGAAAAGAGAAAGCAAGAAAAGGATTGATTACTATCTGGAGAAGACCAGTCTTGCAGACCATCAGAAAAAGAAAATGCGGCAGCTTTCAGGTGGAATGAAGCGAAGAGTTGGATTAGTGCAGGCATTACTCCATGAGCCGGATTTTTTAATTGTGGATGAACCAACAACAGGGCTCGATCCGGAGGAACGCATCCGTATCCGTAATTTACTGGTAGATTTTGCAGAAGAACGCACCGTATTATTTTCAACGCATGTGGTGGAGGATCTGATGGCAACCTGTAATCAGCTTGCGGTTATGAAAAAAGGTAGATTCCTTTATACAGGAACAATGAGGGAATTATTGAATAAGGCAAGAGGGCATGTATGGGAATGCTGTACAGAGGACGAAAGCCTTGCAAGAGAATTAGAAAGAAAATATCATATTTCCAGTAAGCAGTATACGGAGGAAGGAATTAGATTAAGACTGTTAGGGGAGAATATGCCGTCAGAAAGTGGATGTATAGCTTGTGACGTAACTTTGGAAGATGCATATATCTATGTAACCAATCGATAAACATTGTTAATGAGGAGTGAAAGCTAAATGCTAAGAAAAGCAGGTGATGTTATGGGAAAGTGATGATTCTTACCATTTCTGATTCCGAAGAGGGAATCCTGAATAAAATTAAATCAGTTCTAGCCTGCGAAAGTACGTTAGAAGTTATGGAGATTACAAATTCTGAAAAGTTGACATTCCAAGGTTTGGAAATAGACCAGCTTCAGCGGAGCGTAATCAAAGATGGTAAGGTTGTGGAACTTACCAGACATGAATATGACCTGCTTTTTTATCTGGCCTTATCCCCCAATCGGGTATTTACAAAAGAACAGATTTACCAGCATATTTATGAGGATGTGGAGTCAGAAGTGGATAACCGTGTCTATGGGTTAGTCAAGAATCTGAGAAAGAAAATAGAAGAAAATCCGGAAGAACCGCACTACATAGAAACGATACGTGGTGTAGGCTACCGTTTTCGGGCATAAAAAGAGCCGTCCGATTGGGCGGCTCGAAGTATTTAAACAGCAGTTTTCTTCACTGCCTGTTTATAGTTACCGGTAGCATCGTAATCTCCAGAGAGGAGCAGATTCTGGCGAAATTGCTCCAGTTTGATCTTGAAGCGTTTCCCATCCTCAACAGTCGTAAGCATGGTAAGAGCTTCTAGCATTCCCTGAATATATCCGGTTAGCAGGTAATATCTGCAGGGTTCTTCCGATGGTGAGATATTGGACAGGGTTTCTTCCAGATGTTCCTGACGTTCCCTGAGCCATGCATCCCAGACATCCAGTTCCAAATCAGTCATGGTGTTCCTCCTTTAAATCTGATGATAATCGTCTTTGGTGTGGAGGGGAGAAGTTTCATGCACAAGCATTTTTCTGCTCCAGATCCAAATATGGATTTGTAAATTCAAAAATAATAAGTTCATCCGCATCGAACATGAGCTCCAACTCTTTTAGTGTAGCTGCTGGATATCCGCAATCTCTGAATCGTTCTAATACGTCTGTTTCCGTTTCAAATGGTTCACCGTCTTCCAGCTTTTCTCCGATTATTAAGCCACATGGAGTCAATAGGCTTTCTTCATATAAGCGGACACAATATCGGTCAGGGAAAAATAGGTGTGCTTCATCCGTGTTATAATAAATTCGTTCTCCAGGTTCTATGCTTTGCATCACAAAGGGAACATGATATGCAGCGGCTATCGCCTGATATGCTTCATAAAGTGGAGTCCATGCTGTCTCTAAAGAAAGTAGAATATACGTATCATTCCATTCCATGTAGCTGACATTTCCACGAAGAGATATTCCGGTGGAATCTATTTTCTTGTGGGAAAATAAATTGCCAATCCAGCATAAATCAGGATTCTGGTTCAGAATGATGTAGGTTTCCAGGTCCTCCCACAAGTCATATAGTCCTTCCGGATTTCCTTCTGTATAAAAGATCACATCATCACAGCAGATATTTGCCATTACACATCCACCTCCGTTCCAAAAGTTTCACCCATATTCTGGTTGGAAACCGTAAGGTTTACAGGGGATAAGGTGCCAGAGGCAAGCCATTGTTCGATTGCATCAATTACCTGCTCCAGCGTGTCGTTATAAGCCACATTGCAGTCTTCCAGTCGGAGAAACTGCAGGTATGCTTCATGAAGAAGGCTTGGATCATCACGCAGCGTTTCATATGGAAGGTTGCAGAGTCCGATTCTTTCCTCCAGACGTTCCATGGAGCGGCGGATGAAGTCGCAGGAAATAAATTGTTCCCGGTAGATGTTATAAGCAGCTTCAAGCTGGTCATAGGTCAAAATAAATGAGACTTTCTCGCAAGGATTAGATGGTTGTTCTTTCATGGTAAATTCCTCCATTCATACTATGATTGGCTGGTGGTACGGATTCTCTTTGTTCGGGAGTAAGATGTACCAGTAGTTTCCAGCGCAGGTCGATTTCTCGGTGAATCCAGGTATCATTTTCATAAACTTCATGTGTCAAAAAATTGTAAATTGTCGGTTCTTTTTCTATATCATCCAGATCTGCGACCAGACAAGTTGCCTGATTCACATAGGGCCAGAGTGCCTGTTCGACCATATGGCGTAGTTCCAGTATCAGAGGATATATCTGTCCTACATCATAGGTTTTGGACATGCAGGAGCTGATTTTCTTCAGCATCCCGGAAGTTTGTATCATCTGGTTGATGACGGTACATTGTTCCTCCACATCTGCATCCGGATTCAGGACCAGCCGGTGGAGCAGCACAGATTTTGCATAGGCAGAAGCGGTCAGGTTGATGTTTCTGACCAGTTCTTCATACGGCTGCTTATACTGTGTCTTCAGCACTTCCAGAGGCACATGTTCCCGGTTCTTCTTTAAGGTGGAGAGGAGCCCCGAAAGGCAGCTCTCCAGTTCTTCCATTCTTGTCAAGCACACATCGCCTCCAGCTCCATCGGAACACGGGTGTAGCTGAGACGGTAAATACTGTTGCAGGTCTCAAATACCACACCGTTTTCGGATACTTCCAGAATACTCTGCACCGGACTGGTAGCAAAGGTCTGGTTATAACTATAGATCCACGCCCGTTCTCCCAGATGGAGGGGCAGGGACAGGATTCCGGTGAGGACATATTCTTTCTTTTGGGTGGTGTGTAAGGTTATATTTGTATTCTTCATTGATTTCACGCTCCTTTCCTTACTTAATTTTGTTTGCAATTACGGCAGCGACCAGTTTAGCGCATCCCAATTCCATCTCGGATAAATGCTGTCCGGTTCTGGAACAGAGAAGAAGTGCCAGCGGCTCTCTGTCTTCCCTTAAAATCGGGAAAAAAGCACAAACCGGTTGACGGGTGTTGGATACCGGGTAGACAGGGCAGTTCTCAGCAGAGATCAGTTCCTGGCCGTCCGCAACCAATTCGGCGAGTTCTTCTGTAACGGGAGTGCCTTCCGGAAGATAGATGCCCGCAGATACGAGTATGTGAGCCTCACTGCAAATTGCGATACCACAGTGGATGACACTGTAGAGGACGGAAAGATAGGAAGCCATTTCCTCTTTTCCGTTTAAGTGGGTAGGGCATTTGCGTAAAAGCAGCTCCATTCCCACATTTTCCAGTTCCAGTGCATCTCCGTCTGAGAGCTTCATTTGTTTCCGGATTTCTGCAGGGATGACGATACGCCCCTGAGAGTCCATGGTCCGGATGAGTGCAATATTCATAACTAAAGTCTCCTTTCTTAAAAAGAGGAGAAGCAGTAAAGTACCGCTTCTCTTCTGAAAATTTAGGCAGCGTAAGGCGGAGCCTGTGCTGTCTGTTGCATTTGACTGTTCTGCTGGTCTGCCAGCATCCGTTTTCCGTTATTGATCAGTGATGCAGCAATCACCGTTTCCCAGTTGGAAATATAGGAATCCGTCCGCTTCAGAAGCGTGAACAGATCCATGTCGGTAAGCTGGATGGCTGTCGTCTTTTCGGACTGGAAGCTGCGTGGCTGCATGTAGGAACCACCGTTCTTATTCTGTGCTTTGATGCCTTTCCCATTTACAATCTGGATTTTCCATGGGCTTTTCATAGGCTGCCCTTTGGAATCATAGGGATGTCTGGAGATATAAAACATCTGGGCTGTGGAATAACCGTTCTGATCGGGATTGCCGTAGATCTTGCTCTGGCTCCATTCAAATTCCTGAAAACCGGAAGTGATCCGGGTTAAGAGGAACTGGATCTGTTCCGGTGCCAGGTTGAAACGGGTGATGATATTCCGGTCTCCGGTACCGTTGGAATAATCCTGAATGGTGATGCAGATTAAAGAATGTACTTTATGCCCGTTTTCCTGATATTCCCCTTTGGCATGTAGCTGTGCATAGTTGCCGAGTGGTGCGTAGCGGAGCCGGTCATAAAAGGCAATGAGTGCCCGGTCATTCTGGATCTTGCAGATCTGGTCGGTAATCCGGTTTTGATAAGTTTCATTCATGAGTATTCACCTTCCTTTATTTGAGATGCTGTTTGACAAGCTGTGCCATATTCTTTGGAAGCTCTTCCAGTTTCGTGATATCCAGGAATCCGTCCTTGTAAATCCTGCGGATATTTTCCTTATCGTCACCAATGGCAGCCGCAAACAGGATGACATCCCGTTTTTCGTATTCTTTCTTGATGCCCCGCAGATCTGCCTCTGCTTCCGTTCCGCTGTAGCCGTAATCGGCTGGCTGACCGTCAGAAATCAGGATCAGCAGCTTCTGAAGCTCCGGGCGTGTGCACAAATGCTCTGCTACGAAGCGGAGAGCTGCGCCGTCCCGGTTCCCGTTGCGGTCGCACATATCCATCAGCCGGTAACAGTCCTCATTGTCCACAGAATCAAATTCTGCATAGGAGTAAAGAGCAACGCCGCCTGCATCCGTGGAATGCCCGTAAATGGTGATAGGGATACCGAGGCTTTTACAGAAATCATAAAGGACAATGGCAGTCTTTCTTGCATGTGTCATCCGGTCACCCCAACCCATCGAACCACTCTCGTCAATCAGGAGGGCAACAGCCAGACGTTTTTCCTCTCCTGGAAGTCTGGTTCTGGTAAAGATGGTTCCGTCTGTCTTATAGAGAGCATGGGAGTCCAGACGTTTTCCAAACAGGAGATTCTTCTGCTTTCCGCCTTGCTGTTCTTCTTTCAAAAGCGGCAGGATGGTGCTTTGCAGCTTTTTGGAAGCCCGCAGGAGCGGGGGAGCAACTGTCTGGTATTCATTCTTCAGGTAATCGGAAACACTGGTCAGGCGATGGATGGTAACATGGATGCCTGCATGGGCATTGCCGTAATGAATATCATTGGCTGTTTTCTGCAGTTCCTCGGTCAGTTCCGTCTGACAGTCTTCCTGCACCTTTTCTGCAGCCACATCGTTCAAGATCCGGAACAGATCCTCTGCAGCATGCTCATAGCCGCTGCCCTGATACTGACTGACATAAGTGACGCCGGGGTTGTTTTCATCCAGAATGGTATTGGTCTTTGTAAGAGCGATGCGCCCGCCTTCTTCCGAAAGCACCTGTTTGGCTTCCTCTATAGCATCCTCTTTGGTACGTGGACCGGAAGGAGCATTGCCCTCATCATTCCCGCTTCCTTTTGGGGAAGCTGGTTTGATATTCTTTGGAATGGCACCGCTTTTTCCGGTCGGAAGAGGAGCGCCGCTGCTGACTTCATCCCCTAGAAGATCTTCCAGAGCATCGGCAGCGGAATCCTCGCCATGCATTTCCAATTCCTCCCGTGTTTTTTCGATGAGCGGCTGGATATAGTTCCAGGTCAGGGCTAAGAGCGCATTGGAAACCAGCATCCGGTCAGTGCCTTTTTCCGATTCCATTGCCGTATCCAGAAGATCGGTACAATCGGAAATGGTATCCAGATAATCCCCCTGATAGCCGGTGGGATTGTTGATGTTTCCGGTCCGGCAATAGGAAAGGATCAGGTTGGCAATGATGGAAAATGGCTGGTATTCTTTGTCAATTTGTTCCTGTATGGAAGGAATCTGTTCGGACATACGCAGGTTATTGAGTTCAATCCCCTGTCGGAAGGTGCCGTGGAATTCCTCACACATACGGTCTTCAATATGGATGTCTTCCAGAATGTTTTGAAAAGTTGCGGCGCATCGTGCCAGTGTCAGGCATCCGGCTTTGTCCTTTTCTTCTAACACTTCTTTGATCTCCTCCAGTGCTGTCTGATAAGCTGGAAGGGATAGCTCCGGCTCCTTCGGATAGAAGGAACCGTTTTCCAGACTCCTCAGATGAACAGCGTGGGCTGTGAAATCAGAATAGAGTAAGTGCCCCACTTCATGCCCGGTGAGCCCTGTCAGGCTCTGGGAACGTAAGAAACGGGTGGGGAAAGACTGGGTGATCGGGTTCGCTGCGTTGAGATGTACCTTATAATTGTCGGTATATGCAACGCCTGCCTGTTCGGAAATGTCCCAGTCCAGCAGTACCTGCAGTCCATACCGGTAACGTCCGGTAACGGCTCTGGCAAGGGAGGTCTGGTACTTCTGATAGGCAGCGGAGAGGAATAACTCCTCATCCGCAATGGAATCCTCTTTTGCCCGGATTAGTTTCTTTAAATTTCTTTGGCTGTGATTCACGTGATATTCTTCCTTTCTTTTCTTAGATTTTTTGTCAGCAGTTCCTCCATCGTGCAGCCGTAATACACAGCAAGGCGAAGGACGGCATAAGCCATCGGGGAGGAGTTTGCATTTTCATAATTCATAATGGTTTTCGGGGGAAGATTTAAGATTCTGGCAACTGCCTTTTGTGATAACTTCGGTGTTTTGGCTTGCCGGAGATAAGACAGATTATCTGCCAGATGCTTTCGGATCTGGGCTTCTGTGAGTGCTGCTTTTCTCATAGGCGTGTCCTACGCAGCAAGCACAGTATCCAGACAGCTTTCTTCCACTTCCGTACGGTTCTCAGCATCGGCAGAGGCAGAGGCAAGCACCGTGTAACGGGCCGCTTCCCGGATATCCCCGCAGACCATGTAGGACTGCACCCAGGAAATCAGCTCCCTCATGCCACAGCAGCCATCTGTAATGAGATTTTCCCGGCAGTAGACAGCCATGGATTTGACAATGCGTGTCATCAGACGTACCGTTTTTGCATCCTTGCATCCGGTAACAGCCATGGCACGTTCTACCTGTGTATCCTCATCCGGTTCATCCAGATCAATCACAAGGTTCATTCGGGAAATGACAGACTGGTTCATCTGTTTACAGCCTGCATAGTCATTGTTTGTGGTGATTACGATGGTCGTATCCGGATGACGGTGGATGGTTTCTCCGTTTGGAAGATATACGCTGTTACAGCGGTCTAAAAGGGAGTTAAGTCCAACCAGTACACCGGGATTAGCAATGACCGTAGGCTCCTGTATCTCAAGAATATACCCATAGCGGATGGCTTCGACTAGAGGCGTATCCACATACTGGAAGTTCTGTCCGGAGGTGTGTTCCTTATAATAGCTGTGCATTTCATCAAAAATCGTATCGATCAGCTTCTGGTAGGTGTCCTCGGCAGAAATTTCTTCATCATAGTTTCCGGTCAGCTTCTGATAGGCACCGGAGGGATCTAACTGGATTTCCTGAAAAGACGGGTACTGCCGCTGAAGCCGGGTGCGTTTTCCGTCCACATCCGGAAGAATCTGACCTAAAAGGTCGAATACCTCTGTATTTGCGGAACAGGTAATGCAGCGGTAAGGAAGGTGAAGTGCGGAAGCAATGGCTTTGGCTCCTTCGGTCTTTCCGGTACCTGCCGGTCCCCGTAAAAGAAAATTCCGCATCGGCTGTGTGGTATCCGTTGTCAGTTTTGCGTGTTCGCAGATCCGTTTGATTTCCGGAGGGATGATGTACCACTCTGCCAATGTCGGAACAGATACCTCCTCTTCCGGAGACAGCCTTCGGGATGCGGTCAGGATAAATTTCCCAACAAAATCATCTCTGGAAATGGCTGCCTGTGCTTTCTTAAATCCACTTCCTGGACGTAACACCTGAAAGTCTCCATGGAGCACTTCGGTTGGTGCATAGACCCCCTTCTGGATATTTAACGGTTTGATCAGCGACAATACGCCGTTTGCCGGAAGGTCAATCTTAACACCACCGGTCGGGAGACCTGATGCATAGCGGGTTCTCCGGTAAATGTTGTCGCAGAGAACGGCTGCTGTTTCCGCAGCGGCGTCCAGATCGGGATAACCGTTGTCCCGGTGCGCTTTTAATTCCTGATACTTTTCATTACACTCTTCATCTGCCAGAAAAACCGGCATCAGTGCGAACAGCAGAGCCGCACCGGACTGTTTGGAGTCTTTAAATTCGTATTTTTCAGGTGTGCTTTCCACATCCGGCGGAGGAGTATAGCAGCCTCCGTAAAACTTTCCGTTTAGCTGGTTGTAGACAACCACCTGAAGATCACCGGTTTTGCTCGGATATTCCGCCACAACAAAATTGTTGGATTGGGTACCGACCGCCCCAAGCTTTTCCGGCGGGGTACTGCCAACCGGGTTTTCCAGCTCCAGATAAGCAAGGACTGCCCGCAGGGTAGCTGCATGAAGCGTGGATTTTTTCCGTGGCTGAGTACAGTATTTGGATGCAATGTCATCAAAGATTGCATGGTCCGTATAATCCTCAAATGGTTCCGGGAGTTTGCGTTTGAACCCCCAGGTTGCTACGATGTTATTTGCCATGATTCGTTCCTCCTTCTTATGAGATCCAGGACAGTTCCAGTGCCTGCTCGGTCTCTTCTGTGGTCAATTCATCTTCAGTAAAAATCTCCGTCAATTCGCCCCAGTAATCTTTGGGCGGGAAATGTTCCAGCTTTCCCCGGACTTCCGGTTCAGTGCCGTTCAGAATATAGACATCTCCCTGCTCGTTGATAAACAGCTTTTCATAGCCCCTTGCCTGTAAGTCACCGACCAATTCCATCAGTAGCGGTTTCCCAATCAGGGAATACCATGATTTGGGATTAACGGCTGGTCTGGAATCCGGATTTCCTTCTGACGGTTCCTTTTTATGTAAGGATTCAATGGTCATCATCTGAAGCGTCAGACTGCCACGGGCATCCATGAGAATTTCCGCAAAATTATAACTTCCGGTATTCCGTGTGCGAATCCGTAATGGTTCCCCATCCAGTATCTGGGAGAGCGGTGGTTCTTTCACAAAATCCCATGTGGCATCCGGGAAGGCTTCCTTGAGCTTTCCGGTAATCTGGAATTTGATCTGTCTCCAGAGAATGGTTTCCAGATCAGGTGTTCCTTCCAGATGACGAGTTCTTTCTGGGCGTTTTCGTAGCTTATGCTCCCTGTTTTTCAGGCGTTCCGTGAAAAGCGGGAGAAGATAACTGAACAGCGTGACTCCGATACCGATCAGGGCAATGCCTGCAATCAGAAGCCGGTTGGCATCCTGTGGTACGAAAAGTGCTGCAAGAAACAGTACAAGCACGACAAACTGTAAGAATTTTTTTCGATTTGATTTTTTCATGAGCTGATTCCTTTCTGATTCATGATTCTTAGACAAGCCCGGAAGCTGGATGGGAAATCGCCGCTTCCGGACATGAAAAAGAGGAACTGCATCATCACAAAGATGATAAATGCAATTCCTCAACATAGGGTTCCTTGAGAGTTAATAGGGCAACTGGGATGCCATCTGTTCCGGCACATTTTGAAAGCCGTCAGTTGGCTGACTGCCCGGCATACCTCCGTAATTTGGCATTCCGGTATAACTGCCCTGCGGCGGGTAGCTGCTCTGTGGCTGACCGGTTCCGTTTGGCGGAGCCTGATACTGTCCGCCATTTGCAGGAGGCGTGTAGGCACCGTTAGCAGGAGCCATTCCCTGCTGTGGATAGCCGCCAGGCATTGCCTGATTCTGGTAGCTGCCATTGGGATTTCCCTGCATTGGGTAGCTGCCATTGCCGGCTGCACCGGGCGTTGCCGCACCACCATTCGGCTGGCTGTTCTGGTTTGCACCCGGATGTCCGGTATTGCTGTCAGAACGGTTGGATGGTACAAAGTGCCAGTCCTTGACATTGATCCTCGGACCGGCATTTGCCTGCCCCGCATTCTTTCCTTTCTGATAAATGAACGGATGAAGCTCCAGATCACCATAGATCATCAGCCCGGTTCCTTTCTTTACGCCTGCTTTTGCTAAGCGTTCTGCAAGGAACTTGTTAAAATAGCACTGATAGTAAATGGTTTCTTCCTTTCCATCCTGGCCTCGCTGTGAAACTGCAATGTCCAGAGAAACATATTCCGTACCGGAATTTTTTCCTTGCTGCATCTCAGGATCTCTTGTGGCCCTCCCTAAAATTGTTAAAATTGCTGACATAAAAATTCTCCTTTCTGCCTCTTTGGGCGTTAAAATAGATTAAAATAAAAAAAGTGCCATTATAGCACCGTATAAAACGGCAGTATAATGACACGATTTTCCAAACTTAAACTGCATATGCTTCTGGATGAATGGTCCAGACTCCCATGACGGGACAGCACAAAAACTTAAATACAAGATTATATTAACACAAGATATAGCATATGTCAAAAGAATTAGAACTATATATAGCATATGTAGACGAGGTGGAAGGATAATATCAAAAGAATTTTGGACATAGTTATAAAAGTGCAATATAATATTGTTTAAATCGGAAAATGGAAGGATGAGAAAAATGGAGCAGAAAAACAGAATTCTGATTGTAGAAGACGATACGGATATCAATAATCTTTTATATACGGCATTACAGAAAGCAGGGTATGAGACGGTACAGGCTTTTTCCGGGACGGAAGCGAGGATGCTGTTCCAGATGGATAAGGCGGGCTTTTCTTTGATTCTATTGGATCTGATGCTTCCGGGAATTTCAGGAGAAGAGGTGCTTGCCCAGATTCGGAAACAGGGCAATACGCCGGTTATTGTCCTGACAGCCAAAGACGGATTGGATGAAAAAATCGGGCTTCTTACCAGTGGGGCAGATGATTACATTACAAAACCGTTTGAGATACAGGAGGTGCTTGCCCGGATTCAGGTTCAGCTCCGCCATATGCAGCAGGAGCCGGAACATAAAAGCGTGTCATATAAAAACCTGGAACTGGACCGTGAGCGCTTTGAAGTCCGGATTGCCGGAGTGCTGCTTCCCAAAATTACAAAGCAGGAATTTGCAATTCTGGAGCTTTTACTGGAGCATCCGAAACAGGTCTTCAGCAAAGAAGAGATTTTTGAATATGCGTGGGATGAACACTATATGGGAGAGACAAAGACACTGGATGTACATATCAGCAATATCCGGAAAAAGATAAAAGCAGTAACGCAGGAGGAATATATTGATACCGTATGGGGAATCGGCTACCGTCTGCATTCTTAATCTTTACTCTTTTTTTACTATTTATTTGCGTTTGATTAGGATTTATCCGATATGATAACAGCAGATAAGAAAAGGAGATGAAAGCATTGAGTGAATTGTTATTAAGTACAAATGGATTGACGAAGCAGTATGGTCATCATAAGGCAGTGGATAAAGTAAACCTTCACATAAAAAAGGGTGCTATCTATGGATTTATCGGACGGAACGGTGCGGGAAAGACGACTTGCCTGAAGATGATCAGTGGACTTGCAAGACCGACAGCCGGAGAGATTGAGATGTTCGGGTGTAAAGGAAAAGAACTGGAGAGGATTCGTTCTCGTGTGGGGTGTCTGATTGAAGCACCGGGGCTGTATGGCAACATGAATGCATATACAAACCTGAAAATAAAATGTGAATTGTTTGGTATTCGGAAAAAGGGATACATCGAAGATATCTTAGAGACGGTCGGACTGGAAGGTGTCGGAAAGAAAAAAACGAAACATTTTTCCCTTGGAATGAAGCAGCGTCTCGGAATCGGGCTGGCACTGGTCGGGGAGCCGGATCTCCTGGTCCTTGATGAACCGATCAATGGGCTTGATCCCCAGGGAATTGCAGAGGTGCGTGATACCATACAGAGACTGCGAGATGAACGGAATATGACGATTTTGATATCCAGTCATATTTTAGAGGAATTATCTAAGATTGCAACGGATTATGGAATTATCCATAATGGAAGTCTTCTGCAGGAGCTGACAAGCGAAGAACTGATGAAACGCTGCAGTGAACGGATTGAAATAGAGTTAATCCATCCGGAGCAGGCAGTCCCGATTCTGGACAGAATGGGATTTACCAACTATCAGGTTACAGATAAGAGCCATATCCATATATTTGAACGATTGAATGAAAGCGCCAATGTCAATATGGAACTGGCAAAAGCAGGAATTTTGGTCAATGGAATTTCCATTACCAGTGAAGAACTGGAAACCTATTTCTTGAATCTGACAGGAGGGAATCAAAATGCTTAATATGATAAAAATGGATCTGTACCGGATGGTCCGGACAAAAAGTATGTATGTGGTATGGATTGTGATGGCGGCAGCTATATTCTTCTCCACATCCATGTCGAAACTGGATATTGATACGATGAACAAGGAAGCGGAACAACAGCAGACAGAAAACATTGCAGAAACAGTGAAACCAGAAACCATCAATATGGGAATGTCCGTATTCCTGCCGACACAGCCGGGAGAAAAAGTAACGGTCTTTGATCAGGTATATGCAAACCTGCAGGCGAAGTTTGTGGCGTTGTTTCTGGTGATTTTTACAGTGCTGTTTTCCAGTGCAGATATAGGAAGCGGTTATATTAAAAATATCGGCGGGCAGGTAAGGAGCCGGAGAAACCTGATCTTTTCCAAAGCTTCCGTGTTGTTTGTGTATACGACTGTTACCATGCTGCTTTATTTCATCATTCAGATTATTGCACAGCAGATGTACTTCGGATATCTGGAGTGGGGGAATGGAAGCGAGTTGCTGAGATACTTTGGTATTCAGATTTTGCTTCATTATGCACTGGTACTAATCAGTATGGCGATTGCGGTGGTTTTGAACAGCAACGTGTTCAGCATGACGATTGTTATCTGCCTGTGCATGAATACCATGATTGTCTTATACGGAGTGATCAATCATTTGATCCAGAAGGCAGGTGTGGAGAATTTCCAGATTTTGAAATATACAGTGACAGGAAAGATTGCACTTTTATCCATGTCACCGACCAATAAGGAATGCCTGACGGCAGTTGTGATTGCGGCGGCGTTCGGAATCGTGGTTACATTACTGACAGCATGGGTATTCAGAAAGAGAGATATCTAAATGATAAAACTAGGGTTCGTGCTATTGATAGCAGTGATACTGGTACAAGGAATGTTATTTTGGAAATACCAGCGGCAGGTGAAAGACATCTGCCGCCAGTTGTCGTTTCTGATGAAGCACGACAGCAACATGCTGATTACCAGAGAAATGGATTTTGGAGGCATTGGTGAGTTGGCAGATGTTTTAAACGAATGGCTGGAACTGAAGCGAAGGGAAAAGAAGGAATACTTGAAGAAAGAGGAGATGATTTCGGATACATATACAAATCTCTCACATGATATCCGTACTCCTTTGACATCCCTTGACGGATATTTTCAGTTAATGGAAACCTGTGAAGACCAGGAAGAGCAGAGACGGTATATGAAGATCATACAGGAGAGAATCGGCAGCCTGAAAGAAATGCTGGAAGAATTATTTACTTTTACAAAACTTAAAAACGATTCTTTTCATCTGGAAATGTCATCCTGCTGTATCAACAAGATTTTGAAAGATACCATATTTTCCTACTACGATGAATGGACGGGCAGAGGAATTGAACCGGAGATACAGATTACAGATAAACTGCTGTTTATGAACGGAAATGAACAGGGAATCCAGAGAATTTTTCAGAATATCATAAAAAACGGACTGGATCACGGGGAGAAGAAAATCAGTATTTCACTGGAAGAAGTTGAAAACAACATCCGGATACAGATAAAAAATCAAGTATGTCATGTGGAAAAAATAAATGTAGATCAGGTGTTTGAACGGTTTTATAAAGCGGATGAAGCACGCAGTAAGACTTCCAGCGGTCTCGGCTTATCAATTGCGAAAGAGCTGGTACTTCGTATGGATGGGAAAATCAGCGCCCGGATAGAAGGGAATGAGTTCTGTGTGGAGATTGTGTTTCCAAAATAAAAGGAAAAATTTATATTAAAGCAAGTGAAAATGGGGAATGACTTTATATAGGTTTCATGGTAGAATTACAGTAGAAAGAGAAGAGTCACTCAGTCATTTGTTGTATGAAAGGATGAGTATAATGTATAAAGTAGAACTTAAATTTGATACAAGCAAGCTCGCTCCGGAAACGGTAAATCAGATGTGTGAACAGGCAGATCAGATTTTTGAGCAGGAGGATTTAAGCTGTGCAGTCAAAGCCCTTGGAAGCAGGATTTATCTTGACCGGGGACGCAAGCAGGACTATGGAAGATTCTGGGCAGCAATCTTTCAGTTGAAAAACTCCGTAGGAATTGCAGAGAATTTGTTAGAGTGTTTCTGGTATAACGGAACAGAAAAGGAGAACCTGATTACAGACTTTATAAGGAACTAACAGATGGACAGCTTACAGAGGAAAGGCATCAATTTTGACCTGAATACACAAGCACTAAAGGAATATTATCCGAAAGGTGACTGGCATAATGCATATGCGGATGTAAGGGACTTTTTTGAAGCAAACGGATTTGAGCATATTCAGGGATCGGGATATCATTCGGTGGAAGCAATGTCAGAAGCAAAAGCCATGGCAGTTATTTATCAGATGACAAAAGAATTTCCATGGCTCAATTATTGTGTGAATGTGTGTACCATATCAGATGTACCGGAACTGTTTGATATCTCGCATGTATTTGCCAGAGAAGCGGAACGGTTGGAAAAGAAAAATGCATGATTTGACAAATTATTTCCAATATGTTATATTCATCTCAAGCAAAAAAGGGAGTAGCTGAACGCCTTGAAAGAGGTGGTTTTGTAACCGACAACCGGTATCGAGAGATACCCGTAGCAAATGAGATAGCAAGACTTTTATTGTGGCAGAGGTCATGATAGGAGTCTTTTTTTATTATGAAATATAGAAAATCTGCCGCAATAGTCTGCTAAAAAGAAAGAGAGGATAAACGATGAGTAACGAAATGATGAAACGGGAAATGCAGGAAGCAGTACAGGCAGGGGAGCGGGCGCTTCAGAGCCTTTACGCAGCAAGGGATAAGTTGGGAAGTGCGAGAAACTGGGGCATTTTTGATATGCTTGGAGGAGGCTTTATCAGTGACTTTGTGAAGCATTCTAAAATGAATGACGCAGCTGCGTTGATGGAACAGGCGAAAAGCGATATTCAGCGTTTTCAGAGAGAATTAAGAGATGTGCAGGTTTCCTTGGATCTGCGCATGGAAATCGGCAGCTTCCTTTCCTTTGCGGATTTCTTTCTGGACGGGCTGGTGGCAGATTATATGGTGCAGAGCAAGATTGCAGATGCAAGAGAACAGGTGGATGATGCCATCAACCGGATAGAAAAGATACTTGCTGATGTGAAAAATCGGATGAATGGGGAGGTGTAGCATATGGGATGCCTGGGAAATGTGTTGTGGTTTGTGTTTGGCGGCGCAGTCAGTGGGCTGAGCTGGTGTCTGGCAGGTTGTCTCTGGTGTATTACCGTTGTGGGGATTCCGGTGGGGATGCAGTGTTTTAAATTTGCGGCGCTTAGTTTTTTCCCCTTTGGAAAAGAGGTGCAGTATGGTGGCGGAGCTGGTTCGTTCCTTTTGAATATCATCTGGCTGATTGTATCCGGTCTGCCTCTTGCACTGGAGCATCTGGCGTTGGGTACAGCTTTATGTGTGACGATTATCGGAATCCCGTTTGGTTTACAGCAGTTTAAACTGGCGAAACTGGCATTGATGCCGTTTGGTGCGGAGGTGTATTAAGATGCGATTATTTGATAAAAGGACACCGCTTCAGAAGGAGTGGGAAAAGCTGGAAGTACAGGAGCAGAGATTCCTTCAGAAGCGTTCAGAGAAAAGGGAGAGCATTCTGAATCAGAAACTGGAGGAAAAGATACCGCCGAAACTTCAGAAAACATTGGATACCGCTTTTGCGAAGGCATTTGCTCTGATTTTCGAGAAAGGAACCGGGGTTATTGAAAAGACGTATCAGCGGACAAAACTGGAGCAGGATTATCAGGTGCGGCAGTATATGGCGGATGTAAAGCAGAATTCCAAATCCCTCCGCTCTTTTTCTAAAAAGGCAAGAGATACGGGAACAAAGAATTTACTGCTATCCGGTGTGTCTGGAATCGGGATGGGCGTATTGGGAATCGGTCTGCCGGATATTCCGGTATTTACAGGGATGATTTTAAAGAATATTTATGAGACTGCTCTGCAGTATGGATACAGCTATGAAAGCAGGGAAGAAAAATATTTTATCTTATTATTGATCCGGGGAGCAGTATCCTATGGGGATACACTTTGTGAGATTGACGGGAAAGTAAATGAATTTATCAGAAACGGAATACTGCCGGAAGAGTATCAGGATAAGGAGCAGATCGAACAAACGGCGGGAGCTTTGTCAAAAGAGCTTCTGTATATGAAGTTCTTACAGGGAATTCCGGTGGTTGGTGCTGTAGGCGGAGCTTATGATGCAGTCTACATGAAACGGATCACAGAGTATGCAGAGCTGAAATACCGGCACAGGTATCTGGCGGGGCGGAAAAAGGCAGAGAATGGACAATTATGTAAAAGGTGTAAAAGTTATAGAGATATATGATGCCGCAAATAAGGAATTGCTGGTAAAGTATGATGATAAGCATAATATAGACAAGGTTATTTCTGCTTTAAATATAAAATCATGGAAAGAGACAGAAAAAAGCATAGGTATGAACCCTAAATATACCATAAAATTTTATTGCGATACTACGAACCAAGATGAAGAAAAAGATATAAAAGAAATTACCCTTTATGAAAATGGGGAATATGCTACGATTTTTATTACTTCTCCTGGCGGAGTAAAACAAAACTATAAAACGAGCATTGATATTTCTGAATTGGTTATCTAATAATATTTGTGTAATGAGAATGAAAATCTAATTCTTTCAAGTTTAACTAAGACATTCCCGGAGCAAATGCTCATGGCATTGAAGCGGATACAAACACTATTGTTTGATAGAAATAAGAGAGGTTATTTATAATAAAATGAGCCGCCAGAACTGTAGGGGTGATGCAGTACGGGCGGCTCATTTTCTATCTAAACGGATGTATCCGGAAGTTCCGGCAGTTGATCGGTGAGTTCTTCATATCCGAGAATATCTCCGGCACATGGCATCGATTGCCCTGTTCCCTGCTGTGGTTTCCGGAAGTACAGCCGATACCGATGTCCCTCTAGGAGTTTGATATTCTTTTCCAGTGAGAAGGCGTATTCCTTTCCGTTATCACTGGCAAACCAATATTGCTGGTTTTTCCCGAAGAGTGTCTGTTCCCGTTTCGTGCAGCTTACGTCCAGTGACAGATAAGCATGTGTATGGATCAGGTGGTAGAAACTGAGTGCACGCAAGATGCTGCAGATTCCGATGAGGAGGCTCATGAGGATAAAGAGCCGGTCATGGGTGGCGATCCCGAAGATGCACCCAAAAAGTACACAGAAAAAGCCGATTGCACTGATGGCAACCAGCTTTGTGAAAAATGGTTTTGGCATAAGGTTCCTTCCTTTAACATGTATGAAATGTGATTTGTTTATTCAGGTACAAATTAGCAATAGCCTGCAGCACTGGATACTGGGTATGGTGAATCTGGACATCATCCACAAGTGTTTGGTAAGTTGTCTCCGGTTCTGTGTATAACTCATCCATAATATCCGATTCGTTGTGGATTACTTTTTCCTGCTCCATACTTGTGACAAGCTCAGCGGTCGTGAGGGATACCTTATCAGCCAGCTTCAGAATGGTATCTTCCATCGGTGAAGAGGGTTTCTTCTTTAAATATCTGCCAAACTCTTTTGCACCAATAGTTCCTTCCAGATAAAGCTGAACGCAGCCAAAGAGCCGGATGGGAAAGGTATCCTTCAAGGGAATAATGGTCAGACTGCCGAGAAGGCGATATAAGGCATCCACCCCTGTCAGTCCAATTCCGCTTACAACCAGACCGCGTAAGGAAAGTCGGTTCAGATAGTGTTGGAAGGATAAGCCTTTCGGACCTTCTTTCTGTATCTGGCGCAGGGTATAGGCATCCTGGAGTTCATGGAGCGTCAGAATCTGGAAGGCAAGACAGCTCCAGAGCAGCAGCTCGTCATCCGATAGTCCATATTCTTGTCCATCGTTGATTACAAGAGGAATGGATTTTCCGCCTGTCGTTTTTTGAAATTTTAAGGTTCCGACAGCAGTATAAAGTGTCAGCATAAAAGTTCCCTCCTTCAAGGTTAAGTCAGAAGTGCATAGAGTGCATCATCCTGCTGTAATAGTTTCCGTGCTTTGCTCTGCCATGCCCGTACACGATTGGCTGGTACTTGGTAGTGTTTTGCCAAGTCAAAGCTGGTATATCCCTGCTGTTGCAGATAGAGGGCTACAATTCCCTTCTGAATAGTTGAGGACTGTCCGGTGCCAAGCTGGGTTAAATGCTCAAGAAGCAAGGTCTGGTTTGTGTCCTTTTCCGGGTGAGTTGTTTGTGTATCCTCGTAGGAAAACAAATCACGATAATGGAGATGTTCATCTTCAGATGATGCTTCGTCCAGAGAACAGAGCATGGAGCGGTCACGGGCAATTTTCCGCCAGTAGTCAAAGATGGCATGACGGATGATAGTTTTGGCATAAGGCTGGAATGATCTTCCTTCCTCAAATCCGACAGCCGACCGGCACAAAGCCAGATATCCAATCTGACATAATTCCTGTTGTTCTTCCTCAGTTACATAGGCAGCGGTGCGGGTCATGGAACGAATCATGATCGGAACCAGATCCATGGATTTTTCCACCAGTTGTTTTTGCTTTTTATTTAGTGGTAAGGTCATCATCAATCACCGCCTTTCAGCTGGCTGCCCGGAGGCGGAAGGGAATATGGTTGTTCTTTAAAACATCTGCGGATTCCCGAATGAGCTGGTCGCACATATAGTTGCTGAACTGTCCGATGTGAGCCTGCTTATCTGTCAGACAGAACTTATCTGCCACCCAGCGATATGCTTCCGGTTTGGAAAGGATGCCCTGTTGCCAGATCTGATCGAAAATTCGATGTGCCTGAATCCGCTTTTGACGAAGCTCCCGGTTGGCGAGCGTTCCTTTTGGTATCTTGGTTCCCGGATGTACCCCGACATAGGAATTGCAGGATGGATAGTGGGAGCAGACATAAACCTGTCCGCCATGAGAATGCGTTCCATATACAAAGGATGCATCTCTTAATATTGCTGTTCCGCCGCAGTAAGGGCAGCGGATGATTTTTGGTTTCTTCATCTGTTTTCACCTCGCTTGTACATACACGATACGTAACGTGTACGTGAATAACCAGTACGTACTGTATACTTATATTGTAAGTAAGCAGGTGATGAATTCCCATAGGACGCAAGCGGATACTGATCCCAGATTCGGACTAAATGGCACGAATCCCCATTTTTCAGATGCCGGGATAGAAAATTGCTCGGATGAGCGGGAATAAGCCGCTGTCTGTGAAACGTGGATAATTAACCGGTGTAAAGATGAACTTCTCACAGAAAATCCGTAGCAGGAATAAGCTGATCAGTACCAGACAGAGCAGGTAAGTGTTCCTGCGCCTTCTGGTCCATGGCTTTTTCGGACGGAATTTCACATACAGGACAAAAATCATGGGAATAAATATCAGGTTCGTAAAGACCTGATCGATACATTGGATGATTGAAATTACGTTTAACATAGGCAGTGCCTCCTTTCTTTACATATCCTGTACGTATAAGAGCCTGAAAGTGCAACTTTTTGTTACCAGTCATATTGCTGGTTCTCCTGAAGCCGGAGCAGTGCCGGAATGGGACATGGCTTTAAAGGCAGCTTCTGAGCGGCCAGATAGGGCAGATAAAGCTCTGTAAAAGCAGCAATGCTCATGCTTCCGGTACATTCGGTTGGCTCCGGTATCCGGGGAAACAAAAGCGCTGCATCTGAAAGAGGGAGGATGCAGGGGCTTCCCGTTTCATCCGGATGGAATAAAAAGCCAGAGTTCTCACAGCTTTCCTGTGCGTTACAAGTGCGGCACCAGACGTAGATACAGGAGTGCCAGTTCCCTTCACAGAGGTTCAGAAAATGACGGATGTGCTTGGCATCTGTCTTGCAGTGGGGGTGTTTCATATTCATCACCTACTAAAGAAGCAGGCAGTTCCATGTGGGAGCTGCCTGCAGGAGTCTTCGTTATGAGTTACTGATGTTTCTTTTTGCGTTTGAAGTAAACGATGCCCAGGACACTTGCACCTGCAAGTGCAGCTATGGCGATTCCGGCATACAGGAGAAGCGGCGTCTCATCGCCGGTCTTTACAGGCGGAGCTACCGGAGGCGTCTCCGGTTCTTTCGGAAGCTCCGTCATGTGTACGGTCTGACCTTCATCCTTCAGATCCTCATGGGAAGCAATCTCATGCTCGGTTTTTCCGTCTGTATAGTAGAGCTTTTCAAAGACAACCACATCCTGTCCGGCAAGAGCAGAAGCGTCGAAGGTAAAGGTAACTTCCACAGAGCCGCCAGCTTTTTCTGCTTTAAATTCTGCCTGAGCGGTAACTGGTTTTCCGTCTTTTAACAAAGCCTCTCCGGTTTCCTTATTCATCAGGGTTCCGATGACTTTGTACTCAGATCCAGGCATCAGACCATGATAAGTGACCGTATCTACGATAGTCGCTTCCTTGGAAGCAGAGACATCCTGATCCCCGTCACTGCCGTCTTTGGCTGTGGTTTTGATTTCCGGGAAGTAGATGGTCTGGTTGGCATCTTTGATGTCCGCATGTACCGCTACTTCGTGATCTTCAAAAGTCATTGTTTCAAATGCCACGAGCGTTTTTCCGGAAAGTGCAGAGGCATCAAAGGTAAAGGAAAGCTCTACGCTGCCGTTAGCTTCTTCCGGAGTGAAACTTGTTTCTGCAGTCACAGCTTTGCCATCCACATCGAAAGGTTTTTCGGTTTCCGCATCCATGAGTGTTCCTGTCAGCTTGTACTCTTTGCCTGGGATCAGGTTTTTGTATTCCACAAGGTCTGTAAGCGTCAGTTCTTTTTCCGGTTTTGCATAGTGTGTGCCGGAAGCAGCATCTGTTGCAGTGGTTTTGATTTCCGGGAAGTAAATAGTCTGTCCTTCATCCGCAATGTCTGTGTGTACGGCAACTTCCTTGTCTTTGTAAGCCAGGGATTCAAAGACAACTACTGTTTTCCCTTTTAAGGAGCTGGCATCAAAGGTAAAGGTAACATCTACCGTACCAGCGGATTCTTTTGGCTTGAAGGATGCTTTTGCTGTCACCGGTTTTCCGTCTGCTTCGACTGGTTTCTTTGTTTCTTTATCTATCAGAGTTCCAGTCACTTCATATTTCTGGTTAGGAACCAGCCCCTTAAAGGAAACCGTATCCACCAGCGTGATTTCTTCCTTTGCACAGGAAATATTGGAGTTCGTGTCCGCATCTTTCGCAGTAGTCTTGATTTCCGGGAAATAGATGGTCTGGTCTTCATCGTTGATGTCGGTATGGACTGCAAGCTGCATCTCATCCTGATATAATTCCTCGAAGACAACGGTTGTTTTTCCCTTTAAGGAAGTTGCATCAAAGGTAAAGGTTACTTTGACGGAGCCGGAGGATTTCTTTGCAGTAAATTCAGTTTCAGAAATCACCGGTTTTTCATCCACAAGGATTGGTTCCCCGGTTTTTTTATCCATTAAGGTTCCAGTCAGTTTGTATTTCTGGCCCTTTTTCAGTCCTTCGTATTCCACAACGTCTTCAATGGTCACTTCTTTTGCCGGCTGGCTCATGTGTGTACCGGTCTCGGCATCCAGAGCAGTCGTGCCGATCTCAATGGCATCATCGGTCAGAGTTCCAACCTGTATCAGAACAGAATCCTTATAAACCTTGACTTCAAAGGTTAAAAGATCCATGCCTTTGTTGGAATCACAACGCTGTTCCGCCAGAGTGTAAGTATCGTAAATGAGAGCGCCTTTGGAATCATCCGGTTTGGAGGTGCCGAACCAGATGCCGTCTTCCGAAGACTCACCCCGGTTGGTATTTGCGGTATGTTTGTTCCATTTGGAGGAAGTGCTGGCATAACCGTTGGCATCTGTCACAATCACATGGCTTTCGCCTGTTGTTTTGGAAGTGATCTTAAATGGCACATTTGCCAGACGGTTCTGGCTGCCGTCAGCAATCTTGACAAATTCCAGATCCCCGCGGATGACCTGATTGGAGATGGAATTGTCTTTTGCAGTCAGTTCCACGATTTTTCCCTGTTCTGTGATGTCAAATTCTACAGAGATCTTTCCGCTGTTCAGATAACCGGAAGGTGCAGTTGTTTCATCCACACGGTAATGTCCGAATGGGAGAGCATCTTTTGCAGTTGCAGCAGAACCGGATTTATCGGCAGTAAGTGTAAGGACAACCTGATCTTTCGTGTAGGATGTTCCGTCTACTAATACCGGATTTTCATTTAACGTAGTGATCGCAAAGACAGTACCTTCCAAAGTGGCAGAACCCTGCGGTTTTGCTTCTCCGGTCTCGCTGTCACGTTTCTGGATCTTCACTCCGCCACGGATGACAGATTCTTCTATGGTAGAAGACTGGTATACCGAAACCATTTCCTGCTTACCGTCACCTGTAATTTTCTGTACGAAGACAGTTGGATTGAGCTGGTATCCGGCAGGGGCTTTGCTTTCCTGTACCGTTATGGTACCGAGCGGAAGACAGACGGTCTTGCCATCACTGGTATAGTAAAAGGCATCGCCGCTTACAAAGGAATCTTTGGTAAAATGCATCTTTCCGGAAACATCTGTTTTTAATACCCAGGTACGTGCCGGTTTCTTTCCAGCTTCCGCAGGATCACTGTCAGACTGCTCGGTATAGAACTTGACTGTAAATTCTGCGTTTGCAAGGGAAGCTGCTCCCTGTGGGGAGGCTTTCTTTGTTTCGGCATCCAGCTTTTCAAGCACCAGATTCATGGGATTATTCTGCGGAATATCTGTTACGTTTGCAGCAGAAGTCTGTTCTGCTTTTACGGTGACTTTGTGAGCTTTGGTGTCTACAATGTAGCCTTTGGAAGCAGAGAGCTCTTTTATGGTATAATCGCCTTCCTCCAGTTCGCCGGATCTGGCATACCCGTTTTCATCAGTGGTCAGTTTCTGGATGAGCTTCTCACCCTGATAGATCCCATACACAGCACCCTTTAAGCTGTAATTCGGATTCCCGTCCGATACGCTTCCGTTGGCAGAAGATTTTTTCAGTTCGATCCAGCCGTTTGGAACCTGATACCAGCTTCCGGCAATGGTCTGGCTGCCCTGTCCCGGAACGATGAATGCCCGGAAGCCTTCCGGCGGGTTCGGAAGTCCCTGAATGGCACTGGCTACTTCCAGTGCTTTATCAATATAGGACTGCGGGGCGCCATGGAAAGCTCCGGTGTCAGCGGAATTACCGGCATAGATGTAAGCGACAACCAGATGTCCGATGACATAGCTGTTATCATCACTCCAGCCACTGAAATATTTATCCTTGACGACTTTATCGTAGCCGTAACCGCCGTTTAAGTAGTAGAGCGCTTTTCTGAGCGGGGAGTTCTGGCTTAAAAGGTCATAGGAATAGGAACCAGAGGAAGGTGTTTTCTTCAGTGGTTCCACGCAGTAGGCAGTATTGCTCCCGTCAAAGCTCATGCGGGAGGTAAAATAGCTGCCGTAAGGGATATTGGCACCTGCCTTATAGCTGATGGTGCCGTCGGCTGCATGAACCGGAAAACTGCCGGAAAACAATGCGCCGACTGCGACAAGGACTGCCAGCAGCATAGCCAGCGTCCGTCTGGTATAGGATTTGTATGTCTGTAACATAAGTCTCCTCCTTCTTGAAGTTCAAATGAAAAGGGCAGCGTCAGTGCTGCCAAAAGTTACACAGCCTGTTTCTTCTGTTTCGCAAGGATTTCCAGAAGCTCCTGCCGATCTGTGGTAATCAGCTCCTTTTCCAGATTGGAAGCCTTAAATTCCACAGTGATGTTATTGTTGTTGGTTGAGATCAGACCGTTGCCCCGCTGGAAATGGGTGATGTTCATTACTTCTGTTTCCGATAGATGCAGGATAGTCTTCACCCGCTGTGCCTCTTCATCCTCCATGTTCAGGATAATCTTGGTCTTGCAGTTATTGATGATACCCTTGCCGTACTTCCCGTCATCCAGAGCAAAGAAGTCGTTTAAATCCTGTGTGGCAAAGATGCCGGCTCCGGAGTAAGCACGGATGATCTTGGCAATCTCCAGTACGAATTCCGCTGCAAGCCGGTTGCTGGATGCACCGATGAGCTGCCAGACCTCATCGACAAAGATGGCTTTCTCTTCGGTACGGTTTTCCTTCGCTTTATCCCAGACATAATCCAGGGCAACGAACATGCCGACCGTTAAAAGATCGCTGGAACCGGTCAGTTCGGAGATATCCAGTACCGTATATTTATTGGTCAGGTCCACATTGGTCTGCTGGTTAAAGGAAGAAGCAGAACCGTGAACCAGGCGGTTCAGGATATGAGCCAGACGTTTGGTATCCTCGCTTTCCAGCAGGACATTGTAGACATCCTCCAGAATGGGCATCTTTTTGTACTGCTCCGGATGCTGCGGATCTGTCAGGGATTCATTTTTATGTGTAATCCCTTTTCTGGCATAGGTTTTGATTAGGGCTTCATCCAGAAGCTGCTTCTCCTCATGGGACATATCCGGGATCAGCAGACTGAAGAAGATGTGAAGCCTTTGGATCTTGCCTGCCAGTGCGGAGGCATCCAGTGTCGGTCCGTCCAGCAGTTCATTTACAGAATTGTCTACCTTCCGGATTTCCATGATGTTGATACAGTTCTTACTGGCAGGAGAGATCTGGATAAATTCTCCGCCGACATTCCTTGCAGCCCGGTAAAATTCGTGTCCCTTTAGCGGAGCGATGATGAACACCTGGATGCCTTTTCTTCGCATCCTTAGTGCCATGGTCTGCATGGTGAAGGTCTTTCCTGCTCCCGAACAGCCTAAGATACAGATGTTGCTGTTCTTGTACTGCCTGGAATCAAAGATATCCGCAATGACCAGGGAATTGTTATGCTTGTTTACCCCAAAGAGGATTCCGTTATCATCGCAGATACTGTAGCTGACGAAGGGATAGCAGCTTGCCGCCCCGGAAGTCAGTACGTTCCGCTTGGACAGCTTAAAAAGCTTCTTGTCCAGATTTGCCAGCGGCAGAGAGGATAAAAATCCCTGCTCCTGTAAAAAGTAGCAGGAGTGTAAGTTCATATCCTGCGAGATCAGGAGCTTTTTCATTTCCTGAATCCGCCACTGCAGTTCTTCCAACGTGGAAGCAGTAATGGTGATGAGAAGATTCATGTAATAGAAATCTTCGTTGTTGGCAAGTCCCTGCTTCAGAAAATATCCGGAGCGGATGGCAGAATCCAGATCGTCATAATCAGTGTTGGTATCGGACGCATCCTTTAATTTGGAACGGTTGATACGGATCTGCTGACCGAGACGCTGCTGAATCTTGTCCTTTGGCTGTTTCTGGAGAAAGAAATCAATATCAATCCCTTCCCCGGCATTGACAAGGAGTGACAGCCATCCGGGAGTTACCCGGTTTTTGTAGCCGTCAGACGGCACAAGCAGGTAGGAATGGTAAAGCCCATTGATCTGCACATAATGGGAGTGCTTGAAATCCACACTTTCCGGTGCGAGAAACTCGTTGATCCGGATGTGATCCAGTTCCTCCATGCGATTTTCCTTTGTATAGGCGGACAGTACAGTGCTGATCCGGTTCGAAAGCGGAACCTCCGTACAAAGGGTACGGTTTAAAAGGGTGTAGAGAACATCCGTAGTAAATTCATCCTCATTGTCATGGGAGACCACTTCATTCCCGCACTGGTATAGAAAGGTTTTGGCGGTCTGGGAGGCTGTCTCAAGAGCAGCAAGGATTTCCCGTTCCTCTTCCTTTCGGTTTGCGTTGAATGGTTCATATTCAAAGATCAGAAAGAACCGTCTGGATACTGCTTCTCTGGAACTTAAGTTCTGGACAAACTGGATGTAGTCACGCTGCAGTTCCTGACAGTGGGGATCGGTTTCCCGCTCCAGCTCCAGCTGGGACTGCTCCAGATGCTTATTGATGTCTGCTTTTTTGGAGATCATCTTGATCTGGAGTTTGACAGGGCTGATCTTTAAGTAACTGATAAAGCTGTAGATAATGCCCTGCTGTTCCCTGGCACTTCGAAGCAGAAAGTTGATTGGTTCAATCTCCAGGATCTTCACGTACCGTCCGTCTGTGGTATAGACGATTCCGTTTGCGATTTTTTCCACCGGAAGATAATCCTCCAAGGTCTGGTCTTTCTTTCGCTTTTTCCGGGAAACGGGTTTTGACGTGGCAGATGAGGTGTCCTCCTTGGAAACCACCTTTTTTTTCTGCTCTTTTTTTGCAGCCCGCTTTTCGGAAACTGCCCGTTTTTCTTCCTCCTTTCGTCTCCGGGCTTCCGTTTTTTTCTGTATTTTTATCTGTTTCGCCGCCTCTTTTTTCTGTCGGCTGGCTTCTTTCTGCTCCCACTTCAGATAACGGATATCTTCCTTTGCCTGTTTTTTGATGCCCCGCTTGGTGGAGGTATCAAACTGCCGGTGTTCTTTTTTTTTACTTTTTGGCGGAGCTGGTGCGTCCGGTTCAGACTGTGGGGGAGCCGATGCCATTACTTTGGAAGGCTCTGCCATTTTTTCTGCTTTCCGGTGTTTCTTTGTCTTTGGCTCTTTGAAACGTGGTTTCCTGCGTGGCTTTCCTTCCGGAAGACTGTCGGACCTCCAGATTACCCTGCGGTTCACTACAAAACGCAGGGCATTCATCAAAAAGGCAGTGATGCTCTCCCCGCCGATTCCAATCAGGGCTACCATTGCCGCTGGAAGTGCGGTCATGCAGAGAATGATGATGCGGGCAGTCAGGGACAGCGGCAGGTGGAAAACAGGGATACCGATTGCCAGGGAAAGAACAATGCTTTCTATGGCATTGCGGATGTCAAAAGTTCCGTTTAGGATCTTGCCTTTCTCAATGAAGTTGGAAGGGATAAAGGAAACCGGTGTTTCTTCTGGCTGTGTCATGGCTGCACCTCCTTTTTCGTATCTTTCGCATCTTCGGAAGGCACAGAGGCACTGCCGGATTCTGTGTCCGGAGCTTCCGGGCTGTCAGAAGTATCCGGATACCCGCCTTCCTGCAGGTGTTCAATGTCCTGCGAAGTCAGGGACGGCAGGGAATCATCGGTTTGCTTTTCGTAAACAGTCGTATCTGCAGAGACCTGTACCCCGTCTTCTCCAAATAAAAACACACCCGTCGGGGTGTGATAGGTAACCGGAAGCGTATCCTGATCGGAAAGTGAAAACATCAGGCAGACGGTTGTTTCGGTAGGGTAGCTGGTTTTTTCCGGCAGGAAGGTGATGCTTGTCTGTTCTTTTTTGACATACTCTTTTAGGTAGACAGGAAACTGCCCTTTGAGAGAAGCAATCTGGCTGTCGGAGAAAAATGCTTTTAAAGCATCAAAATCCAGATATTCCGGCATGGGGGTATCAGAATTTGTTTCTGTTGTTTCCTTTGCCGGTTCCCTGCCTTTGTTTCCGGAAGCTTCTTTTTTCTGGCTTTTCCAGAAACTGGGGAGAACCAGTCCGGCAAGCAGCAGAAACAGCATCAGAAAAATGGAAAGAATCACTTTTGTTCTGTTCATAATGGCTCCTTTATTTTTTGTCGAAGATCCAGTAGGCATTTGCCGTAGCATGGATTTCCGACATCATATCAAATTCACGGTTAATATAGTTCTTTGCGTCACTGTCATTGGGATCATTGACCAGTACCTTGCCGTTTGCCGTAACACCTCGGAGTACGATGAAGTGTCCGCCGCTGGTGAAAAGTCCTGCCCGCTGAGAGGAGATGACCGGACAGCCTTCGGAGAGTGCCTGAAGTACCGTATTGGCATTGCTGGTCTGTGTGACGCTGCCACAGCCGAAATGACTGGCTGCAGCCTGAAAGTAGCTCCAGTAGGTTCCAACTCCCGGCTTGTAATAGGAATTCCCGCACCATGCCACCGCATCCGGAGGGGTAATGGTATTCCCGGTCAGGTAGCTGGCGATCATGGCAAAGCTGGTAGGCCCGCAGCCGGAAGATGCGATGGAGCCGCCGCCATAAGGAATGTTCCCGTAATCGGTCTGGAGATAGTGCGGAATCTGCATTCCGTTTGCCGGATAGCTTCCGCCGGTATTGGTAATCTGATAATACCGGAGAACATGCTCCACATATTCCTTGTCCCCATACCGGTCATAATGCCAGTTCGGACGGGCACACATCATATCCGAATAAGCAATGGCGTTTTCTTTGGTATAACCGCCGTCACGTTCCATTGCCCAGTCGATATAGCCGGAGCCGTAATTGTAACCCTGAAGCGCCAGCTTGATGCGGTCCAGGTCGGTAGGTCCGGTACATCCTGCTTTATCCAGTGCATACTTTAATTCCTGAATCCCACATTCGATGGAATAAGCAGGATCGGTGATGCCGTTGGGGACATGGGGGTATTTCTTATTAAAGCCGCCTTCTGCCGCCTGCATGGGATCGCTTCCACGCCCGCCGCTTTCCTGCATCATGACTGCCATGAGGAGTTCCACATAAGCTTCCATGCCGTATTTCTGTGCGACCTGCTGGATGGTAGCCCGGTAAGCCAGCACCTCATCGCTGACACCTACCGCCATGGCAAGACCGGAAGCGGAGCCGCCAAAGAACATGGTCAGGTTTTCCACATAACTGTCTGCCGTTTTTTTCTGCTTATCGGTCAGATGAAAGACGTGATCTGCAAAGTAGGCATCTCCGGCATAGCTGACCGTGTAGGTATGGCGGGTAAAAGTAACCTTTCTGGGTGGTGCATTTTCCTCTTCCGCCGGAACTTCCACCGTGGCCGTTTCTGAAGTAACGTCATAAGAAAAAAGCCCGTCCTCGTTTTCCCGGATCAGGCTTTTGAGTTTGCTGATATTTATATTTTTATAGTCATCCTGGCTGGCACAAAACTGTGCGATGAGCTGGTTCGCATTTACGATGATACTGGAAGCGTAAGGATCGCTGATAGAGGCAGTATCTCCTTCCGGGAGTCTGGCAATTTCCGCATTGATCTTAGCAAGCAGTGCATCATGGCTTTCCTGAAGCACCTCCACGATTGCCTGATTGGAAGCCCGGATATTTTCACTGATTACCGTGTTGCTGGTCAGTGCTCCGGTATTTTCAGAGAGGTCTCCGAAGACGAGTCCCGGAAGCATGACAAGGAACAGAATGGGAAGCATCAGTACACCGCCGACGGCTGCTCCAGTTTTCGCAAGGGTGCGCCTGTGCCGGAATACTGTACCGATGACAGCAAGAGGACTGCCCATCAAGGCTGTTTTTGGCATGTTACATACGCTCCTTTCGCTGTGGGGCTGGCGGCAGTTTCTGGACAATGGATTCATTGTAGGCTACTTTGCCGCTGCCGGAAGTATATGGTGTTTTTTCGACCGTATCCTGTGCATACTGCTTGTACCAGGTGGAACCATCCACGGACTGTACCGTAGAGTAGGAGCCCTGAGTAGGAGCTGCATACTGGTCGGCATGGTACAGGGCAAAATCCCGGTTTCCGGAGCTTCCGGTTTCGGTACCGGTGATCCTTCCGCCACCGATTTCTACATTATCATAGGAAGAACCGCCGCCCGGATTGATGCCCATATAGGAAGTAAAGGCTTTCTGTGCGTCTGCTCCCTTGATGGAACCTACCTGACCGTAATTTCCCTGTGCAATGTTGCTGATGACCTGATTGGCAAAGTCTCCGCCTTTGTTCAGGGATGACTGGTAGAGCATGTTTCCGATACTGCTGTGTTCGGTATAACCGGTTGCGGAATTGACCGCTTCTCTTTGTACCTGTCTTCCCACTGCCCCGGCAAGCCCGCCGGATAGGAAGCTTCCTGCGACAGCCGCACTTCCGGGAGAAGAGGCTTTGTGGTAGCCGCCACCACCATGGGAACGCATGGAACCGGTCAGGCTCCGTCCTGCAATCAGAAGTTCAGCCATCATGTTTCCTCCGGTATTGCCGACATTGATGCCAAGCGATGCCAGAAAAGAATCAATTTTCTGGGATACCTTTAAAAAGGCAATGGCACACAGGAACCAGACGAAGACATTTCCGGTTACCGCTTCCTTTCCCTGACTGGCAACTGCCGCTTCCACGTCTGCTTCCGTAAGCTCCGCTGCAAAGACCGGCATGGAGCAAAACAGTACCAGACAGGCAGTTAGTACCAGGAATGGTATGAGTTTCTTTCTAAGTTTCATTTTGGTCCTCCTTTCTTATAGGGATAACGGATTGGCAAGGAAGGTGCCGACCATAGAAGTAAACAGCCGCAGGCACCACGCATTCATCAGAAGCAAAAAGAACTGGCCGCCAAGCATCCGGCACCAGCTTTTGAAGATATTTCCGGTTGACTGGCTGGCACCCATGGAAAAAGCTGCCGGGGCTGTGTAGACCAGTACCCCCAGAAGAATATAGCGTTCTGCCGCTTCAAAGAGCAGTTTGATGTAGTTCCACGCCAGAATCAGTACCAGAATCAGTGCAATGATGGCTACCGCCCCATTTGCACAGACTCCCAGGATGACTGTGACTACGGAGTTAAAATCCGCAAATTTTAAAGGCGGCAGGTCTTCCGTCAGAATCCAGTTGTACGGTGTTCCTGAAATCTTCAGGAGCAGATCCACAATATCTTTCGCATAGAAGGTGAGAAAGATAAAGAGGAAGGAACGGATGGACAGCTTAATGGGATCTTCCGCTTCGATACCGGCTCCCATAAAGTAATTTTTAAAGAGCTGCCATACCCAGTTTAAGAGGATCAGCCCGATGCCCAGTGCCAGAAAGACCTGATACATGGTCTCGGCAGCAGGAAAGTAGCGAAGAAACGTATCCATGGAACAGCCCAGAGCACCGAGGACTGAAGTGGTGATCAGATCCAGAATGTTCATGACCTGTTCGGCAATCCATTCCACGATTCCGTCAAGTATTCCCATAGTGGCATCTCCTTTCGTCTATCCGTTCCATTTTCCGCCTGCAAAGAACGGGGTGATGTAAGCCATGATAAAGCCAAGCCCGTTTAAGATCGCCCAGGTAATGACGATACGCTTGAGCCATGCACGTGATTCGTCCACGGTTTTTCCGCTTTTGGAAAAATTCATCATCAGAAGGGCAACCGATGCCGTTACGACTGCAGCAATGGTGGAAATGAGGATAATCTGGTTATAGACATCCTTCATGATCTCATTGGCTTTGGTCCAGATGGTAGCGGCAAAAACCGGCTGTGTGTATCCGCAGAGGACTGTGACAGCCAGAAATGCAGCATACAGGCATCTGCCATAATTGACATGCCGTTTTGTGTCCGGCGGAGCGTTTTTCAGTTTGTGTTTCACGTAAAAGTACCTCCTTTTTATAAGAGCGGCAGGAGAATTACCTCCCCTGCCTTTGCTTATGGTTTTCCTGCCTCAAGAAAGGACGCAGCCCGGTCAATGCAGGCTGCGTCCTAAATCAAAGTATGAAATTGTAAAGATCCTCCTATCTTACAGAAAAAACGCAGCTTATTTGCCGCAGGAGAGGCTTCCCATACGGCAGTGCTGCGTTTCGTTCTGCATATAATTTTGACAATATCAATTTTAACATGGGTAAATTACCGCTACAATCGCAGGACTGTGCCAGTTACAGACGATGGAGTGCCAAAAATGTGACCAACGCTAAAAGCGTTATAAATGCAATCCTTATGGATACTGTAAGCGTGATTTGCAACCAATTATACTGGATTTACATGACTAATGCTTTAAGCGTTAGTGAATACTGGAAGGAGGAGGTGTGCGTGTGAAAGGAATGGGAAAGGCAATCCGCAGGTACAGGGAAGAGGCAGGAATTACGCAGGAGAGACTGGCTGAACTGGTGGATATCAGTACCAACCATCTGGGTGCGATTGAGCGGGAAGTGAAAACACCTACGATGGAAACATTTGTAAAGCTGTTGAATGTATTAGGTGCGGAACCGAATGAAGTGCTGAAGGAAGTGATTCCTCTTACCAGAATGGAACATACTTCTGTAGTGGAAGGAAAGCTGGAAAGGCTCACACCGAAGAAGCAGGAAAGCGTGCTTCGGATGCTGGATGTGATAATTGAAGAGATGATGAAATAGAAGCTGTCTGCGAAATTGCCGCAGGCAGTTTTTTTGAAAGCTGTATATGCAATAAAACACATAAAAATATGCGATTTATGATGAAAGTGATTGCAAGATTTGATATAGTAATCCTAAAAGCATTATAAAACTAATTCTTAAAGGATGACTATAATATGAAAAAGGGATATGTGGGATTATTGGCATGTGCGTCAGGAATTCTGATCGGACTGGGAATCAGCCGGCTGGATCTGACAGGTTATCTTGAAAAAACACAGGAGCAGGAATATCACCCGGTAGAAAGAAAGGTGCCTGAATCAGTAGAAAGCAAGCTGAAAGATCCAAAACAGTGCTGGCTGTGTGGAAGCGATGAACGGAGTATGATGGATTATTTCCGGAAGTTTGACGATCTGGGAGTGATCTGTACCAATCACTGGTATGTGATGGATATGCATATCCGGAATCATGATGAGGACGGGAATCTTACCGGCCCGCAGGGAAACGGGCATATGGGTTATACCGGGACAGGAGAAGGCGGCTGCTTTTTCCATACGGAGCAGATGTCGGATTACGGGATTTCCGAAGTATCGGTGGATTACGGGGAAGATAGTATCTTCGATGTGAAAAAAGTACAGAACCATCTGTGTCAGGAATGCCTGGATAAGCTGGTGGAAAGCATGGAGGTATTCTGTGAGGAAACGCAAAAACCCAAGCCCCGTGATCTGGTACTGGTGGATTTTCAGACATTGGAGCTGTACGCCATTCAGGAGCATAATGCGGGATACTTTATCCGGGATTATTATGTGGAAATTGAGTCGGAGGAAGATGGGGTGGAAGTAAAGGCATTTTACTGCCCGAAGCTTAATAACGGGAAAAAGGATGGAGAATAAATTGAGGTTTGCATTGGTGAGGAGTATAATGTAAGTACGTGTTATGTATTGGAAAAACTTGAATTTAGCAGAAAGAAGGATTGTTATGAAATTTATCAATACTAGAAAATTCACATGGATAATTTGTATAATAGGATTTTTGCTTGCTCTTGTAAGTATATTTTTCTTACCGAGTATTATTCCAGTACATTTTGCAAATGGGATTGCGGATGATTATGGAAGAAAAATACAAATATTTTTATTTCCTATATTACAAGTGCTTATCACTTTTTTGACTGGACGAGAAAAAGTAAAATATTGCCTGACACATTCAAAAACTTTCTTAACGGACATTCAGTTTAATTGGATGATAGATGGTGTACTTTTATTGGTAATGTTTGCAGAAATATGGGTTATCTATGCTTCATTTGCATAGAAATACTTGCATAACAATTTACATTTGATTGAGCAGATAAAAATGATTTGAGGTGGTAGCAATGAAAAAGCGATTGGGAATCATAGCCGGAATTTTAGGAATTGTATTGGCAGTCATTGGCATTGTACTGAAGCAGAAAGAAAACACAGCCGTTTCTGTTATTGGTGGTGCGGATGGCCCGACTTCTATTTTCATAGCAGGGAAGTTAAATGGTGATAATTTTATTTTTATGATTGTAGTTGGAATTATTTTATTGATTTTGGCAGGAGTTATTTTTTACAAACGTAAGCATTAAGTTACAGTTTTTTAGACTGTGTATGGCGGAAGAACCGGGAAAGTGTAGATATATCATGGGGATTTTGGAAAAAAATAAAAAAAGTAAGGGTACAGCGTTTGTCTATGATGAGAATAATGATTACTATAAGATGGAAATAAACGGGATTGAATTTGTCTGTGACAGTATACATTCCGATTATGAGAAGCATGCAGTTGAACTGGCACAGGCGTATGAGAAAAGGCTGCCGGATATCGTGGATTATCTTATGCCGGATATAAAGGAGATGTTTGGAATTACAAATCCAGATGTAATAGCAAACTCACTAGGAAAGCCGAGTATAGATTTGGATAGAGGAACACTGACTTATCTGGAGCACACAATGGACAGCCTACATATTATTGAAATGGAATTTGACGGTATCTTCACGGCATTCTATAACTCCTGTATTGATGGATAGGACTTTAGTAACATAGAGCTGCAGTTGTCTACAGCTTTTATCCAGACTTCGGATGTTACAGAGAAGCAATCAGAAATGGATTGATCGATTTCTGAAGCAGTATCCGGTGAAATCCTTGAACATATGAAGGAAAAGTATGTATGTTAATTTTATTTTTATTGTAGACAAAAGATAGGACTGATATGATAAAAGAACAGGTTATTACAAATAGAGGTGGAGTATTTGATGCAGAAAATATTATTACTGGAGGATGACTTGAATCTAAATCGGGGAATTGCCCTGTTACTTTCACGGGAAGGGTATGAGGTTCGTCAGGTTTATACAATAAAGGAAGCAAAAGAAGCATTTCAAAAAGGAGATTATGCTCTTGTTATCAGCGATATTACATTGCCGGATGGTACAGGACTGGATTTTGGAAGGATGGTACGTGCAGGTGGAGATACATATCTTATCTATCTTACGGCTTTGGATCAGGAAATAGATATTGTAAATGGTTATGATACAGGGGCAGATGATTATATTACCAAACCATTTTCACTGATGGCTTTGGTGTCGAAGGTGAACGCATTGATGAGACGGCTTTCTAAGGTACAGGCACAGATTATGTCTTCCGGAGAGATTACGGTGCATATGAAAACGATGCAGGTGTATAAAGGGGATGAACCAGTTACTTTAAGTAAGAAAGAATTCTCTCTGTTGCTGTATCTCTGGGAGAATGCAGGACAGATTGTTTCAAAAGAAAGTATCCTGGAGCATGTATGGGATATAGACGGTCAATTTGTCGATGATAATACGGTTACTGTCAATATAAGCAGACTGAAGAATAAACTTGGAACAGAAGAGATAGCGAATGTGAGAGGACTGGGATATATATGGACCGGAAAGGTAAACAAAAATTAAAACGGTATTTTATCGTATATGTAATCTTTGCAGTATTTTTTACAGTAGGAATGTATCTGATAACAAAGTATGAGGAAAATGCGAAAGCAACGCAGATAGCACTGCTCCTTGCAGAACATCCTGAACTGGAAGGGGAAATAGTTGCAATCTGGGAAAAGTCAGGAACAGTAGATTTTATAAGAGACCGGGACGATCAGAAGATAGAAAGAGTCGTACAGATGCTGGAAGAAACTTATGGTTATCACTCAGGGAGTGGATCTTCAGATGTGGTTATAAGGATTATCTGGGGAATTGGATTACTAGTGGGAGTCATAGTATGTAGCCTGTTCTTGTACCTGGACCGAAGAAAAAACTGGAGCAGATACGGTGATGAGGAACAATTACAGCAATTATATGAATGTCTGCAGGAATTCAGAAAAGGAAAATTCCAAACATATCCTGAAGAAACATCAGAATCGGAACAATGGTTAAAGGTGTGGGAATCTGTAAAGGAGCTGGGGCAATATTTCGAAGATTTGAAGGAACGTCTGGAGCAGGAAGAAAATGGTACGAAGAGTCTGATTACAGATATTTCCCATCAGTTGAAGACTCCGCTTGCATCACTCCGGATGAGTCATGAGCTGGTGGCAGAAAATCGGGTTACAGGAGAAGAACAGAGGGAGTTTCTGGAGCAGGAATCACAGGAACTTACCAAACTGGAACAGCTCTTGAATGAACTGGTAAATCTTTCAAGGCTGGAAACACATATGATCCAGATACATTCGCTTCATGAAAGCCTGAAGAAAACGCTAACAGAGGCTGTCAGTCAGATTTATATGAAGGCAAGAGGAAAAGATATTTCCATTCAGGTGGAGATGGATGATGATATAGTTGTGAACCATGATTCAAAATGGACGGTAGAAGCATTAACGAATATCCTTGAGAATGCAGTCAAATATTCACCGGAACATACAACGATTACAGTGAGGACGCAGGAGCTAGCAAGCAATGTGCTTATTGAAGTAGAAGATGAAGGAATGGGCATTCCTGCGGAGGAACTGCATAAGATCTATCAGAGATTTTACCGGGGAAGGAAAGCAAAGGAACAGGTAAAAGACGGAGCGGGTGTCGGTCTGTATCTTGCCAGAAAGATCATAGAAGAACAGGGGGGGACAATAGCAGCCAAAAGAAAGGCTGAGAAAGGTATGATATTTAAAGTGACACTGCCGCTCATAATAGGAGAATAGTCGGAACCCTTACAAAACTGTTATGGTTGTTGTAAGGGTTTTGTAATGCAGGAATGTTATAGTAGGGGTATGAAATGGAAAGGGGACTTGAAGATATGAGTAGTATTTTAAAAGTAGAAGATCTAGTAAAGTATTATGGAGAAGGCGAGAATCAGGTGAGAGCCGTGGATCATACAAGTTTACAGATAGAGAGAGGCAAGTTTACAGCTATCGTAGGACGTTCCGGCTCCGGAAAATCTACACTTCTGCATCTGATTGGAGGGCTTGACAGACCGGATTCCGGCAAAGTATGGATTGATGGAACCGATATCTATTCTCGAAAAGATGATAAACTGGCACAGTTTCGAAGAAAGAAGATAGGATTTATCTTTCAGGATTTTAATCTGATTCCATCGCTGAATGTGTGGGAGAATATCGTTCTTCCGCTGGGACTTGATAATCGCAAGGTAAAGCCGCGGGAAGTGGAAGATATTCTCAAAAAAATCGGACTGCAGGATAAGAAAGATGCGATGCCGTCTGCTTTGTCTGGTGGACAGAAACAGAGAACTGCGATAGCCAGGGCATTGGTGACAAGACCGGCGATAATTTTGGCGGATGAGCAGACGGGAAACCTTGATTCCCAGACTGAGCTAGAGGTTATGAGCCTATTGAAAAGCTGCGTGTCGGATTTCGGGCAGACGCTTATCATGATTACCCATGATGAAACGATTGCCCAGATGGCGGATGAAATGATTATCATTGAAGATGGCAAGGCGGTGAGAAGATAATGAAGATGACGACCAGAGTTGCATATTGCAATATGCGGCATTATAAGAGCAAAAACATACTGATTGGAATTGCCATTATCCTGACAACATTACTGCTGTTCGTAATCCCATCAATCGGAAAAGATATGGTGGAAGTGAACTTTGCGGTAATCAATAAGATTTATCCAACATGGCATGCCCTTTATCGGAACGTGGACGAGAGTACAGTTATGAAACTGGCGGCACATCATGATGTGAAAACTTACGGACTCCGCAGCGATGCGGGGTACATGAATCTGGAAGATGCGACGGTTTCCATGATGTATATGGACAGAACAGGGATGGAACTTTATAAAGTGAAGCTGAAAGAGGGGCAACTTCCGCAGAAAGAAAATGATATTGTGGTTTCAAAAGGAATACTGGAAGCATTAGGACAGAATGGGAAAATCGGTGACACTATCACAGTACCTTATCAGATTCTGAAAGATGACGGACTGGATTATACGAAGGAGAAAGACTTTCGAATCTGTGGTTTTTTAGCAGATAATGAGAGCAGCAAAGAACAAAAACAATATACATCATTGGTTTCAGAGGCCTTTCTGAAAGCGGAGATACCGGTAGAACAGGTGAAATATCGGTTTTTACTTCAGGTGAATGGACAGAAAGGAAATACGACTGCAGATTATACAGAGACGATACAGAATATTGCCAGACAGTTCGGGATTTCCGAGGATGACATGAATATTAATAAAGAGTATCTTGCAGCAAATTATGTGGATCCGGCTACAATTCCGGTGATTGTAGGAATCATGCTTATTGTTGTATTGGCGGGCATTATCACAATTTATAGTGTTTATTATGTATCTATGAACCAGAGGGTTCGGGAATTTGGAAAGTTAAAGGCAATCGGGGCTACGAAACGGCAGCTTAGACAAATCGTACTAAGAGAGGGAATGGGAGTGGCGTTGTTTGCCATTCCGATAGGACTTTTGATCGGAACAGTTGCTGTGAAAGTTGTACTTCTCCAGTTTGTAGAACATGCAAAGGATTCAAACGTACTTACAACAGAGGCATACAAGGTTGTAGCTAAAGGAGAAGTCCAACTTTATTATTGGTGGATTTATCTGTTGGCAATTGCAGTGACTCTGTGTACAGTGTATCTGTCACTGATGAAGCCTATGCGTATGGCGGCGAAGGTATCAGAAATAGAAGCTATGCGTTACCAGGGAGGCAGTAAGCGACAGAAAAGCAGCAGGAAGGGATATCAATTTCTGAATATCGGACGACTGACCAAGAGAAATCTTGCAGAGAATAAAAAGAAGAGTACTATCACGATTGTATCTATGGCCGTTACCGGAATATTTGTCATGATGGTAGCAACGGTGCTGTCTTGTGCAAATCCGATGGAAAGTGCAAAGAGTTCGATTGTGGGGCAATATGAGATTTCTCCAATTGTGGAATCCGGGAATAAAGAGCATCCTGAATATGAATGGGCGGAGGTTCAAAAGAATAATCCATTAAATGAAGGACTAAAGCAGCAGATAGAGGAGCTTGACGGTGTTGAGCGGGTAGATGTGTTTACCGCGTTGAAGGTATCAGGAGGACCTTTTGAAGAAAAAATTGGAACCGAATTTATCAATGGAGTGCCGGAAGAATACGCAGAAGAGCTGAAAAAAGGAATCACTGAAGGCAATGTCACATACGAGGAATTGAAATCCGGGGATAAAGTGATTCTGGACCGCGCGCTACTTCACTGGTATCCAGATATTAAAGTGGGAGATAAGCTGAAACTCAATATTCATGATGGAGATAATACCTTTCAAAAAGAGATTGAAGTGGCAGCAATTGGTGAATATGGAACAGGTCTGACAAACTATAACTGTCTTATCATGGCAAAAGAAGGGGCAGAGAAACTTACCATAAATAATTCTTCCAGCTATTTTCAGGTGATTGCAGATAAGGATTATGATGAGGCACTGGAAGCATCTCTACAGGCTATTGTGGATGGATCAGGCAGACTGCAGATGCGTACCTGGAAGAATGAGTACGATACATGGGAAAATGCCATACAGATGACTAGAGGTGCATGTTATGCATTTATCATCATTCTGGCAGCAATCAGCATTATGAACTTGATTAACACAATGATCAATAGTGTCCATGTGCGAAAAAAGGAGCTTGGCATGATGCAGGCAATCGGAATGTCGGACCGTCAGTTGATGAAGATGCTCCAGTTGGAAGGTATATTCTATACAGTAGGCACTCTTATTATCAGTATCGGAGTGGGAAGTCTTGCAGGATATCCGTTGTTTTTATATGCAAAGCGTACAGGAATGTTTGATATCAGCACATACCATTATCCGGTAACAGCAGCTATTATTATAATTTTAACATTGTTTGTGATACAGATGTTATTGGCAATATTCATTGCAAAGTCAGTAAGGAAAGATTCATTGATAGAGAGAATTCGTTTCAGTGAGTAAGAATATAAATTTCTGATGTTTAATGCAGATACTAATCAATGTCATAATAAAAAGGGGGACTTGATTTCTCAAATCCCCCAGTGTATAATGAACTCAAGAAAGGTATTCAGATGCAAAATCTGATGCCCTCAGTTAAATTTTATATTCTATGTATAAGTCATAGCATCCAAAACTTTCCTAGGGTCGTGGATGCTATTTCTTATTATGTCGATCTATATAAGTCAAAGCCGCAAAAATTACCAATAGTAAAGTCAATACTTCCATTGTATTCATGGGCATCACCCTCCTTGGATACTAGAGGGCAAAATCGAAATGCATCCGTCTTTCCGGTTCAGTAATACCGAATCAGTATAACACGTTACCGTTTTCAGTACAATAAGGTAATGGTCTGAAAAATACTTTATTCTGTCACCTTATGTAGCTGTATCGTGAGTATTTGCTGGACTAATTGGTGCTGTATATGAAAAAAAGCTATTTAAAAATAAGGTGGAAGCCTTATATGGTCTGCTTGATGATGCGGGTGATGATGCCGAGGGCAACATTACGCTCTTCATCAATATGCGTCACCACAAAGGATACCTGATCCTTTTTCCCGACTGTCCGGCTGTCATAGCAGGAGTGGGCAATGGCATTGACACCGATGGAGAGCCGGACAAAGACGGTGCCTTTATGGATGTCTTCCACAGTTCCGGCGTATTTTCCCTGAATCTTACATTTTTTCATGTTTTCCTTGCTGGTGTTGCCTTCCACACTTTTGACATCTGCGTGGACAATGACCTGCTCCGGTGAGTCTGCCCGCACATCCAGGATGCGTACCAGGATGTGATCGCCTACCTGGAAGCGTTCTCTGGCATCACCCATCCAGTCGAAGGACAGGTCTCTGGCAAGAATGGAGGTTTCCACACCGAAAATTTCTGCCCGGACTACCTTTTCCGCAACAGCAATGACTCTTGCCTGCACGATACGGTCTTCATAAACTTTCGGCATTCCGGAAGCATCTTTATCCAGATAGAAGATCTGGCGTTTCTTCAGCATCGCTTCTTTCCGGCTGGCGACAATGCTGCGTGTCTTCGGATCTAATCCCTTAATCAGAAAATCAATCTCACATCCAAGCATATTGTTGAGGATTTTGTTCTGCCGCAGAGCAAGCTCCCCATAATCGTGTGCTTCATCCTGCATGAGATGGATCATCATCTCAGTTACTGGGATGACAGTACGGAAATCCTTGTAGTAAACCACGGCAATGAGGCTGCCGTTTTCTGTTTTCTCGATACCGCCAAGCATTCCGGTTAAGATCCGGCGGGTACGGTAGGCATTCTGGATCTCATGCCAGGTAAGGTCTGAAATGGACTGGGCTGTTTCCAGCTTCGCATCGGAATCCAGAGTTAAAATAGGTGTGTTGGTTGTTTCGTTTGGCATCATAGTGTCTCCTTTCAAATTATGACATGATAGAATCTTTATCTAAAGGAACCATGTCTGTGTGATCCGAATAGTTATCTGCTGAGAAGTCATCCGGGAAATCGTGATAGCCAGGTTCCTGATAAACGCTTTGCTGGTCAAAGTGCGGTTCAGCTTTTTTCTTTTTCTGCTTTCCATAAGAAGCGGTTTTTTTCGGGTGGGAAGCAGGAATAGTTGGAGTGTACGTATATTCTTCACTACATGCTCCTTTTCTCCATTCCGGAATATGTTCGGAAGCCTTCCGGGGAATGAGTTTTTGGGCATCCGGGTGCAGGGTGTAATCGTATTTTTCTACCTGCAGTACCTTCTGACCACGCAGGATAATCAGTGCAGTATCCAGCGGGAGCCGCAGGATCTCATCCGGAGTTAAGAGCTTTCGTTTCCCGATGGATCTGGTCTGGCGGTATTCCGGTGTATAATCGGATACCCTCCAGCTATTTAATTGTTTGGCTTCGCTGCTGACACCAACGGTCACATCACCGGAGCGGTTAGAGATAAATGTAGCAGTTACCTCATCCGTACAGCCTAAAAATAGCTGAGTGTCGCAGTTCCCGATGATTTCCTGCCATTGGTTTAAGGGATACCGGTTCTGCATCTGAGGCAGGTTTTGGAAAATGCAGGAAATACTGAGGTTTCGACTTCGGATCACGGAAATCTTTTTGTTGAGCGATAGGATTGCTCCCGTATTCGCCAGCTCATCAGCCAGGATATGTACCGGAACCGGCAGTTTTCCATCTTCCCCATAGGTGTCTGCATAACGGACCAGTTTGATAAATACGAAGGTCATAAACAGGGAAGAAAGAAAATCAAAAGTGCTGTCTTGATCCGAAGTGATGCAGAAGTATGCACATTTTTCTTTTCCCGGCAGCGTCAGGTTGATCTCATCATAGGAAGTGATCTGGCGGATCAGCTTGTTCTGGAATACCTGAAGTCTGGAACCGAGTCCGATGATGACGCCGGAACGTACCGTGTCACTTGCCTGCTTATAGATGCAGTAGGGGACTTTTGCCGGATGGGAGACCGGAAGCAGGTCAAAGAGGCTGTTCAGTTCTTTTTCCGAACTCATGGTCAGGAGTTTGTATACCTGTCCGATATTCTTTGCCTCCGGTGGGAATCCCTGATCCACATAGAGAATCAGAGCTTTTAATAAGTTCATCTCGGCATTGTCCCAGAAGTGATCGCCTTTGGCAGAACCGGTATTCTGGATGATGACATCAGCAAATACCTGTGCCATGGTTTCCTGTCCGCCAATTTCACCCAGACAATTCCAACTATCCGAGTTTTCCGGGTTTACAAGATTAAAGGATTTCACGATATATCCGGCATTCTCAAGGTAAGTGGCTGTACTTTCGTACAATTCCGATTTTGGATCGGTGATGATGAGGCTTTCCCCGCGGGCAACACACTGGAAGATCATGTTGCGTGCAAAGGCCCGGCTTTTCATGGAACCGCTGGCACCGTAAACGGCAATATTCCGGTTCATGCGGGTATCCTTCGGGAGACAAACGGCTTTTCCGTTCAGTTTTCCAAGAATGGTTCCCTTGTGTTTCTTGACATCATTCGTAAGCTCCAGTACCTGATGCATTTCCTCCAAAGTCATAAAACCGGAAGTCCCATAGGTTCCCTTTGTGGAATAATTCAGGTTCCGGCCCCGGTCTGTTATTTCCCCGTTTCGGTCAAATCCCATACGCATGAGAAGGAAGGTCAGGAGTCCAAAAGCTGCCAGACATAGAAAAATCCCATACAGATTGTACGGGAAAGCAGTCAGGGCATCCAGACAGGCGAGCGGGTGCGGGGAGGGGATCTGCGGGGCAGTTCCGTTTCCGGCAAAATTGCCGGCAGATTCCCAGGTCTGATAGTTGCGGATAAATTGAGCAACATAGCCTCCTGCATAGAGGGTGCAGAAGGTGATCGGAAGCATATAAATGAGCTTCCACCATTTACGGTTCATGTAAAAACCCCCTTTTGAATTTGCAAAGGTCAATACTGGAGAAATGGATTGTGGCAGTTAAGTATTTTTTCAGGACCGGAATCTGAAAATCGAAACAGATCAGGTTCCCGGATCTGCCGTATACATTTAAGCCGGTATTGAACCGGTTGATTCGCTGCATGTCAAAATCATAAGCAAGAAGGATGGGGTTCCCGGAAGCATCCGTGGCATCATGTTCCAGTGGAATTGAATCGCTGCGGCAGCCCAGATCGGACAGCAGGAGGTTGTCCAGCTTTTCCATGATCTCAGGGTGAACCAGCAGTTTTAAAAGCACTTCCCCTTCCGGAGTATTGGGAAGGTAATGGAAATGCTCGAAGGAGGTGTCCAGCATAAACAGGCTCTTTTTGTAGCCTCCGGTACTGGTAAACAGCCGGAAAGCCATTTCCATGTCGGTTCCGGTCATGATTGCCCGGATCTGTGGATGTCCGTTGTAAGGGTAGCCTTGCAGGTAATGCTGCAGGAAGGCGTTTAAGCGGACTTCCGTTCGATATTCCCATTTCAGGACTCCGTTTCCCGTGTTATAAAGGACATAGACACATTGCGGTGCCATCAGGATGCCCATGCTGCGGGAGTTCCTAATCTTCGTGGTCTCCGGGCCCAATTCCTTAATTTCTCTGGAAGCGTAAAAAAGAGGAAGGCTTCGCATACCGATGGAACCAGCTTCGCGGTGATTACAGAAGATGTCAGGTTTTACATCCGGATAAAAGGGAATCCCGGCATGAAGGAGTGTCAGATACGTTTCGGCTTTCTGATGTAAGCGGATACGTCGGGATACTTCACTTCGGATGAGGTTCGTCTCGGTATTGCCGGTCAGATAGCACTGGAAGCGTAGCGGCGAGACAGATAACAGCATCTCTTTCGCAGCTTTTGTAAGACGGTAGCCTCTGAGAGCATCCCGGTAGTGGGTACGGATGAGGTGTTCCGCCTTCAAATCCGTAATGAGTTTTTCCGCATAGGAGGCACTTGGGATGAGTCTGTTTAGCTGGTCTGCGGGAAATTCCCCGCACATCCCTATCATTTCCAGTAAGCGGTATTTCGTAGTGTCAGGTCTTATCAAATAAGCATCACCTCAATTCAGTTCTTACCCATGCAAGCCTATACTTGGGTAAATCTCCGGTGGTTTGGAGATAAAAAAAGCAAGAAAACAAAGTTCCCTGCGGTGGTTCTTACCGATGTCGGATTTCTGCCTGAGAAGTCAGGAGATTTTCCGACATGCTTTCGTGATGATTTTTCTGGTTCTGCAGCCATTTCGGAAAGTCAGCTTTTTCCATAACCGATACCAGTGTACAGTCCTTTAAGCCAAGCTGTGTCGTGTAGTAGGAATCACAGAAAAAGCCGCTGTCATCTGTCAGAACATAAGTACAAAGTGTATCCAGAATCTGTTTAAACTCCAGATTGTCATAATCCCGGATACGTCTTTGAGGAAGTTCCCTGTCATATATTTGACTGAAACATATCACGCAGTCACGATAGAGGGGCAGGGCATTTTGTTTTACATACTCCCGAAGCATATAATTAAGCGGTTCATGGAGAAATGCAGTGTTTGTGTGGACTCTTCGTTTCGGAAGCAGTCCGGGAAGCGTAATGGTGAGAATCCCCTGCTGTTCTGCAATCCGCATTCCCTGTGCATCTGCCGCTTTGGGAAGATAAGCTGCTTGATTTGGGGAGAGAGCCGGACAGACAAGGTTACGCATCTGGCAGGCAATCCGCTCCGCCCGAAGAGCAGCACTGACGCTCAGTTCCTCAAAATTTTTATCATAATTCTGGATATCAGTGACCTTCAGAGCGTAAACGGTATTCGTCAGTTTTTGCAGCTCCCCTTCCAGTTTTTCAAGCCGCTGGTAAATGGTTGGTGTATTTTGCGTCATAATAACCTACTTTCTCATGTAGTAACTGACAGCACCGGATTCATTTACAAGGCAGTAAGCGGCTACATCATCAATGGTGATTTTGGCAGCCTGGCTTTCGGATTCTAAGACAATCAGGCGTTTGGAACCATGTGATGGGATACTTTCCATCACATGATTGATCAGAGCCTCCTGTTCTTCACCGATATAGATGATTTCGTATTGTTCATCTTGCGAAAAGAAATTGAGCTTGATTGGAAATTCGCCACTGGTGTGGTATACAACACCTTTCTTAAAATCCAGCAGTACCCAGAAGCATGTAATTATAGCATAGTCAGGATTCTCAGCAGACTGCTGGCTGTCACAAAGAAGGTCATGCTCTTTATCGTAAATGATGCGCCCTTGTTTGATGAGGCTGGTAATCAATGACTTGATAGACTGCTCATGTCGGGAGAAAAGTTGTAAAACCTGGTCATACCTCAGAGTATGGTAAGTGGTAATGAACCGTAAGAGCTTGGCTCCCTCTCCTTGATAGATTTCGTTCCTTGTTTTCATGATTGACTCCCTTCTATATATAATAGGAAACTTTATACATATGGCTGTACGTACAGGATACGTTTGGTATTGTAAGTATAGTGTACGTACAAAGTACATAGAACCTGCTGTCAGCGATTGAATTTACAGGTACAAAAAAAGCACCATCTATGGGTGCTGGAAATAAGGAAAACTATAAGCAATACCTATTGTAGCATGGGTAATTTTACGCTTCAATCGCAGAAGCAGGTCATTTCTGTGCCATTTTCACTGGTTGGCATAAAAAAAGCAGGAAACCATTTTGATTCCCTGCATGGTGTATTGTTGTGCTTTTGTGTAGTTCTAATGATTACTTGTCTTTATAAAATGCTTCGAAAGCTTGTGCGAAGAATTCGGCTGTACCATTGCCGTATTTTTCATCTATCATAGGTTTGATTTTTTCATTACGGTAATATTGAGCCTGTGCAACCATCAGACCGTGTTCTTTCTTTATCTGTGAAAGTTGTTTCATAAGAAAACCGTATTCGGAAACAAGTTCTCTTACTTCAGAAGAATCTGGTGAACATACTTTTTTAGCTGCTAATTTGTATAAAAGATTGTCAAATTGTTGGTTGTAACTTTCTGCAGCCTCTTTGCTAATAGGATTGTTGGCAACAGACAGGAATTGCTCTTTTCCTCCATACCACTCAACAACTTTAGCATAGCCTTTCTGCATTTCTTCTGATGAAACTGTCTTAATATAATGCTTTTTCCATTCTTCAATGCTTCCAAACTCTTTTACAGCAAGTTCTTTCATATTGTCAGGCATATGTTCAAACATAGTTTGGAACATTTCTTCAACTTCCGTTTTACTAAAAATCGCAAAATCCATTTTATTCTCTCCTTTCAGGATATCATCAATGCTGGCAATCAGATGTTCCATACGTTCTTTCTTTGCTACCAACATTTTTCTCTGCATTTGCAAGATCTGGTTCCTTTCAAGAGCAGGATTCTCCAGAACAGCTTTGATTTCTTTCAAAGGAATGTCAAACTCACGGAAAAACAGAATCTGCTGTAATATTTCCAATGCCCTATCGTCATAAAGCCGGTATCCCGCATCACTTTTTTGTGTTGGTTTTAAAAGCCCGATTTCATCGTAATAGTGAAGCGTGCGAACGCTGATACCTGTAAGTTCTGATATTTCTTTGACTGTCCTCATAGTTGCTGACCTCCTGTTCCTGATAAGATAACTGTACGCTATGACGTTCCGTGAGAGTCAATATATATTTTGCATTTTTTAGTATAACATTTTTATGATATTACGAAAAGCCGAGGAGATAGGCGATATGTATTACTCTGGAAAGAACTTGTTGAGCGTATCCAATGTCTCTTTTGCAGTAAATCCCCAAAGGATGGTACTGAGTGCTTCAATCGCAGCCCTGCGTTTCCGGTAATAGGTGCGGTAGGAAATATTGGTGATGTGGTGAGCCAGCTTATCCAATATCTCATCTGTATTTTTCATTTCCTGTGGAGAGAGAAAAGCGTAGTAGAGAATCCAGTAATACTGTTCCCCATGCTTGTGATTGTTCCGGAGGAGATCGATGGATGATTCCAAAAGCTTCAGCATCTGGTTGCTTCTGGCAATACTTTTTGCCCGTTGTTCGATGTCGCTTCCGGTAAGATCAGCCCCGGCAGCATAGATGGAGTCCAGAAATTTGTCGATGTCATTGTCGTATTGGAGCTTAAACTGGTGCTCCATCTGGTGTACGACTACCTTCAGGCTGTAGGTTGCATCCCGGTATCTGCGTAAAAACTGATAGGTGTCGTGAAAACGTGGATCTTCTTCGGGTGAAGGAAATCCCTGTGTATTGCGGTTTGCCATGTCTATTCCCCCCCTTTCAGTGCAGAAGGCTCTGCCACGGCAGGCATCTTTTGGGCAGACTCATCCCCTGGACTTACGGACAACTCAAACCGATAAGCGGCATTTCCGTAGGGACAGATAATATTTAGAGTAAATGTATTAAATATATCTTTGCAGGCTGATAATGGAGATAATATATAGCGGGTTTTGGAGCAGTGGCAACATGGAATCCCTTGTGAATCCAATAGTTCTGCGACTTTTTGCACGATAAATTTCATGTGTGAATCTGGAACGCAGGAATCATTTTTTGTAACGGTGATTTGTGAGTCTGTGACAGTTTCTGAAACGCTAACAGAAGCAGAATCCTCAATAGTGATTTCTTCAGGTACATGGATTGGTAATTGCATCTTCATAGCGATCTCCTCCTTGTCAATCATAACGTCGCTGATATTAAACATCACGGACAGGTAATTGTTGAGATAAATTACGCTTCCGTGTTTTCCTGTAAATGAGATAAGTGTAATGTATTCTTTTTCCTCCAGTTTCTTCAAGAGTCGTGATACCGATGCCTTTGACAGACTCCACCTTTCACCCAGTTCATTAAAGCTGGTAAGGGGATTTCCGGTATTATCCCGGTAATAGACAATGGGACCGGAATCAGATCCCAGGACAGAGGAATCGTTGTAAACTGCATGAATCCACAGATCCAGAATAACATCCATTTCCGAGCATTTTCCAATGCCAATTAGTTCGTGAACTTTGGCAATCGGGAAAAAGAAAAACCCTGTATCTTTTTTACAGGGATAGTTGTATTCCAATACGGTATTGTCTTTGGGCCAGTCTGATATTTTGAATTTGACCAGGCGGTTTTTGCCGAGAAGAGAGTAGGTAATGTAATTCTGCTCTTCAAAAAATCGAAGGATGGACAACGCTTGATGTTGGAAACGGCAGCGAAACCATTCCTGAAGATCTGTGACTGTGCAGATCCACTCTCCTGGACCAATGGTATAGGTAATGTGTTCCATCCGGCGGTAGGATGTGCGGTAATTTGCATAGGAGCATAATACCAGATAATAAAAAAGAAAAGAGCCCCCGGTAGTTCGGATGCTCTTGGTAGTGATTAAAGTTTGTATGAAGTCACGGTAAATGCGACAGCGTGGAAATTCCACGATTTGTTTGAGTTCTAATTTGTAATTCATGGTGATCTTCCTTTCAAAGTATATTTAATTGTAATCGGACTTTTCATAGTGTTGGTATCAAGAAGAAGCCGATGGAAGTATAGCAAGTAGTCGTGTCACTCATTGCATTTTTATTGCATTTTTAAAATTTAGATTATGTGGCTATGTTGCTCTCAACTGGTTAAAAAGCCTTTAAAATCGTCTATATGCGTTAATACTCCGTACTGTCTGTCTGGAGTTTGAATAAGCAAAAATGCTTAGTAAACCCAGCGTTTTTATGCGGGTTTGCAGGCTATGCATTTAGAAGGTGTTGCCTTTTGCAACACTTTTGCAACACCTTCATTGAAAAAGAAATTTGCAACAGATGAAATAGTGTCGAACGGTTTGCAGATAAAATAATATTTTTATATTAAGGCTTTTACCTGTTGGGGTGGAAGCCTTTTTGCATGTTTGAGATGTTTTCTATTTTAATATATCATTAAAACCAAAATAAGAAAGTGTGAGGTTGATGTTAAGAGAGAACAGAAATACCATGTTTACCTAACAGCCGATGAACAGAGCAGAGTCATTCAGTCACTTATCCGACTGAAAAATGAACTTATCGAACAAGGCAGATATACTGACGCAGTGGATGATGTTCTCTGTAAAGTAGTATCAGCTAAGAAGAAGCGTAATTTTTTCATCTAACGACATATTGCCTAGAATATAAGAGGACCGCCTACACCAAAGTGCAAGTAGCCTTTTTGCAGCCAAGAGGCTAAAAAGGCTGTGCTGCTTGTGGAAAAGCTGAAAGAAACTATAAAGGTATTGACGATTAAGTGTGCCCAACTTACTAAAAGGACAGAAAATTGAGAGAGCGTTGGAATGCTAGGAATTGGAGATATGGCGGTGGTTATGTCCTTTATTTTTGGTGGTAAAATTGCTAGTAATATGCTAAAATCAAAGAGCAGAGATAAAAACCAAACGTAAGGGATAACATCTCTTATAGAGCCGATAGATAGACCGGCCGTACCGTTTTGGTGTAAGTAACCCTCCCTCCTTGGGTCGTTCATTCTTTGTTCAATACAATTTGCACAAGTAATGAGGAAAATGTCCTATTTGTAGGAACATTTGACGAATACCGCAACAGCTGCAAGGCATTAAAGAGGAATGGTCATGGACAAAGTATCGGGCAGATTGACAGTATTTTTTGAGGAACCATTCTGGATAGGCCTTTTTGAACGCATATCGAAGGGAAAAATGTCTGTGTGCAAGGTTACGTTTGGTGCGGAACCGAAAGACTACGAGATATATAACTTTGTTCTGAAAAAATACTATCATCTGCGGTTTAGTTCGGCTGTGGCAACTGATGTAAAAGAGGCTGATCGCAATCCGAAACAGGTACAGAATACCGGGATAGGCACGAAATCGTAACAGGCTTTGAAATTACAGTAGGAGCAGTTGAAAACTGAACGTAAGGCTGTGAGCCGGGAAAAACGGGAAGCAGAGAAACAGCGGCAGTTCGAACTGAAACAGCAGAAAAGGAAAGAGAAGCATAGGGGTAAGTAATGCCTGCCCTAGCTTCTTTCAAAATCAAGGAGAATAGAATGAGAGACGATAATAAATTTTCTTTAAGACACATTATTGTAGCACTTGGATGTGCAATTATCGGGATTCTGTGTATGTGGTTGGGTAATCAGCTAGTTAGTAATGTTGGTTCGGTATTACTGGTATCTGGAATTTATACTATTATTGATAATATGTATTTGAAAAAATCATTGATAGAGTTGGTAATACAAAAAGTTAGTCTTGATAAAGAGATTGATGATACAGGATTGATAAAAATTGATTCAGTTCTAACTAATATAGGGTACAGAGAACACTTTGAAAAAGCAACATCAAACATTGATATTGTACATAATTATGCGAGAACGTGGACTACAAATAATTTTGATTTTATAAGAAACACCGTAATGAATAAAGAGTGTCATTTACGTGTTGTTTTATTAAATCCAGAGTCTCCTTTTGTTCCGGCATTAGAAAAGCATTATGGATATGCAGAGGGACATTTGACTGAACTGATTAACGAAGTTACAGAGAAATGGAAGTCTCTTTACTGTGATGTAGAAGAAAAAAGGAAAGCATGTTCAAAAAAGAAAAGTAGTACTTACAAAAATAAGCACTATGGTAGTGTGGAACTATATTATTTTAATGGGCAGCCGACAAATTCTCTATATAGGATAGATGACAAAATAATAGTTGTAAATTCTAAGAATTCAAAGGAAAAAAGTGTGTATTTACCTTACACTATTTTTCAGAACAATGGAGAAAGAGGATTATACCATGTTTACTTGGAAGAAATTGAGACGATTATTAAAGAAGCAGAAAAGGTGGAATTAGCGGAGGGCAATAATAATGCAAATAATTGAAAAGGAAAAAGATTTATCGATAAAAGAAAAGAACTTTTTCTTTGAAATGGGATATGTGTGTGTTGATACTGAAACTACAGGTTTGAGTTACTTAAATGATAAGTTATGTACAATACAACTTTTTTGTGAAGACTATAATATAATTATTAAATTTGATAAACGCCAGGATTATGATAATCTGAAAGAAATTCTATACTCTGATAAAGTAACTAAAATTTTTCATAATGCTGTTTTCGATGTATCATTTTTAATGAAAAATTTAAATATGGATGACTTTGGGAAAATAGTATGTACTAAGATTGCGTCAAAAATAGTAAATGGTATAGGACATAATAATTCGTTAAAACCATTATTAAAAGAATATTTAAATGTTGAAATAAATAAGTCAGAGCAATTATCGGATTGGTCAAGGAGTGTGTTGAGCGATAGCCAAAAAGAATATGCAATTAATGATGTGAAGTTTCTATATCGTTTATGGAATAAATTATATATGGAACTAGTAGATAAGGGATTAGAAGAAATAGCGGTTAAGTGTTTTGAATTTGTACCATGTTATAAAAAAATTACTGATTTAGGAATAGAGAATATCTTTACATATTAATTTATTTGTACTTGTCTATGCTTTTAGCATGGTGCTAGCATCATGTAGATAGGCAGACAAGAAGAATGTGGCGGTTCTATTTTGAATCTAAAAATTTTGACGGACACAAATACGAGAGCATTTTTTGAGGAATATGAATAATAAATCTGTTAAAATCAGAGAAAAACATTCAGTTCAAGTTATCTGTCGACGAGTTAGAATAATGAAAAATTGTATATTTTCTTCTACGTGGCAGATAATGGTGTTGATTATCTGCCATGCATTTTTTGCCGAGATTTTATATGTACTTTTGTGCATTTTTTGTTGTCATTGATTGACAAAAAGCAAATCAGAGATAATGAAATTAGTATCCTTTTTATCGTGTAAATATGATAAGAAGAACAAAAGATGAATATTTTTTAATGACAAAAGGAAAGATGAAAAAATTGAAGAAATAGTTGACCGAAAGGAAGGAAGCTTATGGCTATACCGACAAATATAAAAACATTATTATCCGGTGAAGTGGTAGAATGGGCAAGAATTGAATTTAAAGAAACATGGGATGCGGCTGCTTCCTTGAAAACTATTTGCGCATTTGCTAATGACCTTGATAACTGGGGTGGCGGTTATATTGTTATTGGTGTAGAAGAAAATAACGGCAGACCAGTATATCCGTTAATGGGTGTTTCGACAGATAAATTAGATGCATATCAGAAGAGTATATATGCTAAGTGTAAGTTAATTAGACCAGCTTATTCACCAATAATAGGAGTTGAGACATATCAGGACAAGCAGTTTATTGTTATCTGGTGTCCTGGCGGCGATAATAGACCATATTCTTCTCCTAAGACGATGGCAAGAGATAACAAGGAGCGTATCCATTATATTCGTAAGGCATCTAATACGGTAGAACCATCGGACGATGAAGAAAAAGACCTGTTTAATCTTGCGAATCGAGTACCATTTGATGATAGAGTAAATCACCAAGCGGAAATATCGGATTTAAACATAACTATTATTCAGAATTATTTGAAAGAGGTTAAGAGTTCTCTGTATGAAAAAGCGAAAACCGGGGACTTTGTGGAAGTATGCAGTGATATGAATATTATTAGTAACCTTCCGGAATATGTGAAGCCTAAGAATGTTGGACTTATGTTTTTCAGCATGGAGCCGGATAAGTTCTTTCCATACACACAGATAGATGTTGTTCAATTTCCAGATGGGTTAGGTGGCAATGATATTATCGAAAATACATTTAAAGGACCGATTCATCAACAGCTTAGAGATGCCCTTCAATTTATTAAGAATACGATTATTACTGAAAAGATTGTTAAACATCCGGATAGAGCAGAGGCAGATCGTTTCTTTAATTATCCATATGCAGCAATTGAAGAAGCTTTATCTAATGCGGTATACCATCGTGCATACGATGTTCGAGAGCCGATTGAAGTGCGTGTGGAACATGACAGAATAGAGATTGTAAGTTTTCCGGGGCCAGACCGTTCTGTGACACAGGAGGGCTTGAAAAATTATCGTGTGTCAAATCGTAGATACAGAAATCGTCGAATTGGTGATTTCTTAAAAGAGTTGCATCTGACAGAGGGTAGAAACACTGGATTTAAGAAAATTTTGAATGCACTTGAGGCAAACGGTTCACCAAAACCGGAATTTGAGACGGATGATGATCATAGTTATTTTATATCAAGATTGTTTGTGCATGAAGGGTTTTTGAGAGAAGAAACGAAAAGGAGCCAAAAAGGAGCTGAAAAGGAGCCGAAAAAAGGAGCCGAAAGAAAACGGGATATATTGAACCAGTTAGAGGAGAATTCTACAATGACACAGACAGGGCTTATGGAAGTATTAGGACTTACAAGAAAACAGATTCAGAAGGCTATAAAAGAGTTACAGGAAGAAGGCTTGCTTGTAAGAGAAGGATCTAATAGAAATGGGCGTTGGATTGTTAAAAAGTAAATGGGCAAGAATATACAAATGAAAAAACGCGAGGGTTGTACGCTTTTGCTTTTATATGATATACTTAGCCCATGGCAACATTCTGGCAACAGTTCATCAGAAAGCCAGTGGAAATTATGTAATAGAAATAAAAACAAGGCATATTGTGAGCAAAATTTTAATTAATTCCGTTAAGTTTTGGCGTGACAGAGCCGAGTTTTAATAGTTGGAGCTAAGCTGTAAAGCCTTTGTTTACAAGGGTTTTACAGCTTTTCCTTTATAGGATTGCATTTTCATTGCATTATTTTTCTTCAACTGTTCTGTGATAGATTGCTGTATGTTGATTGCTGGTATAATTAGCAATGCTTTCAGTAGCAGATTGTACTTGTAATATTCCAGTCAGCTTTTTAGCAACTTCAAGATTCGTATTTGGATACAGATGACCATAAGTGCCGAGTGTTGTCTGTATTTTTTCATGTCCTAAACGTTCCTTGATAAGTAAAGGATTTTCGCCCATGCTGATAAGCAATGAAGCGTGTGAATGTCGCAAGGCATGAATTTTAATACGATGAACACCTGCTAAATTTGACAACTTTTCCAAAGCTCTGGGAAGCGTTGTTTTACTGGTTGGAGTTCCGTTATAACTTAGTACAAGTGGACAATCGGGAAGAACCTGTTGCTGAACACTTTGCCAAGCATTTAGCTCATTGAGTGTATCTGAATCAATATAAATAGTACGGATACTTGCCTGTGTTTTCGGTTCAACGAATTTATAGTCCGTCATTGTTCGGTAATATAATGTTTTGGTAATGCTAAGCAAGCCTGTTTCAAAATCTATGTCTGACCAATGTAATGCTGACGCTTCGCCAATTCGCATACCAGTCATAAATAATAACCAGAACGATATAAACAGATAATGTTCATAATAGTCTTTCTTACAGAGTAAGGAAATAACCTTTTGAAATTCTTCTAATGTCCAGAAATCAACTTTGGTTTTCTTGCTTTTGATATTGCCTATCATACGAGAAGGATTTTTCTTCGCAATTCCAAGAACAATAGCTCTGTCAAATGCGATAGAAAGCATTCCCTGTACGATACGAATGTAATTAGGGCTAAAATCTTTTGCAAGTTTCAACTGCCAGTTTTGAACATGGATAGGTTCGATTTCGTCTGTTTCCATTTTGTAGAAATAGGAAAAATGTTTCTTGATGGTAGTAGCACGATTAAGAAAAGTGCTTTCTTAATAGGGTCTTTTGCCATGATTTCACTCCTTACATGATATGCAAGAAGTACAATCAATCGTTTGTGTCTGATAATGTAATCCCTAATAATTCTTCCACGGCTTCTTTGGGTACTCTGTCCAATTTACGGGATTGGTAATAAGTATGCCCTTTTTCAATCATAAGTTTTTTTGCTTTTCTTATGATGTCTGCCGATGTCCACTCTTCAATGAATTATCATACGAATATATCTTCAATACTTTATAATTCAAGAGTAATAATAAGGCTATTGGCATGTACTTTTGCAACAATATTTCCGCCAAGAATGGCAACAAGTGTTTTTACTACCGCAAGTCCCAATCCTGTACTTCCATTATGTCTTGATTTATCGCCTGTATAAAAACGGTCAAAAAGTCGATTGCAATCAATTTCTGAACTGTCACTCATTGGATTTTCAATGGTAAATATAATATTATTATTTTCTTTCTCCATAAGTGTTATTTTTATCGTTCCAACAGAATACTTAATTGCATTTGTCAACAGATTTTGTAAAATTCGTTCTACCATATTTTTATCAGAATATACGTATATTGAATAATCTGGGAGATTTATTTCGGGTAAAATATTCTCCTTTTCTAATGCAACGGCATTTTCCGTAATTAAATTTATTAACATATTAGATATATTAAACTTTTCTTTTTCTGGAACTGTCTGCTGTTCCTCCAAAATAGAAAGGTCATAGAATGTTTCTACCAATTCTTTCATTTTTTCGGCTTTGCTAAAAATCACTTTTACACGCTGTGCTTGACTGGATTCCCAATTTTCTTTTTGCAATAATTGTAAATGACCAAGAATGACTGTAAGAGGTGTACGCAAATCATGTGATATATTAGCAACAGATTCTTTTAAATACTCTTCATTGCGTAATACGCCTGCAACAGCCTGTCGTTGTCTGATATTATATTGATTCAATATACCAGCCAGTCTTTCTAAATCTTTATCAATCAACGAAATGTCTAACATCTGCTGTGAATTTCCAGAATTCAATTCATTAACTTGATCCGCAAGATTACGGATTTGTTTTTTTAATTGAATATATCGAAATAGCAGTATTACTAAAAATATTGTTATGATAATTAAAATCCATTCTATGTTAGACATTTTCTCCACCTATTTAAAATCACATTTACAAAATTTTATCCACGAAAGCAATACCAATATACCAGACCATATACATCCTACTAAAATAGCTATCGGTTGAAAAAAGGTTTTCATGCTGACAACGATTCTGATTTGATAAGTAGGTAAAAAACCGACTGGTAATCTCAACATCATTCCATAGCCAAGATATAAGCTAAGACCAAAAATAATAATTGCTGTAACCGAGGTTGCTTTTACAGCATCCTGTAAATAGCAACAAATAAGTATTGCAATTAGAAATATCGCACTATTAAGCAGACAAGAATAAATGATTGCTTTTATAATATTGTAAAAAAACATTCCCACGTCTGCAACACCAAAGCGTCCAAATTCCCTTATGCACCCTGAAACTGGATAGACAAGAGCCATAAGATTAAAAGCAATTAAATACGATATTATTTTACTTGTAAAAATTTGTTTTCTGGAATGTCCAGCACTGACCTCTAAGTTTATTGTTCTCTTAGAAAATTCCTGTCCTAAAATCAATGCAAGTATAGCCGACATGATGATAAGAAGAAACGTAGAATCATACACCATTCCATTAAAAATATCAGCAAGAGAAGAAGCAATTTCTTCTGTCGATCCCATGACCTCTGTAACATAAGTATCTGCTGTAAAAAATCCTAAAATAAATATTCCAATCATACCACACCAGTAAATAGAATTATGTAACAACTGATATTTTTCCAGTTTTAATAATTTATCCATAAAAAACACCTCCGGTTATTTCAAGTCTGTATGTAAAAAAGCACTACCTGCAATGAAATATAAAATAAAATTCCATAAAAAATCTACAAACAAGCAAAAGTTTGTCGAATAGACCTTTTGCAATGAAATTAACCTAAGTTGTCCCATTGGTATTATTCTGCTGATTATTTGTGCAGATTCACTGTTCAGCAAAAAAATCATAACAAAAAATAAAACCATTGAAACTGTCAGTGTTTTCCCCATATCACGAAAAATAAAAGCAAAAAACATCGGTAATGCACACAGTGTTATCATGGCAAACAGAGTTAGTAAAACCATAGTATATGTGCTATCATTCCAAAAAAGTTTTTCTCCAATATAAAATTGACTAATAATTCCATGTACAAATAATGGAAATACCAGAATGATAATACAACCTATTTGAGATACAATTAACTTTACTCTAAATATAGAACTTCTTTTATGTCCGGCAGTAATATAAGTATTTAAAGTTCTTCCACTAAAATCACTTCCAATGAACAATGCTATAAACACTATACTCAAAAAATAGAGTAACGGAATATTGTATAATGATGCCATAATTAAGTTTGAAGAGCGTTCTTTACTATCTAACAGCAATATGCTACTTAAAAGGAGATTGAATATTCCAATTCCCCAAAAATACCAACTGTGAAACAACTTATATAACTCAGTTTTTAGGAGATTTGACATCTTTTGTTCCTCCTATTTTGCTCAAAAAATAGTCCTCCAAAGTATCGCCAGATACAGAAAGTCCTGTTACAAGAATGTGCGATTCTGCCAAAGCAGACGCAACTGTCTCTAAATCATTCAAATAATCATACAAACGAATTATGCCATCTGGCATTAGTTTAAAGTTATCTGTATGAAGATTCTCTTCCAAAACCAGAACCGTTTTCTGAACATCTGTTGTTTTAATTGCTATATGTCGTTTACACCGTTCATTTAATTCATAATCAGAAATCTCTTCTATAATTTTTCCATGGTCAATCAGAATAAATTCTGATGCTGTTTGATACAATTCTTCTAAGATATGGCTTGAAACCAAAATGGTCATACCATATTCTTTATTCAAAATTTTTAATAAATTTCTGATTTCTACAATTCCAGCAGGGTCAAGACCATTGATAGGCTCGTCTAAAATCAATAGTTCTGGTGTATTTAAAAGTGCAATCGCTATCCCCAATCGTTGACGCATACCTAATGAAAAATTGCGGACACTCTTTTTACCTGTATCTTGCAATCCAACCATATCTAATGTCCTTTTAATAACTGATTTATCTGGTATGCCTCGTTGAATACGCTGTACTTCCATATTTTGATAGGCAGTCATTGACGGGAATAGAGCAGGCGTTTCAATCATACTTCCAATTCGTTTACGCTGTTTCTGCAATTCTTCTGTTCCAGAATTTCCCCATAAAGAAAGTGTACCACTTGTTGGAAATGCAAGCCCTGTGACTAATCTTAAAAAAGTAGTCTTACCTGCTCCGTTTTGACCAATAAATCCATAAATTTTTCCTTTTTTTATTTGTAAATTTATGTGGTCTAATGCTAATGTTTGTTTATATTCTTTGGTTAAAGACTTTGCTTCTAAAATAATTGAACTCATATCCCAAACCTCCTTTACTTAAACCAGTATAACGGGCAATTTTAAAGAATTTCTTAAATCGTAATGAGAAAAGTTAAAAAAATAATAAAGCTAAGGAACGTTTAATCCTTAGCTTTATGTAGGCGGTAGCCAATGCCCCAAACAGTATCAATAAATTCTGTATCAGAGCATATCGCTTTTAATTTATTGCGTAAATTACTGATATGAACATTAAGTGTATTATCTTCAGCAATATATTCTGTATCCCAAACACTTTGAAAAAGATTCGATTTTGAAAATACTTTATCTGGATATTTCATCAACAATTCTAAAATGCCAAATTCTTTAGCGGTTAAGGATAATTCTATTCCATTCAAAAATGCTGTATTTTTCTCTAGGTCTAAAGTCAGATTGTTATATTGCAAACATTCTGTCTGGCTATTTTGAAATTGTACTCTTCGCAGATTACTTTCAATTCTGGCAAGCACTTCTTCCATATCAAAAGGTTTTGTGATATAATCGTCTGCTCCCAGACGAAGCAAGTCGATTTTATTTTGTGTAGTTTCTTTCGCTGAAATAATAATAACAGGTATCGTAAATTTCTTGCGTACATCAGATAAAATAATATCACCACTCCGATAAGGAAGCATAATATCAAGTATAATCAAATCAATTTTTTCTTTATTCAAAAAATCCAGAACATGAAGTCCATCATATTGGCAATGCACAGCATATCCTTTTTCTTTTAGAAAATCAGCCAATAACGCATTTATTTCTAAATCATCTTCAATAATCAATATTTTATTCATTAGCCTACCTCATTCCTGCAATGCTATTTTCCCATTATACATTTAAGGTTGTATTTCCTCAATACCATTGCAACCAATTATATGAGAGGGATTCTTATTTTGTCAATCTAATTGTAAGCAGAATAGTATAGATTGGATAAACAATTACCATACTATTCTGCTGTAATATTTATTCTACAATCTTCCAGTTATCGTCCTTATGAAGCACAAGCTCATACTGTGAGATTTGCGTCATTTTCGACTTGTTATCCAGATACTTTACGGACACGCTGACTTTGAGGTTGTCGCCGTCTTTGGTAAAGACAGGGTTTACCAGTTCCGAAAACACATAGTCGCCGGATACAGGAGCAATCACACCGTCTTTGACATAGTAGGCAAGTTCCTTTTCCGTAGCTGTCGGATAGAGCTTAAAGAATATTTCCAAGAAAGCGGTAGCGTCCTTAACTGTGTCGGAACTGACACTGACATCGGCTTCCTGTACTTTCGGTTCATACTTTGATTTCTGTACCGACGGAGCAAGGGTAGGATTCTGGGTAATGACCATTGCACCGTCCTTATCTACATGAACGGTCACGGTATAGTTTTCTGTGACTGCCTGTGTCTGTTCTCCCTCTTTTACCTGCTGATCTACTTCGTAGGCAACGGTAAAATCGTCCGTTCCAGACTGTTCTACATTCCAGACCAGCACATTTGTAACGGTCGCACTGGTTGGTATATCTGTTCTTATGGTATCGGCATTCAAGTCCTGTAATTCTTTGGTAAGGCAGACTGTTTTTTTTGTTGCCTGCATTTAGAAAAAAATACGTAAACGCTCAATAGGTAAATAGTAGGTACCACGATTTTTGCTAGTTTTCATGAGATAATTACTTAAAAAAATCTAAGGTTTTTTAGAGGGAGGATAATCTCATGGATAAAATAACTCATAAAGTCCGGTGTGAACAATGGACAAGTATCATCAAAGAATGTCTTGCTAGTGGAATGCCTAAAACGACCTGGTGTCGAGAACATGGCATTTCGGACAAATCCTTTTTTTACTGGCAACGAATTCTCCGAGAAGAAGCATACCTTACTACATTAGAGAGCACCTTAACGCCTGCTGTCAAGAGAATCCAACTCCAACAACTACAGATTTTATTGAAATCAAAATGACTGATCAAGCAAGTTCATCTACCAGTCCTTTTAAACCGGATGTTGTTATCCGAAGAGGCGCTGTTTCAATTGAAATATCAAATACAGCTACGGAAGAACTTCTAAACAAGGTTGGAGGTCTTCTCCATGCTTAATGATGCTGTTGGATTTGAAAAAATTTTTATTGCTACAGGGTATACAGACTTACGGCGTGGGATTGATGGTTTGGCATCTACTATTAAATTTCAGTTTGACTTGGATCCTTTTCAAAAGCATATCTTATTCTTGTTCTGCGGAAAACGCACCGATCGAATCAAAGGGCTCGTTTGGGAAGGCGATGGATTCTTGCTTCTTTATAAAAGATTGAACATCGGTGGCTTTAGCTGGCCGCGTACAAAAGAAAAAGCTATGGAAATTACACCAGAGCAGTTTCAAATGTTAATGCAAGGATTGTCCATTGTTGCAAAATATCCGATCAAAGAACTGAAGGATCCACCTAAAACCATGTAGTATTGTGCAATTCGTAGAAAAAATATTTTATTTTAAAAAATAGTTATTCACAACCAGAATCTTATGGAAACGATTCTTGTTATTAAAGATACATTTGATGCAAGCTGTCAAAGGGAGAAAGTCTCGACAGTGATATGAACGTGCAGGAGCCAGTGAATGTCATTTATCAGACTATTATTTCAGTTAAGTCATTGTGTTTTTCTTCCATTGTGATTTCTACTGATGCATTGGCATACATCATTTTAGAACATGAAGAGAAAAATACAATGACTTTTCTATCTGACTAAAAATGGTTAATTCTAAGCGGCTTTAGGTGGTCAATTTTCCCCGCCCCTAACAAAAGATTATTTTGTGTATATTCTATCTTGTTTTGTTTATGGTGCATACATATACTAAATGGTAAAATTAAAGTTAATTTAGATATCATTTGTGACAAAGCGCACTTCAAGTTTATCAGGGCGTGAATAACTTTCTGTATATTCAACTAAATTACCATTTTCATCGTATCCTATGAATTCAATATAGTTGACGATAGAGGTGGCACTTGGAAGATGAAGGTGCTTTTGAAGTTTTTCGCCAGCTTCTACCATCATCATTGTCTCATTAAATTTTACAGGCAAATGATTTTTGGATTTCATATAATCATAAAGCGATATGTGCTCAAAATTGTAATTATCGATATCTGAAAAAAAATGAATAGGAACATAGGTAAACTCAATTGCAAGAGGTTCCTTGTTTCCAAGACGAATTCGATGAATACCATATATTTCATCTTCTTCAGAAAGTCCAAGTTTATCTGCAAAGTATTTTTTGTTTTTGATTATACCTGTGCCTAAGCATTTATTGGAAATTTCAATATCAAAGTTACGAACTAAAGAGGTAAAGCTGGCATTTTTTGATTCATTTAGTACTCCTAAAGCAACTCGATTTTGTTCGGGTTTGCGGACAAAAGTTCCCTTTCCTTGAACGCGAATTAAGTAATGTTGGCTAATTAATTCGTCAAAGATGTCATGAATCAAATACCGACTTACACTATACATTGTTGCAAAATCCCGTTCGCTAGGAAGCAACTCCCCAGGAAGATATTCCTGTGTTTTAATTTTTGTAATGATACTAGATTTTATTTGTGCGGCTAATACATCATCATTGCTCATAAAACTACCTCCCTGATAAAACCAAAACGATCAATTAGCATATTATTTTCAAAAAAGACTGCAAGATGTCCTTGTTTATCATACATGAGCCCTTTGTATTTCATTAAAGGGCTATCAACAGGAATATTTAAAATTTGAGCAGTCTTTGTGTCTGCGTAAAGTAAGGTGACTTTTTGATTCGATTTTGCCAAGGTTATTTGACAATTGTTTGTAATCAAATCAATTGCAGGAGCAGAAGCAGCAATTTGTTGGGTGAGATCTGGATAGATATATTCAGGAATATAAGTTGTATTGATACAAATTAGTTGAGTATCGTCTGAATAAAGCCAAACAATTTTGTATATTTTCGATTTTTCAGGAAGTAACATTTCGCTTGCAAGATAGTTATCTGCTTCTATTTTTTTGAAATCATATAATTCGTAAGTTAATTGTCCGCTATCTTCCTCTGAATGTAAGGAAAAATTACGAATGGATTGTAAAATGCGTTTAGGCGCTACGTAATAACCACTTCGTGGTTTTGAGATAATTGTTTTATCTTGAAGTAACAGATCCAAGGCTCCACGAACAGTTAAGCGTTGTACATGAAACAGCTCTGCCAGCTTTCGTTCCGAAGGCAGTTTGTCACCTGGAAGATAGTGTTCTTCCTTTAGCATGTATTTGATTTCTTTTGATAATGCAACATCTAAAGTTAATAAATTTTTTTTCATAAGAACTCCTAATATTATAATTTACTTGTAAATTATAATCAAATTATACGTTGTCAGTTCTTAAAAAGCAAATGGAAAGGAAAAAAGAAATGAATAAATAAAAAATAAATATAAAAACTGGTATAGTAAACTTGAAATGCGTTTCATACCAGAATAAAAGAAATATATGCATTGTGTATAAAAAAAAGCATTTATATTTATAAAAATACAACAATATTCAATATTCTTTGCGTGAAATATTGAAAAAAATGAAAAAAGTGGTATATTAAATTTAAAAATAGTCACCAATATAAAAGAAGGGAAAGGGAAAACACTATGTTGAAATTTAATGAACAGAAACAGATTGAAAGTGTGAATGGAGCGCTTGCTCTGAGAAATCAAATTAATGAATTGATTGATGGGATTTGTAAAGAAGGATAGGGTATAAAGGGGCATGGTAGAAGGAGAATATAACAAATGAGAAAAAAAATAGTGGCAATTTTATTGGCAGCTACGATGGCAATTGGTATTACAGCATGCGGAAATCAAAGTGAAAGCAATAAAGACGATAATACAATTACAGTATGGTGTTGGGACAAAACATTTAATATTTTTGCAATGGAAGAAGCTGCAAAAATTTATCAAGAAGATCATCAAGATGTGAAAATTGATATTGTCGAAGTTGGAGATGTAGATGTACAGTCTAGACTTACTACGGCTGGTATATCAGGAGATCTAAGCACATTGCCAGATGTTTTTTTGATGCTTGACCAGTCATTCCAAAAAAATGTAATATCTTATCCAGATATATTTACAGAAATTTCTGAAAAGAAAATTGATTTTTCAGAATTTGCTCCTGGTAAAACAGATTTTTCTGTTGTAGATGGAAAACACTATGGAGTGCCTTTTGACAATGGAGTAGCAATTGCTTGTTATCGTACAGATATTTTGCAAGAAGCTGGAATGACTTTAGAAGATTTTACAGATATTACTTGGGATGAGTGGATTGAAAAAGGCAAAGTAGTACTGGAAAAAACAGGAAAACCATTATTGACAACGACAGCAGGCGAATGTGATTTGCTTACGATGATGTTACAGTCTGCAGGAGCATCTTTGTTTAATGAAGATGGAACAACGAATATTGCAAAAAATGACACTTTAAAGAAGGTAATTGATACATATTGTAAAATGAAAGATTCAGGTGTGTTACAGGAAGTAAATAACTGGGATGAATACACTGGCTCAATGGTGAACAGTGAAGTTGCAGGTGTGATTAATGGGTGTTGGATTATGGGAACAATTCAGACAGCTGAGGATCAGTCAGGAAAATGGGCTATTACAAATATTCCAAAACTTACAAATGTAAAGGGTGCCACAAACTATTCAAATAATGGAGGTTCTTCCTGGGCAATCTCAGGGAATTGTGGAAACGTAGAGTTAGCAGAAGATTTTCTTGCGTCTACATTTGCTGGAAGTACAGAGTTATATGATAATATTCTCTCTTGTGGAGCAATTTCTACATGGACACCAGCAGGAGATTCTGATGCATATGCAGTACCGAATGAATTTTTCTCTGGTGATGCAGTGTTTGAAAAAATAGTTGACTATTCAACAAAAGTTCCTTCTATTATTACGGGGCCATATTTCAATGAAGCAAGAGACGCAATCTCTGTTGCGACAACAAATATTACAAATGGTGCAGATTTAGAGAAAGAGCTTAAAAAAACGGAAGATACTGTTAATTTTAATATGGGACAGTAAGAGAGATTCCTATCATACAAGGGGATGGAATGTAGAACCATCACCCTTATGGATAGAGAGGAGGAGTTTTTGTGTCTAACAAACTAAGAAAAATGACGTTGGAAAAAAAGCATAATTTAACAGGATGGGCTTTTTTGGCACCAGCAACATTTTTGATTGCGGTGTTTAGTTTTTGGCCAATGATCAAAGCGTTAGTTTTATCTTTTCAGACGGGGAAAGGTAGAAATATGCAGATGGCTGGATTTACAAATTACATCAGAATGTTTCAAGATGATGTATTTATTCAGTCAATAAAAAACACATTTTTTTATTTCATTCTTCAAGTGCCCATTATGCTTGTAGTAGCGTTGGTGTTAGCTTGTATTCTAAATAAAAAAGACTTACGGTTTAAAGGATTTTTCCGAACAATGATTTTTGTGCCGTGTACAACTTCATTGGTTGCGTATTCAATTATTTTTCGGTCTTTGTTTGCAAATAATGGATTAGTAAATTATGTTCTAGTGAATATTGGAATTTTGGATAAACCATATAATTTTTTGACACAACCATTTGCGGCAAAAATGGTTATCTTATTGGGTCTTTTGTGGAGATGGACAGGATATAATATGGTATTTTTCCTTTCTGGATTGCAAAACATTGAATATTCAGTATACGAAGCTGCAAAAATTGATGGAGCATCAGCAATACAGACATTTTTTAAGATTACTGTTCCATTATTAAAACCAACTATCTTGTTAACAGCAATAATGTCAACAAATGGAACATTACAGTTATTTGATGAATCAGTTAACTTGACCGATGGAGGTCCTGCGAATGCTTCAATCTCTATGTCACATTACATATATAATTTATGTTTTAAGTATGTGCCGAATTTTGGATATGCAGCAGCGATGTCCTTCTTCATATTACTGTTGGTTGCAGTATTAGCATTTATACAAATGAGGGTGGGTGATAAACGTGATTAAAAAAATGAAAAATATAGGAATGTATGCATTCTTGATTTTGGTTACTTTTATTTCAGTATTTCCTTTGTACTGGATGGTAAGTGCATCCACAAACAAAAGTGTGGATGTAGCAAAAGGTGTATTATCGTTTGGCTCTCATTTGGGAGAAAACTTGAAAAATCTGCTGGCAAATCAAGATGTAGGGGCTGCATTGGTCAATTCATTTAAATATGCAATATTACTTACAATAGTTTCGATGGTGATATGTTCCTTGGCAGGATATGGATTTGAAATTTATCATGATAAAGCAAAAGATGCCGTGATGGATGTGATTCTTCTTGCAATGATGGTTCCATTTATTACGACATTGGTCCCATTGTTTCAGATGGTTGCAAAAATGAAAATGTTAAATAGTGCGTTGGGATTCATTTTACCAACGGTATCAACTCCATTTTTAATCATGATGTTTCGGCAGAGTGCAAGATCATTTCCTCTTGATATTATTGAAGCTGCCAGATTAGATGGACTTTCGGAAATTAGAATCTTCTTTCAGATGTTTATTCCTACAATGAAATCAACATATGCAGCGGCTATGACTATTACATTTATGAATGCTTGGAATAGTTATATGTGGCCGAAAGTAATCATGACAGAATCCAAGAGCATGACAATGCCAATGGTTGTAGCAAATCTGACAGAGGGATATGTAACAGACTATGGAATGCTTATGTTGGCAGTCTTAATATGTACATTGCCTACCGCCTTAGTATTCTTTATTTTACAGAAGAGTTTTGCAGAAGGTATTACTGGAGCTGTAAAATAATAAATGATATCTATAAAGAAAGGAATTAGAAATGGAATATAAAAAAATAAATATGCCAGGTCTTCTGCATGGTGGAGATTATAATCCTGAACAATGGTTAGATAGACCGGATATTCTTGAAGAGGATATCCGGTTAATGAAATTAGCGCATGTAAATAATGTTTCACTAGGAATATTTTCGTGGGCATTTTTAGAGCCAGAAGAAGGAAAATATCAGTTTGACTATTTAGAAGAAATAATTAACCGTTTATATGACAATGGCATCTATACAAATCTAGCTACACCAACAGGTGCAATGCCAAATTGGATGACTCAAAAATATCCTGAAGTAATGCAGACAGATGAAAACGGGATACAGAATTTACCAGGAAAAAGGCATAATTTTTGTTACACGTCTGCTGTTATGAGAGAAAAAACTAGAAAGTTGGATTTGAAATTATCAGAACGCTTTGGAAAACATCCAGGAGTAATTCTTTGGCATATATCAAACGAATACGGAGGAAATTTTAGGGATGCTTCTTGTCATTGCGAAGAATGTCAAAAAGCATTTCGGAAATGGTTGAAAAAAAAATACAAAACATTGGATGCATTGAATCATGCATGGTGGAGTGCGTTTTGGAGTCATACTTATACCGATTGGGAACAGATTCATTCACCTTCTCCGAGGGGAGAGGATGAATTACACGGTTTGAAATTGGACTGGAAAAGATTTGTGAGCGAACAGTTACAGGACTTTTGTAGAGAAGAGATTCGAGCTGTTAAAACATATTCGGATCTTCCAGTTACAACAAACATGATGATGTATTTTTCACCATTGGATTATGATAAATGGGCAGAGGAGTTGGATGTGATTTCTTGGGACTCTTATCCGAGTTGGCATACAAAAGAAGATGAAGTACCGATTGCTGTGTGGGCAGCCTTTATGCATAACCAGATGAGAGGATTTCAGAAGAAGCCATTTTTGATGATGGAATCAACACCATCACTTGTGAATTGGGATGAGGAAAATAATGTAAAAAGACCGGGGATGAATTACTTATCTTCAATGCAGGCAATTGCGTTAGGTTCGAATAGTGTTCTTTATTTTCAATGGAGAAAAAGCAGAGGATCGAGTGAAAAGTTTCATGGAGCGGTTGTTGATCATGATGCGTCAGAAAAGAATAGAGTTTTTCAAGAAGTTGCTTGGATTGGCAAAGATCTAGAAAAGCTAAGCAGTCAAATACTAAGTACATGTAATAGGGCGAAGGTAGCTATTATTATGGATTGGGAAAATTGGTGGGCTCTTTCTGACGCACAAGCAATATCGAGAAAATTTGATTATACGGAAGAACTTTTAAAATATTATCGGGTTTTTTGGGAAAAAGGAATTGAAGTTGATATAATTTCCATGGATCGAGAGTTGTTAGATTATCAGCTTGTGGTTGCTCCGACCTTGTACTTGCATAAAAAAGAGTATATTCATAAAGTAGAAGCATACGTGGAAGCAGGTGGAATATATGTAACAACTTATTGGAGTGGAGTAGTAAATGAAACAGATTTATGTTTTATTGGAGAGAGACCACATGAGAGATTGCTAGGATTATCAGTTGATGAGATTGATGTGGGGAATGAATATTTTCCAAATACTTTCTCCTATAAAGACGGTGTATATAAAGCCGGTGTGTTAAGAGAAGTTGTGACACTTCAAACTGCAAAGCCGTTGGGAACATACTTGCAAGATTACAATGTAAATACTCCAGCAATTACAGAAAATGCGTATGGCAAAGGAAAAGCTTACTATGTTGCTGTTCAACCAGATCTGGAATTTTTGAAAGAATTTTTGGGCGATGTAATTGAGGAAGCAAATGTGGAAGCAAATTTGACGGAAACATTACCTTATGGAGTTACTGTTTCAAAAAGAAGTGGAAAAGAACAGAAAGATGATGTATATTTTCTTCAGAATTTTAACAGACATCCTGTGAAGATGGTTTTGAATGAATGTTATACAAATTTGATTACTGATGAAATCCTTACAGGTTCAATAATACTGCAAACATATCAATGTATTGTGATGCAAAAGAAATAAGATTCCGTAATAGGGAGGAACTCACATTGAAATCAAAGGTAAAGACATTTTTAATTGATATTTTACTTGATATTGTAGGTGGTTTTTTCATTGCGATTGGAGTCTATAATTTTGCAGTGGCATCTGGATTTCCGGTAGCAGGTATATCAGGTATTGCAATCGTGTTTTATTATTTTTGGAAAATTCCAATTGGTACAATGACGACAATTTTGAATATTCCAATTATTTTAATTTGTTACAAGTTGTTGGGAAAACAATTTTTTTTAAGATCAATAAAGACAATGTTAATTTCTAATATACTGATGGACTGGGTTGTTCCATTGTTTCCAATTTACCAAGGTGATATGATGTTATCTTGTATTTGTATGAGTGTATTCTCAGGAATCGGATATGCATTAATTTACATGAGAGATACCTCTACAGGTGGAGCAGATTTTGTTTTGATGGCAATACACAAGGCAAAGCCACATATTTCTATAGGAAGAATTATCATTGTTATGGATTTTATTATTGTAATTATTGGTGGAATTCTGATGCATGGAAACATTGATAAGATTATTTATGGATTAATTGGAACGTATATTCTATCATTTGTCGTAGATAAGCTAATGTATGGCGTTGATGCTGGAAAACTTGCTTTGATTGTAACAGAAAAGGGACCACAAATTGCGGCAAAAATTGATGAGCTATCACAACGAGGGGCAACTTTGATTAAGGCAGAAGGAAGTTATACAGGACGTGAAAAAGAAGTATTAATGTGTGCATGTAACAATAAAGAAATGTATACGATTCAAGAAGCTGTAAAGAAAGTAGATTCATCAGCGTTTCTTGTTACAATGGAATCGAATGAAGTGCGTGGAAAAGGATTCAAGCCAATATAATATAAAAATTAAGAAGTTCTAGCATGGATCGGTATAAGATTGGATCCGGAACATTATCTTTGATTATGGAACGTTATCACGCGGGAGGAATTCCGATTGAAGAACTCCAGATGATGCCACCAAAAGAGGTGGAATTACTTTTTTATCCTCAGAAAAATATTAAAAAGAAGGATATTCCAGATTTCCAGTACTATTTATACAGGTCATAAGATGATATCTAAAAACAAGAAAACAAAGAAAGAACCAATATCATTAGGAAATGAAGAATAATACAACCAACCTTGTGCCCACTGGGCACGAAGTTGGCACAGTCACTACGGTGTCAGGAGAAATCCTGGCATCTTTTTTTCTGTCTTTTTACACTTCAAAAAATAATTTCAAAAAAGTTCTAAAATCATGTCCGATTTTGTGGCTCCCAATACAGACAGAGTACAAGGAAGGCAAATTGAAAATCCTCTGATTTCCAAAAATCACAAACGTAAAAGAGGTTCAGACAGTTCTTCCGATTGCACCTTGACAATTGAGGGAGCTGATACATCTTGAGGAACATGCTTACCGGAGATAATCCGGCTCGTGCAGGCGAAGACTCCTACGGGAAGAGCGAAGCAATAATGATATCACCGAAAGGTACAGGACCTCTGCTGAAACAGAGACTGATGTTGAAATCACAGATACGTTGTCAAAAGAAGTAAAAAGATATATTGATGAAGGGAAGACACTTCCATGGGTAATGGGAGGATTTCCTTCAGGGTATGAACCAAAAGCTGCAGCAGATTTCCAAGGATATTTCAGTGGAGAATATACATTTGATCAGATGGTAGATCAGTTGAAAGCAGATTTTGTTGAATTAAAAAAATAAATTTAAGAAGTGATAGAAAGACAGGCATTCATCGGAGCTGGATGAATGCCTAAAGGTGTTAAAATGGAAAAATACAGACCGAAAATACATTTTTCAGCAGAAGATTATATTATAAATGATCCGAATGGATTGGTATATTATAAGGGTGAATATCATCTTTTTCATCAGTATAATATTAACGAGCAGATTTATTGGGGACATGCAGTAAGTAAAGATTTAGTGCGTTGGAAGAGACTACCTAAAGCTATTGCACCAGATAAAATTGGACAAATCTGGTCTGGTAGTGCGGTTGTGGATGAAGAAAATCAGCGAATGGTAGCATTTTTTACTTATAGTGAACATGAAACCAAAAGGCAAAGTCAGGGAGTAGCGTTTAGTTATGATAAAGGGCGTACATGGGAAAAATATTCTGGAAATCCGATTTTAACAGATTCAAGAGAAGATTTTCGAGATCCAAAAGTATTTCGCTATGAAGAAAAGTGGGTTATGATTCTTTCAGGTGGAGATTGTGTACTTTTGTATGAATCAAAGGATTTAATTCATTGGAATCAAATATCTTCTTTCAAAGGAAATCAAGAAAGTCATACGGGGGTATGAGAATGTCCAGATCTTTTCCCAATGATAGTTGAGACAACAGAAGAAAGGAAATATATACAAAAGATGAAAGGGTAAAATACAGGGTGAGAGAAAAGAATTTTAGAAAATTCAAAATAACCTAAAAATTGACTTATAACATTTGCTAAGTTAAAATGAAATAAAAACAGGTAAGTAAATAGTGCTCTAGATTTCAGTGTAGATAGTTGAGAGGAAGGTGTTGGGTATGGCAAAAATAGAAAGATATATAAATGAAGATTTTGAACAGTTACTTTCCAAAATTGAGAACGGAATAATAAATGGCAGTATGTCAGCAACGTTAGAAGATGCCAGTGACTTTCAAAGTGGAACTGCGCGTTGTAGCGTTCGTGTTTTTGAGCGTTACAGCTATGCCGGAGGAAACAGAGTGAGTCTTAATATTACACTTTTTCAAAATGACAAAGATCCAGTTCAACTTTCCGCAATTACAGCGGGAGGAAGCCAAGCTGTATTTTTCAAAATTAATACATGGGGGGAAGAGGCATTTCTCGATAAGTTAATCGAGTTGTTGGATTTCGCTAATTGATAACTTTACATTTGTAGGGGCGATAAGCTGTTTATTTGAGGATACCTTCAATTATGCTGATAAAAACGGTGTAAGACGAGGATATGGTTACGAACTCATGCAGGCTCTGGCGGGCTATACCGGATGGAAATTTGAATATGTGAAATGTGACTGGTCTAACTGTTTTGATAAGATTGAAAATGGTCATATCGCAAAGCCAATCCAGGTTGATAAGTTGCTGTCGATAATATCAGAAATCATAAGACAACAAGATTAGTTTTAGTTATAGACATAGGATCATAGAGAAGTGTTGTGATATTTCACTTACTAAGACTCCTTGTCGTTGGCTGCATCATATAAAAACGCTTTTTACGTTAAAAAGTGCTGTAATTGAAGAAAAAACACGATATCATGCGAGTAACAAATCAAAATTTGGAGGCTATTGGAAATGACTGAAAGAGAAAAAATGCTAAGTGGAGAGATATACGATCCAACAGATAAAGAATTGGAGCAACTACGCCTGAATGCGCGTAAATTAGCAAGAAAATACAATTTGACAGATGAAGATCAGCCAGAAGAGCAAGCACAGATATTGCAAGAATTACTGCCAACAACAGAGGAGCTTCCGTATTTGCAGGCACCTGTTTATTTTGATTACGGATGCAATACTTTCTTTGGAAAATTCAGTTCTGCTAATTTTAATTTTACATGTTTAGATGTATGTGAAATACATATAGGCGATAATGTGATGATTGGTCCAAATGTTACATTGGCAACTCCTATGCATCCATTATTACCTGAAGAACGCAATATCCGAAAGAGAGAAGATGGTAGTTTTTATAATCTTGAATATGCGAAACCAATAACTATAAAAGATAATTGTTGGCTGGCATCTAATGTAGTTGTTTGCGGTGGTGTCACCATAGGAGAAGGGTGTGTAATTGGTGCAGGAAGTGTTGTAACAAGAGATATTCCACCTTATAGTCTGGCAGCTGGAAATCCATGCCGGGTTATTCGTAAGATAACTGAGAAAGATCATATGCCAGATGGAATTGAAAAGAATTGAAAACTTCAAGTTTGAAAAATTGAGAAATCGTAAAATTGAAGAAAGAAGAAATGCACAGTTCTTAGCTTATCGGGAGCTGTGCATTTCTGTAAATAAATACTTTTAATTTAGCCGATTACGGCATCCTCTGCTGTAAAATGTTCCAGAGAATTTTCTTTTACCTGAATGCAGATATAAGTAATTCCGGAAATATCGGATGCAAAAAACTGACGCTTTGCAGCAGGCGCGATTTTTAGCCAGTCTCCAGTTGAAAGGCTGATTTCTTCTCCATCAATTATGGCTTTGCCGTTACCTGAAAGAATTCCATAGATTTCTTCATTTTCTTTATGAGAATGAACAAATGGGACATTTGCTCCTGCAGGTAGTTCATTTAAACTGATTTCTGCACCTGTTAAAGACAACTTTTCATGCAGCTCAATTCGGTTTTCTTTTCCAATAGTTGTTTTTGTGTAATTTGCCATAATAATACCTCCATAGTTAATTTGTAGTTTCAGGGTTGCGTGGTATTAGTATAGTGTGAGACATATGCAAAAACAAGTATGCACCTTTTTGTAACTGTACATTCAAAATTGAATGTATTACAATAGACTTGGAGGTGAGAATTATGCGAGCAAAAGAAGAATTACCGGAATGCACAGTTGCAACAGCAGTATCTCTCATCGGAGGAAAATGGAAATTATTATAAATCAATTATAGACTGATTCTTTGTTTGGAATTTAAGCAACATAGAAATTGAGATTTGTAAGAATAAAAAGAAGGAAAACCATCTGGTGTTTACCGAACTATTTTCAGCGAAGCCTCATGTTTTTTGCAAAAAGATCACCCATTGGCATCGAAAAAAGTAGTTTCCGTCCATGACCTCGCACCTTATCCGCGGCTAAACTTTGTACAGGGAGAGTATGAATCTGTCTATTTCTCAGAGGAACTATTCAGCTCCATTCCGGTGGATAAGGAAATTCGGGTCAATGACAGAGGGGCTATTGTCAATTTCATGCTTGGACTGAATGCCTATACTATTTCAAGTGGCATTTTCCCGAAATATTTGAACGGAGAAAATATCATCTCCGTTCCGCTTGCAGAAAATGAAACAATGCATATTGGATATGTGCTGAATGAAAATCAGGAATTAAGCGAACCTGGAGTATGTACCGCTGTTCTTTGGGATTTTTGCGGGCTACTATGTAGTACAAATCTTATGTGCAATTTTCGTATATGGGGTTAATTCTTTGCTTCCAAATGCAATGGAAGTGATGAAGTATATCGGAGCAGCCTATATCCTGTGGCTTGCGATTCATATTGCTTTCAGCAAGCCGTCAACAGAAAACGCAGAGCAATCGGCATCGTTTCTGAAAGGTTTCATGTTGCAATTTGTCAATGTGAAGATCTATATGTTTGGAGTTACCGCACTAACGGGTTATGTTGTAAGATATATGTCCTCCTTTCCGGCTTTGCTGTTTTTTGAGCTGGTTATTGCAACGATCGGAACGATCGCAACCTGTACTTGGACTGGCTTGGGCGTACTGATTCAGAAGTTTTATCTGCAGCATTTTCGTGTTATTAACATTATCCTTGCACTAACATTACTGGAGTGTATTTGGGGAATGTTAAGATAATTGTTGCTTTTAGTGAAGCATAATCTGGATTATTTAAAATGATTACAGTAGCAATGGTATTTTTTGCATTTACAACTCTGCTCGGAAACTGTTTTTATTGTGACAATCTTTTAATCTACATTCACAAAAAACAGCCGGAAAAAGCTTTTATGAAAGGCTTCAGACTGGTATCGGCACTTGTAATCTTTCTGGGCGCAGGAATGGAGATGTCTCTTTTGTGGGATCTTTTCGATGTACTGATGGGGTTATGGCGCTCATTAACATTCCGGTTATTCTGATTTTATCAGAGATTGCATTTAAAGCGGTCCAAGATTATGAAGCATAGTTAAAGAAAAGAATTAACCCTGTTTTTAAAAGCGCAGACATCGGGCTTAGTCAAAAAACAGATTTCTGGAGATAGGTTTAACAAAAGCTAAAAGAATAATAAGATAATTACAATTAATACCGCCGATATAGGATATAATAAATCCTTCAAGCGAGTTCTCTTTTACCTGGATACATAAGTGATTTCTGAATCTTCTTAAGCAAAGAAATGTGATGGAAAGGACCTGCAGGACACATTGCAGGCAAACCGGAAAAGGTGCGTTGGTATGGCGGCAGAAAGAAAGACCAAGAGTTCCACATTATGAACTCTTGGTCTTTCTTTTTTCGGGACTTATTCTTTTTTTACAGCCCATTTTGCTTATATTTAAATTAAGTAAATAGTTATTTAAATATATTTTTCTTTAGATAATCAACAGATCTTTCTACTGAGCTATGAGGATCATCCCAATATATTGAATCGTTTATTTCTAAATCGATAATACCTGTATAGTTATGCTTTTCAAGAATTTTGATGTATTCTTTTAGTGGATAATTACCATCCCCTAGAATATAATGTCCGGAAGGATCGCCATCTGCAAAATGGATAAACTGTATAGTATCTTCACCAAGAACCTTGTAATAATCTTCAAGATTCTCATGCGCTACTTCCATAGCGACCAAATCGACACAAGTCTTTAATGCTGGACTATTGACTTCTTCCAACATAGCTTTCATTTGTGGCAAGTTGACCAACAAATTACTCTCGTATGGTTGAAGTTGTTCAAGTAAGATTGTAACTCCACGTTTATGCGCCATTTCACATACTTTACTAATTGTTTCAACTGCACGCTTCCAACTATCTTCTCGAGGAATATCGAGAGGACCACAACCAGAATTCATAAATAACCTAGTTGTTCCTAAAGTAAGTGCATCATCAATAGCCATATCAAAGTAATCAATTGTTCGATCGCGAATAGGTTGTTCAGGAGCACTCAAGCTGTAGGGATATGCTAAAGTTTCTGGCGTATACATTACAAATTTAAGTCCTAAATCTTCAGCTTTTTTTCTGATCTCACGAAGTTTTCGTTCGGCGGCAGATGAAGTGAGATAATCTAATCTGCAATAATGTGGCGATGCTCCCCATAAGTCGAGATTTTTAACTCCACAACGATGCATGGAATTAAGATAATAATCGAGTGTATAATGAAAATATTGTACACCCATAACAGCTACTTGATCCATTGTGATATTTGACATAATAACACCTCCATAATTTTTTTGATATACAAGTAGTTAAAATAAGATACACTATAATAATAGAATATCATAACTTGTATAAATGTCAATGGTTATATTTCATTATTTAGTACATATTAAAATAAAAATTTGTTTAGAGAATATAAAACTAAAAACAAAGGATGTACGTAACGATAATGTATACTTCTTTTTATGTTAGAGTGATAACATTGGGTCTTGTTGTGTTGAACAAATATCTTTTTTGTTTAATATTGTTTTGGAACGACGATGCATGATGAAAGTAAAAATACACAGAATGAAAATAGACGTTCCAAGTGAAAGTAGTAGGTTTCCATTTGTAATACCAATAATTAAATATCCGATTAAACTACATCCAGCGACTGTTAGAGCGTAAATCATCTGTGTTGAAACATGGGTAAGATGGTTTACACCAGCACCCGCACTAGAGAGAATAGTTGTATCAGATATTGGAGAACAATGATCTCCAAAAACACTTCCAGCTAACGTTGCAGCAAGAGAAGAGAGTAGCAATTCAGGACAAATTGATTGAGCAACAGGGATTATAATAGGAATTAAAATACCAAAAGTTCCCCATGAAGTTCCGGTGGCAAAACTTAAGAATGCAGCAAGTATAAATACAAGTGCAGGAAGCAAAGCACCTGGAAGTCCGGTAGTTTCTATAAAAGTTTTTACAAAAACAGGTGTACTAAGTAAATCGCGACATACACCACCGATTGTCCATGCTAGCATAAGTATACAACCGGAAGTAATCATTTGTTGCATGCCTTTTGTAAAGTTATCCATGAATTCTTTAAATGTCATGATTTTTCTCGGTATATACATAAAAAATGCAGTAATAATTCCAGCAAAACTTCCCCAAACAAGGGCTTGAGCTGCAACACAGTTTCCTAGAGCAGCGGTGATAGTGTGAAGTGAAGGATCATTGCTCCAGTAGCCACCATTGTAAAGCATGCCAAGGATTGCAGTTACAATGAGTACAAGAATTGGAACAATCATATCAGCGACACGTCCAGATTTTGGCTGTGCCAATGAATCTTTTTGTTCATCAAGTCCGCCGAGGAAACCTCTTTCAGCTAATACCTCCTGTTTTGCCATAGGACCAAAATCCAAGGAAAAGACACAGAGGAGAAAAACCATAAGAAGGCTAAGAATGGCGTAAAAATTGTATGGAATAGCCGTAATAAAGGCTTTAAATTCAGAGTCAAAAGCACCTGTATTTTTAAGATAACTACCGACAGCAGCTGCCCAACTTGATATAGGTGCGATGATACAGACGGGTGCAGCTGTTGCATCAATAATGTAAGCAAGTTTTGCACGGCTGACATGATGTCTGTCAGTTATAGGTTTCATAACTGTTCCTACTGTCAAGCAATTGAAATAATCGTCTAAAAAAATCAAACAACCAAGCAAACTAGTAAGTAATAGAGAGGAACGTTTTGTACGAATGATTTTTGATGCCCATTTTCCATAAGCTTGAGCTCCTCCAGAAGCATTGATTAGATAAACTAATCCGCCCAACAAAAAACAGAAAATGATAATATTCATATCAGCTTTTTGTATCATAACGTCAAATACAGTAGAAACGGGACCAACAATCGGATTCATACCAGAAGCGATAGAGTAAATAATGGTTCCAGATAAAACACCTGCTATAAGTGAAAATAGAACCTCTTTTGTGATTAATGCAAGAATAATAGCAATCATAGGCGGAAGAATAGACAACCACCCAACATATACGGCATCCATAATAAAAATCTCCTTATCTGTTTGTTTTTAATAGTAAAAAATAGAATTAAAAGAATTGCCACGATTAGGTAAGGAGAAAAATTTCATTACCTAACATGGAGAATTCCGTTTTAGGAATTCGCACAGAATTTTCCGTGAAGTAGTTAACACGTGTTCTCATAAGATAGACCTCCTTATATTATAAAGTAGTAGTGTTTATAGACCCTCTCCAAGGTCTGTAGCTACGCAAATAAGTGGAATAACATAATTTGTATTAAAAAAATAAAATATGTATATGTACTAGATGAGTGAATTATACCGCGAACTGGAATTGTATGCAATAAAAATAAAAAAAATATGATAAGATTGTGTAAAATAACTAAAAACCGTACATTTATAAATTATAGATATTTTTTTATAAGATAATTAAAATAGAATATTGACAATATTCATACAAGTGATATAATTTATACATATTGAATGTATCAAAAAATACAAAGTTGTTTAGGAGGCGAAGGAGATGTTATGGACTGAAAAGATGTTTGGAGTTAAGAAACCAATTATTGCAATGCTCCACATTGATCCACTACCAGGAGATCCATTATACAAGTCGGAAAATGATATGGATAAGGTGGTAGAACATGCACGTGAAGACTTACATGCACTACAAGATGGTGGTGTAGATGGGATTATTTTTAGCAATGAATTTAGTTTGCCCTACCAGCGAAATATGGATATGGTGACTCCTGCGGCAATGGCATATGTAATTGGGAATTTACGATCTGAGATTAAGGTACCATATGGAGTAGACGCAATTAGTGATGGGCGAGCATGTTTAGAACTTGCAGCTGCGGTAAAAGCGCAATTTGTTCGCGGAACATTTTGTGGTGTGTATGTGGGTGATGGTGGACTTTATAATAATGATTTTAGTAGTTTACTAAGAAGAAAAGCCGCACTCCCTTTAGAAGATTTGAAAATGTTATATTTTATTAACCCAGAATCGGATCGGAATTTAGATACTCGTCCATTAGCAGAGATTGCTAAGAGTACAATTACGAAAGCAGCACCAGATGGATTGTGTATTTCAGCAAATGCAGCTGGTCAAGATGTAGATGATACATTAATTGCAAGCGTAAAGGAGGCTAATCCTGAAATAGTTGTGCTGTGTAATACAGGATGTCGTGTGGATACTATTGAAAGAAAATTAACAACGGCAGATGCGGCTGTTGTAGGAACCACATTTAAGTATGGAGGTATCTTTGAAAATCGAGTTGATGTGAACCGTGTAAAGGAATTTATGCAGGTTGTTTACAAGTATCGAGAAACATTGTAACAAGATAAAGGAAAAGAAAATGAGACGAAAACTGCTAGCAATGGATATAGACGGAACTGCTGTACGTGACGACTCTAGTTTAGGGGAAAAAAGCAAAGAAGCAATTAAACTAGCACAGCAAGAGGGACATAAAATTGTATTTGTAAGTGGCAGAAGAGATAGTGATATGGGGTCATTAAAGGATGAACAATGGCTTGTGGATTATCAGATTCTTAACACTGGGGGAAAGATACTACGATGTAAGGATAGAAAAGTGCTTCATAATGATTTGATTCCTCCACATGTGTGTAAAAGGCTAATTACACATTGTCTTGAGCAGAATATACAGCTTCAAATTTATAATGGTATGACGTGGCAAGTTACAAAGATGACAGATGAAACCCTAGAGTATGCAAAGAATGTCGGTGTAATTCCTGAAATAATTAATTCGCTTGAAGAAACAGATTGGAAGTATGGCTTGGAAGGATTTATGGCAACACAGGATATGACCGATGTGGCCGCTTATATTGATGAGTGTATTCCGGAGGTATACTACGTAAGTTCGGAGCCGAACTGCATTGATGTTATGGCTAAGGGTGTGTCAAAATGGAATGGAATACAGTTACTTGCAGATATGCTTGAAATTTGTAAAGAAGATATTATAACTGTTGGAAATTACTATAATGATTTGGACATGTTGCAGCATGCAGCGGTAGGAATAGCTGTAGCAAATGCAGTGGATGATGTGAAAAAAGAAGCAGATTTTGTAACAGAGAAGAACAACAATCAAGATGCCGTAGCAGAGATTATTACAAAAATGTTAAATCATGACTATGATGTAGTTGTAGAAAAATGCAATGAATGAAAGAATTAAAAAAGTAAAAAAGGAGGACAATGAAAATGAGAGTTGCAGAAATAGGAGACAATTGTATTGATGTTTATGAACGTATTGGGAAAAAATATCCAACAGGGAATGTTGTTGATACAGGTGTGAATCTTCAAAAACTTGGAATCCCTGTTTCGATTATCAGTACAACAGGTAATGATGAAAATGGAAAATGGATGTTAGAGACATTAAAAAAAGAAGGGGTAGACATTAGTCATTTAAAAATTGGCGATGGTGCCACAGCAGTAACTTATATGGATATGGATGGAAAAGACCGTGTGCATGGCGATTATGTAGAAGGTGTATTGGAGAATATTGTTTTTGATGAAGAAGATATTGAATTTGCGGCAGAGCATGATCTCGTTCATACAGCACTTTGGGGAAAAGCTGAGAATACCTTACCGAAGATTGCAGCAAAAGGAATTCCAATTGCTTTTGATTATGCAGATAGACTGGATCATCCGTTAGTAGAAGAAACCTTACCATATGTTACTTATGGATTTTATTCTTATCATGAAGGAAGGGATGCTAAGATTGAAGAGTTTTTAAAAGATAAAGTGAGTCGTGGAATGAAAATTGCTGTTGTCACATTCGGTGAAGATGGTAGTCTTGCATGGGATGGTGAAAGATTCTATGTAGGTGGTATTGAAAAGGCAGAAGTAGTCAATACAGTTGGAGCTGGAGATAGTTTCATTGCAGGATTTCTTTATGGAATATTGAATGGTAAAAGTATAGATGAATGTTTAAAAAAAGGTGCAGAAGTAGCGGCTTCGGTAGTTCAGGTATTTGAACCATGGGTAGAGTAGAGCATGGGAAAAAGAAATTAGATATTGATAAAATACAGAAAGGAAGAGAAATATGTTTATAGATATGCATGTTCATCCAGCTTTTTATGAACCAATCAATCAAGATTCAGAGTTGGAAGAACTAAGACATAATACATTAGATATTCATAAAAATGGAACGGCGCCATTGGAACATATTTTTAATCAAATGAAATGTGCAGGCTTGGATTATTTATGCTTACTTCCAGAAGATTATCGTACACAGCAAGGTGGAAAAGTGCTGGTAAGCAATGAGGAAATTAGTCAACTTGTTAACATGGCACCAGATAAGTTTATTGGATTTGCGGGGGTTGATCCGTTTGCAGAAGATGCGGCTGAAGAATTGGAGAAAGCATTTGCAGAATTAAAATTAAGTGGTTTGAAATTACATCCAGGTAAAGGGCATTTTTATCCAACGGATGAAAGAATGATGCCACTGTATGATATTTGTGAAAAATATGAAAAACCAATTATTTTCCATAGTGGAATGTCATGGGAACCGGATACATTAACAAAATATTGTCGCCCAGAAATGTTTGAGGAACTGGCAGCAGCAAGACCAAAATTAAAAATTTGTCTTGCACATTTTGGATGGCCATGGTGTAGAGAGACAGCTATGTTGATGTTGAAGTATACTAATGTATATACAGATACTGGCGCATTGTATTTTGATAATGCTAAGGAGTTTTATACACAGATGTTGACAAGAGATGTTCCGATGACATGGATTGATCGGAGTTTGAGACATCAGGTAATGTTTGGAAGCAATAATCCGAGATTTGAGCAAATCAGAATGGCACATGCAATTAAAGAGCTGGGATTTCGTGAAAGTACTTTGGATTTAATTTGTGGGGAAAACGCAATTGAGTTCTTAGGTGGAATTCCTAATAGAAAGGCGTAAAGAAGATGTATGTTGAATCAATTACATTATTAACAAAAGAATATAATGAATATACAGTAATTACTCCGAAAGTTTTGGATATTGTAAAAAGAAGTGGAGTTCAGAATGGAACCGTTACGGTTCTTACAAAGCATACAACAACAGGTGTAACTGTGAACGAAGCATTAGAATGTCTGGAAAGTGATATTGAGAATTTCCTGGGACGATTAATACCAGAAGATTATCCGTATAGCCATGCAAGAATGCTTCGAGATTATGGTAGTACAGCAGGAAATCCAACAGGACACTTGAAAGCAATGCTTACTGGAAATCATTGCCATTTTCCAGTGATAGACGGTGAAATGGTAAGAGGTGGTGCTCAAGAAATATATTTCTGTGAATTTGATGGGCCGGCACATCGTACAATTAACGTGATTATCCAAGAAGAAAAATAAAATATATACCGCTCATATTCTATTGACTGAAGTCAGAGATTTGGGCGGTTTTTTTATGCAAATGAAGATATTGTTCTTCAGTGTTTATACGATTGTGATAATTGACATAAATATGCCTCAATGATATAATTTGAAATAGATAAGTGGCAAAAAAAACAAACAAAAATAGTGGTAAAATAAAACATCATATATAATTCGAAAGCTAATACAAGTGAAATGGAGGCGACAATCATGCCTGATTTGAAAGAAAAAAATAGGATAATCTTGAAGAATTCAAAGATGCATGAATTGTGGGATTTAGGAGCACCGACAATACTGGAACAGGCTCTGCAAACCATTGTAGCTTATGTAGACACTGCAATGGTTGGTCAGATTGGTGCGATTGCAAGTGCTGCTGTCGGTCTGACAACCACTGTAAATTGGTTGCTAAATGGAATTTTGTTTGCTGTTAGCATGGGAATGCTTTCGTTTATTGCCCAATATACTGGACAGGGAGATTTGGAAGCTGCTCATCATACTTCAGCACAGGCAATTTGGATTATTTTTGTTCTTGGCGTGATTGAAACAGTGATTGCTTTAGCAATTAGTCCGGTGTTGCCAATGTGGATGGGCGCTAGTCAGGAAATATGGAGAGATGCAAGTGAGTATTTTTTTATAGTAAACTGTCCGTTGATATTGAGAGGAAGCCTGATTATATTTGGAAATGTATTAAGGGCAAACAAGGATTCGAAAACACCTCTTTATATAAATATTGGTGTGAATTTTTTGAATATTATATTAAATCAGCTTTTAATTAGCTCTCATACTACGATTTCAGTATTTGGAATGTTGCTCAGTATTCCGGGAGCTGGATTGGGAGTAAGAGGTGCCGCTATAGCGACTGCAATTAGTCAAGGGATAGGTGGAGTTACTATTTTTTGGGTTGCAATGCAAAATCCATTGGTGACACTAAAAGGAATGAAGGTGAAACCGGAAGGAAAACTGTTAAAAAATTGTTTTAATGTTTCCTTGCCTTTAATTGGAGAGAGAATTGTTGTGGGATGTGGTGATGTTGTATTTTCAGCATTAGTAGCGGGACTTGGAACACTAAGTGTAGCAGCTCATTCGATTGCACTTACAATTGAACAGGCTTTTTATGTGCCAGGATATGGTATTCAAACTGCAGTCAGTACACTTGCTGGAAATGCTGTGGGAAAAAAAGACGAATTAGAATTAGAATCGGTTGTACGTTCAGGACTTATTGTGGCTGTTTCTATTATGACAGCAATGGCCATAGGTCTTTTTTGCGGAGCAGAAGTGATTATACGTTTCTTTACGAAGGATGAGCAGGTTATTGTGCTTGGAGTGTCATTACTGAGAATTGTAGCGATTAGTGAGCCTATGTATGCAGCGTTAATTATATATGAGGGTATATTTCATGGTATTGGAGATACAAAAATGCCATTTATATTTGCAATATTAACAATGTGGGGGATAAGGATAGGCCTGACATGGATTTATATTGGTATGTTTGGGCGTGATTTAAAAATGGTGTGGTTTTTCATGATTATGGATAATATTAGTCGATGTATATTGCTTTGGAGCTTGTACCGGAGAAGAAAAAGAAGCTTGCTATTATTTGATGAATATTAAAAACACATAATCGTTTGAGTTTGGTATATATTTTGGTTGGAAAACGAAGAAAAAGATGATAGAATTAGCTTACATTTGAAAGTGGTCTGTAAACAATGGTAAGGAGAATAAGAATATGGAATATCGTATACCGCCGGGAACTGAGGCTGTGGAAAAATTGGAAGATTTTATTGTAGTAAATCGATTGGCTCCGAATACAAGAATTCCATCAGAGAGAGATTTGTGTGAAATGTGGGGAGTAAGCAGAACGACACTGAGACAGGCGGTAGATACACTTGTTGGTCGTGGGGTGTTATATAGAGTTAACGGAGCGGGAGTTTATGTATCTGTAGGAAAGAAGAATCGAAACATGGTTGGAGTAGATTCAATGGTAGGAGAACTTCGACAGCAGGGATCTATTTTGGCAAAAAAGATTATTTCTGTAAGAAAAGTTGAAGCAACTAAACAGATTTCTAAGAAACTTCATGTTCTGCTCGGACAAGAGGTTTATGAGTATATTCTTCTTAGAAAAATAGATGATGTTCCATGTTTTTTGGAAACAACATATCTTGATTGTGAACGATATCCAGATTTTGAAAAGTATTATACTGATAAAACTAGCATGGGGCGAATTTTGAAAAATGTATATCATAGAAAGCAGATTTCGGGCGAGGAGCATATTAGTGTTACATATGCCAGTGAACAAGAAGCAGCGTTGTTGGAGATAATACCGGATTCTCCTTTGTTTTTTACATCTGGAGTTGTGAAAGATGAAGAAGGAGTGATAATTATGTATTATAAACAATTAATTAGAGGAGATAAATTCAAGCTTGTTAGCAGAATAGAGAGTGAATAATGAGAAAAGCAGGGCAGATTTATGGATAATAAATTGAACTATACCGAAGAAAATGAAGAGCGTGAAGACGGAAAATTAAGTTATCGTACACCAATTTATCTTCAATTGAGAGAAATTATTAGAAATCGAATAGAAGAGGGAGAGTACCTTCCAGGAACAGCAATTCCGTCTGAAAATAAATTAGCAGAAACTTATGGTATTAATAGGTTGACTGTTCGCAACGCAGTAGATGCATTAGTTAATGAAGGAATTTTGAGACGTGTTCAGGGAAAAGGTGTTTTTGTTGTTGGTGATAAATACGAAGAAAACCTGGATGAACATGGTGGGTTTGTTAATGTAATGTCTTCAGGAACAAAAAGAGTTTCGATAAAGGAGCAGGCAAAAATATATAGACCAGCAGGAAATAAGTATGCAAATTATTTTAATATTGAGCCAGATGATTTAATCTTTTGTGTACGACATCAAATAACTTTGGATAGTGAGCCATTGGCAATTGAAGATATATATGTACCAAAAGATGTTTTGCCGAAGTTAGAAGTAGTGAACTCATCAGTTTTTACAATAAAAGATATTTTTGCATTTTATGGAATAGAAATTTCCAGTATGCAGCAAACAATGGAGATTATAGATGGAACGAGTAAGATAAAAAAATTATTAGATATTCCAAATGGAGTAGCATTAATTATGTTGAGTTGTGATTACTGGGACAATAATGGTAGAGCGATTGCGTATAGCCGCTCTTTTATCAGAAGTGACAGGACTTCATTTACAATTCAGCTTCATGAATAAAATAATAGATTTAAAAAGTACAGCAGAAGAGTTATTAAAAACTCATACAGCTGTACTTTTTGTTTGATGAAAGAATTATCACATAGTCTTTATAAAGTCTAATCTACAAAGATTAGTCTGACAAACAATGCATTAAGTTTACAGTAGCAGGATAAAGAGAATCATAAATATTCTGATATTTTTTATATGCTTCATGGTTTTCTTTATTAGGATGATAGGTTTTTCCAGGTTTAATGAAATCTGTAAGTTTGTTGAAAGATTCAAAGCCTGAATATTTGATTCCCGATGCAGCCATTAGAGCATCGCCAAAACTCGCACCTACAGTAATGGCAGGGGTACTGATTTCTTTACCAGTAACATCTGCAACAATTTGCATCCATAAGTCATTTTTAACACCACCACCTACGGCAAAAATCTGGTCTATAGGAACATCGTGCTCAAGCATGATCTTTAATTGCTGATTTACTGAGTATGCAACAGATTCCAAAGCACTTCGGTACATATGCTGACGCGTGTGAGCAAGCGTTAATCCAAATAGAATTCCCCTTGCAAGAGGATCATTTATTGGAGTTCTTTCACCAGCAAAATAAGGGAGTGTAATAAGGCCATCGCTTCCAACAGGAATTTTATCCAAATCTTGCATCATGGTGATATAAGCATCAGGACCACCATTTTGCTCTAGTTCGAGTGCATCTGGGAAAATTGTATTTCTATACCATTTAGTAAGAGAGCCTGCAGCATTAGTGCCGGCAGATATATCACAAAGTCCTGGTACAATAAATTCTTCACGCCATAAGCGTTCATCATCAACCAATTCTTTTGTCCCGAGAATCATATAAATGGAAGAACCGAATTGAATCATCATTTTACCAGGGGCAACAACGCCAGTGCTGATTGCTTCTGCGCCGGAGTCATCTGTTCCTACAATGACTGGAGTACCAACTGCAAGCCCCGTTTCCTTTGAAGCGGTTTCAGTTACATAACCTGCGATATCATTTGCTTCCTTTACTTCTGCTAGCTGATCAGGGCGGCAAATTGGTAGGCAAGTTTCAGGATTTGGTGTTCCATCATTAAAATAAAGTGGATTAAAACTTGCAAGTCCTAAAAAACGATCGACTACATAATTACCAGTAAGTTTTGCTGCTATAAAACTAGAGCCTGTTAGAAACTTGTGGGTTTTTGCATATATATCTGGCTCTTTATTTTTTATCCAAAGAATCTTAGGCATTACATCACTGGAGCATAATGGACGTCCGTACCACTGTCGGATCTGTTCTTCCCCATACATTTCTGTGAGTTGTTCTATCTCATCGGTTGCACGTGCATCAATACCATATAGGATAGCTTTGCGTAGAGGTCGACACTGATCGTCGACAGGTAGGCAGTCGGCACCAAGTGCACTTGTTCCGATTGCTTTAATGTCAGATGGTGAAACTTTAGATTTTTCAATCAGTGCATTGCTTATAATACATAAATCTCCCCACCAATCTTTGTCGGCATCATGTTCATAGTGACCTGGGGCAGGATTTGTCATTGCATGTTCAGTTGTATGTTCTGCTATAATTTCTCCGTGAGAATTGATTAATACACCTTTACTAGAGTTTGTTCCAGTATCAATCCCCATAAAATAAGACTCTTTCATAAATATTTCCCTTCCTTTCTTAAAGAGAATATAAACTGTTTAGATAAGAGAGATATTTTTTTATTTATTCATGGCTATATACGATTCGTCCGTTGAGAAAAGTTACTTCTACTTTGCGAGAACGAATTTCTTCAATAGCTGTTTCAAATAGATTTCCGTCGAATACGACAATATCAGCTTTTTTTCCTTTTTCCAGTGTGCCGAGCTCTTTCTCTTGATATAGATTATAAGCACCGCCAGCACTCCATGCAGTTAGCAACTCAGGAATAGTCAGCATATTTTGTTTGTTAAATGGTTCTCCACCTTCAGGGAAGTATCCTCCGACTGCATGATAAATAGATTCTGGGATATCATCAATAAGAAGTGGAAGATCAGTTCCGCAACTTAACAACACATTGCTGTCAGCCATTTTACGTCTGTTCCAATAATACTGTCCGCGATCCATACCAATCTTTTCTTCAATCATGGCAAGTTTGTCTTTTCGATTTGCGATAGATTGAATTTGAGGGTATATTTCAGCAATTACGCCTAATTTTCCCATACGCTCCAAGTCTGTTGGATCACTGAATTCAAGATCGGTAATACTGTGACGATTTATAAGTTTTCCATTTTCATCTTTTTGGCAAGAGTCATAAATATCTAATACTTTTGAAATAGCAGCATCTCCTTGAGCATGTAATGAGAAACGAAATCCTTCGGCATCAGCTTTAAAGGTATCGTTTGCTAAAAGATCCCAATCAATGTCTTGTGCACAGGTCGTATCTGCGCAGGAATAAGGTTTTTTCAAATCACCGCAAAGTTCGCTTATAGAACCGTCGGTCATTTGGTTATATCCAGAAAAACGAACAAACTCTCCTTTAAATTTTTCACGCATTTCCTTGCCATATGAGAGATTAAAAGGTTCAGCAACAGGTTGGCTCATAAAGTTTACGCGGATAGTTAAAGCGTTTTCGGATTCTAGTTCTGCGAGAATGTCAGTAAATCCGTAGAAATCATCGAATCCCATTTCTTTGATGGAAGTGATTCCTTTACTGTTCATCATTTTAATATAGCGCTTAAATTCCGGAATTATAAAGTCTTTATCTCCAAGTAAGTCTGGTAAAAAGCGAACATAACTCTCCGGATAACAGGTTTCCGGGGTAAACTGATAACGATTTATAGCAGCTTGATTCATCCAACAAGTTTCGCAGCCTTTTGCAAACAGAAGAACAGGGCGAGTGGAAAAAGCCTCATCTAACAAATCTGTTCCATTAGGTTGGATTGTATCGGAGTTCCAACCATGTCCCAAAATAGGTTTGTCTGCAGGAATTCCTTTCGCATACTCTTTAATTGAATTCAGTATATCTTCTTGAGAAGTAGCTGCGGATAAGTCTATTCCAACAAATCCTACAGAATAACCTGTGAAAAAGCAATGTACATCGGAGAATCCAGGCGTAATTGTTTTGTTCCCATAATCAAGATATTTTGTGTTTGTTCCTATTAGTTCAGTAGGAGCCAATCCTTTTCCGATAGAAAGTATCCGGTCGTTTTTGATAGCAATATATCCAGAGAAAGGTATTTCCTCTGTGGCTGTAAAAATACAGTTTGATAATAAAATAAGATCTGCGTATTCAGACATATTATTTAAACCTCCTAATGATTAATGATATTTGTAAAGACATAACTTATATATAGGAAAATAAAGATATTAAGAGTAAAAATGAGGCGACATCAAATAACAGATGAACCTTAGAAAGGTCAGATATCCAGCAACAAAAAAATCAAAGCTGAATGCTTGTTCCTTAATGAATAAAAGTCATCGAAGTGTTCTAATAGATATTGCACACTATTTATTAGAACACTTATAAGTTATCATGGTGCACAAAGCATTGGCAATTGGATGGATAACTAAAAAATAAGTAACAAAATAAGTGTATCTGATGAAATTGGTATAAATATAAATCAAAAACATACCACTATATGCATAATGCATAAAAATAAGAGAAAATAAAGGGGGAATAAAGAGGATAAAATATGCAGAATAACATAATTGGTATAGAATTGAAATAACAAACAACATGGTTATGGGATTTTATACATTTTTTATAATTGAATTTTAGACCTCTTGCGAATAGAAAATGGTGCTTAATTATTATATAATTTTACCAACAAAACACAACAAGGAGGAATGAAATAATGTTAAAAGTTGGAATGTTTACATCGGGATATCAGAGGAATCCGTTGGAGCATTGTTTTATGGATGCTAAAGAGTACGGTTACGATTATATCGAGCTTTGGGGTGGGCGTCCACATGCATATGCACCGGATCTGAAAGCGGGAGATATTAATGAAGTTCGCCGATTAATTGAAAAGTATGAAATGCCGGTGCTTGGTTACACACCGGAGCATAATGCCTATCCTTACAATTATATGATTGGTTCAGAGGCTCAGAGAAGAGATGCTATTGATTATCTGAAACTGTCTCTTGAAATGGCAAAAGAGATGGGTGCGGAATTTGTACTTACAAGTCCTGCAAACGGCGGATATCTTGCTACATATGATCAGTTGTGGAGCAGATTAGAAAAAAATATTCAAGAGTTGGGAGATTATGCAGCAAAACTAGAAATCAAGCTAGTAGTTGAAGCTTTAACACCGTATGAATCTAATTTCTTTACAAGAGCAAATGATTTGGTGGAGCTATTTAGAAGAGTGGATAATCCATATGTAGTCGGCATGTGTGATATTGTTCCACCATTTGTACAGCATGAAAGTATTATGGCATATTTTGATAAACTCGGAAATAAGATGGATCATATGCATATTATTGATGGAGAAAATGGATCAGACACCCATCTGATACCAGGAGAGGGAAATATTCCAATTAAAGAAATGCTATATGAAATGAAACGAATAGGTTATGATAAAACTGCAACACTTGAATTGGTTACAAATTATATTAACGAACCACGTTTTTATGCGAAACGTGCCATTGATAACATGCGTGAGCTAATGGCCGAGGCAGGAATCGTTTAAATGTGAAAGTGAATAAATAAAAAGTAATAGATTATTTAAGAAGTTGTGATAGCGAAGATAGATAGCTGTTTACAATATAAAAGCATCGAAGATAATAGGAAATTAAAAAAAGAAAAGTCGTGCACAAGATTTTTCAATTATACTTTGTTTAAAAGGAAAGGAGAGTTTTTATGTCTGAAAACAAAAACGAACTTGCTCGTAAACTTGGACTTGGCGCTGTTATTGCACTTGGCGTTGGTACTACAGTAGGCTCTGGTATTTTTTCATCTTTATCTGAGGTAGCAAATGCTGCCGGTAGTAGCTTGTTTCTGGTATTAGCATTCATTATAGGGGGATTGCTTCAGATTCCATCAAACTTTGTATATTCGGAATTAGCATCTGCCTATCCAGAGGATGGTGGAGCATATGTTTACTTCCGTGAAGCAGGATCTCGACCACTCGCATTCTTGAGTGGATGGATCAGCTTTTGGGCAACTGACCCACCGTCAATTTCAATCATGGCTTTAGCAATTGTGAATTATCTTGCATTTTTTGTTCCGATTCATGGTTTTGTATTAAAGCTGGTTGCTGTAGTATTTGTATTAATTTTCATGGGAGTACACATACGTTCGGTAGAAGGCGGTGGAAAATTCCAGACAATTATTACAGCTCTTAAAATTTTACCATTTGCATTGGTTATTGGTATTGGTTTATTCAATCTTCAGGGGGATATTTTATTATCTTCTGCACCTTTGGAAGGATATGCAAAAACTGGAATTGCTGCGCTAATCGCAGGTGTAGCTTCAACAACATGGTCATATGATGGTATGGGAGCTGCTTGTTATATGTCAGGCGAAATTAAAAATCCGAAAAAGAATATGCCTTTGGGTCTTATTCTTACAGCAGTTATTGTACTAGCTCTTTATGCAGGATTAACATTTGTAGCTTCTGGAATTCTTTCTATTGATGAAATGGCTACATCTGATGCTCCAATCGCATTGTTGGCATCTAAGCTTCCAGGAATTGGACAGTATGCAGGTACAATTGTTGCAATTATGGCAATTATTGTTGTAATTGGTTCATTATCATCTTGTATTATGTTCCAGCCACGTATCGAGTATGCTATGGCGAAAGATAATTTATTCTTTAAATCTTTTGCAAAAGTTCATCCAAAATACGAAACTCCTTATTTTTCAATTATCGTACAGTGTGCGGTTGCAATCGTATTAATTTTTGCTTCAAACTTGTCAGCATTGCTAGGATACTTTACAATGGTAGCATTATTAAAGAATGTGCTTACATTCGGTTCAATCTTTGTTCTTCGAAAAAAAGGCAAAGAACATGGATACGATCCATCTTATAAATGCCCAGGTGGTCCAATTATGCCTCTTATTGCAATTATTATGACAGTTGCACTTATTTGGGGCCAGCTTACATATGCGCCAATGCAGAGCTTAATTTGTGCGTTTGTGGCAGTAGTTACAGGACTTCCAGTATTCTATTATTGGGATAGAAAAAATAAAAAAGAAAGTGCATAAGCATTAGCTTAATATGTTGAGAAGGTGAGAACTGTATGGAGAAAATAAAAAAAATTCGTCCGCAAGATATGGCGATGGAGCAGATTCAATGGTATATACAAGAAAACCAACTAAAACCACATACACAGCTTCCGAGCGAACGGGAGTTGTGTACAATGTGGCAAATGAATCGTTCCACTCTCCATACAGCTATTCAACAACTAATTGAAGAAAGAAAACTATATAGTGTAAAAGGATCTGGAACCTTTGTGGCACCTCCGAGATTAGTTAGGAATATAAAGGGAATTCAGTCTACTTCGGAAGCAATGAGAAAAACAGGGTACTTTCTTTGGACAGAAGTATTAATCTCTAGAATTGAGACGTGTGATGGATATGTTGCGAGAAAACTTCAGATAAAAGAGGGAGATAAAGTATTTCATTTATATCGCTTGCGGATTAGAAACAATGTTCCTTTGATGATTGAGAATAGTTACATTAATTACGAACAGTGTGAAGGTTTGGAAGCTCACAATTTTGCAGAAGAATCTTTATATAAAGTTCTAAGGGATTTAGGCATATTGTTGACTAAAGGGACGGAGAAAGTAGAAATTACATTTGCCACAGAAGAAGAAGCTAAATTGTTGAAGGTAGAAGAAGGACAATACTTGTACTATCAGTCAGGTGTTGTAAACGACGATAGAGGAGTAGGTATTGAGTTTTTTAGGATTATGGCGAGACCAGATCAGGTACAATATACGAATGTTCTAACAAGGCGAGACACCAGATAAAAAAGGAGTGATATCGTATGAGATTAGCGGCAGTTGGAAGTAACTGTATTGATTATTATAACAATATAGATGGTGGAAAAGCATTTCCGGGGGGAGGCCCGGTAAATATGGCAGTTTATACACTCCGTTTAGGAGGAGAGGCTGCATATATTGGACCAGTAGGTGATGACGTCTACGGACAGATTATGATAGAAACTATCAAAGCGAAAGGCGTTGACACTTCGCATTTGCGTGTAGAAAAAGGAAAGACAGCCGTTACCCAGGTTGAATTGATAGATGGCGAAAGAGTATTTGGAGATTACGACGAAGGCGTATTGGAAAAATATAAATTAACAGATGAAGATATTGATTATATCAAAAATTTTGATGTTGTAATTTGTGATGTTTGGGGCAAAGTAGAAGGACAGTTTAAAGAGTTGAAAGAAAAAGGAATTGTTACTGCCTTTGATTGTGCGACAAGCCCAGATTCAGAGGAAAGTGTAAAAGCGATACCATATACAGATTATCTCTTTTATTCTGTGGATACAGGAGATACTAAAGAGGTAAGAGAACAAATGGAAAGAATTCAAAAACAGGGACCTAAGCTTGTCATTTGTATGATGGGAGAAGAAGGCAGTTTGTGTTATGATGGTGAAAGATATCATCGTTTTGGAATCGTTCCTTGTGATCATCTTGTAGATAGTATGGGAGCTGGAGATAGTTATATTGCTGGATTTTTAACAGGAATTGTAGATGGACTTTCTATAGAAGGGGCAATGGAAAAAGGTGCAGCAAATGCAACAGAAACATTAAAGTATTTTGGAGCATGGTAACTAAAAAATAAGGAGCCGAAATATGAAAACTGCCTGTAAAAGAATGATCACTCAGCAAGTGAGTGAGATTTTAAGAATAGAAATAGAAGATGGTGATTTATATCCTGGTACAAAAATACCTACTGATACAGAATTGGCTGAAATGTTTGGTGTTCAGAAGCAAATCGTGAGAACAGCCATAGAAGTCTTGGTCAAAGAAGGATTGTTGAAATATATTTCTGATAAAGAAGTATACGTTTTAGGACATAAAATCGAACGAAACATGGAGAAGTTAGAAGGCTTTACGCAGACGATAGTAGATAGGAATATGAAACCATCTTTTAGAATTGTGTCTAAGTATCTAAGAATGGCAGGAAATTTGTATGGAAACATGTTCGGCATTAAACCAGAAGATCCTATTTTTTATATTAAGCGCATGTGTTATGCTGACGGAGATTCGATTTCTTTAGAGGAATTATATATACCGCATTATTTAATTCCCAAAATGGAGGGGATTGATTTATCGGTGTTTTCTGTGTATGAAGTATATGAAATGTATGGGATTCATTTAGCGGAAGCAGAGCAGACATTGGATTTGGTTCGTCCTAGTTTAAATGATGCAAAACTGTTGGGAATAGATGCAGGAACACCCGTGATGTTGTTTCAAAGTCTTACGTATGATACGGATGGAAGGGCAATCGAATTCAATCGCAATTATGTGCGTGGTGATAAATGTAACTTTAATGTACAATTTTCAGATAAAAGGTAAAATTAAAATAATGGGATTATTTACAGGAAATTTTTATTCCAAAAATTTAAGAATGACAACACAGATTAATGTTATTTTCCCGGATGTTTCTAATGATGTAACACCTCTTTATGAGGGAACACCGAAGGTTCTTTATTTACTTCATGGACTGTCAGGAAATAGTGCTGAATGGACACGATTTTCTAAAATTGAATATTATGCAAAAAAATATAATTTCATAATAATTATGCCTGAAGTTCAACGTAGTTTTTACACAACAGGAAAAGTTGGAATTGATTATTTCCATTATGTTGCAGATGAACTTCCAGCTATTTGTGGGAAATGGTTTCATTTGGATCAAAGACGAGAAAATACATTTATAGCTGGAGAGAGTATGGGTGGATATGGTGCAGTGAAGATTGCATTGAATAGACCAGAGAAGTATGAAGCTGTGGCAAGTTTATCAGGAGTACTCGATTATGTAGGATTTACGGAGATGGTACTTGCCGGAAATTGGGAAGATATGTCGCCACAAGAAATACAGAGTTTTCATGGAGAAGCAGGAAAACCAGAAGAGTGGGAAAATCCACTGTTTTTGGTAGAGAAACTTGCTAAAGACGAAAATCGTCCAAGGTTAATTCAATTTTGTGGTACAGAAGACTTCTTATATGAAAATAATCAGAAATTTAGAAAAGTCGCTGAAAGTAATGGTTATGGTCATGTTTATATGGAAGGACCAGGGGATCATGAGTGGCCTTATTGGGATAAAATGATTCAACGTGCTATACAATTTTTCTTAAATTTAGATTTGCAGACAACGAAATTGTATTAAAAAGAAAGTAGTGAAAGGAGATATCAACTATGAAATATGAAGCAAAAGCGTGGAAAGAAACAGAAGGAGCTTGTTTGCGTAATTTTAACGAGCAAGCACAGATTGATAGTGTGAATGGAGCACTTGCTCTTCGTCCGCAGATTGAAAAAATTATTGATCAAATCTGGGAAGAAGGATTTGATGGAATCTATTTTATTGGTATTGGAGGTACTTATGCTTCCAGTATGCAGGTGGAAGTATATATGCGTGGCCGTTCAAAGCTTCCAGTATTTGTTGAAAATGCAGCTGAGTTTTTGACTACAGGAAACAAAAAATTTACAAATAAATCTGTAGTAATTATATCTTCAGTATCTGGAAATACAAAAGAAATGGTTGAATTAGTGGACAGAGTACATGAAAAAGGTGCAAAAGTATTTTCATTCATCGATAATCCAGGTACTACTCTCACACAGCCTGACAAGCAAGATTATCTGATTGTTTATCCAATGAATGAGCAGTTGAAATTTTATATGGTTGCAAATTACTTGATGTATAAAAATGGTGAATTTGATGATTATGACCGTTATAATAAAGAGATGGAAGCTAATCTTGCGGATGTATTAGCTCAGGTTGAGAAAGATTCCGATGAGTGGGCATATGAGTATGCAAAAAATAAGGTGGCATTTTGGAAAGAACATAAAGATCTTCCTCATTACTTTATTGGATCAGGAAATCAGTATGGGGCAACCTATTCCTATGCTATGTGCTATTGGGAGGAGCAGATGTGGATCCGTACAAAATCTATTAGCTGTCAAGAATTTTTCCACGGAATGCAGGAGATTATCGTTGAAGATACACCAGTTACTCTGTTTATGGGAGAGGATGAACAACGACCATTAGCTGAGCGTGTTGCAAAATTTCTTCCACGTGTAAATGCAAACTATACTATTATTGATACAAAAGAACATGAATTAAAAGGAATTAGTCCAGAATTTAGAGGAACAATTTCTCATTTGGTAATGCATGGTGTTAATAATCGTGTAGATGCATATATGGAGCTGTTTTTAAGACATCCACTTTCTATTCGTAGATATTATCGTCAGTTTGATTATTAAGAATTAGATTTTTAAAAGATATTGGTAGAATGAGTGCTGTTACACTAAGTAATTGTACAGAGACTCTTTGCTATGTAAATAGTCAGGTGAAAAGGTTAATTGAACTATTTCACCTGACTATTTTTAGAAATATAAAATCTGGCGGGGCGAAACTCAGGTCATTGCTCAGTAACCACGAAATAAATGAAGATGATTAATCGGAATGGTGATAAGCTGTTGATGACATTAGCGGAAAATATAGAGCGACAATAAAAGTGTATATAAAAATTTGCAAGGGGCTGTCGTTTTAACGATTTCTAAATCGTGAAGCGGCAGCCCCATCCTTTCTGTGTTATTTTCCAGAAAGATAATTTGTACTTTTAGGACAATAGTTGAAGTTCGTGGATGTTGTATGTCAAGTATTGAATTTTACAGCTTTTTACATATAATAAAAGGAAACAATATGAAAACAAACCATATAATGGGCTGTTTTCATAAACAAGTTGTGAATGTAGATTACGAATGTCCGTTTCATTAAAGGAAGGAGTAAGATGAAGAAATTAAAAAAACAATGGAATAAGGTAACGGTACTTTTGCTGACATTTGGGATAGTTTTCGGATTATTTGGGGCAATGCCGGTACAGGCGCAGGATGGAACTGCATCTGGAAGTACAATTTTTGATGTGAAAATCGTACATACCAATGATATTCATGCACGGGTAGAGGAAGATGATTACAATCAGGTGATCGGAATGGATCGACTGAGTGGAATTGCACAGACATTTACGGAAGGAGCGGACGGTTCGCTGATGCTGGATTCCGGAGATACCTTTCATGGACAACCGATTGCGACACTAGTAAAGGGAGAATCGGTGGCAAAACTGATGAAAGCTTGTGGATATGATGCGATGACCACAGGAAACCATGATTGGAGTTATGGAAAAGAGCGTTTAAAAGAGCTTGGTGAAATTGCTAATGTCAAAATTTTATCCGGTAACATCAAAAATGCAGATGGGACATCCTTTTTTGATACGGATGAACTTGTAAAAGAGATTACAAAAAATGGAAAAACACTGAAGATCGGTGTGTTTGGTGTAAGTGATCCGGAGATGAAAAATAAGACAACACCATCTAATGTGGAGGGATTGGACTTTCAGGATGCAGTAGCTTATGCAAAGAGGGAAGCTGCTACTTTAAAGGCAGAAGGGTGTGATGTGGTGATCGCATTGTCCCATACGCTTGATCCAAAGAATGTGGCTGCACAGGTGGACGGTGTCGATTTGTGGCTGTGTGGACATGAGCATATTGAACTCAGTGAATCCGTGACGACACCGGACGGTTCAAAAACCTATGTATCGGAAAGTGGACATTATTTAAATAGTGTGGGGCTGATAGACCTGACCTGTACTATGGATGAGGATGGAAGTGTGCATGTGGATTATGAGAAAACATCTGTCGATTATGAAGCAGCACAGAACTATCCGAAGGATGCTTCCGTGACAGATGTATTGGATACGATCAAAGCAGAAAACGAGACAGCACTGAATCGTGTCATCGGTACTTCACCGGTGGAATTGGACGGGGTCTGGGAACATATACGTATCGGACAGACAAATCTTGGAAATGTCATAACTGATGCGTACCTGCTTGCCACAGGGGCTGATATAGCCTTTGAAAATGCTGGCGGAATCCGTGCTTCTATCGCTGCCGGAACGGTAACGTATGGAGATGTTATCAATGTCAGTCCTTATGGAAACTATGTAGTGACAAAGAAGCTGACTGGTGCACAGATAAAGGAAATGTTGGAGAGCAGTCTTACTATTCAGAAAAACTGTATTGTTGCAAACGACAGTGGTGAATGGGATGCGTGGCCAAATGACAGCGGAAGTTATCTGCAGGTTGGTGGAATTATCGTCCGTTTTGATCCGGCGCAGCCGGCGGGTGCCCGTGTGCTTTCTGTGCAAAAAGATGGGCAGGAGTTGGATGATACAAAAGAGTATACCGTAGCAGTTAATAATTATCTTGCCGGTTCTGACAGCTATCCACAGCTTGCCAATGCAGCGGAGATTGGAGAATATTCCTGTTGCGAAGAGCTGTTGATTCAATTTTTTGAACAGGGTTCCGATGCAGTTACTGCAAGTGCAGCGAAGCAGAATATGATTCAGACAACCAAAGAGACAGTCGAACCGGAACAGCCATCTGTGCCTGTTACACCGTCTGTACCGGAGCAGCCATCGAAAGAACAGCCGGAAGCTGCGAAAACAGAGGTGAAAAAAGAACAGGCAAGTGGAACAAAAACTTCAGTAAAAAGTCCGAAAACAGCGGATAGTAATGAACTGTTCTGCTGGATGATACTACTGTTGCTCAGTGGCGGAGCAGGAAGTATCTGCTTGGTTCAGGAAAATAAAAGATAATTTAAGATGAAGACACCAGAAAAGCAGGAAATACATTACATCTGCTTTTAAGAACGGGTCAAAAAGTGCGGAAGCCCTTAAAAATCAAGGACTTCCGCTGCTTTTGTTTATAAATGTTTCTATGATATTTTTATTGTTTGCTTAACTGGGAGCAGTTTTATTTTTGGTTTTCTGCCTGATATTTCTTGTATTCTTCTACAGGCATATCCAGGCCGGTATATAATTTATAAGCCGCAACGCCCTGCCAGAGAAGCATACCTTTTCCACCGATCGTTTTTGCACAACCGGCTTCTTTTGCTTCCCGAAGAAGTTTTGTTTCTTCCGGATTATATACAACATCACATACAATCAGATCGGAACGAAATACAGATTTGTCTGTGATTGGAGAACGATCTTCATGAGGTTTCATACCTACCAGTGTTCCATTTACCAGAATATCTGCTTTTTCAATTTCTTCTTTCAGTTTTCCCGGATCATCCAGACAGAATACCTGAACATTACAATCTGGTACTTCGTTTTTCAGTTTAGCAGCTGTGCCTTTTGCGCGATCAAGAAATGGATCGTCTGGATTGAAGATGGAAATGGATGTTGCTCCATCAAGTGCACACTGTACCTGGATGGCTGTTGCAGCTCCTCCTGCACCTAAAATCACCAGTTTCTTTCCTTTTACATCTACGCCATGGTCTCTTAGATTTTCCACAAAACCGATACCATCTGTCATGTGTCCGATCAGTTTTCCGTTTTCATTAACAATTGTATTCACTGCACCGATAATTCTTGCAGCAGGTGATAACTCATCCATGTTCTGAGCTGCTGCCGTTTTACATGGCATAGTTACATTGCACCCTCTCATTTTGAACAGACGTATCGCATCCAATGCTGCCGGTACCTGATCTTCCTTGATGTCAAAAGCCATGTAGCTGTAGTCCAAATTATGATAACGGAAGCAGAAGTTATACATATCAGGAGATCCTGAATGTCCTACTGGACTTCCAATCAATGCTAATAAACCTGTTGTTCCTTTAATTCGCTGTTCCATTTTTTCCTCCTGTTCTGGGTCTGAATCCTTAGATGCGACTTCATAAGCTGTTTTTATTTATTATCCATCTGACGTAGTCTAAGAATTAGTTCTTCGCAGATCTGCAATTCATCTTTTCCGTCTGTTTCAATAATAATATCCGCTGCTGCTTCATATTTTTCTCTGCGTTTCTCCATAAGATCGGCAATAAACGGAACTGTTTTGTTATTTTCAATCAGCGGGCGGTCATGGCTGTCTTTGACACGATCCAGAATAGTTTCTGGTTTGGCAGTCAGAAGAACTACACGTCCGTTTTTCTTCATCTCAACGACATTACATTCTCTCATTGGAGTTCCACCGCCGCAGGAAATCACGACATTCGTTTTGGACTGCATTTCGATAAGAAGGTTGGTTTCCAGGTTACGGAAATACTGTTCGCCATATACTTCAAAAATATCGGAAATAGTCATACCTTCTCTTTCAGCTATGATCTGATCCATCTCGATTACTTCCATTGCAAAGGAGTTTTTCAAAAACTCTGAGATGGTACTTTTACCAGCTCCCATGAATCCAATAAGCACAATATTATAGTTAAACAATTTTCTGGACTGGATTCTTTTACTGTTCATTGTGATGCTTCCAAATACGTCTTCTACTTCAGCTTTATGACGTTTCTCTTCCATTCTTTTTTCCAGCCATTCTTTCTGTCTGGCTTCTTGTTCCGGCTGTAAGATTGGAAGATCATTGGCCTCCTTATAAGCCATGATATCTTCTACAATACGATTACGCATAAGCAGCGCGTCCAGGATGATTTCATCACACTGGCCAAGACTTTCTCTTAATATTTCTAACTGATTCATTTTATCACCTTTCCTATCTGATTATTATTTTTAATATTATAACAGCAGTTTTTGTATACTACAATACAATTTAGTGATTTTCCGCTTTAAATCACTAAAGTTTTTGCAATAGCAAATACTTTCCTTTACAGATATTTGACAAAATGTTATGATGCAAAGAAAAAAGCTTAAATCATACACCTTTTGATGAAAACAAAATACTGCAAAAAGGAGAAAAAACGATGTTAAAACGACTGATAGACACGACGGCCAGAGAATTAACTTCCTATAATAAGGCAGAACTTCTGACTGCCATTTCAGACAGTGAAGGAAGAACGCTCGCGGCAGAGACAATAGGAACAGTAACTCCGATGTTAGTAAATATCACTAACGCAGAGTTTGTAGCATCTCTGGGAGCAGATCTGATTATGTTGAATATTTTCGATGTAAACAATCCGATAATTCAGGGACTGCCGCAGACATCACCGGAAGATACGATTCGTGAGGTGAAGCGTCTTACCGGAAGAATGGTTGCGATTAATCTGGAGCCGGCTGTGATAAAAGATGGGCAGGAAGAATCCGTATGGAATCTGACAACCGGCCGTCAGGCTACGGTAGAGAATGCAAGAAAAGCTGCAGACATGGGCGTAGATATGATTGTTCTGACAGGAAATCCGGGAGTTGGCGTAGATAATGAAGCAATTATACAGGCCCTTTCCAGATTAAAAGAAGCAGTTGGAGACAGAGTGATTTTGACAGCCGGGAAAATGCATGCATCAGGAATTATTTCTGAAGCAGGAGAAAAGATCCTCACAGAAAAGGATGTGGAGGCGTTTGTCGATGCAGGCGCGGATGTGATCCTGCTGCCGGCTCCGGGAACAGTTCAGGGAATCACAATGGAATATGCGGGAAATCTTATAAGAAAGGCGCATGAAAAAGGTGCGTTGGCAATGACAACGATTGGAACATCTCAGGAAGGTGCAGATGAAGCTACAGTTCGTCAGATTGCTCTCATGTGTAAGATGGCTGGTGCAGATATCCATCATATTGGGGATAGTGGATATATGGGGATGGCATTACCGGAGAATATTACAGCTTATAGCGTGGCGATAAGGGGGAAACGTCATACCTACCGCAGGATGGCCATGTCGCTTTTGCGATAGATAGAAAATCGCTGCAGAAGGAAAAGAGTAGAGTAATATTTTTGAAAGATAAATAAATCAAATTATGTCAGAATGTGTTGACGTGTAATCATAAAGACGGTACAATCATTGTAGATATTGAGAGGATACTAAGAAGGAAAGATCTGGCAGTATTTTACTGTTGTTCCGGATTTCAGATCTACAGGAATCAAGGATGGAAAACGCGCTTTTGAGTGGTCTTGTATCGTTCGCGCAGTATGCTCTATTGACGTTATGACAGCAACTGTTGCTGAGATTCCGCACGAATTAATGGTTCATATTACAGAACGTATTACACACGAAGTTCCGGGAATTAACCGCGTACTTTATGATTTCACACCAAAGCCGACAGGAACAGTGGAGTTCGAATAATATTCGCGGCATCTATATAACAAGAAAGAGAAGTATCATATGAGACATACATTTACACTGGCCAATGGAGTGGAAATCCCAGCAGTGGGGTTTGGGACCTATAAAGCCGCAGACAACACCGATGAAGCAATTATAAGTGAAGCAATCCGACATGGGTATCGCCATCTTGATACGGCAGCCTTTTATTTCAATGAAGAAGCAGTAGGAAAAGCTGTACGCGAGAGTGGAATTCCAAGAGAAGAATTTTTCCTGACATCAAAGGTATGGAAAGATCATCTTGGATATGATTCAACTTTGCAGGAGTTCGAAAGCACTTGTAAAAGATTAGGTACAGATTACCTGGATCTCTATCTGATTCATTGGCCAAGACCTTCTGATCTGAATGCAGAGTGGAGAGATTTGGATGTGGAGACATGGAAGGCATTGGAGGATCTCTATAAGTCGAAAAAGGTACGGGCAATCGGTGTCAGCAATTTTCTGCCACATCATTTGAACAATCTGTTAGAGCGGACAAGCATTACTCCTATGGTGAATCAGTTAGAATTCCATCCAGGATATATGCAGAAGGCTGCAGTTGATTTCTGTAAGCAGATGGGGATTCAGGTAGAGGCATGGAGTCCAATCGGTCGAGCCAGAGTTCTCAAGGAGCCACTTCTTATGGAACTTGCAGAAAAATATCAGGTATCTGTCGCACAGATCTGTATCAGATTTGCTCTGCAGTGCGGTGTGCTGCCGTTGCCAAAATCTTCTTCCGGTGAACGAATGCATCAGAATCTGGATGTTTTCGGATTTGACATAGAGGAAAATGATATGTATCAGCTGATGACTTTACCGCAGATCGGATGGTCGGGAGAACATCCGGATCGGGAGCGGGTAAGATTTTAATACAAAGAAAATAAAGCTATTGAAAATGACACCCCTAAATGAGGTGTCATTTTCTTATAAGAGCTTTTTATAGAAGAGAAGTAGTCGTTTATACAACTTCTGTCATAATCTAAATGTTTGATTGCTGTTCACACGGGAGTGAACAGTAACAATGTCTGCTCATAATTTATTTCTTATTTTTGATCTGGCCATATTTGTAGAGAGCAACCATAGCATTTACGGCTTGTTCAGCAGTCGGATAAGCTGGGATTCCATGATCTCTCAACTTCATGATAGCTTCCTGACATTCTTCACCACCCTGGCATTCCATAATGAACGGTTTTCCAAGATGCTTATATGTCTCGTAAATATCGATAACCAGATTTGTTACAGCCGGAACATCTGTTACTGCTGTTGGACAGATGGATCCAAGTATTCCATGTACATTCGGGTCACGCATTACCTGTGTGAATGCACCTTTATACTGAACAGGTGAAGCTGTTCCGGAAATATCAACAGGATTAAGCGGTGAACCAAACATTGGCATATATGCACGGATTCTTCCTGCTAGATTAGGAGAAATCTCTGCCAGTTCATGCATTGGCATTCCCCGACGTTCAAAGTGATCACAGCTGAGAAGACCCGAACCACCACCGTTGGTAATCATAACGATATTGTCACCCTTTGGTGCTGGCTGCATTCCTAATGCCATTGATATATCGAGGAATTCCTGCCATGTGGTCGCACGGATAGCTCCAGCCTTTTCAAAAATATCATCATAAAATGCATCATTTGTTCCTTTGTTTTCAGAAGCAGTATGTGCAAATGCAGCTTTTTCACCAATCTTTGAACCACCGACTTTTATTGTTACGATCGGTTTATCAACACTGCGGCAAGCTTCAATAAATGCATCAGGACTATCCAGTCCTTCAATATAAATTGCAAGACATTTACTGTTTTCATCTCTTCCAGCGTAGGATATAAACTCACAGAAATCAACGTCAGCTTTATTTCCAAGTCCTACGAAGAAGCTCATTCCAAAATGATCTTTCTGTGAGGTTCCAAGTGCCGCAAGCAAGTTGGCACCTGATTGAGAAATCATTGCTACAGGACCTTTGATTGGAAGATAAGGGATAAATCCGCAGTTGAAATTAAGGTATGGACTTCCCATTCCTACAAGGTTTGGTCCAATCAGAGGCAACTCATGATCACGACAATATTGAGTGAGTTCATCCTGCAGTGTTCCACGTCCGATTTCTTTAAATGCACTTGTGGCAATAACAACAATCTTAACTTTCTTTTCAACACAATCTTCCAAAACAGATTTAACAATGTGTGCAGGTACAGCAAGAAAAGCAAGATCGATTTCATCAGGAATATCCTTTACAGTCTTATAAGCTGTAAATCCGGCAACTTTATCTGCTCTTGGATTTACAGGATAAATCTTTCCTTTATATCCCCATGTTAAAAGGCCATCAACAACTTTATAGCCGACTTTTGTAGAATAACGGCTGGCTCCGACTACGGCAATCGTTTTTGGATTTAATGCATATTGAAGTTTATCAACAACATATTCTCTTGGATGTTTTACGATCATATTACTGCACCTCCTCTGAGTCAGTTGAGAAACGACATTTTACGGAACCGGATTCCAGTCTGTTCTGTAAAAAGTCATCCGTCATAACGCATTCTTCCCAATATCCGTTATCATCATCAAGACGGGCTACCCAACGTCTGAACTGTCTCTTTGAATTTGCTACCTTTACTTCTTCAATCTCAGCGTATCCTTCCAACATTCTTCGGATTGCTTCGACGTCATTTACCTCAGTATAAACAGTCAGCATACAATCGTAGAAAGAATCACCGAACTGAAGAATGTCTACAAATTCTGGCATAAGTGAGAATTCATCTACAATTTCTGCTTTTCTGTAACTTGGAACATTCTGGAACATACGAACCAGATACATATGCATTGATATTCCAAGTGCTCTGTAATTAATATAAATCATTGGCAGCATAAATTTTCGTTCATCAACACACATTACAATGTCTTTTTTCATCTGCTTGCCATCTAAGCCGGATAACTTCTCCAACATATCAAAATCAAACATATCTGCGATGGATTTTGTGCTGTTAAGAGCTTCAATAATGGCAAAATCTTTTTTATCTATTTTGTTCTGAACTTTAAGGAATTTCTTCTTCTGTTCTTCCCCAAAAATAAATTTTCTGTATCTGTCTTCCGGAACATCCCATTGATTTACAAGTGATTCTCTGACATCTGCCCTGATCGGACAAAGATGTACATATTCAACTTCCGGTCTGTCTTTCCATGGCTGGATAACATCTGCAAGAAGATTGTCCAGAACTCTCATGTGATTTCCGTTAAAGAAATCGAAATCGCCCTCTGCGAGATATCCTGTACAAATATCATCTTTATTCTGATACCACTTGGCAAATTCAGCTTTTACCTTTGGATCTGTACCGTCTTTTAATTTGACAACCCAATAATAAAGTCCCCAACCGTAAACACCAACATTTGGATTCATAACGAACATGATAAGATGTTCATCATACATTCGTTTTAATCGATCCTTGATATCATCGGGTTTGATTCCGGTTTCCTTCTCGATATAATTGATATTCCAGACTTCCGGATAGACTTGATAAAATGACTTCGCAACATTGTATGCTGCAACTTCTGTAGCATCGAGAGAATATGTTCCCGGTTCAGAGTAACCATATCCTCTAGGTGGAAAACAGTTTTTTTTCATCCACGCCTGTTGCTGATCCGTTCCTATTGTGTATAATGTTTCTCCCATAGAATACCTACCTCCTTCTATTTTTATATACACGCTTCTTATATACCCAACATAACATAAACAAATCCAGAAACCAATTCCCTCCAGATACGTTTGAACAAAGAAGAGACAATTGTTCAAAATGCCTCGTTTTCATGAAAAACAACTTTATTTTTATGTGAAAATATACTATAATTATTTGTATATAGCGAGGTTTTTGGAAATACATGAATGAAGAAAAAGCAATTTTATCTAAAGACAATTTTATAGATAATTCGATTAAAGATGCATTTCTGCAGCTTCTTCTGAAAAAGGACTATATGCAAATAACCATAACAGATCTTTGTAAATATGCAGGTGTCAGCCGAGGGACATTTTATACTCATTTTGGTAACATTGGACAAGTTGTTGAAGAAGTTTTTTCAGATGCTCTATATGATATTAAAAATATGGCTTTGTTATCTGAGAATGGATCAAGTTCAAATATAATTGTTAGGAAGGGGCTCTGTTGGCTTTTACGGGAAAATCCGAAATATCAGCCCCTCTTTTTTTCAGAAGCATTGTTCCTGCCGGCAGTAAAACATACAGTTGTTGCACTTAAACAGGATTTTCTTGATGTTATGCTGGATAAGACAGGTTTAGATGAATCCACATTAACTGATTTACTAACCGTTCAAATAATGGGATGTCTGGAAATGTGCAGAAAACATTTAGGAAAATCTGATGAAGAATGGTGCAGATTCCATACTTGTTTTGATCTTTTCCTTAAAGCAGGTTATGAAGGGATTATTCAAAATAACAATGCTTAATTTTTTCTGCGATTAACGATATAAATACCGGCGCATACCAAAACTAATGCAACCAGGCTGCCAACATTAAATGCCTGTTTTACCTCTCCGAGTATCAGTGCCGATAAGATTACGCTGCAAAGTGGATTTACGAATCCGAAAATCGCAACTTTGGAAACATCATTCCATGCAAGCAGTATAGACCAGAGTGTATATGCCACTGCTGAAACCAGTGCAAGGTAAAATATAATTGACAGACCTCCGGTAGTTATATTTCCCAGGCGTCCGCCCATTCCAATTCCAATTAAAGTCAGAACAATTCCGCCCATCGTGAACTGGGTTCCGCTTAACACTACTGGTGATACTTTTTTGGAAAAAAGATTGATCAACACAGTAGACATTCCATAAGATAATTGTGCAATCAGAATAAATCCTTCTCCGATCAGTTTAAATCCCATATCCAGGGAATTTCCCATCAGATTGATTACTACAACTCCTGCAAATCCCAATACACATCCTGCGATTTTTTGGCTCGTCATCCGTTCATTTCGAAATACCAAACAAGACAACAAAATTGCAATAAAATTTCCAAGCCCGGTGATGATTCCACCTTTTACTCCGGAAGTGTGTGCAACTCCTATGTAAAAAAAGAAGTATTGCCCCACTGTCTGGGCAAGACACACAGGAATGGCATATTTGAGGAGTGTCCTATCAGGAAGCATCACTTTCTTTTCCCTGATTGATGCAAAAATTAATACCAGAATCCCAGCTAAAGTAAAGCGGATTCCGGCAAATACAATCTGGCTTGCAGTGTCTGAAGAATCTACCTGCAGAAGGTGATACCCTGTTTTAATTACCGGGATTGCACTTCCCCACAGGATACAGCATACACAAGCAAGAAGTGCTACAATACCGGTTTGAGTCAATTTGTTTTGTTTTTGTGACATTTTCTTGTTTCTCTTTTCGTATAAATTTCGTTATTTCGATTTTTTCAGGTTTTATTTTTCAATATCTGATATTTATTCGTTGCATAACGTTCATCAATAACATTATCATAAGACGGATACAATGCCAAGCTGAATTGATAAAGCGTCTTGACATCAATATTATTTTAAGTATATGATGAAAAATATCTTGTTGCATAAAAGTATAGTTGGCTGATTTTAAGAAATTAGGAGAACGATAATGGATTTGAGTAAGTTATCTATCAAGAAAATTCGAGAACTGATTATTTTTACAGTGCTGCTTGTAGTTGCATTGTGGAAATTTGAAGTAGTGATCGATGTACTGAAAACAATATGGGGAATTCTGTTTCCATTTGTACTTGGTGGCGCAATTGCTTTTGTAATCAATGTGCCAATGAGCTTTTTAGAAAAGAAAATTTTCGGTAAGACAAAAGATGAAAATAAGGTGGGAAAAAAGTTAGCAAGACCGATCAGTCTTCTTCTCACAATTATATTGGCGGTTGGTGTGATCGCACTAGTAATGTTTGGTGTGATTCCACAGCTTACTCGGACAATGGGAAGTTTGATGATAAGTATTGCGAATTTTGTTCCACAGATGCAAAACTGGATTCGAGAGTTTTCACACAATAATCAAGAAATTATGAAGCTTGTAAATCAGGTTCAGTTTAATCAAGATCAGGCCATTAAATGGGGGATCAGTATTCTTGGCAGCGGAGCAGGAAATATGATGAATACGACAATGTCGGCAGTGGGTTCTATTGTCAGTGGATTTGCTACATTTTTCATTGCATTTTCTTTTGCATGCTACATTCTTTTTCAGAAAGAAAAATTGCATGTACAGATAAGAAAAGTATTTTTCGCATTTATTCCGAAACAAAAAGCAGAGGCATTCCTGAAAATTTGTTCTCTGACCTATCAGACATTTGCAAATTTTCTTACGGGGCAGTGTGTAGAAGCTGTGATTCTCGGAAGTATGTTTGTCGTTACACTCAGTATTTTAAAAATGCCATATGCACTTTTGATCGGAACTTTAATTGCATTTACTGCATTGATTCCGATCTTTGGAGCTTTTATCGGATGTGCAGTGGGTTGCTTTTTGATTTTTATGATAAGTCCTAAGCAAGCAATTTTATTTATTATTGTATTTTTGATTCTTCAGCAGATTGAAGGCAATCTGATTTATCCGCATGTGGTTGGTGGATCAGTTGGACTTCCATCAATCTGGGTGCTTGCTGCTGTTACGATCGGTGGCAATCTTATGGGAATCGTAGGAATGCTTATTTTCATTCCATTAGTTTCGGTTCTGTACACTATTTTCAGGGAATTTGTATATCTTCGTCTGAAGGAAAAAAATATAAAACAAGTGACAAAGACAGTAGTGGAAGAATATACAGCAGAGGAAATTGCTGCTATGGGAAAAAATATAAAAAAGAATAGAGAATAAGAGAAAAACAAAAAGCGGAAAATCTCATTAGATTCAGAGGTTTTCCGCTTTTGAGTGCTTTGCTTTACGAGAGAAACGAAGGAGAGACGCTATTTGAAGTTTTCTTCATAATCGTTTTCTTTTGCTTTTTTCTGTTTTTTGAGTGTTATTTTTTTGATGCTTTTCTTAACTATAACTACGATAACAGCTATAACTGCTGCACATACAATAAGGATCGGTAATGCACCAAGAATTCCAATGATGAGATTCCTGAAACCGTGACCTACTTTATACAGGTTGTCTCCGAATCGTTCTTTGATTTCTTCAAAGAAGCCTTTCTCACCCGCGTCTGTCATACGTTCGACTTCAAATATCTCCACATGCACTGTGCTATAATCAATCTGATTGTCCAGAAGTCTAAGTTGACTTTCGTAGCTTTCTATTTCATATCGGATATCGGATAATTTACTTTCAATGGCTAAGAGGTCTTCCATATTTTCTGCTGTAGAAAGCAGCTCCATCAAACGTGCCTGTTCCGTTTCTAAAGCTTTTTTATGACTTTCGACATCTACATACTGAAGTGTCACATCTTCCACGGATTCATTTTCCTGTGTTACATTTCCAAGTTCACCAACGATATCCACAAACTCATTTAACTTGTCTGCCGGAATTCGTATGGTGTAGCTTGCATATCGGGTTGTTGTATAAGAATAACTATTGCCGCTGATAGAAGAATTCTCGACATAGCCACCTAGTTCAGTAGTTTTTGTTTTCAGGCTATTGAGTACAGAATCAAATTCTTTTGTCTGCAAAGAAAGAGAAACCGTTCGGATCAGTTTTCGTCCGTTTTCTATCTGAGCTTCCAGTCCATTTCCGGAAGTGACTCCTGCATCGGCTGTTTCTGCAGGTTCTTCGCAGTATTCGTTTTCTGAATAATCTGTACCGTAGACTGATTCCATGGTTGCACTGTCCTCGGATGCTGACATTGATTTGCTGCCACATCCGACAGTCAATAGTGCCATCATAATTGCTGTGAAAAATGCGATTCTTTTCTTAAATTTCATACAAACACCTCCATTCTATCAGTAGGTCTTGAGTGAAGGTTAAAAGGGGAGTAGATTTACTTTACATCGGACAGCTTCTTCTTTCACCCTTGTCCATGTCTCCACGTAAATAGTGTCCATTAAATTCCATATTAATGTCACGGATCTCTTTTTTACCTTCGATATACTCATCGTACATTTCTGAAAGTCTTGCCATGCAACCATCGCAGCTTGCAGAAATGTTGCCTAAAGATTCTTTTACAATCTGTTTTCTTTCTTCCACAGTTGTGTCTTTTATTAAAATGCTTTTGAATTCCATGATAGTTACCTCTGTTTTTCGTTTAGATTTAATAGCTATTTCTATTAAGAGTATAACATAAAATATGATTAACTGCATAGTTTCTGGAGAATATAAAATGCTATCCCAAAATGCTACAAAAAATATTATAAAAATCCCCCTGTCAATCGACAGAGGGCGGATTATCCTAAAAAGGTATGAAAAGATTTATTCATATTTATCTGCAAAGCAGACACGCTTTAATCCCAGTAACGGCGCTGCTCCGGAAGCGGTTGTCCCGAAGAAGAGTACATCTTTCTCAAGATCTAAATAATCAATGATCGATCCGTTACAGAGTGTACTTCCGGTGCAAAGAATTAATTCTGCATAGGAGTCGCGGATTTCTTCTTTCATAGTAGTTCCGTCTTCCACACGGATTCCAAACTTCACCTGTCCGATGTTGTTTGGATTCAGATCCATTACACGGACATCGTATTTGCTCTTTGAAAGCATTTCTAACAGAGAAGGCTGAAATCCGACCAGAGCAATCCGTTTGACATCCGGGTAATTGCTTTCTAAATAGTTCAGCATATCCTGTGCACAAAGTTCAGGTCCTTCTGTACGGCAATGAACAGTTCCACAGCATAAGCCAAGAGATGCCATGACAGCATTTACAGTTGCAATAAAAATCCCGCGGTCGTGAGGATCATGTTCAATATCCATCTGCAAGATGTCTTCGAGCATTCCTTCAAAGGAGGATGGCGCATCGGTAAATGCCTGTCCACGGAATCCTTTGTATTCAGCCTGGATCATTACATCTTTACCGGTAAGGATCGGATAATCGGTTCGCTTTGTTTTCCCAATTGCTTCTTCCGGAGTCAGTGAACGACAGGAAACAGACAGGTGGTCGTTCTCAATCTGATGTTCTTTTAAAACTTCTTGAAATCGTTCTTTTAAAATATCATACAATTCTTTTTTTGTCATGATGTTCTCTCTTTCCTAAAAAATAATTAACGTCTTCGTCCCAGTTTGATGTAAACAGTTTATCACTATCTACAATCCCTCGCAAACATCCATTGATCAGAACCCCTGTACGGTCTGCAAGATTTTGTGCTTCATAAAAATCATGGGTTACAAATACAATCGTACAGGCATGCCGGGTATTGATTTTCTTAATTAATCCATAAAGTTTTTGCTTTGTAACCGGATCCAGAGAAGAAAACGGTTCGTCCAGTAACAAAAGTTCTGGTTCAATGCTGAGTGCTCTTGCTAATGCGACCCGCTGTTGTTCGCCGCCACTTAATGTATCAGGGTATTGGTTTAGAATAGAAGTGATCTCCAATTCTTCAGCAAGTTTTTCCACACGTTCAGTGATTTCCTTCTTGTGATGCTTTCGCATTTTTAATCCATATGCAATGTTTTCTCTTGCAGTCATATGTGGGAAGAGACAGTACTCCTGATATAAATATCCAAGTTTGCGTTCTTGTAAAGAATAGTCTTCTAAAGAATGTTCCCGCAGCAGAATCTTACCAGAATCCAGTTTCTGAAATCCTGCAATGCTCTCCAGTAAAAGTGTTTTTCCGGAGCCGGTTTTTCCGATGATCGCCAGGATTTCATTTGAATAAACGGAAAAGGAAATATCTTTCAGTTGAAAGGTTCCTCTCGTTAGATTCAGGTTCTGAACCGTCAGTAGTGTTTTTTTCGGATGCTCATCAATTGTTTTATTCATAACGCTGCTCCCTCCGATCCGTTCTTGTTACCAGATGGGAAATAAATAAGGAGAATGCGGCAAGTATTAAGAGAAGGAATGCACTTGCAAGTGCTCCGTCAATCTGATTTGTACTTACATTCAGATAAATATTTCCCGGAAGGGTTTCTGTCTTCATTCGTGTTACGCCTACCAGCATCATAGTTGCTCCGAATTCTCCCAGTGCACGTGACCAGATTAAAATAAAGGAGCTGATCAGTGCGCTCTTACATAATGGCAGCACAATGGTTCGAAACTGCTGGAATCTGGAAGCACCCAGTAAACCGGCAACAGCTTCTAGTTTGCGGTTCACACCTTGAAAGGCCATTACGGTCAGCTTGATCGCAAAAGGCAGATTCACAGCCAACTGTGCCATTACGATTCCATTTTGATGAAAGACAAATGGAAGTCCGGCAGATTTGAGTGCTTTTCCGGCAGGTGCCGAAAACAGGATCAGTAAGCTGAGTCCGATGACGATATATGGAAGTGTCATTGTAAGTTCCAAGACAGCTTCCACGCCTCCGCGAAACGGAACGGGAAGGTGAGTTAATACATATCCTGTCGGAATTGCTACAAAAAAGCACAAGATGGAAGAAATCAGCGCAGTCTTCACACTCATCCAGGTGGCAAAGAGTGTTTCACGATCTTTTAAATGTTCTGCAAACACGTAGCCACCATGGAAGATGATAATACATACGATTCCGCCTATAAAACAGATGACGAAAAGCGTGATTAGATAGCAAAAAAGTGTAAATAAATCTATTTTGTGTTTTTTCATTTTACAAGTTCATAGCCATAGGATTCCCAGATCTTATGAGCTGCTTCTGTTCCTAAGAATTCTGTAAATGCATCTGCTGCATCTGCATTTTCATTGAAAGATAAGCGGGCAGCAGGAATTACCTTTACGTAGTTATCTAAATCTGTAGTGCTGCAGATTTCTACGCCGTCAGCTTTTGCATTTTCTTTCCAGATAATGGCCGCATCAGCTTCACCTAATCCGACTACAGTTGCAAGCTGCGGAGCAGTTGTAGTTGTTGCTGCGATTGTTACTTTTTCTCCAATCTGGAAATCCCCAAATGCTTTTTTTGCAATTTTACCGATTGGTGTTGATTCCGGATCTCCGATGACTGTGACTACGTCTTCGCGTGCAAGGTCATTTAATCCCTGGATATTTTTCTCGTTTCCTTCTTTTACGACTAATACAGGAATGTGTTTTACAAGATCTTCGCTGCTTGTTACGAATTCTTCTACCGGTTTCAGTTCTTCTTTCGAACCGGCAATAAAGAAATCACCCTCCTGGGATTCCTGGATCTGTGTCTGGATCTGTGCTGCGTTTGCATATGTTACATTCATTTCACATCCTGTTTCGCCCTGGAATGCATCTGCAATCTCCTGGAATGGCTGCTGCATACCTGCGCCACAGTAAATGGAAAGAGAACCATCAATCTGCACAGTATCTTCATTTTCATTCGTGTTGTTTTCTGTTTCTGTCTGCGCCTTTTTAGTGTCTTCTGTTTTCTCATTACTTCCGGCACAGCCGGCCAGAGACAGCATCATTGTTGCTGCTAATACAAGTGCTACATTTCTTTTTTTCATTTTGTTTTCCTCCTGATTTACCGATTATTTAAAGAAAACAAATCGGTCGATAAGGCTATTGTATCTATATGTCGTTGAATCGTCAAGGACATGTGACGGTTTCTTGCAAAAAAAGCCAAATATCATTAATGGAGATCCTATCCTATTGTGAGCAAGCAGAATTTCTTGTATAATGTACGGTATGTATGAAAAAGCAGGGAGATCAATATGAATAGAACAAAGCTTGCAATTGTAGATACCTTCTGGCAGTTGCTGGAAGAAAAACCATATAATAAAATCACGGTGCAGGATATTGTAGATCGATGTCATGTAAATCGAAATACATTCTATTATCATTTTCAAGATATCCCGTTTCTTGCGGAATGGTCTGTCGAAATGTGGACAGATGAGGTGATAAAAGACCGTGGAGATTTTGAATCTCTGACGCATTGTATTGTCTATATGGCAGAGGAATGTACAAAGAGAAAGAAAGCACTTTTACACCTTTATCGTTCTTCTAAAAAAGAGTATTTTCTAGAATATCTGAACAAAATGGGATATCATATCATTTGTTCTTATGTAGAAAACAGGACAGGTAATCTGCCCATGAAAGAAAACAGGACGGGAAGCTTTGTGAGATATTATAAATGTACATTTGTGGGGATCATTCTTGACTGGCTGGAGGATGCAGCCTCTTATGATTTGGTAGAATTTTGCCAGGAGGTATGTGAACTCTTTTCCGGTTCCGGTGAAAAAGCACTTCTTAAATGTGTGGCAGAATCTTCGAAGAAGCAGTAATATTCGATGTAATACCGGAAATAGAAGTATTAAATGAAATAAAAGCATAAACGATATAAGACCAGGCATTAGACAATTCGTTGTCAAATGTCTGGTTTTTGTATATCTGCAGACGGTTTGTCCATTGTTGGAAGATAGAAAATGAGCTAAATTGGAACTAACACAAAGATCCTTAAAAGGGGAGGTGAAGGCTTTGAAACAGCTGAAAACAGCAAAAATAGGGTATATCATGATATCTATTGCTTTTTATATTTCCGGACTCTGCTGTATCATTTCTCCGAATGTGATGGGAAGAAACGGAAAGGTGGCAGCGGGAATACTTCTTATTGCCTATGGAATTATAAAGATAATCGGATATTTTTCGAAAGATCTCTATTGTCTTGCTTTTCAGTACGATCTGGCCTGTGGAATCTTTCTGATCATACTTGGAGTGGTTGCGCTAAGTATCAGAAATCCGAAGGAAGGCTATATGTTAGTGGGACTTGGAATATTAATTCTATTAGACAGTCTTTTAGTGATTCAGACCTCTTTAGATGCCAGAAGATTTGGAATGACAGAATGGAAATGGATTTTATTTTTTTCTGTATTATCCGGAGTGTTGGGAATTACTATTATAATCTGCAAGACAATGCTTATTGCAGGAGTGGCACTATTAGCAGAAGGCGGAATGAGACATTACATGGTGCATTGTACAGTCAAGATAGAGCCATAAATATGGAAGAACGTGTTAATGAAAATTCAAAAACAGGAGGAAACTACAATGAATGCAGCAAATACTTTAAAGAAACTGGGAATCGAGAAAACATTTGATTATATTTATAAAGATCCGGATAAAAACATGCCGAAGATTATGGACTGGGCGGACAAGTTCGCAGAGGGAGAGTTTCCGACACAAAGAGAGATGATCCGCGAGGCAGTCACAGATCCAAGCCATCCATATTATGAGTTTATCCATCATCTGATCAATGATGTGGATCCGAAAGTAACAAAGACATTAGCAGTTAACTTTTTTATCAATTCAGCTTTGGTAGGATGGAAAAAAGAAGAGGAATTAAGAAAGAAATATAATTGTAATATTCCGTGGGCGATTCTTCTGGATCCTACGTCAGCCTGTAATCTTCATTGCACCGGATGTTGGGCAGCAGAATATGGTCATAAACTGAATCTTACCTATGACGAGATTGATGATATTATCTGTCAGGGTAAAAAACTGGGCGTTTATTTATACATTTATACAGGCGGAGAACCGCTGGTTCGTAAAAGAGACCTGATCCGTCTTTGTGAAAAGCATTCAGACTGTGTATTCCTTTGCTTTACGAATGCAACACTGATTGATGAGGAGTTTGCAGATGAAATGCTTCGCGTAGGCAACTTTGTTCCGGCAATTTCACTGGAAGGTTTTGAGGAAGCAACGGACGGACGCCGCGGTGAAGGTGTTTATCAGAAGGTTCGCAAAGCAATGGAACTTCTTAGAAGCAAGAAGTTGATTTATGGTATCTCCTGTTGTTATACAAGTGCAAATTATGATTCTATCACATCAGAGGAATTTTACGATTCAATGATCGAAATGGGAGCGTATTTTGTATGGTATTTTCACTATATGCCGGTTGGAAATGATGCGGTACCGGAACTGATGCCGACACCGGAACAGCGTATCGGAGTTTATAACAAGATTCGTAATTATCGTGCAACAAAACCGTTGTTTGCAATGGACTTCCAAAATGATGCGGAGTATGTAGGTGGATGTGTTGCAGGAGGACATCGATATTTACATATTAATGCAAACGGAGATATTGATCCATGTGTATTTATTCATTATTCAGATTCCAATATCAGAGAAAAATCATTACTGGATACGTTGCGTTCACCAATGATGATGGCTTATCACGACAATCAGCCATTTAATGACAATATGCTTCGCCCATGTCCGATGTTGGAGAACCCGGAAAAACTTCGTGAGATGGTAGCAAAAGCCGGAGCACATTCTACAGACCTTCAGTCTCCGGAAACAGTCGAGCATCTTTGTGCAAAATGCGATCAGTACGCGAAAGACTGGCAGCCAGCAGCAGACAAGCTTTGGAATAGCGGAAAAGAGAAATGAATAACAGTTGAGAAAAGTAAAAAAAGAGAAAATGATCGGGAGGGAAGATTATGAAGATGTTGAAAAAAATAAAGACTGATATGTGGATCAGTGTAGTTATGATGTTTCTTATTGGTATTTTATTTGTCGTCCGTCCGCAGGATTCTCTGGAAATAACAGCAATTATCGCGGGTGTGATAATATTTGTAAATGGTATCTATGACCTGGTTTACTATAAGAGAGCGTGGATAGACTTATATTCAAGAGGAACTCTGTTTGAGGGAATTATGAAATGTATCCTTGGAATCTTTATATTTACTCATGCAGGGATTATGACGGTGCTGTTCTCTTATGTGTTCAGTATTTATATCATAATCAATGGTATTATCTGCTTAGAAACAACAGTCTATATGAGACGGCTGTTTCATGTGAACAGTGTGGGATATGTCATCCTGTCAGTACTTGTGGTCCTTGGTGGAATCATTATGATGTTTTTCTCACCGGATACAGTGAAGGCGGCAGCAATCATGACGGGAATTATTTTCATAACCAATGCAGTGATTGACAGCGTGATTTTGTATCGAATCCAGAAAATAAGTAAGGAATGTGCAGGACAGATACAAGAAGCTGTGGATGCGTTGAACGGGAATATAATTGATGTGGATGATGATGTGAAATGACGGATATAAGATGACAGATTGTAGTTTTATCAACTTCAAGAAATGAAAAGAATATGCTATACTTATAAGACAAGAAGAAAGAACGTTACTGTTCACTCCCGTGTCAATCACTCCGCTGATTGACACGGAGGATGCGTGTTTTGACTTGAATGCATCTCGCCTCATCGCCAAAGGCGATTTAAAATGGCGAGATGCGTTGCTGGTCGCACATCGTGTGAACAGTAACGAACGGACGGAGAGGCGTAGGTATGGCGAAAGTACATGGGGAATCGAAGCTGACTTTTTTAGAGTCGACGAGTATTATCATAGGACATGGCGTGGGATCGGGAATTCTTTCGGTCCCATTCCTTGCATCCAGAAATAACTGGCATGATATCATCTGGATTGCGGCAGTGGCATATTGTATGAATCTGCTATTGCATTTTATGATTGCGGAACTGTCTTTGAATAACAATGGCGCGCAGTTTATCAAATGCTTTGAAAATGAGCTGTTTGTGGGAAAGCTGAAGATGGCATGTACATGGCTGGCGTTTGGGCTGCTTGGCTTTTCGGTTGTAGTGAATGTGAGTGGATTTATTACCGGTGCGGCAGCAGTATTTTCTGCATGGTTTCACCTTCCGTCAGTGGCCGGAATGCTGCTCTTTTATGTATTGGCAGCAAGTGTGGTCTATATCGGAATGAAACTGGTTGGAATTTGTGAGAAAATTGCAGTGATTTCCATGTTTGGAGTCATAGGGATCCTTTTTGTAGCAACGATGCTTTCAGAGACAACAGAGCTTTCGACAAAGTTCTATTCGAATAACAATATGCTGGCACTTTATAGCATGATTGCATTTTCATTATCTGCTGTTATGTCTGTGCCGCAGGTTGTGAAAGGTTTAGAAGGAGACGAAAAAGGCATTCGCAGAGCGATTGCAGCCGGCACGGGCTTGAATATGGGACTGATTCTTTTGATCACATTTATGACGCTTCTGGGATGTTCTAATGTGACAGAGAATGGAGCACTGGTGGATCTTTCCGGCCATCTTGGCGGATGGGTCAGCATTATCGGATATGTATTTTCCTTGCTGGCTCTTGCAACATCTTTCTGGGCGAATACACTGAATCTTCGAGATATTGTGAATGAACAGACGAAATGGGGCGAAAAGATCAGCTGGCTTGCAGCTACAGTACCTTGTCTTGTGATCGCACTTGTGGGAGTGCAGAGCTTTGTAGGATTTACAAGAATGGCAAGTGTGGTCCAGGTTCTGACCGGAGTAGGAGTGATTGTTGCATACAATCGTTCCAGAAGACGTGCGGGAACTAGCCTGATTTGCGGAAGACTTGGTAGTTTGCCGTTCCAGATATTAGCAGTAGCAGCGTCGTTGGTAGCATCTGTAGGAGCAGTGCTTACGGTGACAGTGTGAAATTACAAATATGTTATTACAAAAGTTGATGAAGAAGGAGATTAGAAAATGCAAGGACAGATTGAAGTGAACAGTAGTATTTTAGAAAGATTTGAATTCAGGGATATTAGACAGGAAGAGGCAGATCAGGCAGTCTTGATTGAGAAAATTTGTTTTCCGCCAAATGAAGCATGTTCTGAGAAACACATGAAGGAGCGAATCGGTGTGACTCCAGAATTGTTTTTAGTTGCGGTAGATAAAACAACTGGGAAGTTAGCAGGATTTTTGAATGGAATTGCAACGGACGAGGAAAAATTCCGAGATGAATTTTTTACAGATGCATCTTTGAATAATCCAAAAGGAAAGAAAGTTATGATCCTTGGCTTAGATGTATTACCGGAGTATCGAGGACAAGGTCTGGCACGAGAGATTGTAAGATGTTATCTGCAAAGAGAAGAAGAAAAGGGAAGAAAAGAAATTGTTCTTACCTGCCTGGATGAAAAAGTAGAGATGTATAAAAGATTTGGGTTTGTAGATCTGGGAATGTCAGATTCTGTCTGGGGTGGAGAAGAATGGCATGAAATGACATATTATCTGAGATAGAAGTAAATAACGAATGATAGTGAAAGCTGTAAAGTCTAATGGAAAATATTTGCCAAAGACTTTACAGCTTTTTTCTAAAAATGTATGATAAGAAAGGGAAATGAAAAATGTGAGATAGATAAGACGAGGAGAAAATATCATGGAATATTGGGATATTTATGATGCAGAGAAACGGCCGACCGGAAGAACAATGAAGCGAAATGACTGGTGCTTAAAGGATGGGGAATACCATCTGACAGTGCTTGGAGTTGTGGCAAGACCGGATGGAACATATCTGATCACGAAACGTGTAATGACAAAAGCGTGGGCACCGGGTTGGTGGGAAGTATCCGGCGGTGCAGCGCAGGCAGGAGAGTCTTCTGAGGAAGCGGTATGCCGTGAAGTGAGAGAAGAGACAGGATTAGATATTTCTAATGCAGAAGGCGGATATGTATTTACTTATAAGCGAGAAAATCCGGGCGAGGGTGATAATTATTTTGTTGATGTATATCGCTTTGTGCTTGATATTGATGAGAATGATCTGAAACTTCAGACAGAAGAAACAGATGGATATATGTTCGCAACTAAGGAGGAGATTGAAAACTTTGCCAAGGAGGGGATCTTCCTTCATTATGACAGCATTAAGAGAGTGTTTGAACAGTTACAATAATTTATAGAATGAGGAAAAGTTATGCATTCAGAAAAGAAGAAAAACAGATTTGAAATTGATATGTGCAATGGCTCGATCATGAATAAGCTGATTTCTTTTTCAATTCCGCTGATGATATCTGGAATTCTGCAGCTTGCATTTAACGCAGTGGATATTGTTGTGGTAGGAAGATTCAGTGGAAGTGAGTCACTGGCAGCAGTCGGATCAACCACAGCACTGATCAATGTATTTACGAACCTATTTATAGGAATATCTCTTGGAGCAAATGTGCTTGCAGCCAGGTTCTATGCGGCAGGGCGTGAGAAAGAGATGTCGGAGACGGTGCACACAGCGATTACATTTGCGATTATAAGCGGAGTTGTGATGGCATTAGTTGGATTGTTCTTTTCCAGAGGAGCACTTGAGTTGATGGGAACACCGGATAATGTGATCAATCTTTCGACACTATATATGAAGATCTATTTCCTGGGAATGCCGTTTTTTATGTTATATAATTACGGAGCGGCAATCTTAAGAGCGGTTGGAGATACGAAACGACCACTTTTGTTTTTGATTGTAGCAGGTGTGATTAACGCATGTTTAAATCTTTTACTTGTAATTGCTTTTCATTTAGGAGTAGCGGGCGTTGCAATTGCAACGGTAACAGCACAGTTTGTATCGTGTGTATTGGTATTGCGTTGCCTGTATAAATCAGACAGCAGTTATCAGCTTCGCTTCTCGAAGCTAATGATAAAAAAAGTATATTTAGGACAGATCTTTCAGGTTGGAATTCCGGCAGGAATTCAGAGTACTGTGATCAATTTCTCAAATGTACTTCTGCAGTCATCGGTCAATTCTTTCGGATCCGTGGCGATGGCAGGATATACGGCAGCGAATAACATTTTTGGATTTTTATATGCATCGATCAATGCAGTGACACAGGCATGTATGAGTTTTACAAGCCAGAATTACGGAGTCGGAAAATGGAAACGAATGGACAGAGTCTTAGTTGACTGCCTGATTCTTTCCACAACGATTGCATTAATTCTTGGTGGAGGTGCGTATCTCTTTGGACCGGAGCTTTTGAAGATTTATACTGATGATCCTCAGGTTATCAGCTGTGGTATGGAGATTCTTCTATATACAACAGTTACTTATTTTCTGTGCGGATGGATGGATCTGTTCCCGGGATCTCTTCGTGGAATGGGAAAATCAATTGTGCCGATGATACTTTCCGTAATCGGAACAGTCGGAACGAGAATCGTCTGGATCTTTGGAATATTTCCAAGATTCAGATCATTGAAGATTTTGTTTATTTCCTATCCGGTATCCTGGATCATTACGATCATCCTGCAGGTGATTTGCTTTATTTTTGTCAGAAGAATCGTTTATGTGCCACTGAAAAAACGAGAGGCTGCTATATAATGAAAAAAGAAATGCTTTATTTCCCAAAATATAAGAGGGAATAAAGCATTTCTTTTTTTATTACAGCATTTTGTAAATGATAATTATTGACAAATCCAACATCCTGGAATAAGCTAGTTTTGTATAACTAATTGATAAAAAATCGCAATAAGCTAAAGAGGATGATAAAAAAATGACATTAAAAGAATTAGCGATTGGAAAGAGTGCTGTGATCAGGACAGTTGGGGCTTCCGGTGCGTTACGACAGCATTTTTTGGATATGGGTATGATTCCGGGTGCGGAAGTTACGGTGGTAAAGTTTGCACCGATGGGAGACCCGATGGAATTGCAGGTACATGGATATGAACTGACACTTCGTCTTGCAGAGGCAGAACAGATTGAAGTTGAGGAAATCAGCGAGAGAACAAACAGCCATTCCCGTGGAGAACGTTTGAAACCGGTAGATCATCCGGGACTTGGAGAAGAAGGAAAGTATCATTCTGAAGAAGATGCTAATCCATTACCGGATGGAACAGTGCTTACTTATGCCCTGGTAGGAAATCAGAACTGTGGAAAGACAACGTTGTTTAATCAGCTAACAGGAGCAAATCAGCATGTAGGAAACTTCCCAGGAGTAACAGTAGACCGTAAGGATGGAACAATCAAAGGTTATCCAAATACGAATGTGACAGACCTTCCGGGAATTTATTCAATGTCTCCATACAGCAGTGAGGAGATTGTTTCAAGAAATTTTGTGTTGGATGAACATCCGAAAGCAATCATCAATATTGTGGATGCAACGAATATTGAGCGAAATCTCTATCTGACAATGCAACTTCTTGAAATGGATATCCCGATGGTAGTAGCTTTGAATATGATGGACGAGGTGATTGGAAATCATGGATCTATCGATGTGAATACAATGGAAGCACTGCTTGGAGTTCCGGTTATTCCGATTTCGGCAGCGAAGAACGAAGGTGTGGATGAAGTAATACGTCATGCACTTCATGTGGCAAAATACCAGGAGCGTCCGCTGCGTCAGGATTTCTGTGATAAAAGTGATCATGACGGTGCGGTCCACAGATGTATCCATGCAGTGATTCATCTGATTGAAGACCATGCAGAAGAAGCAAAGCTGCCGGTACGTTTTGCCGCAACGAAGGCAATCGAGGGAGATCCGCTGATCTTAGAACAGTTAAAGCTTGATCAGAATGAACTTGATATGCTTGAACATATTGTACAGCAGATGGAGACGGAACGTGAGGTTGACCGAAGTGCGGCAATCGCAGATATGCGATTCGATTTTATTGAACGTCTCTGTGAGCAGACGGTTGTGAAACCGAAAGAGAGTAAAGAGCGTGTCAGAAGTGAGAAGATAGACAAAATCTTGACAGGAAAATATACAGCGATCCCATGCTTTATCGGAATCATGGTGCTTGTATTTTATTTGACATTTAATGTAATCGGTGCATTTCTGCAAGGAATTCTGGAAATGGGAATTGATCAGTTGTCAAGAATGGCTGAGGCGGGACTGCTCGCACTCAATGTAAATGATGCAATCCGAAGTCTTGTGATCGACGGAATCTTTACAGGAGTAGGAAGCGTGCTTAGTTTTCTTCCGATTATTGTTACCTTGTTCTTCTTCCTCTCTATGATGGAAGACAGTGGATATATCGCGCGAGTGGCATTTGTAATGGATAAACTGCTTCGTAAGATCGGTCTTTCCGGTCGAAGCATTGTGCCGATGTTGATCGGATTCGGATGTACAGTTCCGGCAGTTATGGCAACAAGAACATTGACCAGTGAGAGGGACCGTAAGATGACGATCCTTCTGACACCGTTTATGAGCTGTACAGCAAAACTTCCGATTTATGCATTCTTTGTAAGTACATTTTTCCCGGGTAAGGGCGGACTGATCATGTCGGGTCTGTACGTGCTTGGAATTGTAGTTGGAATTTTAATCGCATTCCTTTATCGAGGAACTCTGTTTAAAGGAGAACCGGTACCATTTGTTATGGAACTTCCGAATTATCGTCTGCCGGGTGCGAAGAATGTGGCACAGCTTCTTTGGGAGAAAGCGAAAGATTTCTTACAGAAAGCATTTACAGTTATTCTGATGGCAACGATTGTTGTATGGTTCTTGCAGAGTTTTGACTTGCATCTGAACCTTGTGGAGAATTCAGCAGATAGTATTCTTGCTATGATTGCAGGTGCACTTGTTCCAATCCTTCGTCCGCTTGGACTGGGAGACTGGAGAATCTGTACAGCACTGATCAGTGGATTTATGGCGAAAGAAAGTGTAGTATCTACACTTGAGGTATTGTTCGGAGGTGGAATTGCATCCGTACTGACTCCATTGTCAGCAGGTGTTTTGCTTGTATTCAGTCTGCTTTATACACCGTGTGTTGCAGCGGTCGCATCAGTAAAGCGTGAGCTTGGTGCAAAATGGGCTGTCGGAATGGTATTCTGGCAGTGTCTGATCGCATGGGTTGTGGCAATCATCACGAGAGGAATCGGAATGCTGCTTTTCTAATGGGGAAAGCTGTTACTGTGACAGTAACGAAATGTCTCGGAATAAATCGTCTGGAAATAAATGATAAAATTTATTGACAAAACAGAATGCATTCGTTATAGTAAGAAACGATGTGTCAGTGAGGCAGTTGTTCATGAGACGAACCGAGCCGAAAGATAAATTAAATATATTCCGTGAGGGAGTAGTTCGCATGAAAATGTGATTTGTCAACATACCGGTGAGAATGAGTTTTAAAAGATCACCTGGCAAATCTTAAAGAATGAGACTCATGTATGTTTTAAATAAGAGGACGAGTTTGTTATGTCAAGCAAGCAGTTCTCTTATCATAGAACATACGTGGGTCTCTTTGTTTTTATATATTAGGAAAGTCCTTTCCTAATATATAAAAAACGCTCCGCTTAGGATGCGCACTGCAATTGTAGCGGAACAGATACAGAAGAAAAAAGAAAAGAGGAGAAACATGGCACTATTTATCGAGCTTTTGTTGATGGGGGTCGGGCTTGCGATGGATGCATTCGCAGTGTCTGTCTGTAAGGGCCTTGGAATGAAGAAGCTGAATAAGAAACAGGCGGTAGTGATCGGATTGTATTTTGGAGGGTTCCAGGCATTAATGCCGCTTGTGGGATGGATTCTTGGAATTCAGTTCCAAAAGTATATTACAAGTATTGATCACTGGATCGCATTTATTCTGCTTGGCTTTATCGGTGGGAAAATGATTCTGGAGGCAGTAAAAGAATGGAACGAAGAAGATATTGTTGAAGTAAAAGATCAGCCGTTGGATCATAGAAATATGTTTGTACTTGCCGTTGCGACGAGTATCGATGCGCTGGCAGTCGGAATCACATTTGCATTTCTGGACACACCGATTCTTGAGGCAATTACGATCATCGGAATTACGACAATGATTATTTCTATTGTTGGTGTAGTGATTGGAAATTATTTTGGTGGGAAATATAAACATAAGGCAGAACTGGTTGGTGGAATCATCCTGGTGCTTTTAGGTGTTAGGATTTTGATCCAGCATCTGTCTGGATTAGCATAAAATGAGGTTGAATATAGTATAGCAGAAAGGAAATAAAAGATGAGTAATTTGTTTCAAAGTGTGCCATTTGCAGTGGTACTTTTAATTATTGGATTTGTGTTTCTTGTAAAAGGTGCAGATGCATTTGTTGAGGGGTGTAGCAGTATCGCAAGACGGTATCATGTTCCGTCACTGATCATCGGAATGACGATTGTGGCGATGGGGACGAGCCTTCCGGAGACTGCGGTCAGTGTGACAGCAGCAGTTACGGGAAACAATGCACTTGCAGTCAGTAATGCGGTAGGATCTAATATTTTCAATCTCATGGTTGTAGTCGGAGCCTGCACGCTTTTTACTTCCGTGGCAGTTCAGATTAATACGTTAAAGATTGATTTTCCGATATCTATTCTGTGTGCGGTATTGCTTCTGATTCTTGGTGCAGCCGGAATGTCACTGGGACATATAGATGGAGTTGTATTTATTATCTTATTCCTGGCGTTTATCCTCTACATGATCCGCTCAGCACAGACATCTCGTGAGAAAAATGTGGAGCCGGGAGTGGAAGAGGAAGAGTATCTTCTGGAAGCAGAGGAGATTCAGGAAATGTCTATGGGAAAGAGTGTGATTTACATTCTTCTCGGCGCAGTAGCGATTGCGGTCGGAAGTGACTGGGTAGTAGACGGTGCCTGTACAGTTGCGGCGGCAATTGGAATCAGTCAGACTCTGATTGGTCTTACTGTAGTTGCATTTGGAACAAGCCTTCCGGAGCTGGTTACATCGATTGTAGCAGCAAAAAAAGGTGAGGTGGATATGGCACTTGGAAATGTAATCGGTTCCAATATCTTTAATATTCTCATGGTGCTTGGTATTGCGGCAGCAATTTCACCGGTCGCATTTTTGACAGAAAATATCATTGATATCGCAGTGCTGATCGTGTTCAGTGTTATTGGATGGATCATGGCATGGACGAAAAGAGAACTTAATAGAAAAGAAGGTATTATCATGTTACTTCTTTATGCAGTGTATGTTGTGTACATTTGTATGAGATAGTTTGTGATAACTCTGAAAAAAGGATTATGTAAAAGGCAAAAAGTACTTGTGCCAATCACATAATCCTTTTTTAGTTTCCTATAATTAATGCAAAGTAGCCCCAGTCCCATAAGAGGGATTCGAAACTGTTTTCCAGATATTCATAAATATCCGCTGTTTCATATCCGGTCATTCGTGTAATGATCACAAGATATTGTCTCAACGTTTCGTAAGAAATTTCAGAAACGTTTGTGTCTGTGCCATCCAGCATCCATCTTAAGAAAATGCTGTGGCGGATTGATGCATATTCAAGGGCAATCCATTGCATCTGTACCAGTACATTTTCCGGGTCACTGTCAGGAAGCAGGAGATCGGAGAAAATCTCGTTGCGCAGGAAATTGCGAAGCAGTGGTTCGTAAGGGCTCAAGTATTGTGTGAATTGTTCCCATTGTTCCAGTAAAGTGGATTCGTAAGCTTTAGTATCATCAGGATTTTCAGTACTGTCCGAAAGGGCTTCCGATATTTCTTCCGCCAAAGCAAGAATTGGATTCAGAGTATCCTGATAGAGCCCTTCTTTTTGATAGTTTACGGAAAGATCTTGTAACAGTTCGTTACATTCACTGATCAGATCCAAAGGTGGAAGGTCTATATCTGAGATCGCATTTCCAAGTTCTCTCACTGTGCTATCAGAAAAATAATCTTCTAACAGTTCTTTTGTTAATGGCTGATGCTGGTATAATTCCTGAAGAATATAGAAGCTTTCCAAAAGTTCTTCTTCGATTGTTCTGGAAGAATCATCTAAAAGATTGAGTAGTTTTTCACGCAAGAGGAAAAGGACAGAAGTATCTGTATCGCCAGTATCGGACAAAGTGTCTGATACATTTGGGAAATGCAGGGACTTCTGTTTGTTCCACAGGTCAATCACTGCAGGGCAGCAAGGCATCAGCATTTTTTCGTTATGTGTCGGAAAGCGATGTTCCTCTCGTGGAAATGTAGTGCATGTTTCTGATAGGACTTTGTCGCCGTAAGCAACAACAAGGCGGCAGAGCTTCTCAGAGTTAAGGAATGGACAGCGATGATCACTGTCCAGGCCTATCACACGCTGTCCATCTTTTTTAATCGTATAAGCGCTTAAATTTTTCTTTTGTTCAGGTACGGTTTCCGGAGCCTGGAGTTTCTTCCATTTACGGTTCGTATCTGCATCGACGCCAATCTTCCATTCCTGGCAGCAGGTGATCGGACAGCGGTCGGCGATGCAGGTGAACTTAGAATAATAATCAGGTATCAAATAATTAATTTCTGTCATCACGTTCATGAAATTCTGTATGCTGCCCAACATATTTGTATGCCGGACGGATGATCTTACCGGCATTTAACAGTTCTTCCAGACGATGTGCACTCCACCCGGTGATACGCGCAATCGCGAAGAGTGGTGTGAAAAGCTCTTCCGGAATATTCAGCATTGTATAAACAAATCCGCTGTAGAAGTCAACGTTAGCACAGACAGGTTTCAGCATCTTTCTGTGTGTCATGATCTCTTCACCGGCGATTCTTTCTACGCGGTCATAAAGTGCGAATTCATCGTCAAGTCCCTTTTCAGAAGCAAGCTTCTGTGCATAGCTCTTCAAAATCTTTTCTCTTGGGTCGGAGATTGTGTAGACTGCGTGTCCCATTCCATAGATCAGTCCCGTCTTATCAAAGGCTTTTTTATCAAGAATCAGGCGGAGATACTCACGAATCTCATCTTCGTTAGTCCAGTCTTTGACAGACTTCTTAATATCATCAAACATCCCCTGCGCTTTCAGGTTTGCACCACCATGACGAGGTCCTTTCAGAGAACCGATGGAAGCAGCAATTGCTGAATATGTATCTGTTCCTGAAGAAGTAACAACATGTGTAGTGAAAGTGGAGTTGTTACCACCGCCGTGTTCTGCATGAAGAATCAGTGCAACATCAAGAACTTTGGCTTCTAGTTCTGTATACTGTCCATCCGGACGAAGCATGTACAAAATATTTTCGGCAAGAGAGCGGCCTTTCTCCGGATTACGGATCAGAAGTGTCTCATCTTTACGGAAATGTCTGTATGCATGATAGGAATATACTGCGATCAGTGGAAGCTTTGCAATAAGTTCAAGAGCCTGACGCAGTGCATTTTCAACAGAAATATCTTCCGGGTTCTCATCATATGTATATAAAGTAAGAACACAGCGCTGGAGTGCGTTCATGATGTTAGAGCTTGAGGCCTTCATGACAACGTCACGAACAAAACGTCCGCTTAGATCTTCTAATTCAGATAAAACTTTCAGAAAATGCTCTAATTCATCTTTTTTTGGAAGACGTCCGAAAAGGAGCAGGAAAGTTGTCTCCTCAAATCCAAAACGTTTGCCTTTCAGACCGTTGATAAGGTCATTGACATTGATTCCCTGATAGTAAAGTCCACCTTCAGCAGGAATTTTACGTCCGTTTATAACATCAAATCCACAGACATCGGATACTTCAGTCAGTCCGGTAAGAACTCCTCGGCCGGTTGAATCACGAAGTCCGCGCTTTACATCATATTCTTCATAAAGATTCGGATCAATGCGGTGTCCTTTCAAAAGTGTTTTCTCTAAATAGTCCATATCACTGCGCAGATCGTCAGTGTTTGCAATTAATATATCATTTGAATTCATAGTTTTCATCCTCACAATACATATATGTTTTCTAGTGTCTTGATAATGCATTTTAATGTAATTATAAACAGTCGAGATGGAATTTGCAAGAAATATATATGTATTCTTGCAAAAACATGAAAAAAATCAAGAAAAGTACGCATAAAACAGAATAAAATGAATATTGAATTGTTAGATAACTCAAAAATAAGAATGCTTAAATGAATTTTCTGAATCGTCAGAAAGAAAATGATGTGGCTGTGGTCATACCAGATGCCAAAACGCAAATCTATTGTAAAAATACAAAAATACGGAGAGATATTTTATTATAAAGTGCTGAAAAATAGGAGAAACAGGTGCATTTATTGACGCATAATAATAAGAAGAGTATAATGTTAAAAAGATAACAATAGGTTGGTATAACCAATTAAAAGAAGGAGGGGGATAATTATGTTATTCCAAATTTATGGCGATGGTGCCGGTTGGCAGCTATTAGGGTGGGTACTGGTGTTTGCCGGACTTGTTCTTGCAAATGAATTCGCAAGACGTACAAAAATCGGTGGACTGATCTGTTTTGGAGCTATTCCGGCTATACTTACAGTGTATTTCATCGCAATCTATATCTGTGCAGCAAATGGTGCAGAATGGGCACTGAATAACGATACTTATGTACATATGACAAGCTGGTTCCATTATGCAAAATTGTATGCTGCAACAGCAGGGTGTATTGGTTTTATGATGCTGAAATACAAATGGGGAATTGGTAAGACAGAATGGTTCAAAGTATTCCCGTTTGCAATCGTTGCAATCAATATTCTGATTGCAGTAGTAAGTGATTTTGAATCAGGTATCCGTGGATTCATGGCAATGAAAGAATTCGGTGACCGCTGGTGGCTGTCTTCAGAAAATGTATGGCTCTATGGAGGATGGTGGAACTGGGTGAACGGAATTGCCGGAATCCTGAATATCTTCTGTATGACAGGATGGTGGGGAATCTACACATCCAAGAAACATGATGATATGCTTTGGCCGGATATGACATGGTGCTTCATTATTGCATATGATCTGTGGAATTTTGAGTACACATACAATAACCTGACAACACATGCATTCTACTGTGGTGTTGCATTACTTCTTGCTCCGACATTTGCAAATATGTTCTGGAACAAGGGTGGCTGGATCCAGAACCGCGCGAATACACTGGCACTGTGGTGTATGTTTGCTCAGGTATTCCCATTATTCCAGGATGCAAGCCGTTTCTCAGTAATTCCGGCTCTGTATTCTGACGGATTCATGGATGCAGCAGTAAGACCGACAAGTGCTAATCCAACCATGCAGGGTGTGATCGCGGTAATTGCACTTGCAGCGAATGTGATCTGTCTGGCTGCAATTATTAAGAGAGCAAAACAGCAGAAGAAGAATCCTTATAAGAATGAGATCTTTACAGATCAGAAGGATTATAAGGAAGCAATGGCGAGAGCAGAAGTTTAAATTCTGAGTGATGAAGCAAAAACTTTTGTTGGATAAGGGCGTGATATGGATACTTTATTGCATCGGACACCGGCCCGCTCCTCTTCATCCCTTTGAATGAATGTAACGAAAAAGCCCAAACAGGCATCGTGAGTGATTTCTGTTTGGGCTTTTTCTAACATTCAGAACAAAGTGTATTCAGAACCGCTCCTGCCTTAAAATGTGTCCTCAACAATAAAGTATCCACATCACTTACATTATCCAGGACAGAAGGGATTGCCGTGGAACGAATTCAACATTTAAATACAGAATTCCGGACGGAAGTAAAAAAGGAACGCTATCGACTGAACCTGAGTCTATCTTCTCGTTTACGTGCAACAAATACAAATTTATACAAACTCATTGGAATAGTAAATCTGATGCTTCCCATCAATGCAGTCTTGCATGGATTCCTGAACCCATGCAATCGCTCCTTGGGTGTCTCGGTCGCGGATATAGGTCCAGGTCTTATAATTGCTTCGATATAATTCTTCTATCCCATAGAGTTCGCAATAACGTTCCCACATATTAAAAATCGGTGCTCGGAAAGACTGGAAAATAAGTGGAATCAATGCATTTCCGGAAATCAGGGCAAACTCGTGTTGGAATTCGTAAGCAGCTTCAATGGCAGTGGTGACATCCTGTGCATCACGGATCTGATTAACGAATTCGAGGAGACGCTGGATGTTTTTGTCGCTGATCGTGTCGATGGCGAGCTGTGCAGCAAGTGTATCAAGCGCAATGCGGACTTCGAAGATGGAACGAATCTCCTGATCACGCATGCGTCCGCCGTTGTAATTCATGATCGCAATCAATGTATCCAGAGTCCCTTTTCTGCGGAAATCTGCTACATAAGTTCCACTGCGGGGTTTTACGGTGAGGAATCCTTTCTTCTCCAGCTCACTGATCCCGTTGTTGACAACCGCACGGCTGACCTGCATCATTTCAGCAAGCTGGCGTTCCGGTGGAAGTTTCTCTCCGACCTGTAGCTTGCCGGAAAGAATCAGATGTTCTAATTGTTCAATAAACAGATCCCTCAGGGAAGGGGAACTGATCTTCTGAAATTCCATAATAAATTCTCCGTTTCGTAAGCGTTATCTTCACAAAGTGTGTTTTGATGAGATGAAAATGTTGAAAATCTCGTAAAAAATAACGTTTATTGTTGATAAGTTTATTATAGGGAAAACAGGCGGTGGATTCAATACTCTATATTTATATCAGCTGGGAGATGACTCCCATCTCTATAGGTGGTGAGAAACAAGCTAGTATCAGTGGTGGGAGTCATCTCCCAGCTGATATAGCCTCCGGCAGGATTGCAGAGGTGCGCAGTAGAAGTATGTCATGCAATTGCATGACGCGCACCTCGCAGCAAGAATGCCAAGGCATTCTTGAACAAATGAGGGAGTCAATCCCCCAGCTGATATAGTCTCTGGCAAGACCACAGAGATGCGCAGAAGAATGCCGAGGAATTCTTGAAAAGCAAGAAGATTGTGGTATTATAATTAGAGTAAATTGTGCGAGTATATCAGATATGAGAGGAACAATCATGGTAAAGATAGATTTGATTACAGGTTTTCTGGGGGCAGGAAAGACAACATTTATAAAAGAGTATGCATCCTACCTGCTTCGTCAGGGTCTGAATATCGGAATTCTGGAAAATGATTTCGGTGCGGTGAATGTGGATATGATGCTTCTTCAGGAGCTGCAGGGAGAAAAATGTGAACTGGAAATGATTTCTGGAGGGTGTGATAAAGAGACACACCGCAGACGATTCAAGACAAAGCTGATCTCTATGGCAATGTGTGGATATGACAGAGTAATCGTGGAGCCGTCGGGAATCTATGACGTGGATGAATTTTTTGATGGATTAAGAGAAGAACCTCTGGATCGGTGGTACGAAATCGGAAGTGTGATCACAATCGTAGATGCGGGACTGGAAGAAAATCTGTCAGATCAGGCGGAATATTTGCTGGGATCTGAGGCGGCGGATGCTGGTGTGATCGTGCTGAGCAGGCTGGATAAGGACAATGCTTGTGAAGAACAGGAAAACAGAATTATTTCACATGTCAATCGCTCTCTTGAACGCATTGGATGTACCAGAAGAATTGAAAAAGAAGTGATCGCAAAAGACTGGGATATGCTGACAGAGGAAGATTTTGCACAGATTCAGAACAGCGGCTATCAGATTGAGTCGTTTCGCAGACCGGAAGGTACAGAAAAGGATGGATTCCAGACCTTATATTTTATGAATCTGAATCGGACAGAAGAAGAACTGGTTCCGGCTGTGAAAAAGCTGTTTGGTAAACGTGGATGCACAGATGATTCTGAAAAAGAAAACAATAAAAATCTTAATGATATCGGAAGAGTGTTCCGTATAAAAGGATTTATGAAGAATCAATCCGGTGACTGGATGGAGCTGAATGCGACAACACAGAAGATGACAGTAAATCCAATCAAAGAAGGACAGGAGATTCTGATCGTGATCGGTGAGGATTTGAAAGAAGACAAGATTCGTGAGTGCCTGGAAGACAAATGCACTGAGGGAGCGGAAAATGAGTGAAATTCAATTGCCGGAAGCATTTCTGAAACTAGGAGAAGTGCTGGAACAAGGACAGTTTGAACTGCTTTTTACAGAAGAAAAACTGCGGCTGGTTTATTTGCTGAACGATGCGGTAGAGAGCTTTCTTGTCTTTGAAAATGCAAGGATGACAGGTCAGTATAGAGAGGATTATGAAGGTGAACTAGAAGCGGAGTTAAGTGTAACAGAAGAACCGGAGGAGTCCTATGTCCTTGTAGTTCATCAGGGTGAGACCGTGGTTACGATTTTTTTTGAGGATTTAAGTGAAGAAGTACACTTATATGACTATGGAGAAATCGGACATTTCTGGGTGAAAGGTGCGGAATATCTGCGTCAGATAGAATATAAGATTGCAATCGTACGGGATAAACTGGATTATCTGGGAGCAAAATACTGTAATCAGACGGAGCGGAAACTAGCTGTGCTGGCGGACTTTCCGCCGCTGAATCATTGCTGTTATCCGGCAGTTTCAGAGCAATATGTAGTTCCAAGGGAGAATCCGTGGGTACCGTCAGCAGAAGCACATCAAGTGATGCAGGAGCTTGCGGCAACAGTAGAAGATAAAAAGTTACTAAGATGTCTAAAGTTTTATCAGAAACATCCATGGAAGCGGAGTGCAAAAAAGATTGCCGGGATGCTGCAGGAAAAGCGTCATGCAGAAGTCACAGATCTTTTGATGGAAGAACTGAAGATGGCAGCAGCAAATTACCCGAGAAGAAAATTCACAGATGAGGAAGAAAATCAGAATCGTAAGACTGAGAAGAGAGCATCAGAGCGGAAACGAGAGTTAGAAGAACAGGGATTTCGGATAAATATATTTCGTGAGGAACCATTTATTGCATCAAGAGATTCACTCCAATACAAAATCAGTCTGATGATATGGGAAAAGAAAGGAAAAAAACGAAAAGTTCAGATAGAAGAATTTTCTGCTGACCGGAGAGGATAAGTATGGAACCATTTTATTATAGTAAGATGAATAAGATGCAGCAAGCAACGTATCATGCAATCTGTCAGGGCGTCTTGCGGATGGAGAAGGAGATTCAGGTACCGCGTATGAGCGGAGAAGAACTGTATAATGTATTCTTCCGGATGCGCCTGGATCACCCGGAGATTTTCTGGGCAACGGGATTTAAGTATCGTTATTATCAGGAATCACCGAACATTCAGTTTCTGCCGGAATATTTGTTTGACCGGGCGAAGGTGAAAGAACATCAGAAGGCAATGAAATCCAGAGTAGAGAAACTTGCACGACCGGCGCAGAAATTATCAGAATCAGAGAAAGAAAAATACATTCATGATTTCATTTGCGAGAATGTAAAATACGATAAATTGAAGAAACCTTATTCACATGAGATTATTGGTCCGTTAGGACAGGGTGTCGGAGTTTGTGAGGGGGTTGCAAAAGCGGTGAAAGTGCTGTGCGATGAGCTTGGAGTCTGGTGTATGATCGCTATTTGCGGGAATAATCCGGATAAGGGAATCAAATACCGTCATACATGGAATATCGTGCGGATTAATGGAAAATATTATCATTTAGATGCGACATTTGATAATACACTTACAAGAAACTGTACGATCGGAGAAGAAATCCGTTATGATTATTTCAATCTGGAAGATAAATCGATTTTCCGGGATCATGAGCCTTTGATCGCTCCGGCTATGAAGTGTACGGACGGAGATCATTTCTATTATAAAGAAAAGAAACTGTCTTTTACAAAACCGGAAGAAGTTTACAAAAGAGCACTTCAGATGGCAAAGAAAGGAAGAATTTTGACGTTTCACTGGCGCGGAGGTTATCTGACAAAAACAGTTCTGGAAGAATTGCTTGATCTGATTGAAAAAGCAGGTGCGGAGAAAGGGAAGAAACCAAGAATCAGCCTTAACTGGCCACAGGCAGTGATTCGTTTTGGGTATGTTGATGCAGAGATAGCAGGAAGTAGCGCAGCAGAAGAAGTGCAAATGGAAGAAGCGAATGAAGGTGAGATGCATTCTGACTAAAATACATATGTTATATATGCTTCAGACCGAGATTGGTATCAGAGTGACAGTTGAGAATTTACAAGAAAAAGTTAGTGTGATAGAATAGGATTGAACCGTGAAAGTTGTCGATATCTGTAGGATATAAGCGGGAGAAGAAACAATTTTCAAAAACCAAAGATGGTGACAAAAGAGAGGTTAAACAGATGATAATTGTAAAAACATACAGAGGACATATTCGTAACTGGGAAGAACTTTGTGAGAGACTTGGAATTGATCTTACACTTTCCAGAGAAGAAAGAGAACATGAGATTTTGATTAAGGCATATCAGACATGGGGATGCGAGATGGCAGATCATATGCACGGAATGTTTGCATTTGCCTTATGGGATGAGGAAGAGCAGAAGCTTTTCTGTCTGAGAGATCAGTTTGGAACAAAACCATTCTATTACTATGAGACAGAAGATGGAGAGCTTCTTTATGGAACGATGATCCGTGATATTATCGATCAGCCGGGATTTAAGAAAGAACTGAATGAAGAGATGCTTCAGCTGTATTTAAGTCTGACCTATGTTGCCGGAGAAAATACATTTTTCCGTGGACTGAAAAAACTGTTACCGGGACGCTATCTGATCTGGCAGGATGGAAAGCTTGAGATTCACAGATACTGGAAACCGGAATTCCATCCGGATGAGAGCAAGACTCTGGAAGATTGGGCTGATGAGATCCATAATACTCTGAAAGAAATCATGCCGGAAGTGAAGACCGCAGATGAGAGAGTGGAGTCATTCCTGTCAGGTGGTGTAGATTCTTCCTATGTGCTTGCAATGTCTGATGCAGAACAGGCAGACTGTTGTGGATATGAGGAAGAGAGATTTGATGAATCTGTTCTTGCAGAGAAGACAGCACAGCTTCTTGGAAGAAAATTTTCCAGAAGTATCATTACACCGGAGCAGTTCTTTGATATTGTACCTTATGTTATGTACAATATGGAGCAACCACTTGGAGATGCATCTGCGATTGTATTTACACTTGGATGTAATGCAACAGCAGAACATACGAAGATCTGTTATTCCGGAGAGGGTTCTGACGAATTCTTCGGTGGTTATAATATGTACAGAAACGCAGAACGTTATGGTGAGAATCTGAAGAATTTCTATGTTGGAAATACCAATATCATGAAAGAAGACGAGAAGCAGAAGATTCTTAAGAAATACGATCCAGACGTACTGCCAATCGAACTTGCACGAGGAATCTACGAGGAGACAGAAGGTCTTGATCCGTTGATAAAGATGTCTGATGTAGATATTCAGATCTGGCTGGAAGGTGATATTTACCTGAATGTTGATAAGATGAGTACAGCCGCCGGACTTGAGATCCGTATGCCGTTGACAGATAGAAGAATTTTTGATATCGCATCTCGTATGCCGTCTCGCTTTAAAGTAAATGAAGAGCAGAATAAGGTGGCATTCCGTACGGCAGCTGCGAAAGTTCTTCCGGAAGAAATTGCATTCCGTAAGAAGTTGGGATTTATCGTACCAATCCGTATCTGGATGGCTGATGAGAGATATAATCAGGACGTACAGCGTCTCTTCCACAGTGATATTGCAGAGAAATTCTTTGATGTGGATGCAATCAATGCGATTTTTGATGAATATGTTGGAGGAAATTCTGATAACTGGAGAAAAGTATGGACAATCTATACGTTCCTTGTATGGTATGAAGAGTACTTTGTGAAGAGATAATAAAAAGACTATGTATTAAGACTTTAAACATTTTTAAGTGATGGGGTGGAAGCATAAAAAGCTTTGCCCCTTTTTGTTATCCCATTTGATTATCCGGGATATCCACGAAAAAGAGACAAAAGAAAATCCACCGTATGCACCTACGCTATACAGTGGATCTTCACTTTGTTATTCCATCCATTGGAATATTCCTCCTTATTTACTTGATATCTATCTGAAACTATTATCTCAAATAGTGATTTTATATTTTATTTCATTTAATTATCCCATTGGAATATCCTTCTTTCGATTCTTCTTTTATCTATTTTGGATTTTAACTTATCGTCCCATTGGAATTTACCTCTTTCAATTTATTTGTTTGATGATTTAATGAACTATCCCATTGGATTCTACCCCTCTCTCTTTAAATATCGTTTCCGTTTTTTAAATTACTCTTTCTGGTGGTCTGTACCTCTTTCTTTAGATTTTTAAGGATTTAATTTACCTTCCCATTGGACTATACCTCTGTTTCTTTAAAATTAATTTTAATGAAAGGATTAAGTGTCTGGTGGTTTGTCCTCCTTTTTGTTTTTTATTTCGTTTCCTTTTGTTGATTCTATATTAACTCACAGATAGGCATTTGTCAATAGAAAATCAGAAAAAAGTTAAAAATAATTCAAATATACAGAAAATAAGAAATAAAATACAAAAAATACAGGCTATTAATTGCGTTTAAGGTAATTTTATTAGACAGAAAAGTGGACGCAATCTATGGAAACATGGTATGATACTAAGAAAAGAGTTGCCAGCTGCACATAGAACGAACAGCAACAGAATGTAATGCTACAGGCTCTGCAACGGGCGGGAAATGGAGAGAGAAAATTGAGTAAAGAGTCAAGAACCAGCTGTGAAACATGCACTTATTATATTTATGATGAGGAGTATGAGTGTTATCTCTGTGATAAGAATATGGATGAGGATGATTACATCCGTCTGATGACAAATCAGCATTATCAATGTCCATATTATCGGAACGGAGATGATTATCTTGTTGTTAGAAAACAGCTGTAGAATCATAGAAAAAGCAAGGAAGTATAAAATCAAAAGAAAGAATAAGAAGAAAAGCGGGAGAATCGTTAGGTCAGATTCTCCCGCTTTTTAAGAAAGACCTTTGTGCAAGCACCGGTGGTTTCAGACCGTTTGACCTTGGTATCATTAAATAGTTTTCAATACTTTTAAGAGCCGGTTATTGTCTTCTGGTTTCATAATGCAGAAGCGGATGAATTCGCCATCCAGACATTGGAAAGAAGAGCAGTCACGGATCATAAGTCCTTCTTTTATACAAGCTTCGAATACATCGAAAGAAGTTACTTCTGGTTTTAAAATCTTCACAAGGATAAAGTTTCCATATGGAAAATAAACCTTGAAAGAAGACATCTTTTTTAATTCAAGAAACATCCGGTCACGTTCCGTCAGGATTAATGCACGTGTCTGGCGGATGTAGGAAGTGTCTTTGAACATCTGCTCACCGGCATATGCTCCAAGGCTGTTTAAGGACCATGGAATCTGCTTTTCTTTCATCTGAGATAAGAACTCTTTATTTCCGGTAATGCCGTATCCAAAACGCATCCCCGGAGCTGCGTAGAACTTGGACACACCGCGCAGTACCATAAGATTAGAGAAATCTTTTGTGTATGGAACAGCGGTTACTTCCTGAACGGAAGGTGCAAATTCTACATATGTTTCATCAATCATGACAAAGATATCGCGGTTTGCACAGAAGGAAAGCAATGCACGCATTTCATCTTTTAAGATGGCAGAAGAAGTTGGATTGTTCGGATTGCAGAGAATCAGAAAATCATATCCGTTTAATAAAGTCCGGCAAAGATCTTCTACATCTAATTCAAAATCTTCCGCTTCCTGAAGATGATAATAATCCTGTGTACTTCCGGAGAAAGAAAGTTCTCTGGAGTATTCAGAATAGGTTGGACCAAGAATCAGAGTACGCTTTGGTGCTCTTGTTTCAATCAAAAGTGAAATCAGTTCGCTTGAACCGTTGCCCGGCAGGATGAAATCAGCAGGAACATCGCAGTACTCAGCGATTGTGTTACGAAGCGATTTATAATCCCGGTCAGGATAAGAAGAAAAGAGGTCCACATGAGCCGCAACAGCTTCCTTAACAGAAGGGGAAAGTCCGAGTGGATTTACATTTCCGGCAAAGTTTGTAATACTGTTTTGGTCGATATGATAATATTCACTGATTTTCTCAATATCACTTCCATGAAAAACAGGTTTTGTATTCGTCATAGGCGTCTCCTCCTTAGCAGGTTTCAAATAAAATTCCAAGCGTATTTGGTCCACAATGGCTGGAAATCGTACAGCTTGCTTTCGTTATATGGATTTCATCAAAATGCATGGTTTCTTCAAGCGTATTCTTAACAAGTTCAATGTATTCAGGGGCAATTCCTGAGTGCGTGATAAAGATCAGAGATGGATCGATATCCGGATAAGCAGCAAGTTTGTCTTTTACATATTTCACAAGAACTTTATCAAGCGTTCCACGATATTTCTTTCCTACATTCATACTGCCATCTGCTGTGCTGACTTCGATACACGGCTTTAATTTCAAAACATTTGCTCCGAGAGCAGCGACCGTCGAACAGCGCCCACCAGCATGGAGAAATGTCAGCGTATCCAAAATAAAGCTGGCATGACAATGCTTTGTGCGTTCGCGAAGAGCTTTGGCAATGTCTTCCGCTTTCATTCCCTGCTCGATCATCCGACCGGCATCTGTTACAAGAAGTCCGGTTCCGGTGGAAAGAGAACAACTGTCAATCACATGAACATGCCCGAGCTCTTCAGCAGCAATACAGCAGTTTTGATGAGCACTGGAAAGTGAACTTCCAAGATTGATATGGATCACCTCATAGCCCTCATCAATCCAAGGTTTAAAATGTTCAATATATTCCGCAACATTGACGGCGGCAGTTTTTGGAAGGATTTTTTCATCGTAATATTTCTGATAAATTTCTTCCGGTGTAATGTCAATGCCGTCCCTATAATCTTTTCCATCCAGAATGATGTGGAGTGGAAAATAGTGTACATGATAACGTTCTTTCAGTTCCTGATCCAGGTCACAGGTACTGTCGGCACTTAAAATGATCTTATTTGTAACAGAATCAGTCATAATTCTCCTCCTAAATTAGTTCAACAACTTGAATTGTATGGCTAGTATGTATTTATACTGCATAATGTGTACACAAATTATAACATATTTTTCACATAGAGTATAGTTTTTGTATCCAAAAAACAATACAAAATAAGACTTTTTTGCTATTGTTCGTTCACAATTACTGTTTGTTCGCCTTTACTATATTAAAAATGCAAAGAATCTTGGAAGCTTTTATTGACATATATAGATAATCGATATATAATCAAGCCAAGATATATAGATAACCGATATATCAGCTGGGAGATGAGTTTCATTCTGCAGTGAGAATGTTAAGAAGTGTACGGTTAACGTAAAATCAGAAGATTAGGAGGAATTGTTATGGCAGTTGACAGAAGTCTGGTATCAGGAAGCACAACGATGTTGTTATTAAAGCTTTTATCTGAAAAGGATATGTATGGTTACGAGATGATCGAGACCTTAAGAGAAAAGTCCCAGAATGTGTTTGAATTAAAGGCGGGAACGTTATATCCATTGCTTCATGGAATGGAAGATAAGAAATATCTGACAGTTTATGAGAAAGAGGTCGGAGGTAAGGTTCGTAAGTATTACAGTATTACGAAAACCGGGAGGAAAGTTTTAGAAGAGAAGAAAGAAGAGTGGAAAATTTATTCATCGGCTGTAGTGAATGTGATGAATGCAGCAGTTTGTTAGAAAGGGTGATGTTTGATGAGACGAGAGGAGTATTTGTATACATTAACAGAACAGATTCGCTGTAAGATGGCAAGAGGGACGATAGAACAGGAGATCAATGATCATATTGAGGATCAGAAAGCGGAATTCCTAAGTGAAGGAATGAGTCAGACAGAAGCAGAAGAAGCTGCGGTTCGAGAAATGGGTGATCCGGTAGAAGTCGGGCTTGAGATGGATAGAATCCACCGGCCGACAATGGCGTGGGGAATGATTGCGCTGATTGTTGGGTTAAGTCTTGCAGGCTATCTTTTACGGAGTGTTATGTATCAGACTGCTTTAGGTATTGAGCAGAGTGCGGGAAAAACAGAAGAACTGTTCTGGACAGGAATGTCATCGAGCTGGCATACGTCGCTGGAACTGCCGGCACTTTTGATTGGACTTGTGCTGATGATCGGCATTTGCTATATGGATTATACGAGGATTGCGGCTTATGCAAAACAAATCTTGATTGTATATCAGGTTTTATTATTGGTCGGACTGCAGTTTACGGGGCTGAAAGTGAATGGAGCGGCGAGGTATATTAGAATACCGTTTGGAAATATTGGATTGAATCTGATTGACTTGCTTTGGCTGACAATTCCGTTGTTTGCAGCGGTATTATATAGTTATAGAGGTCAGGGATACCGAGGAATTTTAAAGGCAATCCTCTGGATGATCATTCCATCTTATTTTCTGTTCATAAGAAGCCAGAGCCTGATTGCGGCAATGATACTGGAATTGGTTTATTGTGTGGTTCTGGCGGCGGCTGTTTACAAAGGCTGGTTTCAGGTTTGTAAAAAAGCAGTACTTACGGGAATCGGAGCAGTAGTCGTTCTGATACCGGTTCTGCTTGCGGGAGGCCTCTGGTGTTTTGGCAAGGCTTACCAGAAAGAGCGTGTAGTGGCTATTTTATCGATCGGTGATTATGCAGCAAATTTCCCAGGAGTCAATGTGATTCGGGAAATGATTTCCGGAAGCTCAGCATTTCATGGCAATCCGCAGTTTAAAGAACTTCTGACATCTGTAGACGGAAGTGTCCATCTGCTTGCCAGTGTGGTAGCTGCTTATGGAATACTGGCAGGTATTCTACTGGTTCTTTGTCTGGCGGTTCTGATCCTTCGGTTTGCTAAGATTTCATTAAATCAGAAGAACCAGCTTGGTATGGTGATGGGAACAGGATGTACAGCATTGTTCCTGATTCAGACAGTAGTTTTTATATTAGAAAATCTGGGAGGAGTCGGTAATATGGGAATCTACTGTCCATTCTTTGGAACAGGAAGATCAGGTATGCTGACATCTTATATCCTGCTCGGATTACTACTCAGTATCTGCAGATATCAGAAGACAGCGCCGGAACCGGTAATCAGGTCCTGGCGCTGGAGGCAACGTTCTCAATCATGAAAAATAAATTATTTTGTTGTATTACGACGAATTAATACAGGGGCAATTTGTTTATGAACAGGTTCACCTAATGGTTTGGGAACACGCTTTTTCTGCTCTTCCATCTGTTGGACAAGAAGATCCATGGCAGTCTTTGCAATCACATCAATCTGCTGGCCGATGGTTGTGATCGGAAGGATTGCCTCGCTGGCAATCGGAGAGTTGTCAAATCCAACAATCTCATAAGTAGAAGGAAATGTTCCATATTTTTGGAAAATTAAATTAAGAAACATATTTGCATAGGTATCATTCGCGAGAAAGATACCTTTTTTTTGATTGGGGTATTTTGCTTCTATTTTATTGAAAATCTCTCGGATTACGTTTAAAATCTCATGATAAGAATCACCTTCTACACTAAGATCTATATCATATGGAACATGATATTCTTCGCAAGTAGCCTGAAAGGCTCGGATTCGGTCATAAGCCGGGATGGATTTATTCACATTGACATTTATATGAATTAATATGTCACATTTATCCCGAATCAACAGGGAAGTAGCTTGAAGTGCACCCATATAGTTATCAGTATTGACACTGCTGATATATTCTGCTTCGCGTTCAACTGCGATGACAGGAATCTGATAGGAAGCAAGTTTCTCAGATGGAAGAGTGTGACTTAAAACAATCAGTCCTTCAATCTGATAAGACAGAAGTTCTTCAATGTACTGTTGTTCTTCTTCAGCACCATGTTCACTGGCGAAAACAAGAAATTTATAGTGATAATCACTGTAACTGGAAAGGAATTGTGTCAGCATCTCAGAATAATAGTGCAGATAAAGGTTTGGAACAATGATTCCGATAAATTCACTTTTTCCATTTGCCAGAACCTTTGCCAGCTTATTCTTTTTATATCCAAGTGTATCAAGAGCCTGTGAAATCTTTTCCTGGTTTTCAACCGTCAGTGAATCCGGGTGATTGAAATATCTTGATATTGTAGTTTTTGAAAAATTGGTATATTCCGCAATATCTGCAAAAGTTACCTGTTTTTTACTCATAAAAGTTGAATCTCCTTCAATATGATGGCTGATGGTTCATAATATCTTTTAGTATAGCAATTTTCATGGAAAAACGCAACACTTAAATAACCAGTTACGTAACCGGTTATTTTATCGCACAAAAGTGTTGACAGAAATAGAAGAATATAGTAATATCAAACTATAAAGTAACCGGTTACGTAACCGGTTTTCCATAGAGTTAAAGGAATGGAGGAAGAAGTGCATGAAAAGAATGCAAAATCAAGCAAAGTCCGTAAGCAAACGAACGTGGAGAGAAAAGATGACTTATATGAAGAAAAACTGGCAGTTATATCTTTTCTTCCTAATGCCAGGGCTTTTACTGACAATTATTTTTAAGTATCTCCCAATGGGTGGTCTCCTGATAGCTTTTGAAGACTACAATGTAATAAAAGGAGTTCTTGGTAGTCCCTGGGTAGGACTTGAGTATTTTAGGCGATTTTTATCTTCACCAGATTTTATGAATTATCTGATGAATACATTAAAATTGAGTATCTATGGACTGTTGTGGGGATTCCCGGTTCCGATTATTCTTGCATTGCTTCTAAATCGCATCCGTAAGACAGGGATTAAAAAGAAAGTTCAGCTTTTGATCTATATGCCGAATTTTATTTCAGTCATCGTACTTTGTGGTATGGTTCGTATGCTTTTATCACCTGTAGGACCGCTGAACAAAGTGCTCGGAATTAGCACAAACTGGATGACAATGCCTTCTGCATTCCGAACAATTTATATTGCAAGCGGAATCTGGCAAGCAGCAGGATGGTCATCTATCATGTATACAGCAGCATTGGCAAATGCAAGCAAGGAGCTGGAAGAAGCAGCGACCATGGATGGAGCAAATCTTCTGCAGCAGATCTGGTATGTAGAGTTGCCGGCAATTAAAAATATTATTGTAATTCAGTTTATTTTGCAGGCCGGAAATATTATGAGTATAGGTTTTGAAAAAGCATATGCTTTACAGACAGACATGAACTTGCCGGCATCAGAAATCCTGTCTACATATGTATATCGTATTGGACTTCTGAACGGAGATTATGGATATTCGACAGCGGTAGGTCTCTTCAACTCGGTTGTAAATGTTATCTTGTTGATCTTTGTAAACCAGGTTGTTAAGAAACTGAATGACGGAGAAGGATTATAGAAAAGAGGGAGAAGAGATGGAGAAAAAAAAGAAGAAAAAATATTCAAGGACAGACAAAGTAATCCTTGGAATCGGATTTACCATTCTTGGTTTATTCGTCCTTTCTATAGCAATACCGATTATCTATGTAGTACTTGCATCCTTTATGGATCCGACTGTTTTGAATAACCAGGGATTGAGTTTTAATATTAAGGACTGGACATTAGATGCATATCGAAGAGTATTAGAGAATGAAATGATCTGGCGTGGCTTTTTAAATTCCTTCCTGTATTCACTTGCATTTACAGTTATTTCTGTTTTTGTGACATTGTTGGCAGCGTATCCACTGTCCAAAAAAGAATTTGTAGGAAGAAAGATTTTTAATATTATCTTTTTAATTACTATGTTTTTTGGCGGTGGAATGATTCCTACATTCATTTTGATCAATCAACTGCATATGGTTAATACAGTGTGGGCAATCCTGATTCCAGGAGCATTTAATGTATGGAATATGATTCTTGCAAGAACTTATTATCAGTCAATTCCAACAGAATTAAGAGAAGCATCTGCGATTGATGGAGCGAATGAAATCCAACATTTCTTTAAAATTATGATTCCGGTATGTAAGCCAATCATTGCAGTACTGGCGCTTTGGTCTTTCGTTGGAATGTGGAACAGTTATTTCGACGCAATGATTTATTTGAATGATGCGAATTTGCAGCCATTACAGTTAGTACTCCGTTCTATCTTAGTACAGAATACACCACAGCCGGGCATGATTGCCGATATTCAGAGCACAGCGGAAATGGCAAAAATAGCAGAACAGCTCAAATATGCAACCATTGTAGTATCAAGTTTACCACTGTTAGTAATGTACCCATTCTTCCAGAAGTACTTTGACAAAGGAATTATGGTTGGATCGGTAAAAGGCTAATAAGAAAGGAATGATACAGATATGAAGAAAAGAAAAGTAAATGCATTACTTGCAATTGTACTATCTCTGACGATGCTGGTGGGAGTTACAGGTTGTGGAAAAGAGCAGCAGCTTGAAGCTGAAATCAACCCGGATACACCTGCAACGGAAGTGCAGTTTCCATTGAAGGAAACTGCAGAACTTTCCTTTATTACAAGTGCACCGGCTACATCAACACAGGAGCCAAATGAACGAGTAATCTTTCAGAGAATGGAAGAGCAGACGAATGTTCATATTGATTGGACTTGTTTTGTATCGGATCAGTTTTCTGATAAGAAAAATCTGGCACTTGCTCAATTTGGAAATCTACCGGACGGATTATTCAATGCAGGAATGAGTGATTATGATCTATTGCGTTATGCAAAGCAGGGTATCATTATTCCATTAGAAAATCTGATAGATAAATATATGCCGAATTTACAGGCAGTATTTGAAAAATATCCAGAATATAGGACAATGTGTACAGCACCAGATGGACATATTTATTCATTTCCTTGGATTGAACAGCTTGGAGCCGGGAAAGAAGCCATTCAGGCAATCGGAGATGTTCCGTATATTAACAAAAAATGGCTGGATTATCTAGGACTTGAGATTCCGACAACAACAGATGAATTGGAACAGGTATTGATGCAATTCCGTGATCATGCAGATGAACTTGAAAAAGAATTTTCAATCGAAGGTGATGTGATTCCAATGTCATTTATTATCAATAACGGAGACCAAGATCCGGCAATTTTAATCAATGGATTTGGAGAAGGTTATGGAGATACGGGAGATCATTTCGCTGTAACGGATGAAGGAAAAGTTATTTATACAACTGTTCAGGAAGGTTATAAAGAAGGAATTGAATGGTTACATAAACTTGTGACAGAGGATTTAGTTGACCCAGAAGCATTTACACAAGAGTGGTCTACCTATGTAGCAAAAGGTAAGAACCATCGATACGGTCTCTGTTTTACATGGGACATTGCAAATATTGATAACAATGAAGATTATGTGATGCTACCGGCGCTGACAGGACCGAATGGCATGAGAAATATCACGAGACAGAACAACAGTGAAACAAGTGGATTTGACCGTGGAAGATGTGTTCTTACATCAAGTTGTCGGAATACAGCACTTGCTGCTGCATGGATTGATCAGATGTATGCACCACTTCAATCACCACAGAATAACTGGGGAACTTATGGAGAAAAGGACTCCTTTAACATTTTTGAACTGTCCACAAACAAAGATGGTGGAAAAATGCTAAAGCATATGGATCTTGGAACACAGTCTCCGGTAGAAGTTCGTGAGGCACAATCGGTAAATGGTCCTCTTGCAGTTTTAAATGAATATTATGATGTATATGTAACACAGCCGGAAGATGCAAAATGGCGTTTGGATAATATGCATGAAACTTATTTACAGGATATGAACAGTAAATATGTTTATCCAAATGTCTTTATGAGCATTGATGATACGAATAAAGTATCTCAGTACGATACAGATATAAAAAAATATGCAGAACAGAAGAAAGCAGACTGGATCCTGAATGGAGGAATTGAAAAAGAGTGGGATTCCTATCTAAAGAAAATGGACCAGTATGGGCTTTCAGATTATCTTTCAATTAAACAGAAGTACTTTGATGAGTATCAGAAGTCATTAAGTGAAGAAAAATAACGATACGAACAACAGGAGAATTTGCATGAGTAAGATGTTAGAAAAGGCTAGAAAATATGAAGATGAACAGGGAAAGCAGATAAAAGCAGAAGACAGACCGGCTTTTCATGTGAGTCCGTATGTAGGCTGGATGAATGATCCGAATGGATTTTCATACTATCAGGGAGAATATCATTTATTTTATCAGTATAATCCATACGATACACATTGGGACAGTATGCATTGGGGGCATGTGGTAAGTAAAGACTTATTGCATTGGGAATATCTCCCGGCAGCTCTTGCACCAGATGAAGACTACGATAAGATGGGCTGTTTCTCAGGAAGCGCAATAGAGCTGGATGATGGCAGACAATTGCTTATGTATACAGCCGTAGATCATGAAACATTAGAAGATGGAAGTAAAAGAGATATACAGACACAGGCGGTAGCTGTCGGAGACGGAAGAGATTATGTGAAGTATGAGAAGAATCCGGTCTTGACAGAAAAGGATCTTCCGGAAGGTGCAAGTAAAGTGGATTTCCGTGATCCAAAGATCTGGAAAGGAAAAGATGGAAACTTCTATTGTGTGATCGGAAGCAGACCGGCAGACGGAAGTGGACAGATTCTTCTTTACAGAAGTGCAAATGGATTTGACTGGGAATTTGTCAGCATCCTTGCAGAAAATAAGAAACGTTTTGGAAAGATGTGGGAGTGTCCGGATTTCTTTGAACTGGATGGAAAACACATTCTCCTGACAAGTCCGCAGGATATGTTGCCGGAAGGCTTGGAATATCATACCGGAAACGGCACTTTATGTATCATAGGAGAAATGGACAAGGATACATATACCTTAAAAGAGCAGTTCAATCAGTCTGTGGATTATGGAATTGATTTTTATGCAATGCAGACAGTGGAAGCACCGGATGGCCGCAGAATTATGATCGGCTGGATGCAGAACTGGGATACGCTTGCTCATCGTTGTAATGACTCAAAATGGTTTGCGCAAATGAGTCTGCCGAGAGAATTGTCTGTGAAAAACGGAAGACTTTATCAAACTCCAATCAAAGAACTCGATGCACTGCGCAAAAACAGAGTTGAGTACAACGATGTAGTAATAGATAATGATACGATCACATTAGATCGCGTCGAAGGACGAACCATCGACATGGAACTCGTGATACGTCCGGAAGATAAAGAAAATGTATATAAGAAATTCGCATTACGTTTTGCACAGAATGAGAAATTCCATACAGAATTGAGCTTCCGCCCGTATGAGTCTGTATTGAAAATTGACAGAAAATTTTCAGGAACCGAACGCGCACTGGTTCATCAGAGAAGATGTCTGGTAAACGGAGATGCCAATGAGTTAAAGCTTCGTGTGATTTTGGACAGATTCAGCGCAGAAGTATTTATTAACGATGGCGAGCAGGTTATGTCTGCTGTTATGTTTACAGAACAGGAAGCAAACGGAATTTCATTCTTTGCTGATGGTGCAGCTAAAATCGATGTAGTGAAATATGATCTGGTATAGAAGTTACATGATAAATATACATTGAGATTGAAAATGCATGGATAATGATAAGGGGATTCCTGATTAAGGAATCCCCTTATGTAGTATAGGAGTATAGTATTGATGATAGAAGTAAGAAGAAAAAGACATGAAAACGAACTGCACGAAAAATATATGCAGTTGTATCATAATGAACAATGTTATGAAGAATTAATGCAGTCATTGGAAGAGGCTTATCAGAACAGACCTGCTGAACTTAGACGGTTAGATAATAAAAGAGAAAAAGAACCGAATTGGTATCGAAACAGAAATATGCTTGGGATAACGATGTATCCGAAGCTATTTGCAGGCGGATTAAACGGTGTGATAGAGCATTTGGATTATTTGTCTGAGCAGAAGATCACCTATCTTCATCTGATGCCGCTTCTGAAGATGCCGCATCCATATAATGACGGTGGCTATGCGGTAGAGGATTTTAAACAGGTAGATCCTGAAATTGGAACAAACGAAGAGTTGGAAAAGTTGACAAAAGAGCTGAGAAAACGCGGAATCAGTCTGTGTCTGGATGTTGTTATGAATCATACAGCAGATACGCATGAGTGGGCGATGCGAGCCAAGAGAGGCGAACAGGAATATATGGATCGCTATCAGTGTTATGAGACACGCGAGATTCCGGATCAGTTTGAGAAGACGATGCCGCAGGTGTTCCCGGAAACTGCGCCGGGCAACTTTACATGGTGTGAAGAGATGCACAGACATGTGCTCACAACATTTTATCCTTATCAGTGGGATCTGAATTATCACAATCCGAAAGTATTTAATGAAATGATAGGAAATATCCTGTATCTGGCTAATATGGGAGTGGAAGTATTCCGTATTGATGCAGTTCCGTATATTTGGAAGGAGTTGGGAACCAACTGCAGAAATCTTCCGCAGGTTCATAGTATCGTCCGTATGCTGCGTATGATCCTTGAAATGGTTTGCCCAGGTGTGATCTTAAAAGGCGAGGTTGTTATGGAGCCAAAAGAACTTCCGGTTTATTTTGGAACAGAGCAAGAGCCGGAATGCCATATGTTATACGGTGTTTCCAGTATGGTGAATCTGTGGGCAGCACTGGCTACAAGAGACACAAGAATGCTGAAGCATCAGATGGATGTGATTCATAGTCTTCCGAAGAACTGCTATTTTGTCAATTACCTTCGCTGTCATGATGATATCGGCTGGGGCTTGGATGAAGAGCAGGAGAAGAAGCTGGAGATAGATCCGATTCAGCACAAGGAATATTTATATCATTTCTTTGAGGGGACATATCCGTACAGCTTTGCTCGTGGAGAGCTTTATAATTACGATCCGGTGACTAAAGATGCCAGAAGCTGTGGAACAACGGCAAGTCTGTGTGGAATCGAAAAAGGTGGATTTGAAGGAGATCTTGAGCAGGTGAAACAGGGAATCCAGAGAGTGCTGATGATGCATGCGGCATGTATGAGCATGGAAGGTTTTGTGATGCTTTCATCCGGAGATGAGATCGGTCAGGTCAATGATTACAATTATAAGAAAAACCCGGATACTGCTGCGGACAGTCGATATCTGCATCGAAGTCCGTTCCAGTGGGAGAATGCAGAGAAGAGAAAAAAACCAGGTACTGTACAGTATGCAATCTGGAATGGTTTGAAACAGATGGAAGAATTCAGACGTGAGGAAAATTGCTTTGGAGAGACTGCCGGTATCTCTACATGGGATACAGGAAATTCTTCAGTCTTCGCAATCAGAAGGACAGCAGGAAGAGAAGAACTGATCTGTCTGGCTAATTTCTCGGAGTATGGACAGAATGCTTGGCTGAATTGTCTGGAAGGTGAATATGAAGATTTATTTACAGGAGAAAAACTGGAGATGAATTCGGTATGGATGAATCCTTATCAGTACAGATGGTGTGTGAAAAAATAAAAATCTGTTGAGAATAGAAAAAATGTTGTCGCTTTGGCAGCAGAATGGAGAAGAAAATGAAAAAATATGATGTAGTAGCACTTGGAGAATTATTGATTGATTTTACAGAAAACAGAAAGAGCAATCAGGGAAATCCTCTTTTTGAGGCAAACCCAGGAGGAGCACCGTGTAATGTGCTTGCGATGCTGACAAAGTTAGGACATAAGACAGCATTTATCGGAAAAGTAGGTGAAGACTTTTTCGGAGAGCAGTTAAGAGATGCAATTACAGAAGTTGGGATCGACGCATCCGGATTATGCACAGATAAAGAAATCCATACAACACTTGCTATGGTACATACTTATCCGGACGGAGACAGAGATTTTTCATTTTATCGTAATCCGGGAGCAGATATGATGCTGAACAAAGAAGAGATTTGTGAAGAACTTATCAAAGAAACAAAGATCTTCCATTTCGGAACATTGTCTATGACACATGAAGGAGTGCGCAAAGCAACAAAAGAAGCCATTCGTATTGCGGAAGAGTCCGGTGCGATTATTTCTTTTGACCCGAACTTACGTCCTCCACTTTGGAATTCACTGGATGAGGCAAAAGAGCAGGTGTTATACGGTCTCGGACATTGTCAGATTCTTAAAATCTCTGACAATGAGATTCAGTGGCTGACAGGTGAAGAGGATTATACTGCAGGTGTAAACTGGATCAGAGAAAGATATCAGATTCCGCTGATTCTTGTATCTATGGGAAAAGAAGGAAGCCGTGCATACTATAACGGAAGCATTGTAGAGGTAAAACCGTTCCTTCAGAAAAATACAATTGAGACAACAGGAGCCGGAGATACATTCTGCGGTTGTGTATTACATTATATCTGTGAACATGGAATGGAAGACTTAAAGGAAGAAAACCTGAAAGATATGCTGACATTTGCAAATGCGGCAGCTTCTGTGATCACAACAAGAAAAGGTGCACTGCGCGTAATGCCTACAAGAGATGAAATCCAGAATCTGCTGATCGAGCGAGCTGCAGAGTAATGTGTGCTGAAAAATAGTTGAGAAGAATAATACTCTGAAAAACGAAACAGAGAGGATACGCAAGTTACAAACGTATTCTCTCTGTTTTGTTCTCTCTTATATCTAGTAACTGTTCAGAGCCAACCTCCAAAATGCTACGCATTTCGTCGGTGTGGCGTATCCGCCAAATAAAATTTCAAAAACAGTCTTAAAAATGCAAGCATTTTACACCTGTTTTATGAAATTTTGCTTGGCTCTGAACAGTTACATTTCCTATAAGCAAATTTCGGCAGTCCGCCTTCTTCCGGTACTTTTACAGAACCCTGGATGAGAGGCAGTGCATAGTCAATGAACTGCTGTCCGATATCGGAACCATTTCCTGTGATCCAGTCTAAAGGAACTGTTTTCTCCTGATTACAGATGAGATTTACATCTTCCGGAGCGTAAGTAATGTGGTAATCCGCATCGTCTGTACGGTGGAAGGCGATCATCATTCCTGTTGTTCCCTTCAGTGCAGTCTGCACACCGAAAGAACCGGAAGCGATTGCCTCTTTCTCGTCTGTCGCAGAGAGCATAGCGGAAGAACAACGCTGGTTGACATTGAGCTCGATGGAACGAACTTTTACGCCAAGGCGGTCTTTCACGAGGTTTTCCAGATATTTTCCGGAGCCTGTCAGCATTTTATGTCCGAATGTGTCTACGCCTACATCACTTGCAAGCTCGCAGACAAACTTACCGTTTCCGTCATTAATTCCTTCGGAAATGCAGACAACCAGGTTGGAAGTATGCTCGAAAGCTTTCTGAACATCTGCAAGGAACTGTTCCTGATCAAATGCAACTTCCGGAAGATAGATGAGAACCGGATTGTCGCCTTCGAATTTACGGGCAAGGACACTGGCAGCGGTCAGCCATCCGGCATGACGTCCCATGATCTCAACGATTGTAACGGATTTTTTATTATCATAAACAGAAGCGTCGATTGCAATCTCACGAACAGTGGACGCTACATATTTGGCAGCACTTCCGAATCCCGGTGTATGGTCTGTCAGGACAAGGTCATTGTCGATCGTCTTAGGGATTCCAATGAAACGGATCTCGCTGTTTACAGTCTCAGCATAGCGGGAAAGCTTGCTTACTGTATCCATGGAATCATTTCCACCGATGTAGAAGAAGTAACCGATATTGTACTTCTCAAATTTCTCAAAGAGCTGCGGATAGACAGCGTCTGTCAGGTCTTCCGGAAGTTTGTAACGGCAGGAACCAAGATAAGATCCCGGTGTTGTCTTGATCAGTTCAAGCTCACCGTTCGCTTCTAAAGGTTTCATATCCATCATATTCTCATTCAGGAAACCTTCGATTCCGTTGATCATTCCATAAATTGTTCCAATGACATCCTCACGATTCAGTGCTTCGTAAACAACCCCATAAAGGCTGGCATTAATAACTGCGGTTGGTCCGCCGGACTGTCCGACGATTGCATTCTTCTTCATAAAGTTTCTCCTTTGGTTTAAGTTGAGATAGTCGATTTCTGTTGTCAATATATTCTAAGAACTCAATAATATATTGATGATTCGTTATTACTATAGCTGAAAAAAAGAAAATTTACAACAATAAGTCGAAAAGATGATATAATGAGCGTAAAAGAAAAGGAAGCGACGCCGTAGGCGGCATTTACTTTTCTTACGCCATTATCGAATGAACAGCCTGTGTAACAGGCGGTAGAGCGCGTTAGCGCGAGTTCATGAGATAGTCAAACGTAAAAGAAAAGGAAGCGACGCCAAAGGCGGCATTTACTTTTCTTACGCCATTATCGAATGAACAGCCTGTGTAACAGGCGGTAGAGCGCGGTGTTAGCGCGGGTTCATGAGATAGTCAAACGTAAAAGAAAAGGAAGCGACGCCGTAGGCGGCATTTTAAAATGGAGGAAAAACCATGAAATATATTTCATTTGCAATTCCATGTTATAACTCAGAGGCATATATGGAAAAGGCAATCAATTCTATTCTTGTTGGGGGCGAGGATGTTGAGATCATTGTAGTGAATGACGGTTCAAAAGACGGAACTCAGGAGATTGCAGAACGATATCAGGAAAAATATCCGACGATCGTAAAAGCAGTTGAGAAGCCGAACGGTGGACACGGAGATGCAGTGAACTGTGGACTGGAGCATGCGACAGGAAAGTATTTTAAGGTTGTAGATAGTGATGACTGGGTAGACGAGGAAGCACTGTTAAAGGTTCTTGACACAGTCAAAGGATTTGTAAAAGATGAGTCTGAAGTAGATATGGTCATTGCGAACTATGTATATGAGAAGGTTGGCATGACGCATAAGAAAGTCATTCGTTACGATAACGTTCTTCCGGAGAATCAGATTTTTAAATGGGAGGACATCGGACATTTCCGTCTGGATCAGTATATCTTGATGCACTCTGTTATTTATCGTACAGAGATGCTTAAGCTTTGTCAGCTGGAATTACCGAAGCATACATTTTATGTAGATAATATTTATGTATATTATCCGCTGCCACATGTACGTACACTTTATTACATGAATGTAGATCTTTACAGATATTTCATCGGACGTGAGGATCAGTCAGTCAATGAGAAGGTGATGATCAGCAGAATCGACCAGCAGCTTTTCGTAACGAAGAAAATGATTTCCATGTATGAGCTTCGTCTGATCGGAAGCAAGAAGCTGAGAAAATATATGGTGAATTATTTGGCGATCATGATGACAGTTTCTTCTATTTTATGCATTCGCTCTAAGAAGAAAGAGAATCTCGAGAAGAAGAAAGAACTGTGGGCTTATCTGAAGAAAAAAGACTATAGGACTTATATGAAGATCCGTTATGGAATTCTTGGACAGACGATGAATCTTCCGGGAAGATCAGGAAGAAGAGTGTCTTCACTTGCGTATACGGTTGCGAGAAGACTTATCGGATTTAACTAAATAAGAACAGTTACAAAAATTCTATGAATATTTGGGACAGGTGAATTAATAAACCAGTCATGGCATATACTGATTTGGATGAATTTAGCTTTTAGAAAAGAGTAAAAGATTTGAAGAAAGGAAGTATATGACATGGCTGTTTTATTTTCAGAAAGCAAGACAAAACAAAATCTGATGCGTGCGTTCGCAGGAGAGGGACAGGCGCGGAACCGTTATACATTTGCGGCGGAACAGGCACGAAAAGAAGGGAAACCTGCAGTTGCAGATATTTTTCTATACACAGCAGATCAGGAGCGGGCACATGCGGGAAGATACTATGAATTGTTAAAAGAAGCATCAGGAACGAATATCTTTATTGATGGAAGTTATCCGGTAGATGAGACGAAGACTCTGGTTCAGCTGTTGCGTGCGTCAGAACATAATGAGCAGGAAGAGGCGGAGGATGTGTATCCGGCATTTGCAGATGTAGCGAAACAGGAAGGATTCTTTGAGGTGGCAGCAACATTTCAGCAGATTGCAGAGATAGAAGCAGCACATAGCCAAAGATTCCGTAAGATTGCAGACAGCCTGGAGAATAACACGTTTTATATGTGCGAAAATACGGATGGAACCAAAAAATGGATCTGTACAAATTGTGGTCACATCTACGAAGGGAAAGAAGCACCTGCATTATGTCCGGTATGTAAGCACCCACAGGGATATTTTCTTCCTGGTTTTCTTGATTTGCACATTGGATTTTAGGCAATGAGGCATTTCAGAAGTTTTTGAAAAAACGGGCAGATTTATAAATGAAGAGGAACAGCAGGTGGCATGTGTATTGCCAATGGGCTTGTTCCTCTTTTATTATCTTTATGAAAGTTCCCTGTCCTTCCCAATAAAGAAAAGTGCAATCGTATCCGGTCCGACATGGCTTCCGGTACAGAAATCATAAGAAGTATTTATAAAATCACGCACTTTGATTTTCTGTTGGATCTTGTCCATGATGTAAAGCGAATCTTCATATGCATCTGCGTGTGCGATCCCGAGAATCTGCTTTTCTGGCTCTACAATGTTGTCACAGACCAGATTGACCAGTTCGTTCAGTGCGGATTTACGTCCGCGACAGTTCTTGTAAAAAACGATATAGCCATCTTTGTTTCCACGTAAGATTGGTTTGATCTTAAGAACATTTCCGATGGTGGCAACGCTTCCTTTGATTCTTCCGGTGCGAGAAAGATATTTTAAATCCCCGACAGTGAAGACTCCGTTCATTTTTTCAACATAACATTCCAGAGTATCAGCGACCTCATCCACAGACATTCCTTTGGTACGCATCTCGCTTGCATAGACGGCAAGGATTCCCTGGGCAAGTGAGGCATTGAGAGAGTCGACCAGACGAATCTTGTGCTTATCTCCGAATTCATCTAACAGCTCTTCCGAAGCTAATCTTGCGGAATTGTAAGTACCACTGATATTTTTACTCAGTGAGAAATATAATACATCCTGGTCTGCTTCGAGTGCGCTTCGAAATGCTTCCTCAAAGGCAGCAGTGCTGATCAGTCCGGTTTTGATTTCGCAGCCCCTGCTCATGGCCTGATAGTATTCGGTTCCTTTCTGACGTTCTTCCTCTGGTGAAAGATTCGGGTCAAAACAGGTAATCTCTTTACCGTCAACAAGATTGACGAAAGAAATCACGTTAATATCATATTGTTTTGCAGTCACAGCCGGCAGATTGGCTGCCGAGTCAACAAAAATCTGAAACATAGTATCTTTATCCTTTTATCCCTGTTTATTTTTGCAGTAAAAAATTTTAGAGCAATAATATAAATTCTAACACTGAATGTAAAGGAATGCAATTAAGAGAAAATAAAATCGATTTGCCTTAGTCTAGTAATAAAATTATAAAATTTTAGAAATAATAATAGAATCTATAAAAGTTAATAGAATGCAAAAACTATTGAATTTTATTGCTTTTTACATTATCATAGGTGAGACGATGTGGAAAATCAATACTATTGGAGATTTATCAGGATTATCTAAAACAGCATGGCGTGGACGAAGAGCAGATTATTGCAATTAATTTTGAAGATCTTGATTATGAGGAACTGGCAGAATATAAGTAACTACAGCGACTATATGTAGTCGCTGAAATAAATACCGTAGTTTCGGGGCTTTCAGCCCAGTGACCACGAGTTTTGAGAGGAGAAAAGAACTTATGAAAAGAGGAAAAAAGATTCTGGCATTCTTGCTGATCATTACAATGCTTCTTCCATTTGTAATGAATATTCCGGCAGAAGCGGCAGAAAAAAGCAAACAGTTAGATGTTTTGTTTACGCATGACACACACTCTCATTTAAACAGTTTTTCAACAATTGTAGATGGAGAACAGAAAGAAGTCGGTGGATTTGCGAAGCTAAAGACTCTGATTGACGAGAAGAAGAAAGAGAATCCGGATACACTGATACTGGACGGCGGTGATTTTTCAATGGGGACGCTGATTCAGACAGTTTATGACACGGAGGCAGCGGAACTTAGGATGCTGGGATATCTCGGATGCGATGTGTCAACCTTTGGAAATCATGAATTTGATTATCGTTCCAAGGGACTGGCAGACATGCTGACAGCGGCGAAGGATTCCGGCGAGACGGTACCGAGTCTTGTCGTGTGTAATGTTGATTGGGACAGCATGGAAATGAACGGATTAAGTGAAGGTCAGAAACAGATCCAGTCAGCATTTGAAAACTATGGCGTAAAGGATTATGTGGTTGTTGAGAAAGGTGATGTAAAAATCGCCGTAGTGGGCGTGTTTGGAGTAGATGCTCTGAAATGTGCACCGACCTGTGAATTATTATTTAAAGATCCGGTTGAGTCAGTTAAGAAAACGGTAGAAGAGATCAAAAAGAATGAAACGGTAGATATGATTGCTTGTGTGTCTCACAGCGGAACCTGGGAGGACGAGAAAAAATCAGAAGATGAGATCCTTGCAAAAGAAGTACCGGATCTTGATCTGATCATCAGCGGACATACACATTCCGAGTTAAAAGAGCCTATTCAGCACGGAAATACTTACATTGTATCCTGTGGAGAATACGCAAGAAATCTTGGATCACTTTCCATGACACAGAAACAGGATGGTCGTTGGGAGATGACTTCCTACGAGTTGATTCCGGTATCTGAAGATATTGAGCCGGATCAGGCGACACAAGAGCGGATCGATGCGCTGATGGATACAGTAGATACTAATTATCTGACGAATTTCGGATATACAAGAGATGAAGTTCTTGCCGAGAATGATGTCGAATTCAACAGTCTCGAAGAAATGGAGACGAAGCATGAAGAACTGAATCTTGGAGATATTATGTCTGATTCGTATATCTATTCTGTAGAGCATTCAGAAGACTATAATGGAACGCCGGTGGATGTAGCTGTTGTTCCAAGCGGCTGTGTGCGCGACACATATACGAAAGGAAATATCACTGTAGAAGATGTATATAATTCATTTTCACTTGGAATAGGAAAAGACGGACTGGCAGGATATCCGCTGATTGATGTTTATCTGACTGGTAAAGAATTGAAACTGGCAGCAGAAGTAGACGCTTCGGTTTCCGATTTTATGACAACTGCAAGATTATATTGCAGCGGGCTGAATTTCACATTCAATCCGCATCGAATGATCTTGAATAAAGTAACAGACTGTTATCTGACAAGAGAAGATGGAGAGCGAATCGAGATCCAGGATGACCAGTTATACCGAGTTGTGACGGATCTTTATACAGGACAGATGCTTGGCTCTGTAATGGAAATGTCTTATGGTCTGTTGAAGATCGAGCCGAAGGATAAGGATGGTAATCCGATCGAGAATCTGGAAGATCAGGCAATCATGGAAGGCGATAAGGAGCTGAAAGCATGGGATGCGATCGCAAGATATATGAAGTCTTTTGATGATACAGATGGCAACGGCATTTCAAATGTGCCGGAGTATTATGAGACGACACATGGACGTAAAGTTGTAGATGAAAGCAGAAATGTGATCGATCTCGTGAAGAATCCGAATAAGTTTTCAGTGATGATCGTTGGTATCGTTCTGGTTCTTATTCTGATCATTATTCTGTTGGTAGTATTGATTCGAAAGTTAATCAAGAAGAGACGAAGAAAGAAAAAATAGAAGATTGAATTTATAGAAGCAGCGGCTGAAAATGGAAGTTTCGGCCGCTGCTTTTCTTAAAGCAAAACATTAATTCAGTCTTTTGATAAAAGATAATGGTGTCATGTGATATTTGGCTTTAAAGGCTCTGTGAAAATAAGAAAGATTATGAAAGCCAACGGAGAGTGAGACTTCCAGGATGGAAGTTTCTCCATGTTCAAATAATTCCACTGCTTTTTCGAGCCGGACATTATTAATATATTGGATGCAGGTCATGTTCATATGCTTTTTGAAAAAACGCATAAAATGATATTCACTGAAATAGCAAAGCTCTGCGAGTTCGGAAATTGTGAGAGGCTCGGCATAGTGGAGATCGATATAATCGAGTACATTTTTCAGCTTATCTGAAGAAGCAGAAATAGTTGCAGACTCTGTGGTGCTATATTGAAGTAGGAGAAACAGTGTCTGCAATAGGACTGATTTTAGGGCAATTTCATATCCAAATGTTTGTTCCGTATAGAGTGAAGCCATTTTTATAAAGCATTCATGAAGAGAATGATGTGCAGGGTGTGTGGATGAAATATGATAAGGCAAGGTCAATTCATGATTTATCATAGGTGTAAGATAACGGGTGGAGCATATATCTGTTGCATTTCCCCCTAAAAAGTTAACATGAAACACATAGGTTTCTGAGCAGAAATCATCAGTTCCATTCAGGCGGATTGAATGTAAAAGCAGTGGTGGAATGAATAACAGATCACCTTCATTTACTTCATAGTCAACTAAATCAATTTGATAAATACAGGAACCTTTTGTTATCAAAGTGAGTTCCGCTTCTTCGTGCCAGTGAGTCATAATGACCGGGGAATTTAAGTTGAGTTTTGTAATATATTTTTGGATCGGAAAGAATACTTCTCCATGTTTTGTATTTTCTTTTTGCTCTAATATGAGTGAATGTGGAACGTTCATACGAGTTCCCTCCTAAAATAGCAGTATTATGTTATACAATGAAAAAATAATGCAAGAATTCATGCAAATATAATCATATAATAGCAGTATAATACAGGCGATGGGATCTGGCAATACGAAAGCTTATGGGATCGTGACGCCATATTATGTGAAAGATAAAATGATGTGAAAGAGGTTGATAATATGGAAAAAAAGTGGTGGCATGACAAGGTAGCATATCAGATATATCCGAAGAGTTTTCTTGATACAAATGGAGATGGAATCGGAGATTTGAGAGGTATCATATCGAAACTGGATTATTTAAAAAAGCTTGGAATTGATATTATATGGTTATCACCAATCTATAAATCACCATTTGTAGATCAGGGCTATGACATTGCAGATTATTATGCAATCGCAGAAGAATTTGGAACGATGGAAGAATTTGATGAATTGCTGGCGGAAGCGAAAAAGCGAGACATGCATATTATCATGGATCTGGTAATTAATCATTGTTCTGACAAACATGAATGGTTTCAGAAAGCATTAGCGGATCCGGAAGGAGAATATGCAGATTACTTCTATTTCCGAGAAGGAAAGAATGGAAATCCGCCGAGTAATTATCGTTCTTATTTTGGCGGAAGCTGCTGGGAACCGGTGCCGGGAACTGATAAATATTATTTTCATATGTTCGCAAAGGAACAGCCGGATCTGAACTGGGAGAATCCGAAATTAAGACAGAAACTCTATGATATGATCAACTGGTGGCTGGAAAAGGGACTTTCCGGTTTTCGAATCGATGCGATCATTAATATCAAGAAAGATCTGAAATTTCCTGATTTTGAACCGGATGGGGCAGATGGCATGGCCGGCTGCTGGAAAATGGTTGAAAGTGTAGATGGTGTTGGAGAACTTCTGGAAGACTTAAAGAAAAATACATTCCAAAAATACGATGCATTTACAGTGGGAGAGGTCTTCAATATGAAAGCGGATGAATTACCGGAATTTATTGGAGAAAACGGACATTTCTCAACAATATTTGACTTTAGTGCACATTGTCTCAGTGATGGAGAACATGGATGGTATGATGCTCCGAAGATGGAATTTTCTAAATGGAGAAAAGCAATCTTCCAGTCTCAGATGGAAACACAGAAGTATGGATTTAAAGCAAATATTATAGAGAATCATGACGAACCGAGAGGTGTGTCAAGATTTCTTCCAGCTTATGCCCAGACACCGGCGGGAACGAAGATGCTTGGTACGGTTAATCTTCTTCTCAGAGGAATTCCTTTCATTTATCAGGGACAGGAAATAGGCATGAAAAATGCGAAGTGGAACAGCATTGACGAATTCGATGATATCAGTACAAAAGACCAGTATCAGATTGCCCGTGAAGCTGGATTATCTGACCGGGAAGCAATGGAAGCTTGTAATCGGATGAGCCGTGACAATGCGAGAACACCAATGCAATGGACAAGCGGGGAGAATGCCGGGTTTACAAAAGGAACGGCATGGTTAAAGATAAATCCTGATTACAAAGAGATCAATGTCGAAGATCAGGAAAACAATCCGGATTCTGTTCTGAATTATTATCGAAAGTTAGTAGCACTGCGCAAATCAGATGAATTTAAAAATGTATTTACTTATGGAGAATTCATTCCGGAATATGAAGAAATGGATGATATCCTGGCATTTTATAGAACAGACGCAGCAACAAGTATTCTTGTCGTGGCTAATTTCGGAACAGACGCAGCAAGCATTGAATTGAAGGGGAATGTGAAAAGAGTATTAATGTCGAACCAGAAGAACGAGACAGTAGATTATACAAAGAACAGGCTGAATCTGAAAAGCTGTGAGGTGGTTGTCTTAGAGATGAAAATGGAATAACCTGCGAAATTACTTCATAAAACATAGAAATAAGAGATGAAGTAAGGTGCAGCCTTCGTGAGCCAGAAAATAGAAAATCAATTGAATCTTGCATTAGATATCACAGAAGAAGAACGTCAGAAAAGCGAGAGTCTGGATATCGGATATGATCTGGAAGAAAAAGAATGGGAATTGATCGTGAAGTATTCCGGGACATTAGAGCGAGTAAGAACACGAGCTGTTTATGTGACGGAACTGACAGGTGGATATGCCATTATCCAAATAAAAGAAAGTCAGATAAAAGAACTGGCAGCATTTCCAGAAGTAGAATTTATAGAAAAACCGAAAAGTTTATATTTTCAAATAGAGAATGGAAGGCGTGTGTCCTGTATTGATGAAGTACAGGCTGCGCCTTTTTTTTCTTCGATTGGGCAAGAGGGGTTAGAGGATAATCAGCAGAAAAAACAGTCATTTCCACTGTTGGGAAAGGGCGTATTGATCGGAATTGTAGACAGTGGGATTGATTATGAAAATCCCGATTTTAGAAATGCAGATGGAACGACAAGAATTCTTGCTTTATGGGATCAGACGTTACAAAACGGTAAACCGCCGCAAGGATATCATATCGGAACAGAGTTCACTTCAGAACAGATAAATGAAGCACTACGCATGGAAGTCAGAGAAGAAAGGTATCGCATAGTACCAAGCCGTGATACCAGTGGACATGGAACAGCAGTAGCCGGGATTGCGGCTGGAAATGGAAGGGGGAGTAAGAATGGAAAATATCGGGGAACTGCACCCGAAGCAGGGATGCTGATTGTAAAGATGGGGGGAGCAGGGGAAACAGGATTCCCAAGAACTACCCAGCTGATGCGAGGTGTGGATTATATCGTACGAAAAGCGGAAGAGTTAAAAAAGCCGGTGGCGATCAATATCAGTTTTGGGAATACATATGGTTCCCATGATGGAACAAGTCTTTTGGAAAGATATTTGAATACAGTATCTGAACGTTGGAAGAATGTGATTTGTGTAGGAAGTGGAAATGAAGGAACGACTGCGGGACATGCGGCAGGTGAATATAGAAAAGGAATGATGACAGAAGTTCAACTTGCAGTACAGCAGAGGGAGAAGTCATTCAGTCTGCAAATTTGGAAATCCTATGTCGATGAAGTCACAATTACAATTGTCGATCCATCCGGAAATCATTCCGGCAGACTGGAAGAAAAAGAAGGAACACAAAGAATACAGATTGGTGAAACAGAACTCCTGGTTTACTATGGAGAGCCAAAACCATATAGTATTCGTCAGGAAATTTATATTAGTTTTCTACCACGAAATGAATTTGTCACAGCCGGAGTGTGGAAAATACAGATGATGCCAGGACAGGTTGTGGATAAGTTGTGGCAAATGTGGCTTCCGGTACAGAATGCACTTAATATCGGTACTGCATTTTTAAAGCCAGACAGTTCCACAACACTTACGATACCTTCTACTGCATCTCTTGTTATTACTGTGGCAGCGTATAATGCATTGACCTTTTCTTATGCAGACTTCTCCGGACGAGGACCGACACAGATATATGAGGGGGAAAATGCGAACAAACCTGATCTGGCAGCTCCGGGTGTGAGGGTAATGGCTCCGGTAGCAGGCGGAGGATATGCAGAGTTCACAGGAACTTCATTTGCAACGCCATTCGTTACAGGAAGCGCGGCACTTTTGATGGAGTGGGGGATTGTGAAAGGAAATGATCCGTATCTGTATGGAGAGAAAGTGAAAGCATATTTGCGGAGAGGGGCGAGACAGATTCCCGGGTATGAGAGGTGGCCGAATGGGGAGTTGGGGTATGGGAGGTTGTGTATTGTTCAAAGTATCCCTGGTATGTGAAAGTTAAATGTATTCATCTGAAATATTTACAATCTGTGATTTTCGAAGAAGAATACCTTTTGTAATATTCACAAATTTCTTCAAAATACAATAAAACTTTTCAAAATTAACTTTAAGCTCTTGATAATAGATAATTATTTTGAGTTTAAATTAATACATTGAAAAATATCTAAAATTTGCGCGTATTTACTAATTTTAAATTCACAAAGATATTGTTGTTTAAGTGTACTTGTGTTAAAATAAAAACAAAAGCTAATTCAGGTTTGAAAAAGAACAGAACAAAGGGGGCATGACATCATGAAAAGAAAAAAGTAATTACTTTGATTGTCGTTGCATTGGCATTTACCATGACTGGCTGTGGCAGTTCAACCGCAATTTCAGTATCGGAATTAACAGCGGAAAGCAAACCGGCTACCCAGTATACGATTGATGCAAATCAGGAAGTTTATGCATTGCTGGATTTTGAAGATACTGCGGAGTTTGAGAATGCGACCAAATATGGGCTGGTATGACGCTAATCCTGTCCATCTTGCTGAACTTACACCATCGGATTATGCCCAAAAGTTGGTAGAATATTTCGGTGATACAGATGCTGTTCAGAAAAACGCAGAGAATGTTGCTGCTTTGATCGAACAGGAGGGTGATGAGACCTGCCTGACACGATTGATGGATGCGGTTACTGTTACGTCAGAGTATAAATATTTTAATATTATTGAACCATAAAGTTTTGGGGCGGAAGCAGGAGGATATGAATATGAAAAGATTTGCAGCATCTGTTGAAAGCGAGACAGATGAAAATATATGGGAGACAGTGGAAGATGCTTATGTTTATGCATTTCCGCTGGTGCTCATGGATGCAACTGAGACCTCGGCAACGAACACAGAGGAAGTTGTTACCAAAAAAGCACCTGTAAATCAGTTTATACACAGTGTTGCACTGGCAGATGCACAATTCAGGACTGTGGTGACTCCTAATGTGGATACGATCTATTCACAGGTCTGGTATGATCTGAGCGAGGAGCCGATGGTCTATGAACTTCCAAAAACAGATCGTTTTTGTAAGGTTCAGGTACTGGATGGATGGACAAATACTGCTGCGGTTCTTGATAAGGCTGGTGCATATGCAATTACTCTTTCTACGTGGGAAGGGAAACTGCCTGAGGGAGTTACCCGTATAGATGTTCCTACATCTATGGCATGGTCCATTACCAGAATCGTTTTATCAGGAGAAGAGGATCTTCCAAATGTGTATGCCATCCAAGGAAAAATGAAACTTATGCCGCTTTCCGATTATATATCCGGAGACACTTATGAACCTCCGAGGGGAAGCTACAGCGAAGAGAATGATTATATTCCTGTTGATAAGGTCCTTTCCATGGATCCGATCACATTTTTTAATAAGGCCAATGAGTTGATGGTAAAGAATTCTCCGACAGCTGCAGATAAGGAAATGCTTGAAAAAATAGCAGCTGTGAATATAGGTCCTGGTATGGAATTTGACATTTCTGTTCTTACCGGTGATGTTGCAGAAAACTGGAAGACAATGCTGACAGAAATTCAGCTAAAGCTTATCAAAGAGGGCCAGAAATTTTCAAAAAAGCTTGGTCAGTGGGATTATTTTGGTGAACCGATCGGAGATTTCAATACAGAATACGCTTATCGTGCACTGGTAGCTCTTGCAGGGCTTGGTGCTAATACAGTTGAAGTTGCGCTGTATCCAAAGATAGAGCAGGATGCGGATGGAAATACTCTCACAGGAGAAAAATCATATATTCTTCATTTCGAAAGCTATCCGCAGGTTCTTGAAGGGGGATTCTGGTCTGTGACTGCATATGGGGACGATGATTTTCTGATCGATAATCCTATTAATCGTTACTGCATAAATGACCGTTCCGGTCTACAGGCAAATGATGATGGTTCCGTTGATGTTATTCTGTCTGAAGATGCCCCACAGAACACCATAAACTGGCTTCCTGTGGGCGCTGGAGGTTTCCATCTGTTTATGCGTATCTATACGCCTGATATGGAAGCCTTGGAAACGTGGATGGCACCGACCATTACAGAGATTTATCCATCACATGTGAACTAAATATTTTCACATTGTACAGAAAGAGGATTGATTCTTCTGAAAAGTGTGCTAGAATAAAGAAAAGACGAATATTAGATACCAGAGATTTGAGCAAGGTAGATGAAACGACAGGCAGTCGTTTTATTTGCCTTGCTTTTTTTGTGTGATAAAGGAGAGGAATGGATATGTTTGATGTTGTTATTATTGGTGCAGGAGTGACAGGCAGCGCGATTGCCAGAGAGGTTTCCAGATATAAGTTGAATACGTGTGTGATTGAAAAGGAAGAGGATGTCTGTAATGAGACATCCAAGGCAAACAGTGCGATCATCCATGCAGGATTTGATGCAGTTCCGGGAACGATGAAGGCAAAGTTAAATGTGATGGGAAATGCGATGATGGACAGAATCGCAGAAGAGCTTGACATTCCATTTAAGAGAAACGGCTCTTTGGTCGTATGTACGAAAGAGCAGGATCCGGAAGGACTTCAGGTTTTAATGGAGAGAGGTAAGAAAAATGGAGTTCCTGGACTTCAGATTTTAGACAGAGAGGCTCTGATTGAGAAAGAGCCGAACCTGGCAGATGATGTGACATGTGCACTGTGGGCTCCAACAGGAGGAATCGTTTGTCCATTCCATATGACAATGGGATATGCGGAAAATGCGTACGAGAACGGTGTTCGGTTTTTCCTGAATACGAAAGTTGAAAAACTGGAAAAGACAGGAGAAGGATTTAGAGTTCAGGTTCATCACGCAGATACCGGTGTTGATGAGACAATCGAGACAAAACTTATTATTAATGCAGCAGGAGTTTATGCTGATGAGATCAATAATCAGCTTTCAGACAGAAAGCTTCATATCACAGCCCGTAAAGGGGAATACATGCTTTTGGATAAGACAGTTGGAGATTATGTGAAGAGTACGATCTTTCAGCTTCCGTCGAAAATGGGAAAGGGAGTACTGGTCACACCGACAGTTCACGGCAATCTGCTTGTAGGTCCTACAGCAGTAAATGTAGAAGATAAAGGTGCTGTAAACACGACAATGGATGGTCTGGATCAGATCGCAAGAGTTTCCTCTCATAGCGTTAAGAATGTTCCGCTTCGTCAGGTGATTACTTCCTTTGCAGGTCTTCGTGCACACGAGGATGGAGATGATTTTGTAATTGGTGAATCAGCGGATGTAAAAGGACTGATCAATGTAGCAGGCATTGAATCTCCGGGACTTTCTTCAGCACCGGCAATCGGTGTTACGGTTGCAGAACTTGTAAGAGACCTTTTGAATGCAGAAGAAAAGTCTGATTTTAATCCGGTGAGACATGGGATTTTAGATCCGGATACGCTTTCTCTGGAAGAGAGAAATCAGCTGATCAAAGAAACTCCGGCTTATGGAAATATTATCTGCCGCTGTGAGATGATCACAGAAGGAGAAATCCTGGATGCAATTCACCGTCCGCTTGGTGCACGCTCTCTGGATGGAGTGAAGCGCCGGACAAGAGCCGGCATGGGGCGTTGCCAATCAGGATTCTGTTCCCCGAAGGTTATGGAGATTTTGGAAAGAGAAGTCCCAATGCGGGTAGATCAGATTGGAAAAAACGGCATTGGATCAGAATTTATCGTAGGTGAAAATAAAGAACTGGAGGATGAGTAAAATGAAAACATATGATTTAATCATAATTGGTGGAGGTCCTGCAGGACTTGCGGCAGCAGTCGCAGCAAAAGATAACGGAATAGATAATATATTGATTTTAGAAAGAGATAAAAGTCTCGGAGGCATTTTGCAGCAGTGTATTCATAATGGATTCGGTCTGCATACATTTAAAGAAGAACTGACAGGACCTGAGTATGCAGCACGTTTTATTGAGCAGGTAGAAGAACGTGGGATAGAGTATAAACTGAATACGATGGTTATGGATATTTCACCGGAAAAGGTAGTAACCGCCACAAACCGCGAGGATGGAATTCTGCTTCTTCAGGCAAATGCAATTATCCTGGCGATGGGATGCAGAGAGCGTTCCAGAGGAGCTTTAAATATTCCGGGATATCGTCCGGCCGGAATTTATTCTGCCGGAACGGCACAGCATCTTGTAAATATGGAAGGGCTTATGCCGGGAAAAGAAGTTGTAATCCTTGGATCCGGAGATATCGGTCTGATCATGGCGAGACGTATGACACTTGAAGGGGCGAAGGTTAAAGTGGTTGCAGAGCTGATGCCTTATTCCGGTGGATTGAAGAGAAATATTGTACAGTGTCTGGATGACTTTGAGATTCCGCTGAAGCTGAGTCATACAGTGATCGATATAGAAGGAAAGCATCGCGTGGAAGCTGTTACGATTGCAGAAGTCGGACCGGACCGCAAGCCGATTCCAGGAACAGAGGAAAGATATACTTGTGATACTTTGCTTCTTTCCTGTGGACTCCTTCCGGAAAATGAGCTTTCAAAAAGCGCAGGAGTAGAACTTTCACAGGTTACTTCAGGTCCGGTCGTAAACGATTCACTGGAAACAAGTGTGGACGGCATCTTCGCATGTGGAAATGTATTGCATGTGCATGATCTTGTGGATTTTGTATCTCAGGAGGCCGCGGCAGCCGGAAAGAATGCAGCCGCTTATATAAAGGCAGGAGAAAAGAAGGTGCAGGCAGAAATGCTTCCGATTTCTCCGGAAGGCGGAGTGCGCTACACAGTACCATCCTTTGTAAGACCTTCTGAAATGGAAGAAAATCTGACAGTTCGTTTCCGTGTCGGAGATGTATATAAGAATAAAGCAATTGCAGTGTATTTTGACGATCAGCTGATTGGTAAGAAGAAACGTCAGGTAATGGCACCGGGTGAGATGGAGCAGGTAATCCTAAAGAAAAAGAAACTGGAAGAATACCCGGAGACAAAGAAGATTACGATTCGGATCGAGGAGGCATAAGAAAATGAGTGAGAGAGAATTAATCTGTATCGGATGCCCGATGGGATGTCCGATCGTGGTAAAAATGGAAGACGGAAAAGTTACATCGGTTACGGGAAATACTTGTCCACGTGGAGAGGCGTATGCAAGAAAGGAAGTAACTGATCCAACGCGTATTGTAACGACTACAGTTCGTGTCGCAGACGGAAAAGTACCAATGATCAATGTGAAGACAGAGCATGACATTCCAAAAGATAAGATTTTTGACTGTATCGCAGCACTTCGCGGCGTAACGATCAAAGCTCCGGTTCACATTGGAGATATTGTGTTGGAAAATGTGGCAGGTACAGGTGTAAATATCGTAGCTGCCGGAAATGTGGATGCAGTACACTAGACGATAGTGAAGGAGATATAGTATAATTTATGAAACAGATGCCAGATACAAGTACTGTTGTTCACAGTTTCTGTGTCTGGCATTCATTTGATCTTAGCTGAACAAAGGAGAATTGAAATGAATTATAAATTTCTGGATGCGTTGGAGGTATCCCCTGTGATTGCAGCGGTAAAAGATGATGAAGGAGTAGATGCCTGTCTGAAAAGTGAAAGCCAGGTTGTATTTATTTTATATGGAGACATCTGTACAATTCCGGAGATTGTTTCTAAAGTAAAAGCAGCAGGAAAACTGGCGGTAGTACATCTAGACTTGATCCATGGGCTGGCATCGAAGAACATTGCTGCAGATTTTATTAGAAAATATACAGAAGCGGATGGTGTAATTTCCACAAAACCGACGATCATTCATCGAGCGAAGGAACTTGGAATGCTCACGGTATTGCGCGTATTTTTGATTGATTCTATGGCTTATGAAAATGTGAAAACACAGGTAATGGCAGCAAAGCCGGATGTGGTAGAGGTTCTTCCGGGAATGATGCCGAAGGTGATCGAAAATATCTGTAAAGATCTTCCGGTACCTGTGATCGCCGGAGGAATGATCCGGGAGAAGGAAGATGTAATGGCACTTCTTAAGGCGGGAGTAACCAGTGTATCGTCTACGAATCCGGAAATCTGGTTTGAATAAGCTTTTATTTTTTCATCTTCTTTAATTTCAGCCACCCGGCATGAAGCATGTATACAACTGCAGGAATTAAGGAGAGCAGTTGTGTGTATGTATAATCTGTTGCCAGAGATACAGGTGAAAGCGCAACATGGAATGCAAGGAAGAGGAAAGCTCCGGCGGTAATCAGATTACAAAGGAGATACTTCCAGCCGAAGATTCCTAAAGCAGAGGCTGTCAGGAGTGCCACCAGCGATATCGTATCAAGTGAAACCGGCAAATGAATAAAATCATACTTTACAGAAAAAAGTGTCAGGATCGCGTAAAGGAAAAGAAGCAGGTTCAATAATCCCATGATCTTGAACAATAAACTGTAAAAAGGTGTGACCGGGCAATCCGGCCACAATTCTACATCCAGTTTTTCAGCAAGTTCAATCGCGGAGCGGGTGAATGTTGTGTTTGTCATTACGATGACCTTGTCACAGTCATAAAAATTTGCACCGGCATAAGCTTCCTGGACTGCTTTGTTACCAACGGGATACGTGTAATACTTACACTGTATCCCATATTTTTTTCTGTGTTTATAGGCAATGATGTCAACGCCTTGATCCCCAGAACTTTTAGTAACTTCTATTTTTGAAAAATGTTTTCTTTTTAGTATGATCGCACACTGTTCTTCGAACTGATATCCATCCATGTGTTGCTGCTTCTCCTATATGCTGTCTGAAATCATGATGTTGGGGTCAAAAGGTATTTTGACCCCTATGATACACGGATTGCTTCGCATTTCATGCTCTCGCAATCCTAAAACACCTCAAATCCGCTCATTTTTCTACGAAAAATGGCTACTTTTCGGTGTTTTGCGGGTCAATAAGTCATGCCTTTTCATGCAAGCAAGACACGCATGACCTTTTGACCCTTGTATCAAATCATTTAAGTAAGAAGAATGCGGGGAGGCATTCTTCTTACGTGATCAGGTAGAAATAGAATAGCATATTTCAGAGAAAAGAACAAGTGTTCTTTTTACATTCCGTCCTTCAGTACATTGTGATCACGCAGTACCTTTTCAATCACATTTCCTTTTACGAGTTTCAGAAGAGGTTTCTTCAGTGCGTTCAGCGGTCCAGGCAGCTGGATCTCGAGTGGAGATTTTCCGTCCATAAGTTTTACAGAGCTGTCGAGAAGCTCGCGGATATCATAAACACTTCCCCATACTTCAGGCACACCACGGTCTACTTTGAGAAGTCCATAAACAGCTTCCATAGCAGTACGTACAGAATACTCTGTTGTGAAAACAGTATCTCTTGGAGTTTCAGCAAACTGTCCGAGGAAAGCGAAGTTGACACATCCATCCGGGATAACATCCGGGCGGTCACCTTTTGTACGTGGCATGAAGAATGCTGTGATGTAAGGCATCATTGTAGGTACACAGATTGCACTGTTTTCTGCCAGATCCATGATCTGATCTTCCGGAACACCAAGGTGATAGAGCCATTCTGCTGTGATTTCTTTTCCAGTACAGTCTTTCATAGGCTTCTTGATATAGTCACCAGGCACATCAGTAAATAATCCATAAACCCAGACACATACCTTATCTTTATCCTGGTCTTTGAACTGTCCCTGACGATTGATCGTCCAGCTTAACAGCCAGCTGGAATCCTGGCAGCTGACGATACCGCCGGTTACAACATTTCCGGTGCGAGGGTCACGTTTGCAAATGTCTGTGATATAAGGAATGATCTTGTCATCCAGAGTTGTAACTGTTGCAGATTCCCAGTTTGTCTTGGCAATGTCGGAACAGAATTTTTCCGGATGTCCGAAGGATGGATCCTGACGGGCAATGTTTTTCCAAAGGTTCCATACACCGCTTGTACGGACTTCGGCATCCCCGTTTGGTGCATGGTTCTGATCTCCGTAAATGGTTCCCTCTGTACAGCTTCCGTTTGTGACAAATACGAGGTCATTTTCTGTCAGGACGATACCTCTTTCCTGTCCGTTTACTTTACATTCAATTGCAGATGCAATCTTTTTGTCTCCTTCGAATTTGAATACAACATTTGTGACTTCTGTATTGAACTGGAAGTCCACACCGGCATCTTCGAGGTATCTCTGCATCGGAAGAATGAGGGATTCATACTGATTATATTTGGTAAATTTCAATGCACTGAAATCAGGCAGTCCGGCAATATGGTGGATAAATCTCTGGAAATATAATTTCATTTCCAAAGCACTGTGCCAGTTTTCAAATGCAAACATTGTTCTCCAATAGAGCCAGAAAGTAGAATCAAATACTTCTTCGTCAAAAACATCTTCGATAGTTTTATCGTAGAGATCTTCGTCTTTTGTCATGAAGAGTTTCATGATTTCCATACAGCCCTTCTGACTGAGGTTGAATTTTCCGTCTGTATGTGCGTCTTTGCCACGATTTACAGTTGCACGGCAAAGGGAATAGTTCGGGTCATGTTTATTGAGCCAGTAATATTCATCAAGTACAGAAACACCAGGTGTCTCGATGGATGGAATGCTGCGGAAGAGATCCCACAGACATTCAAAATGATTTTCCATCTCACGTCCACCGCGCATTACATAACCTCGGGAAGTATCATAGATTCCATCACATGCACCACCGGCAATATCCATTGCTTCTAAAATGTGGATCTGGCATCCAGGCATCTGTGCATCACGGACAAGGAAACATGCCGCTGCCAGAGAGGCAAGTCCGCTTCCTACGATGTAAGCATTTTTCTGATCTACACCTTCCGGTTTCTCCGGATGTGCAAATGCTTCGTAGTTTCCGTTGGAATAATAGATGCCTTTGCTGTTGCGGTCATATTTTCCGCGCTCCGTGTTACGATAGTTATCTGGAACGGAAGAATCAGCAACAGTACTCTTCTTAAAAATAGAATTACCGGATTCTTTTTTTGCCTTCTGTGCGAGATAAATTGCAGTTCCTGTTCCTGCTGCTACTGCAGAGATTACACCAAGTTTAGATTTCTTATTTGACATAATAAAACCACCTTTCTGAAAAAACGGATTCATGTCTCGTTTTGAGATCATCTCATCATAATTACTCTAAATAACGAGATATGAAGTATAGTTGTTATAGTTATAGTATGGACATTTTTAAAGGTTTTCAATTTACAAAAAGAGGCAAGTGATAAAAAACTTATCATTTGCCTCTTTTTGTAAAGTATAGGTTTAGTATATTTGTGTTATGAATTTTCTTTTTTGGGAAGTGCTGCGAAATTTTCAATTGAATGCGTAAGGCTTCCGTGGATGGTAATACTGATCTTATGTGCCAGATCGACATAATCGTCTTTCATTCCCTGTTTGATCCAGTCGAGCATAAGACCGACAAAGCTGTATTTATAAAAATCGGCAATAAAGCGCCGATCTTCTTCAGAAATACTGGTGCCTTCTGCTTTTTCCTCTACAACATTCATCAGTAAATCGGAAGTCAGATGAAAAAGGAAACTTTCAATCTGATCCCGGCTGATGCAGCGGTAAGCATTTAATATAAATGGCTTATTTTCATACACAGCATCAAAAATCTGTACCAGTCCTTCAGACCAGGTGTCGTAAGTTTTTTTGCCGGCAAGAGCACGTGTTGCATCTTCCAGGCAGGACCATTCGACCAGATCATAAATATCTTTAAAGTGATAGTAGAAAGCCATACGGCTGATGTCGCAGTCTTCGGTTAAATCGCGGATGGTTATCTTATCGAGCGGCTTTTGAAGCATTAATTTTTTCAGAGATTCTTCCAATATTTGTTTTGTCTGGTTTATCATAGAGGGTCCCTCCGTTTGTTACGAAAATTAAGTGTGACTATAATTTATAGTATCACATTTTCCAAAACAGATAGCAAGTATTACACCATTTTTAAAAAGCCTCTGGTGATGTATTTTATTATGGGAAAACAAAGGAGATTCTGTTATAATCTTTAAATAAAGTAAAAGTAAGGTTATAAAGATATGAAAGAAAAGAAAATCACACGGATTCTGCGTATTTTCATGATGCTTCTTACCTGTATCCTGATTGCATTATTCTTTGGAATTATGATATTGGTCAGCGATATGCAAGGGACGGCTCGTGTAGTGAATTATGCCGGACTTGTGCGTGGAAAGACGCAGCAGATCATCAAACTGGAAAATGCACAGAGACCACAGGATGAAATGATCAGGGAAGTGGATGCGTATATTGATGGGTTACGTCATGGCAGCGATGAACTGAACCTTGTCCGTCTAGATGATAAAGCATTTCAGGATAAGATGGAAGTGCAGGAACAATTTTTTGAACAACTAAAGGAAGAAATCTACAAGGCTCGTGAAGAAGGATATGAGAATACACAGATTATAAATAAAAGTGAAACATTTTTTACAATCTGTGATGAGACAACAGGGCTTGCGGAAAGTTATTCGCAGAAGCTGGCATCTTCCTTAAACCGTCTGGAGAAAATTGTTGTCGTGGATATTATTGGAATTGTGTGTCTGTTGGGATATGAGCTTTTCAAGGCATTGCGGTACGCGGCGCAAAACCGTGTGCTTCGTCAGAAGGTTTATCTGGATGAGGCAACAGGACTTCCGAATAAGAATAAGTGCGAGGAGATTCTGGCATCTGAAGAGCCGCTTACGGGCAGTGAATCAACGGCGGTAATGGTGTTTGATTTAAATAATCTGAGAATCATTAATGACCGGCAGGGACATGAAAGAGGCGATCAATATATCAGATCATTTGCAGAACAATTGCGGGCAGCACTTCCGGAGAAATATTTTGTCGGAAGAGACGGTGGAGACGAGTTTATTGCAGTGTTAAAGCAGGTGGATCATGAGCAGGTGAAAGACTGTCTGCAGATGATACGGGAACAGACGGAGCGTTATTCAAAGAATCATCCGGATATGCTACTTAGCTATGCAGTGGGATATGCATTGTCTACAGATTTTCCGGGAAGTAATATGAAAGACCTGTTCCGATATGCGGATAAGAACATGTATGTAGACAAGAATCGGGCGAAGATGAAAGAAGCAGCTGACAAGCGGAGAATTAGGAGTCGGCTGTTACAATCTGTAAAAGAAAAAGGATTTCATTTTACAGATTGTCTGTACTGTGATGCGATTGTGGATCAGTATGTTGTTCTTCGTGCAAGCTCAGAATTTTTCCTTGCAGATGATGGTAGTTATTCTGGTGCAGTAGAGCAGATTATACAGGAGCTGGCGGAGGAAGAGAACCGCAGGGAACTCTGGGAGAAACTTCAGCTGTCGGAAATCCGGGAAACACTGACAGAGGAACATAAGGTAGAGGAATATTTTTATTGTCACAAAGATGGTGACAGAGTTTTGCGTGGCCGGATCACACTTTTACTGCCTGACTTTGCTGAAAATGGAAATCTGCATCATTTTCTTGTTGGGTTTGATGTTTATCAGGACAGGGACAGATTGATCGTAAATGAGAAAAAGCAACTGACACAGTTCTATGAACAGCTGACGCAGTCCATTTTGGAAAACGGAAACTATATAGAAGCATTGATGGATACAGCAGAAATAATCCAAAGTGTTAATCTGACACAGAATTTATTAGAAAAGATATTTTGGCAAAACAGGGAAAACAGGCAGATTCCAGACATAAAACTTCCATGTCCTTATGATACGTATTGTAAGACCTGTCAGCCGTTCGTGACAAAAGAGACGAGAGAAAATTATCGTATCACAGAAAATCCGGCACAGCTGATCGAACGTTTTAAAGCAGGCGAAAAGCAGGTGACTGTGGAATATCAGGTAGAGCAAAGTGATGGAAGCAGATGCTGGTGGCAGGAGACAGTCCTGATGTCACAGGAGATGGTTTATGAAAGTAAGACGAAGCAGACAAGTACTGTGATCGGTGCAATTATTTTGTTCAAGGATATTTCAGAGTTCCATGAGCAGGAAGACAGAGAAAGAGAACGTCTGCAGGTTGCATACGAAAAAGCGGATCTCGAGAGCCGTGCGAAGACAGAATTCATGAATCGGATGAGTCATGATATCCGTACACCGATCAATGGTATTCTCGGAATGATCCAGATGATCCGTAAGAACTATAAGGATCAGGAAAAGATAGAAGAGTGTGTTGATAAAATGGATCTGTCTGTCCAACATCTGAGTGAACTGGTCAATGATGTACTTGATATGAGTAAAATAGAGTCAGGATATTTAGAGTTGCAGAATGATACGTTTGATCTGAATACGTTGATAGATCAGGTAGAAGTTGTGGTCAGTGCACAGGTAGAGGCAATGGAAATCAGCTATGAGAGCCATCGGGAAAAGGTGAATCATATGATGCTGAGCGGAGATACGCTGCAGATCAGAAGAATTATGCTGAATCTGTTCAGTAATGCAATCAAATATAATAAGCGTGGAGGAAGGATAGACACTTATGTAAAAGAACTTTCTTTTGATGGAATGTGTGCGGCATTCGAATTTCGTATTACGGATACAGGTGTCGGGATGAGCAGAGAATATATAAAAGAAGAATTGTTTAAGCCTTTTACACAGGAAATAAATGATGCAAGAACGCAGTATAAAGGAACGGGGCTGGGAATGTCAATTGTAAAAGGACTGGTCGAAAAGATGGGTGGAACAATTCGGGTGAGCAGTACGCCCGGCGTTGGAACGGAGTTCCGTTTTTATTTGAGTTTTCCAGTAGTTCAGCCGGAAAAGGAAAGCCAGAATAAAGAATGTGTGCAGAGAACAAAACAGGATATGAAAGAGGATAAACCGCTCAGAGGATATCATATTCTTCTTGCTGAAGATAATGAGATCAATATGGAGATTGCAGAGTTTTATCTGGAAGAAGCTGGTGCACAGGTGACAAAGGCATGGAATGGACGGGAAGCTGCGGAACTATTTAAACAGTCGGGGCTAAGAGAATATGATGCTGTTCTTATGGATATCATGATGCCGGAGTTGGATGGAAAAGAGGCATCACGAAAGATCCGCTCTATGGCAGACCAAAGGGAAGATGCAGCCGAGATTCCGATTTTGGCAATGACAGCACAGGCGTCTACCGAAAGTATACATCAGTGTAAGTCAGCCGGAATGAATGAGTGTATCTTTAAACCTGTGAACGCAAAAGAACTGATCAGATTACTTCAGGATATAGTTGCAAAAATATAAATTGAGAGGGAAGGAAAATGCACGAATTAGGTGTTGTTTTTTATGTTGTAAAAGATGTAAAGAAGGTTGCGGAGGAAAATCATGTGGAGAAGGTTTCTGCCGTGACACTGGAGATTGGGGAAGTGTCAGGAATACTACATGATTATCTGACGGATTGCTGGAATTGGGCGAAGAAGAAAGAACCGCTTATGGAAGAAGCCGAACTGAAAATCGAGCAGATAGAAGCAGTAACATTTTGTGAAGAATGCCAGAAAGAATATCCAACGGTAGAACATGGGAAAATCTGTCCGTACTGTGGAAGTGAAAATACCTATCTGCTTCGTGGGAATGAATTTTTAATAAAAGAGATAGAAGTATCGGACTGAAAAATCAGCGTCTTACCTATTGTCAACCGCTTTGATAGATGATACAATACGAAAGACTTAAAAGAATCACAGGTGTTGCTGATCACAGCAGCCCGTAAACATTTCTTACAGTTTCTAGTAATACACGAGTTAAGCGAGGAAAAGAATTATGCGTCAGATTATCTATGATAAAGTGAAATACATTGCAGACAAATACAAAGGATATATTGATACGGAAGATTTGATGAAGGAAGGACTTACAAATCGTCAGATTGGTCTGTTGACAGCAGAAGGAAAGCTTGAGAAGGTAGCACATGGACATTATTGGATCATTAGTCCGGAGTTTTCCAAACCGGAAGATTATAAGGCAGTGGAAGTGGCACGAGTAAATAGAAAAGCGGTAATCTGCGCAGACAGTGCATGCTATTACATGGGCCTGATTGATAAAGAGCCGGAGATTCTTTCAATTGCAACAAGAAGAAGTGACCGTCACAAGATGAAGATGAATTTTGAAGTCAGCAGACATTACTTCTCAGAGCAGGCTTTTGAGGATGAGAAGCATGTGTTTGATACAAAGTACGGTTCTTACAATGTATATGGAATTGACAGAAGCGTGTGCGACTGCATCCGTTTCCGTGAAGACATTGATAAAGATATCTTTGAACTTGTTATTGAGAACTACAGAAAGTACGATAAGAAGAATGAAGAACGTCTCATGGCATATGCAAAAGCAATGCGTATCGGAAGACAGGTAGAGAGAATCGGATTGGATAGATAGTCTATAATAATGATATAAGAGAGTCTGTCATTTTGACAGGCTCTCTTTAATTAAAATAAGAGAAAGGAAAGAGCACATTATGAAGACATTACTTGCATATCTGAAAGATTATAAAAAAGAATCCATACTTGCTCCGTTGTTCAAGATGCTGGAAGCATCTTTTGAGTTGTTTGTTCCGTTGGTAATGGCGGCAATTATTGATGTGGGAATTGCAAATCAGGATAAGCCATATATTGTGAAAATGTGTTTTGTACTGATCGCGCTGGGAATCATCGGACTTGTCTGTTCCATTACAGCACAGTATTTTGCAGCGAAGGCAGCAACAGGAGTCGGAACGGGAATAAGACATGGATTATTTGAACATATCCAGAAATTTACATTTACGGAAATGGACCAATTAGGAACATCTACATTGATCACACGAATGACAAGTGATATCAATCAGATCCAGTCAGGTGTGAATCTTGTTTTACGATTGTTCCTGCGTTCGCCGTTCATTGTATTTGGTGCAATGATCATGGCATTTACAGTAGATGTGAAAGCAGCACTTGTATTTGTTGTGACGATTCCGCTTCTTTCACTTATTGTGTTTGGAATCATGCTTGTGACGATGCCGATGTATAAGAAAGTGCAGGCAGATCTTGATCAGGTACTTCTTGCAACGAGGGAAAATCTGACAGGAGCAAGAGTTATCCGTGCATTCAATAAAGAAGAGGATGAGACGAAGCGGTTTGAAAATGCGAATCAAATTCTTACAGATGCGCAGAAATATGTGGGACGCATTTCCGGAATGATGAATCCGCTGACATATATTATTGTAAACGGAGCAATCATAGCATTGATCTATGTCGGTGCAGTCCGTGTTGATATCGGAGATCTGACCCAGGGACAGGTTGTGGCACTTATTAATTATATGTCACAGATTCTTGTTGAACTTGTGAAGTTAGCGAACTTGATCATTTCCGTGACGAAGGCAGCAGCATGTCTGAACCGTGTGGAGAGTGTGCTTGCTGTGAAACCAGATATGAATGAGGGAGATGTAAGATGGAAGAGCAATTCTTCCGAAACAGATTGGGATTTGAAAAATAAAATTCCGGTCGTAGAATTCTCTCACGTATCTTTGACCTATAAAGGAGCTTCAGATACATCCTTATCTGATATAAATTTCTGCGCCAAGAAAGGACAGACGATAGGAATCATCGGGGGAACAGGTTCAGGAAAATCGTCTCTTGTGAATCTGATTCCGAGATTTTATGATGCAACAGACGGTACAGTGAAGATCAATGGACGTGATATCAAAGAATATCAGACAGAGAACCTAAGAGAACATATCGGTGTCGTTCTTCAGAAAGCAGTGCTTTTCAAAGGGAGTATTGCGGACAATCTCCGCTGGGGAAAGGAAGATGCAACAGAGCAGGAAATGTATGAAGCATTGGACATTTCTCAGGCAAGAGAATTTGTTGATACGAAACAAGGTGGATTAGAATTTCAGATTGAACAGGGGGGGAGAAATCTTTCCGGAGGTCAGAAACAGAGAATGACGATTGCGCGCGCACTGGTTCGGAAACCGGAGATCCTGATTCTTGATGACAGTGCATCAGCGTTGGATTTTGCTACAGATGCGGCACTTCGCAAGTCGATCAAAGAGATGAAAAACCAGCCGACCGTATTTATCGTATCTCAGAGAGCAGCATCTATTCAGCATGCAGACCAGATCATTGTGTTGGATGATGGAGCAATGGCAGGAATCGGAACACATGAAGAACTGTTGAAGGATTGTCCAATCTATCAGGAAATCTATTATTCACAATTTCCAAAGGAGGCGGTAATCAATGGCTGATAAAAGAAAGAAAAATAGTGAGAAAAAACAGAAAAGTCAGGCGGCAACATTGAAAGAAGTAATCTGCCGACTTGGAAGATACAGAATTTTTCTCGTATTTTCAATTCTGCTTGCGACTGTGTCCGTTGCGCTTACGTTATATATTCCAAAGCTGACAGGACATGCAGTTGATTATGTGATCGGAAAAGGCAAAGTGAATTTTCCGGGAGTAATTCAGGTGATGATTCAGATTGGTGTGTGCACACTGATCACGGCATTGGCACAGTGGCTGATGAATGTGTGTAATAACAAGATGACCTATCAGATGGTTCAGGATATCAGAAATGAAGCATTTGATAAAATAGAGCAGCTACCGTTGAAATATATTGATGGACATCCGTATGGTGAAGTTGTAAGCCGTGTAATTGCGGATGTTGACCAGTTTTCAGATGGACTACTGATGGGATTTACACAGCTTTTTACCGGTATTGCAACGATTATCGGAACATTTTGTTTTATGTTATCCGTAAATGTATCGATTACATTTGTTGTGGTTCTTATCACACCGGTATCATTCTTTGTAGCAAATTTTATTGCAAAGAGAACATTTCGTATGTTCCGCCTGCAATCTGAAATACGTGGAGAGCAGACAGGATTGATTGATGAAATGATCGGAAACCAGAAAGTGGTTCAGGCATTTGGGCGCGGAGAAGATGCAACAGAGCGTTTCGACGAAGTGAATAAAAGATTGCAGGAGGCATCCTTGCGGGCAACATTTTTCTCATCCATCACGAACCCGGCGACACGATTTGTTAACAGTCTGGTTTACACAGGAGTTGGAATTACCGGAGCATTTGCAGTTGTACGCGGTGCAATGAGCGTAGGACAATTGTCCAGTTTCTTGAGCTATGCAAATCAGTACACAAAGCCATTTAATGAGATTTCCGGAGTTGTGACAGAATTTCAGAATGCGATTGCATGTGCGCAGAGAGTATTTACATTGATTGATGAAGAACCGCAGATACCGGAACCGGAACATGCAGTTCATCTGACGGATATTGATGGAAATGTGAAAGTAGAGGATGTTTCATTCTCTTATCTGCCAGGTCAGCATCTGATTGAAGATTTTAATCTGGAAGTAAAGCCAGGACAGCGTATTGCGATTGTCGGACCGACCGGATGTGGAAAGACAACCTTGATCAATCTGCTGATGCGTTTCTATGATGTGAATGCAGGAAGTATTAAAGTAGAAGATATAGATATTCGCGAAATGACAAGAAAAAGTCTGCGTGCAGGGTACGGAATGGTGCTTCAGGAGACCTGGTTAAAAACGGGTACAATCCGTGAAAATATTGCTATGGGAAGACCGGATGCAACGGAAGAAGAGATTGTCGAGGCAGCGAAAGCTTCTCATATCCATAATTATATCCGTCGTCTGCCAAAAGGATATGATACATGGATCACAGAAGATGGTGGCGGGCTTTCACAGGGACAGAAGCAGCTGCTTTGTATTGCAAGAGTTATGTTATGCAGACCACCGATGTTGATTCTGGATGAAGCAACATCATCCATCGATACAAGAACGGAGATCAAGATTCAGCAGGTATTTGCAAAACTGATGGAAGGAAGAACAACTTTCATTGTTGCACACCGTCTGTCAACCATCCGTGAGGCTGATGTGATTCTCGTAATGAAAGATGGAAAAATCATTGAACAGGGGAATCATGAAGTACTGATGAAGAAGGAAGGTTTCTATCATCATCTGTATGAGAGCCAGTTTTCAATGTAGGATAAGGTATGATGCGAGATAGTGAGATACGTTGCAGGTCGCATGAAATGTAAATAGTAACGAAATGAAAAAGGAAGGCTATCAACTACGATAACAGTATAAATCGTAGTTGATAGCCTTCTTCTTTTCGTTTCAATAAATTATATTTATGGTAGAAGGAATGTATACATTACTATAAAGTGACAGATGCTTCCGCCCATTACGAACAGATGAAAGATTTCATGGCTTCCGAAATTCTTATGCTTGCTGTTGAAAATCGGGAGCTTCAGTGCGTAGATGACACCGCCAACAGTATAGATGATACCACCGGCTAAAAGCCATCCGAAAGCAGCAGCTGACAGATTATCAAGGATTGTAGAAAATGCAAGCACGCAAGTCCATCCCATGCCAATGTATAAAACGGAAGATACCCATTTCGGACAGAATACCCAGAAGGCTTTGATAAGGATGCCGACAATCGCGAATGCCCATACAATACATAGCAGTGTGATACCTTTGCGTCCGCCGATTACCAGCAGGCAGACAGGTGTGTAGCTTCCGGCGATCAGAACGGAGATCATCATGTGATCGATCTTCTTTAAAACCGTATTCACTTTCTCGGAAATATCAAATGTGTGATAAGTGGTACTTGCCGCATAAAGCAAGATAAGGCTGGCTGCGTAAATTGTAAGCGATACAATATAAAGTTTGCTCGGTTCACGAGCTGCTCTGTATAGAAGTGGTATTGCAGCAATAATTGCCATGATCATTCCAATAAAATGTGTAATTGCGCTTCCGGGTTCTTTGATATAAAGTCTTTTTTCCATAATATATACCTCCAATTCGTCTATATAATAACACATAGTTTTCGATACTACATCTCGAATATGTATATATTATAGCACACATTTCTAAAAAATCAAGAGATATTTTGAAATTAAAAGTATCTTATTCCACAAAAAAACAGGATGAAAGAAATCTGTGATGAAAAGTAAAAAACAGGCCGTGATTTCACAAAATTAAAATGTGAAATCACAGCCTGTTTCAGTTTATGTTTCTAATAAGTTCAATCTGTCGATCTATTCGATTACTGTTCCGGTCTTACCGTTTAGAGCATCAGAGACTTTATCAAAGGAAGTAATGTAAGCTTTGCGGCCTTCGTGTCCTTCGACGAATTCAACTGCTGCACGGAATTTTGGAAGCATGTTGTAAATTCCAAAATGTCCCTCTTCCATGTAAGTTTTTGCCTGATCAACAGTAATTGTATCCAGTGGTTCCTCATTCGGTTTGCCAAGGTTGATACATACTTTCTCAACATTTGTAAGAATGATGAGAAGATCAGCATTAATTCCTTCTGCAAGCTTTCCGGCTGCGAGGTCTTTCTCGATAACAGCACTTGCGCCACGTAAATGATTATCCTGCTCAAGTACCGGAATACCGCCGCCACCTGCTGCGATAACAATCTGATCTGCATCAAGAAGAGCTTTCACTGCATCGAGTTCAACAATCTTGACCGGATTCGGAGCAGAGACAGCACGGCGGAAACCTTTACCTGGTTCTTCCACTACGAAGTTACCTTTCTTGCGTTCTTCATTTGCTTCCTCAGCGTTCATGTAACGACCAAGAACTTTTGTTGGTGTGTAGAAAGCATCATCATAAGGATCTACGATCACCTGAGTAAGGACTGTGCTGACTGTACGGTAGATACCACGGTTGAGAAGTTCTTCGCGGATTCCGTTCTGAAGGTCATATCCGATATATCCCTGGCTCATGGCAGTACATACAGACATTGGGGATGTTGTATAGTCCGGATGGTTCTTTGCAAATTCATTCATTGCAGTGTGGATCATACCAACCTGCGGAGCATTACTGTGTGTGATAGCAACCTGATAGCCTGCTTCGATCAGATCAGCGATACATTTGGCAGTGCTTTTAACGGCTACTTTCTGTTCTGGAAGTGTAGTTCCAAGTGCACGGTGTCCCAGTGCAACAACGACTCTTTTTTTCATAATATTTCCCTTTCTTCTAAGCTGTAATAGTTTGTCAGGGGGAACAGGTTCATACTGTATTAGAAAAAATCACAACAGTAAAACCAACCTTACTGATAATTAAGATTTTACTATTTTTCATCAGTAAAATCAATATTGGATTATGCCGGACAGCAGATCTAATACAAAAACTGTAGTCAGAAGGATACAGATCAAAATTCTCATCCATTTCTTTAATTTCATGAAGAGACTGTTCCAGCGCGGAGCAAAGTAATAGAAAAATGCACAGCCAAGAAGTGCAAATACTGCCCCATCACCAAGATATGCTTCTCCATTCATGAAAGCAAGATAAGAATGATATTTCGGAAGCTCAATTCCAAAGCCAAGATCAAGAAACAGCTGGATGAGATAATCAAGAACTGTATACACAATAAAGTTGATAATAAACATAGTAGCCGGTTTTTTGATATATTTTTTTAACAGCAACAGTATAAGCAGACCACAGATTCCGTACAACGGGAGCCATGGAAGCGTACGAAGGGTTAAATTTTCCAGTGTGCCGCAACTGAGCAGTTCGGAAATGATTTCCAAAAGCCATCCAAAAATAGAAAAGGCATGGAATAAAAATACACAGGACAGAAAGTCATAATTCTGCGCCGGATTGACCGGTGATTTTACTGCGGCAATAGGTGGTTGCACAGAAAAAAGAAATACCGGATACTGATACGGTGCAAAATAAGAGATCTTTGTGTAAGGACCTTCAGAATCGTCATAAAGTGCTTTACTGATCAGAAGCTCATCTTCAGAAGGAACATGCTCAAGATAAGAATCATTGAGCTGCTCATATTTAGGAGCTCTTGAAAGCACATAGTTTCTTCGTAAAAACAGATATAAGGATGCTTTACAGTTCATTTTGTACGGGCGGACATAAAGGATGTCCAAAATTCCAAGTGTAAAGAGAGATAAAAGCTCCCAGCCGAGGAAAGAACAATCTAACAAAAAGAGCTTCCATTTATTTCCCTTTGTAAGCTGTTTAGAGAGAAAAAAGGCATTCTTTTGATTGATTTTTGGATTCTCTGCGAGGATATATGGAATCATGCTATATTCATAATGCTTAATAATTCCACCGATAATTGTTAAATCCCAAAGTTTCTGAAAAAGCGTGTAGCAGAACATCACCCAGGAAGGATTTGCCAGGTAACGCAACTTATATAAAAAGAATATTTTAGAAATATTCGTATCTTCATAGTTATAAGATTCAACAAAAAAACGTTTCTCACCGACAATCAAAAGATTGCTGATAAAAAACTTATATAAAAGAGAAAGAATGACCCCAAGTGTAAGAAACGAAGTGACGATAAAGTCCGGACGCTTCAGGTAATTTTGAACCGTATGTAAAAAGGCAGCGGCTATGAAATTATCAGGAATAAAATCGAGAAATGCACTGCTGAAGCTTTCAGCAGAAATAAAAACAGGTAAAATAAGCGCTGTCTTTGTCTGAATCTTATCAGGAAAATAATTTAAAAATAAAGAGCGGGAAATTGGATACGAAGCTGTGAGCATTGCAATCAGAAAGCAGACAGACACACTTCTCCAATAGTTTGATTTTATTAAAATACGCGCCTTTTTCTTGAGCTCTTTTCTTGACCACATAAATAATATCCCCCATTGAATTGCTGCTGCGGTTCACATGCGTGCAATCAGCAACGCATCGTTTCCATAGATAACATCATTATAATTTAGTTGCGTACAGTTTACAAGTTAAGGTTCAGCTCATAAAGAAATATGTTATACTGTAGTTACTGGTCGCACACCGTGTGAACAGTAACATACTATAATTTACGCGAGCAACGAGCCAAAGTCCGTGCTTGCACGAGACCTTGGCGACTGCCGCGATAACTTGAGAAACTCGCAGAGCGTGTTTCTCATAGTTGTTGAGTTCAAGCGGATAAAATCTGCAGGTTAAGCGATTGTGTACCTGCATCAGACATAGAGATAGTGAAAAGAAAAGAGGGGTACGATGAACAGACAAAGTACATTATGTTATATTGAAAAAGACGGAAAATATCTGATGCTTCACAGAGTAGTGAAGAAAAATGATGTGAATAAAGATAAATGGATCGGCGTCGGCGGACATTTTGAATATGCAGAGAGTCCGGAGGAATGCCTTTTGCGTGAAGTGAAGGAGGAGACCGGTTATACATTGACTTCCTGGAAATACAGAGGAATCGTGACATTTGTATATGGAGAAGATGTGGTGGAATATATGTCACTGTATACAGCAGACGGATTTACAGGTGATCCGATCGAATGTGACGAGGGGATTCTTGAATGGGTGGAGAAAGAAAAGATAAAAGACCTGAATCTATGGGAGGGAGACAAGATTTTCTTCCGTCTGATGGACGAAGAAGAGGAATTTTTCTCTTTAAAGCTTGTGTATAATAAATCTGATGTGCTTGATTATGTGGCACTCAACGGAAAGCCGATGGAACTTTTTGATGTGATTGATGAAGATGGAAATAAAACCGGACAGGTGAAAGAACGCGGTGTTGCACATAGAGATGGAACATTGCATTCAACGGTACACATCTGGATTGTACGTCCGAATCAGGAGAGTGGTTATGATGTACTCCTTCAGAAACGAAGTGAATGTAAAGATTCGAACCCGGGAGCGTATGACATTTCTTCCGCAGGGCATGTCAGTGCCGGGGATGAACTGATGGAAAGTGCATTGCGTGAGATGAAAGAAGAACTTGGAATTCATGCAAGAGAAGATCAGCTTCAGTTTATCGGAACACACAGAGGACAGTTTGAAGCTGAATTTCATGGAAAACCATTCCGTGACAATGAGCGCAGTACCGTATATCTTTATAGAGAACCGGTGGACATTAAAAATTTGAAATTACAGGAATCTGAAGTGGAAGAAGTAATCTGGATGGATTTCGAAGAATGCAGGAAGGGTATTGTGGATGGTACCCTGCCGAACTGCATTTATGAAGGAGAGTTCCAGATGGTAGGAAAAGCACTCGGGATAGAGTGAAAAGTAGAATAAGATAATAGAATCTGAAAAAGAGTTGAAACCATTTGCCTGAATCAGCTAGAATGATCCAGGCAGAAGTTTCAACTCTTTTTTAAAGACTGACGTATATTTTCAGTGTGGTTTCAGCTTATGCTTCTTCTGACAGTTTCTTCACAATCTCAGGGAATTCCATAAAGTGGGAAGCTTTGACCAGAATCGTATCATTTTCTTTGAGAATCTGTCCCATGTTCTGGTAAAAGTCTTCTTTTGTGTCAAAATGGAAAACTTTCATGTTCTTCTCTGTTGCAAGAACAGTTTCCTTTGCAGCTTCTGCCATATCTTTGGAAAGTGCTCCGATGCAGACCAAAACATCAGTGTTTTTAAATGCTGCATATGCTCCGACTTCGCGGTGCATCGCAAGCTCATCTGCACCAAGTTCCCCCATATCGCCAAGAATAGCGACCTTTCTTGTATCTGCATATGCAAGTACGTCAAGAGAGGACTTCATAGATGCCGGATTGGCATTGTAGCAGTCATCAATGATCGTGTAATGCTTTGCTTCAATCAGGTTATTACGTCCGGCAATAGGAACGAGCTTTTCAATTCCGCGTGCAATCTCATCATTATTCATGCCAAGCGCATATCCGACAGCAACTCCGGCTAAAGCGTTATAGATCATATGATCTCCCGGAATTGAGATATGTGCATGGAAACGGGATGTTGGAGTAACAAACTCAGCGTATGTTCCTTTTAATCCTTTACGTTCAATATTTTCCACATGGAACGGGCAGGAAGAGGTAAGACCGAAGTAAACAGGAGTTCTTCCATCACGGGAAGTGTAGCTTTTCAGCTTATCATCATCCCCGTTGAAGATAACAGAACCTTTCGGATTCATGTAGTCTGTCATGGAACTCTTTTCCTTTAGGATTCCGTCTCTTGTTCCAAGATTCTCAAGATGTGCATATCCGATATTAGTGATCACGCACACATCCGGGCGGGCAATCTTAGCTAGTGGTTTCATATCTCCAAAGTGGCTGATTCCCATCTCAAGAACTGCAACCTCATGTTCCTCACGGATATTGAATACGGTCAGAGGAAGTCCAATCTCATTGTTGAAGTTTCCTTCTGTTTTCAGTACATTATATTTCTCGGAAAGTACAGATGCGATCATTTCTTTTGTGCTTGTCTTTCCAACACTTCCAGTGATACCTACAACTTTGATATCGAGGGAACGGCGATAGTGTTCAGCTAAGTCTTTCAATGCTTCTGTGCAGGATGAAACGCGGATATAAGGATAATCAACGTCACCAAGATCCTGCTCAGAGAGGGAACAGAGTGCACCTGCTTCCATGACCTGCGGGATAAAACTGTGTCCGTCAACACGGGCACCTTTGATTGCAACGAAAAGAGTATCTTTTACTACTTTACGGCTGTCGATCGCAACACTTGAGACCTCACAGTCTAAGAATGCAGGATCACCGCAATAAATTCCGCAGCAGGCATCTGCGATTTCAGATAATGTCATATGTTTCATTAATATCTTGCCTCCATGGACTTCTTAATGATCAGTTCGCAAAGATCGCCGTATTCGATTCCATAAACCTTAGCTTCCTTCGGGAGAAGGCTTGCGGAAGTCATTCCAGGAAGGGTATTCATCTCCAGGCAGAACAGATTACCATCTGCATCAAGCAGGAAGTCTGCACGGCTGTAAACATTGAGCTTCAGAGCATTAAATGCTTTTACAGTGAGTTCCTTCATGCGTTCTGCAACTTCTTCCGGAATATCAGCCGGGCATACTTCAGAAGTAGCTCCGTCCTGATATTTATTCGCATAATCAAAGAATCCTGTCTTCGGGATGATCTCGATCGGAGGAAGTGCTGTTCCGTCAATGATACCGCATGCAAACTCACGCCCCTTAATGTATGGCTCAACAACAAGTTCATCTTCGTAGTGGAAGGACTTCTTCAGAGCCTCTGCATATTCTTCATCTGTATTTACAATATATACTCCGATACTGGAACCACCGGAGCAAGGTTTAACAACAACAGGAAGTGTCAGACCAAGTGACTGGTAAGACTGATCTTCAGAGTTCTTATAAATCGTTCCACCTCCCGGAGTGTCTACGCCAGACTCAAGGAAGATCTGCTTTGCAACACCTTTGTGCATTGCAACCGCACATCCAAGAGAGTCAGGTCCTGTATATTTAATACCAAGCAGATCAAAAGATGCCTGCAGTTTTCCATTCTCACCTTCTCCACCGTGAAGTCCGAGGAAAGTAATGTCAGCCAGACGGCAAAGTTCGATTACATTCGGGCCGAAGAAGCAGTCTGACTGATCCGGACGGGAAGCCTTAACAGCTTCAAGATCCGGTTCCTCCGTGCTGATATTCTTCACGATCTCAAGCCCATGATCCGGAAGAGCAAAGACATCCTCCAGATTCTCCGGCGCATTCTCTAATCCCATGAATACATCCAGAAGAAATGCATCATGTCCTTTTTCAACTAATGTACGACAGATTCCGGCAGCAGAAGAAAGTGATACGTCACGTTCTGTGCTTAAGCCTCCTGCTAATACAATGATTTTCATAATTTTATACTCCTTAAATGATTTATTCTGTTCTAGTTCTTTTTCTTATTTGCCTGCTGCTTATAGATAATGATAAGCAATATTCATGCTTTTACGATTATAGCACATGTTGGCAGAAAGTGAAACAGGGGGAGTAAAGATTTAACGGAGGGATTCGTTCTCACCTTGCTATATTATTTTTGATAGATTCAATGTATTAAATCCCATTGACAATTCACAGAAAATACTACTATTATTATATATATAAACAGTTTTTAATTGTGCAAATCAATATTTTATTGTTAAAAAAGAGGTAATTCCACTGGAAATCATAAAAAATCAAATCAAATTTTTTATTGAAAGGGGAAATTATATGAAAAAGGTTATATGTTTATTTTCCGCATTTTTATTACTTTTATCATCTGCCATGACAATATATGTACACGAAACAGACTCTCAAGATTACCTATCAATTCCAAGTTATAACGAAACATACTCTGCACACCCAACGGATAATAATTTTTTGTCACTAAAAGAATATAATACAGAATACTCCAATGGAGAAAATCCTCTAAAAACAAATTTTCAAGATTACCTATCAATTCCAAGTTATAACAAAACATACTCTGCACAACCAACAGATAATAATTTTTTGTCACTAAAAGAATATAATGCAGAATACTCCAATGGAGAGAATCCTCTAAAAATAGACTCTCCTTTAACTACTCAAAATGTCCCTGATATATGCTATTTCCCCTATCCGAAAACAAAAACCATTATTTTAGGACAATAAGCGGGAATCCTCGACAATTCAATTACCGAGATGAAAGCGCAAGATTGCGCAGGGGTATATTTTTACCCCTGCTAAAATCAAGTTGTACGGTTATTTAATCTTCCCAGCCAGATAAAGCAGCACCGCATCCTGAAATTTCCTCGGATTCAGTGAACATTTCTTTTGAATCGCATTCAATTTATACTGCAATGTATTTTTATGGAGAAAGAGTCGTTCACTTGTGGCGGCAAGGGACATTTCTTCAGAAAAATAAACTTCCAGCAGGTGCAGTTCTTGTTCATTGAGCGGGGCGATTGTCTTGGCTAAAAATTCTTTCTGATTTTCTGGTGTGATCGTAGAAAGAATCAGTTCAAGTGTCAAATCATCAAAAATAACATAGTGTTCAGATGAAATTATAAGGCTGTGCAAAGCAGTTTCAGCAGATTGATAGGAGATATGGAGCTGGAAGAGTGATGTCGGTTTTCCAACTGCAATATCTAAAATATCGAAATGTTCTTTTGCAAAGAGTTTAAAAATGTAATTCTGTTTTTCAAAATCAGTTTCTTCGATCAAAGCAATAAAATCCCCCGGATAATTAAATGTGTGAAGACAGACATGTGCCTGTGCAAACATTTGTTGAATTTTCTGTTCTAAAATAGAGCGGTTTGTAATTGGATTTTGCTTATTTGTGCGAATAAGAACAATTCTTTTCTTTGTGTTGAGATCAATCTTAAATTCATGTAGACAGGAGGTGAGGTATTCCTGATTGTCGGTTTCATTTCTGATCAAAGACTGAATGACAAAATGTTTTTTATCGGCCTGTCTGCGGCTGTACTGATTTAGTTCCTGCTCCCGGATCAGAAGATTGGTGATGCGTTCTGCGAGATAAGCATAACTGCGGACTTTATCAGGTATACCGGTGATTCCGATGACGGCCAGCAGATGTTCATTATGATAAAGCGGAAGATTGATTCCCTGTTTTGTGCCAGAAAAATTGTTGTCTTCTGTTACTTCCAGTACAGAACCGGAAGCAGCGGCCTGTTGTCCAATCTCGTGAAAGGTTCCGACACGGGATGAGTCTGTGCTGGCGAGAATGATACCAGATGGAGCAATAAAGTTGATGTCATGATCACAGACATCTTTGATTGTATTTACGATTTGTTCTGCGAGTTCGCGGTCAATTTTAGTTATCATAGAATTTTTATTATATCCTTTCTTTTGACATAACTGTTTAGAGCCAACCTTCAAAATGCTACGCATTTCGTCGGTGTGGCGTATCCGCCAAATAAAATTTCAAAAACAGTCTTAAAAATGCAAGCATTTTACATCTGTTTTATGAAATTTTGCTTGGCTCTGAACAGTTACCATTTTACTATAAAATGTTATATATAACAAATAATAATAGAATAAATTTGAAATAATGTTACATATAACATATTTGAGAAACAAGAAATTTGGTATCCTAATATTAATAAAACACGGAACAGACATGGAAAGGAGTTCATTATGAAAATAGTAACAGCGATTGATTCATTTAAAGGAAGTATGACTTCTATGGAAGCAGGACAGGCAGCGGCAGAGGGAATCCAAAGAGTGGATGTGGATGCAGAAGTGATTGTAAGACCGTTAGCTGACGGAGGGGAAGGTACAGTAGAGGCTCTTGTATCCGGAATGAATGGAACATTACAGAAAGTACAGGTGACAGGACCACTTGGCGAACCGGTGATCTGTGAGTATGGTATCATTGAAAGCACAAAAACAGCTGTGATCGAGATGGCGGGGGCAGCAGGAATTACATTGGTTTCTGATGAAGAGAGAAATCCGCTGAATACAACAACATATGGCGTGGGAGAAGTAATTCGTGATGCGATTGATAAGGGATGCAGACGTTTTCTCGTCGGAATCGGCGGAAGTGCGACAAATGACGGGGGAGTCGGGATGCTTCAAGCATTAGGTTACGGTTTTCTTGACAAAGACGGAAATCAGGTTCCATTTGGCGCAAAGGGTTTGAAGGTTTTGGAGGAAATCACAGATACTTATGTGCTTCCGGAATTAAAAGAGTGTAAGTTTAAGATTGCATGTGATGTAACAAATGCTCTTTGCGGAGAACAGGGATGCAGTGCAGTATTTGGTCCTCAGAAAGGTGCAACACCGGAGATGATCTGTCAGATGGATCAGTGGCTAGGATATTATGCATCATTGGCGAAAGAAAAATTCCCAAAGGCAGATGCAAAGCAGGAAGGAACAGGAGCAGCAGGAGGCCTTGGATTCGCATTTCTCACATTTACAGATGCTGTGTTGGAATCAGGAATTAAAATCGTGCTGGAAGAGACACAGTTAGAAGAGTATGTAAAGGATGCAGACCTTGTCATCACGGGGGAAGGCCGGATGGATGGTCAGACAGCGATGGGAAAAGCTCCGGTTGGAGTGGCTGCACTTGCAAAGAAATACGGCAAGCCGGTACTTGCATTTGCAGGCGCAGTCGAAAGAGATGCCAGAAAATGTAATGAACATGGCATTGATGCATTTTTCCCTATCCTGCGTGGTGTGGTTACGCTGGAAGAGGCAATGAAGAATGAAAACGCTAAGAGAAACCTGGCAGATACTGCGGAACAGGTGTACAGAACATTTACAATTCTTTGATCATACAATATTGTTTTAACTGAAAATGAGGTTTCTCCAAGATTCCGAATGTCTTGAATCCAAGATGCTCATAAAATGGTACATTTTTCGGATTATGTGTCTCAAGCGAGATCATCATATCATTGCGATCGGCGCAGGCAATGACTTCATTCATCATCATTTCTGCGAGACCGTGATGTTGAAATTTCGGATCAACGGCGAGGTAGATGACATGAAGTCTTCGGGTTTCATGAAGCTGGGCGGTCCAAGCGGAGTTGAGGTAATCTTTTCCGAGGACAAAGTTGAAAAATGTCTTCATAGTCGGATCCTCGTGGAGCAGCCAGCCGTCTGTGATGAGGCTTTCTTTCAGGCTGACAAAATAATTATAAAATGCATGACGGTGATCGGATTCGTCAGAAAGGATCAGGACTCCCTTCAACTCAGGGCTGTCAGCAAAGACTTCACAGGTTTCAAATAATTCAGTTACGTCGCACTCAAGAAGATGTGGCAGCAGACGTTCTTTTGTTGCTTCATCTTCGATCAGAGTGCTGTAGAGCGGGTCGTTCTGAAAGCAGACGGTCAGTATTTCTTTAAGGCGGTCAAGATCCTGTTCCTGTACTTTGTAGAGCTTATCGCTATTCATTGGTTTTCTCCATTCTTTTCTTTATTATAATGTGATGATGTTTCAAGGCAATCGTTTATCAAAGCCTGGATTTTATCAACAGATTGTTTCATATAATGCAGATCATCTTTTAAGTAAGCCTGCTGACGGCGGATAGCGGCTTCAAGTCTTCTGATCTCAACATCAAGAGAACCTGGGATTGCCATCTGATCCAGTTCTTTCAGACGCTGGACAAGGCCGTAGAGATTCTCATGGTGAAGAATGCGTCCGGCGCCCCACATCAGACGGTCTTTTGGCTGATGTAAAATATATTCCGTAAAGTGATAATAGACTTCTTCATCGAATAAAAATGCGTAGCAGTTATTATCAACTTCATAGAGTGCCTCCAGTGCGGCGGTGATGTTCTGGCTTTCCAGTGCATGGACTGCCTGATCCAGGTGACAGAGGTTCTGACTGGCAGCAGCATGAGGGAAGCAGACTGCGTCCTGCCAGTCGAGGCGGACGAAGTAGTCCTGCATCTTCCGGAAAATGTGCAGCAGTTTAGAAGAAAGTCCGGACACCATTGGGAAGTCAGCGGAAACAGTATGGTTGTTGATCTCCTGAATCTTTTCATATAATAAATCGGCAGATTCACATACCTTTGAAATACTTTCCAGAAGCGCTGGAATTTCTTCCAATACTTCTGCCGGGGCATTGGACTGTGCTGCAAGACAGTCGGCGACGGAACTTTTCATTGCCAGAAAATGTCTGGAAAAGTCAAGTGGCGGAAGTGTCAGCTGATCCAGTGTAACTAAAAGCCTTGTATAGAGCTCATGGTGGAAACGGTAAACTGCTTCCTGATAGAACTCTTCATTGTCATATTGGGAGTGGTAATGCGTTTCCATAAACGGTCCTGCGCTGAAATCATTTACGGTAGATGGAATACCGGAGATGGCGATGGAAAAATCATCCGACCATGTCTCGATTGGTGCAAGTACTGTCAGTCCATCAGGGTAAGCCTCCTTCGGAACAGTTATATTTTCACAAAAATGTTTCAGAAAATCAGCAGACTCATAAGTAGAGCGGATTGCATCCTGTGTGTTATGGGCGTGAGCCGGAAGTTCAAAGTTGAGATCAGCGATCACGCGGCCCTGCCACTCCGGGTGAACACGGAATACCTGGTTCCAGGCTCCGGTTGACCAGTCGAATTTAGAATCACAGACACCCCACTCTTCGGCAGCAAGGGCACATACTGCGATTGTATAGCGCGGTTGATAGCCACTGTCAATCAGAGCCTTTATGATTCCAAATGTCATAGAGACCGCACAATTGTCATCCTGAAATCCGTCAAAATAGGAATCGTAGTGTGCGGAAAGCAGAATCATCCGGTCGTCCCCTTCAGAAGTGGCAGTTCCCGGAAGATATCCGGTAATGTTATAAGCCGGGCGGTTACGTTCAACCCAGGAAGAGGCGTTGAGTTCAACTGCGACAGAGGACGGATGAGATACTGCAGGATCTTCGGGACAGAGAAGTTCTTTTAAATAAGAAGCATCCTGTCTCGAAAGAGAGAATGCAGGGGCATATTCCGGTCCGGCGATATCCTGAGCGTTGAGTGCCCGCGGATCAATCTCAGCATAACCCTGTGTCTGGACAGCAATCAGTCCGACAGCACCTTTCAAATATGCCTGATAGACAGGGTAGTTGATCCACCATTCATCACGCTGGTTGATATCAGCAAGAACGAGCTTTCCACGGACATTGAGCCCTTCATAGTCCGATGCGGTTCCACGGCCGACATAGACAAGATCATAAGTCTCGAATCCATCTGTCTCAAAATTCGTCTGATAAGCACCCATCTGACAAGTATGCAGTTCTCCATGTTGATCCTGGAAGCGGAGCACAGCACGTTCAAAGGTCCAGGAATCCAGCCAAAATTCATCCTTCGTCACATTCTGAAGTCCGATGCGTTTCATTTCTTCATATAAAAAATCCCCTGTTTTATGTTCCGCATCAGAACCGGCAGTTCGGAAACCGAGTACCGGATTGGTTTTGTGAGTCTCCATCTGCTTTGCCAGCTGATAAGAGTAAGTAATGTCTAGATGTGAAATGCATTCGTTGATTCTGTTTTCTGTCTTTGATTCCATTTATATCACCTCTGAAAGTCTGAGCCTGTTGTATGTGTTTGAGATATCGCCATGACGGCATCTATCTATTCTGCGCTTATTTTAGCACTGCAAGCGAAGTGTTACAAGAGTAGAAATAATTTCCCGCAAGCTCGATCAGTGTCCGCGCCGGCTTGCTGATATAATGTCCCTTGCGATATGCAGCAACAATCTCCCAGGAAGGATGGTCAGGTAATTGAAAATAGGTAATTGCCTCATCTTCCGGATCCATATAATACATCGGTAAAATTCCGCAGCAGATATTTTCATGGATCATGGAGATGATCGCATGGTTATTTGAAGTCTCGAACAGAACATTAGGGGTGAATCCGGCATTTTTAAAAATGGAATCAACGATCTCCCGGATGGTAGAGGTTTTCTGTGTGAGGACAAAAGGCTCTTCTCTGAGCAGAGCCAGATCGCCGTTCCTCATATCTAAAGCAGTCACAAGCTTTGTTGGAACGGCAAGAACCATTTCTTCCGAAGCTAGTGTTTCATAGATGATTCCTGATTTTTGCTGCGATCTGGTCAAAGTCATAAAACCAAGATCAAGCTCACCAGACAGGAGTAGCGGATGCTGATCACGAACACTGCGCTCAATCGGTTCCACTTCTATACTTGGACAAATATTGTGGAACTTAGGGTAAACACTGGTGAACATGGCAATTCCGCGGCCGGGAGTGAATCCGAGAGTGATATGACCTTTCTGTGCTTCGCAGAGATCGTGAATCTGATTGTAGGCATTCTTCTTTATAAGAAGAATGTCTTTTGCTGCGTTGAGATAGATTTCGCCGGCAGGGGTTGGGTGCCAGTCAGTCCGGGAACGGTAGAATAGCGGAGTGCCGAGCTCTTTTTCCAGCTTGAGAAGCTGCTGGTTGAGGGCAGACTGGGTGATGAATAGCTTTTCGGCTGCATGGGTAATATTTTGTTCTTCTGCAATTTTTAAAATATATTCAATCTGTTTTAAATCCATAGGAATAACCTTTCTACTGATTCTGTGAATGAGTCTTTACATTTCTATTTCCAGTATAATTCGACCGATATGGAATGACAAGAAAAACTATTAAAAAAATTAAGAGAAGTAGAAAAACAATGAATTTTACTTATTAATAGTAAGAGCGTATGATAAAGCTATAAAGAACAGCAAAGAAAAATGAAACATTTCTTGCTAAGCGAAAAGGAGGAATCATTCGTGGCTAAGCGACTTCTTGTAAAAGTGAATGAAGCAGACAATGTTGCAATTGCAGTGAAAGAAATCAAAGCCGGAACACAGGTTTCAGAAGATCTGGTTACCCGTCAGGATATTCCACAGGCTCATAAAGTAGCGCTTGAGAGAATCCCAAAGGGACAGCCGGTGATTCGTTACGGTGTTATTCTGGGGTATGCTCTGGAAGATATTGAAAAGGGAGACTGGATCAATGAATTTATGTTGGAGCTTCCGACACCACCATCTGTTGATGATATGGAGTATGGAAAAAAGATTGTAACAGATCTTCCGACACCGCCGGTAACAACATTCGAAGGATATAGGAATCCAAATGGTGGATATGCAGGAACGAGAAATATTCTTGGAATCAGCACAACGGTTCAGTGTGTAACCGGTGTACTTAATGTGGCGGTGAAGAGAATCAAAGAAGAACTGCTTCCAAAATATCCGCATGTGGATGACGTAGTTCCAATCAATCATGCGTATGGATGTGGTGTCGCAATCAATGCACCGGAGGCGAAAGTGCCGATCCGTGCTTTACGCAATCTTGTACATCATCCGAATTTTGGCGGACAGGTGATGGTTGTTGCGCTTGGATGTGAGAAATTAACAGTGGAAAAATTGCTGGACGAGGCAGATATTTCCCCGGAAAATGTAATTGTTCTTCAGGAACAGAAAGGTTTCGATGCCATGGTAAATGCCATTATGGAGATGGCAGATAAAAAACTTGCAATTCTTAATCAGAGAAGAAGAGAAACATTACCGCTTTCCGATCTTTGCATCGGTATGCAGTGTGGCGGAAGTGATGCATTTTCAGGCGTCAGCGCAAACCCATCTGCCGGATACGCAGCAGATATGCTTGTAAATGCAGGTGCAACCGTAATGTTTTCAGAAGTTACAGAAGTAAGAGATGGCGTACATTATATCGCAGAACGCTGTGTGAGCAAAGAAGTCTGCGACAAACTTGCGGCAGAGATGAAATGGTATGATCATTATCTGGAAGAGGGAAATGTTGACAGAAGCGCTAATCCAACTCCGGGAAATAAGAAAGGCGGACTTTGTAATATTGTAGAAAAAGCAATGGGATCAATTGCTAAATCAGGAAGCTCACCGATCGTAGAAGTATTATCTCCGGCAGAGCGCCCGTCAAAGAAAGGTCTTATCTATGCAGCAACACCGGCCAGTGATATTGTCTGTGGACCTTGCCAGCTTGCATCCGGTATCACACTACAGGTATTTATGACCGGAAGAGGAACACCTTATGGACTTGCAGCAGCACCGGTTATTAAAGTCTGTTCCAGAAATGAGATGAAAGAGATGTGGCAGGATCTGATCGATATCAACGCAGGTCCGGTTGCTACAGGTGAAGCACAGATCTCAGATATCGGTACAGAATTATTTAATAAAATTATTGCGGTTGCAAGCGGAAAAGATCAGAGCTTTGCAGAAAAATATAAACTCCACAATGATCTGTGCATCTTTAATCCGGCACCGATCACCTAAGATATGTTTTTGAAAAATTCTTAGTCTCCTAAAAAGAATATAGAGCTGGCCGCAGAGCGTGCTGCGGCCGGCAAATACACGAACAGAAAAAGAATCTTGTCCCAAATGCTGCGGAGAAGATTCTTTTTCTTTTTATAATAGTAGGGAATAAATTTATTGATAAAATAGTGAAGTGCGTGATAAGGTAAAAGAAAGTGAATTATAGTTGGAGGCATTTATTATGGTTAAAATAGGAATGCTTCTCCCGGAAGAGCGGATGGTCGAACCGGCGAGAAAAATTATAGAAGAAAATCATCTGGATGTGGTCTATCTTGAGGCTGTGCATACAGTAGATGCAGTGAATAAAGCAAGAATTGCAGTGGAGACCGGAGCCCATATTCTGGTTGCCAGAGGATATCAGGCGAAGTTAATTAAAGAATATACAAATATTCCTGTTGTTGAGATTCGTTTTCATGCACAGGAGATTGGTCTGCTCATTCAGAAAGCAAAGACGATTCTTAAGAAAGAGCATCCACATATTGCATTGATCGCATTTGAAAATATGCTCTGTGATATGTCGTATATGGAGCAGCTGTTTGATATACGACTGGATGTGATTTATCTAAAACGTATTGAAGAGGCTGAAAGCATTATTGCAGATTTTGAGGAAAGACCGGATCTGATCATTGGTGGAGAAGGAACCTGCAGAGCAGCAGAAACGATGGGATATTCGACGCTGTTTTATCAATCCACGGGAGAATCGTTAAAAGAAGCCCTTCTTGCAGCAAAGAATGCGTCCTATGCAGCTGAAAGTGAGAAGCGTAATACGGCGCAGTTTGAAACAGTACTGGATACGTCCTTTAATGGAATTATCAAGGTGAACGCAGAAGGAAAAGTGATTGTAGTCAATAAACTGGTTGAAAATCTGTTAGGAAAGAATAGTGAAGATCTGGTTGGAAAGAGTCTGACGGAGATTCTCCCCGGAATCGATTCGCTCTTGATCGAGAATATTTTAAGCGGAAAGAGCGAAAGCTATTCCACTTCTGTTTCTGTCAGGAAAAAGACCTGGATGGCAATGATCGCACCAATCCAGTATGACAATCAGATTACAGGAGCAATTTTGTCTCTTCAGAAGCTGGCAGACAATTCAAAAAAGACCAAGGATATCCAGGGAGATATGCTGCTGCATGGATTTGCGGCGCAGACCAAATTTGAAGATATTCAGACAGAGAATGCACAGATGCGAAAAATGCTTGAAACTGCGAAAATGTATGCCTTGTCTGAACACGCAGTTATGATTTATGGGCAGGCAGGTACAGAGGATTATCTTTTGGCAGAAGCAATTCACAATAATAGTATCCGCAAAGTGGGTCCATATGTCAGCATTAATATGCGGGGAATGGATAAAGAACATCAGATGGAAGAGCTTTTCCGAAGAGAAGCCGGAGATACAGTTTCAACTTTTGGCGCAAAGGGTGCAATGATAAAGGCAAATCACGGAACCTTATTTATTAAAGGAATCGAGCATCTGACTTTGCGTGTACAGCATCAGATTTTGCGTACAATGTTAAGCAGGGCGCAGATGAGAACAGATGCACAGCCACTTGACACGTTGGATGTAAGAATCATAGGATCATCAAAGATAAATCTGAAACATCTGGTGGAAAAGGGAGAGTTTAGCGAGGAATTATATTATATGCTGCAGAGCCTGGTACTTGAGATTCCTTCATTGAATGAACGCCCGGAGGATCTGAGAAATTGTTTTGATAAAGAATTGAAGATATATAAGGAAAAATACAACCGTCCGCTTAGCGTAACAGAAGGAGCATATAAGAAGCTGCAGGAGCTGAAGTGGACAGGGAATGGGATCCAGCTACGGTCATTTTGTGAACGACTTGTTCTTACAGCCAAAAAACGCATGATTGATGAAGTCGTTCTTCAAAATTTATATGACGAATTGTTTCCGCATGTGGAAGAATCTCATGGAGAGAAGAGGATTCTTGTGTATCGTTCTCAGGAGACAGATGAACTTGAGGAGCTGCTTGAACGTTTCCACGGAAACCGGAAACTGGTGGCAGAAGAGCTCGGTATCAGCACGACAACTCTCTGGAGAAGAATGAAAAAGTATGGAATAGAAGCCAATTATGGTGGAAATGAATAGCTATAGGAACAGGTAAATGCATACAGGGAGATGGTTTAAAACTGTCTCCTTTTTTGATGTGAAAAACTGTATTTTGTTATGTATAAAAATGAAGTGAGAATTTGTGTAGAATTCATAATGTTTCAAAAAATGAAAAAATAATTACATATGATGAAATAAATAGAAAGAAATTGAAATTTAAACAAATAAGAAAAAACAGAAGCGAAACATAATGAAATAAAAATGAAATACACAATTCAAAAAATGAAAACTTATGAAATCTACATAAATCAGAGCACACTCCATTGAACAATCTGTCAATGGAATCTTTGTACTCAGTTTTGTACAATAAGCATGTCAGATAGATAAGTTACCTGACCAAAGGCAAGGCAGGAAACAAGAAGCGCGCGAATTATCAAAGACGATTAGGAACAAGTTGAAATAGCAGTAATACAAAATATCAGAAATCTGAGAGGAGAAGAACAATGAAAGTTGGATTTATCGGACTTGGAATTATGGGAAAACCAATGTGCAGAAACCTTATGAAAGCAGGATATGAAGCTGTTGTATATAACAGAAGCAAGGCAAGCGTAGAAGAATTGTCAGCGGAGGGAGCACAGGCAGCAGGAAGCCCGGCAGAGGTGGCAGAGAACTGTCAGGTGATCATCACAATGCTTCCGAATTCTCCTCAGGTCAGAGAAGTCTGTTTAGGAGAAAACGGAATCGCTTCCGCAGCAAAAGAAGGAACGATCGTGATCGATATGAGTTCGATTGATCCGGTACAGTCGAAAGAAATTGGAGCAGAGCTGAACAAAAAGGGAATTGACTTAATGGATGCACCGGTCAGCGGTGGAGAGCCAAAGGCGATCGACGGAACAATTTCTGTTATGGTCGGAGGAAGCAAAGAGAACTTCGATAAGTACTATGATTTATTAATGGCAATGGCAGGATCTGTAGTATATGTCGGAGAACTTGGATCCGGAAATGTAGCAAAGCTCGCAAATCAGGTGATTGTAGCATTGAATATTGCGGCAGTGTCTGAGGCACTGACACTTGCAGTGAAAAACGATGCAGATCCAGAGCTTGTATACAAAGCTATCCGCGGAGGTCTTGCAGGATCTACAGTGCTTGATGCAAAAGCACCAATGATGATGGCTCACAATTTCAAGCCGGGATTCCGTATTGAACTCCATATCAAAGACCTGAATAACGCACTGAATGCAGGTCATGCAGTAAATGCAGCACTTCCACTTACTTCACAGGTAATGGAGATCATGCAGTCACTTAAGGCAGACGGAAATGAAAAAGATGATCACAGTGCAATCGTAAAATATTACGAGAAGATTTCTGATACATCTGTTGAGAAAAAGAATTAAGAGAGGTAAGAACTATGAGTGAATCAACCAGAATGATGCTGGGGCTGGTGATCGGAATAGCGATAATGATCGTCCTGGTTATGAAGACGAAGGTACATACATTTATTGCATTATTGCTCGCAGCATTGATCACAGGCTTGATCGGGGGCATGCCGGTCGCAGATATCACAAATGCAGCCGGAGAAACGACAGTCGGCGTTATGACCGCTATCAAAGACGGATTTGGAAACACATTGAAAAGTACCGGTATCATAATCGGACTTGGAGTTATGATGGGTGGAATCCTGGAAGTTTCAGGAGCAGCGGAACAGCTTGCATTTACTTTCATCCGTGTAATTGGTAAGAGAAAAGAAGAATGGGCACTGGCAATCACAGGATGGGTTGTATCCATCCCGGTATTCGCAGATTCCGCAATCGTTATTTTTGCACCACTTGTAAAAGCAATGTCCTCTGTAACAGGAATCTCTGTTGTAGGACTTGCACTGTCACTGGCCTGTGGACTTCAGCTGACACACTGTCTGGTACCGCCGACACCGGGACCGCTGACAGCAGCCGGAATGCTTGGAGTTGATGTGGGACAGATGATCATGGTCGGAGCAGGAATCTCTATTCCGATGCTGATTGTTGTAGTATTCTACTGTAAATATATTGGAAAGAAAATCTATCAGATTCCAAATGAAGATGGACATGGATATGAAAGAAAAGAATTCAAAAAAGAATATATCAAATCCATGGAAGAAGTTGAAAAACTGGTAGGAGAGAAGAATCTCCCGTCATTCACAGCATCTATTCTTCCGATTATCGTTCCGATTGTTTTGATTTTTGTTAAAACATTCTGGGGACTGTTTGGAACAGGTGAAGGAGTGGCAAACACAATCATCAGTCTTGTAGGTGAACCAATCTTCGCACTTGGTGTTGGAACAATCATTGCAATCTATGGACTGGTAAGAAAAGAAGATAATAAAAAAGTTATCGGTATCATGGATACAGCAATCAAAGATACAGGTATTATCATGCTGATCACAGGAGCCGGCGGTTCACTTGGAAATGTAATCAAAGTCAGCGGTATCGGAAATGTTCTTGGAGAGACAGTTGTAGGACTTCCGCTTCCGGCAATCCTGATTCCATTTATCATTGCAGCACTGATGAGAATCGCGCTTGGATCTGCAACAGTAGCAATCACAACAGCAGCATCCCTGACAGCACCACTGATGGCAGCTATCAGTGTATCCCCAATCTTGCTCGCAGCTTCCTGTTGTGTAGGAGCAATTTCCTTCTCCTACTTCAATGACAGTGGATTCTGGGTATTCAATGGAATGTTCGGTCTGACAGAATTAAAAGATCAGGTAAGATGTAAAACAGCAGTGTCATTGATCATGGCAGGAGTTGGAATTATAGAATTACTGTTATTACAGTTTGTGTTATAAATTGAAAGGAGTTTTTTATTATGACATTCGTACCAAAGGGAATTATCCCTCCAATTATTACACCATTAACAGACGAGGGTGAAGTAAACTATCCGGTATTAAGACAGATGGTAAATCACCTGATCGACAACGGAGTTCACGGTTTGTTCCCACTTGGAACAACCGGAGAATTCTACGCATTCGATGATGATACATACAGAAAGATCCTTGAGACAGTCGTTGATGAGACAGCAGGACGTGTTCCGGTTTATGGTGGAGCAAGCCATATTACAACAAGAGGAGTTATCAGACTGGTAAAGATCTGTGAGGAGGTCGGAGTTGATGCAGTTTCCGTACTGACACCAATGTTTGTATCCCAGACACAGGATGAGTTGTACAATTACTATAAGACAATCGCAGAAAATACAACACTTCCAATCATCATGTATAACAATAAACCAAAGACAAATGTGACAATCACACCGGCAACAGTTGCAAAACTTGCTGATATTGAAAATATTGTTGCTGTAAAAGACAGTACAGGTGATATGACAAATGCTGCAGAGTATATCCGTCTGACAAGAGGAAAAGATTTCTCTGTACTGATGGGAAGAGATACTTTGATCTACGCAGCTCTTTGCTACGGAGCAACAGGAGCAATCGCATCCTGTGCAAATGTAGCACCGAAAATTGCAGCGGATATCTATGATAAATACGTTGCAGGAGATCTTGAAGGAGCTCTGGAAGCACAGTTTACATTGGCTCCGTTCCGTATTGCATGCGGTATGGGAACATTCCCGGCAGCAATCAAGGAAGGTCTCGTTCAGGAAGGAATTCCGGTAGGAAAATGCTTAGATCCGATCGGCGAACTGACACCGGAAGAGAAAGAGAAGCTGCATAAAGTACTTGCAGATATGAACCTTGTTTAAAACAAGAAGTTATTAAAAAATGTTAATAAACTAAAATTTGCTGCCATGATTTCGGTGGTCGGACTGCAAGTCAATCTCCGGTCCGATCACTGAAGTAAAAATAAAAGTAGAATAGAAACAGATAGAGAAAAAGTTCGTGTATAAAAGGAGAAATTGTTATGTCTAGAATCGTAAAGATGGAAGTATATCCAGTAGCCGGAAAAGACTGCATGGAACTGAATTTAAGTGGAGCACACGCACCATACTTCACAAGAAATATTGTTGTTCTTTATGATGAGAACGGAGAGACAGGAGTTGGAGAAGTTCCGGGAGGAGAGAAGATCACAAAAGCACTTGAGGAATGTATCCCGCTTGTTGAAGGAACAAGAGTTGCTGAGTATAAGAGCACACTGCTTAAAGTAAAAGCACATCTTGATTCTAAGGGAGAGGAAGATGTCAGAGGAAACCAGACATTTGACCTTCGTACAGGAGTTCATGTAATTACAGCGATCGAGGCTCCATGTCTTGATCTCCTTGGAAAGCAGCTTGGTGTTCCGGTTTGTGAACTTCTCGGAGACGGACAGCAGAGAGATAAAGTAAGAATGCTTGGATATCTCTTCTTTGTAGGAGACCGTAACAAGACAGATCTTCCGTATGATTCAGAGCCGGATTCAGATTGTGCATGGTACCGTCTGCGTCACGAAGAAGCACTTACGGCAGATAAGATTGTAGAGATGGCACTTGCTACAAAAGAGAAATACGGTTTTAAAGATTTTAAACTGAAAGGAGGAGTTCTTGCAGGAAACGAAGAGATGGATGTGATCCGTGCAATGAAGAAAGCACTTCCAGATGCAAGAATCGACCTTGATCCAAATGGTGGATGGCTTCTTGAAGAAGCAGTTGAATATGTAAAGGGAATGGAAGGAATCCTTACATACTGTGAAGATCCATGCGGAGCAGAAGGTGTTTACTCAGGAAGAGAGATTATGAGTGAATTCCGCAGACGTACAGGTTTCCCGACAGCAACAAACATGATCGCTACAGACTGGAGACAGGTTGGACACTCTCTGGAATCTCAGGCAGTTGACATCATCCTTGCAGACCCACATTTCTGGACAATGAGTGGTTCTGTACGTGTAGCTCAGATGTGCCATGATTTTGGATATACATGGGGATCTCATTCAAATAACCATTTTGATATCTCCCTTGCAATGTTTACACAGGTTGGAGCAGCGGTTCCGGGAGAGTACAATGCACTGGACACACACTGGATCTGGCAGGAAGGTCTTGAGAGACTGACAAAAGAGCCACTTCAGATCGTAGACGGATGTGTAGAAGTTCCAAAGAAACCAGGACTTGGTATTGAAGTGGATCTTGAGCAGGTGAAGAAAGCACATCAGCTGTACCTTGATAACTGTCTTGGAGGAAGAGATGATGCAGTAGGAATGCAGTATCTGATCCCGGGATGGAAATTCGATCCAAAGAAACCTTGCCTTGTAAGATAAGGAGAACGACAGTGGAAAATGAAACAGAAGATTTACATTCCTCAGCCAATCGCTGCAGCGGGAGAGGACTATCTCATAGAAAAAGGCTATGAGATAGTCCGCGGCAGCGGAAAGACAGGCAAAGAATCAATAAAAAATGATATTGCAGTATGTGATGCAATGATTCAGCGAACTGCAAAAGTAGACAAGGAAATACTTGAAGCAGGAAAGAACCTGAAAATCATAGCCAGACATGGGGCAGGATATGACAATCTTGACTGGAAGGCTGCGAATGAGTTAGGGATTTATACGACTTATTCACCGGACACGACGACCTTATCTGTTGCAGAATTCACTATAACGGTGATTTTAAATCTTGCAAAACGTCTGAAAGAATCCGAAGAACTGGTAAGGAATGGGGATTTTCAGAAGAAATTTTCACTGAAAGGGACCGATGTAGCAGGAAAGACACTCGGGATCATCGGTCTTGGAAAGATTGGAAAAGAGGTAGCAAGAAAGGCAGCGCTGGGGCTGGATATGAGAGTCATTTCTTATGTGCCGCGTCCGGAAGGGAAAGATATTCCAGAGTATATAGAAATCGTGTCCTGGGAAGAACTTTTGCAAACATCGGATTATATCAGTCTGCATGTGCCGGGAGGAGAAAAGAACCAGGGAATTATTTCAAAAAAAGAGTTTGCCATGATGAAGAAATCCGCTTCCCTGATTCAGGTTTCCAGAGGCGGTGTTGTTGATGAAGAGGCGTTAGCAGAAGCAATCAGGAACAGTCAGATCAGAGGCGCAGCGGTGGATGTGTTCTCAGAAGAACCACCCAAAAAAGACAATCCATTATTGAAACTGGAACAAGTGATTCTGACACCGCATATTGGCTCCAATACGGTGGAATGTATGGATCGGATCGCACTGGATGTGGCGGAAGATGTGCATCTTGTCCTTTCCGGAGAGAATCCAAAACATCCAATTAAAAGATAAATTATGACAGAAGAGGGAAGGCAGCGGGAAAATGGAAAAAGTGACTTTAGATCCGGCAATTAAATTCGGAGCCGGGAGATACAGACAGGAAAAGAATTTACTTGAAGAGTGTGGAAAAGAAATTTCACGTTTTGGAAAGAGAGCATTTATCATTGCCGGAAACAGAGCGTGGGATGCAGTGAAAGAACGGATGATTCCGGGATTTGAGAAGGCAGGACTTGAGTATGAATTGCACCTGTATGGTGGAAAGTGTTCTTATGAAGCTGCCAGGGAATATGCTGAAAAATGCAAAGCAGAAAACTGTGATGAGGTAGTCGGAATCGGTGGCGGACTTGTTATGGATTTTGCAAAAGCAGTCGGTGAATATGCGGATACCGGAGTTGTCAACATTCCGACATCAATCGCAACCTGTGCTGCATTTACAACAATGAGTGTTATGTATACGCCGGAAGGTGCGAAGAAGGACTGCTGGAGATTCGAACATGAAGTCGATGCAGTTCTTGTAGATCTGCAAGTGATCGCAGAATGCCCAATCCGTTATGCGGCAGCCGGAATTTTGGATGCGATGGCAAAAAAAATCGAGATACAGAACGGCAAGCCGAAGATGTATCTCAGTGAAAATAAAATCGATCTGTTCAGTGCTTACAAGATGGCAGAGTATACTTACGAGGTGCTTGTAGAGTATGGTGCACAGGCAATTGAAGATATCCGTCATAAGAGACTTACAAAGGCAGTGGAAGATATCACATTTATCAATATCGCTGTAACCGGTGTGATCGCGAACATCACGAAAAGCTTCTCACAGTCAGCACTTGGTCACATGATGTATGACGGTGTGCGGACTTATTTTACAAAGGAAGCAGAGCATGCGCTGCATGGAGAAATCGTGGCAGTGGCACTGTTTACTCAACTTTACTACAATAAATTAAGTGAAGATAAAGAGGCACTTCGTCTGTTCATGAAAGGGATGGACATGCCATTAACTTTGCAGGAGCTTGGAATCGAGCCGACGCAGAAGAATCTTGATATTCTGGAAGCGTATCTGATTGATTCTCCTTATGTAGAGCAGTCAGAAGAGAGCTTTAAGCTGCTGCATGAAGCAATGAAACAGATGTGTTAAAAGAAAGGAAATAATAAAATGAAAGTAGGATTTATTGGACTTGGAATTATGGGAAAACCGATGAGCATGAACCTGTTAAAAGCAGGAAATGAGCTCGTTGTATTTGATTTTAATGAGACAGCAGTTGCAGAGGTTGTTGCAGCAGGTGCAAAGGGAGTAAAAAGCGGAGCTGAAGTAGCAGCAGAGTGTGACACAATCATCACAATGGTTCCAAACTCACCACATGTACGTGCAGCATGTCTTGGAGAAGGTGGAATTGCAGAGGCAGCAAAACCGGGAACAGTTGTAATTGATATGAGCTCTATTGATCCGGTAGAATCTAAAAAGATTGGTGCTGAGCTTGCAGAAAAAGGAATTGAACTGATGGACGCACCGGTAAGTGGCGGAGAGCCGAAGGCAATCGACGGAACACTTTCTGTTATGGTTGGTGGAAAGAAAGAGACATTTGACAAATATTATGAACTGTTGATGCAGATGGCAGGTTCTGTTGTATATGTTGGAGAACTTGGATCAGGAAATGTTGCAAAACTCGCAAATCAGGTAATCGTTGCACTGAATATCGCAGCAGTATCCGAAGCACTGACACTGGCAAAGAAAGCCGGGACAGATCCGGAGCTTGTATATCAGGCAATCCGTGGAGGTCTTGCAGGTTCTACAGTTCTTGATGCAAAGGCACCGATGATGATGGATCACAACTTCAAGCCGGGATTCCGTATTGAACTTCACATCAAAGACCTGAACAATGCGCTGAACGCTGCACATGCAGTAAATGCATCTCTTCCGCTTACAGCAGAGATCATGGAGATCATGCAGTCCTTAAAGGCTGACGGAAATGAAAAAGATGACCACAGTGCAATTGTAAAATACTACGAAAAAGTATCTAATGTGTCTGTAGAAAGAGAAAACTAAGATTAACCATTTGTAAAAATATAAGTTATTGCCGGTCATGGGAAACTGTGGTCGGCATTTTCTATCTGAATAAAAGGTCAGGAGGAAGAACAGAATGAAATTACATATTATCGACGAGGCAGAACGTTGCCTGAAATGTAAAAAACCACTTTGTCAGCAAGGGTGTCCGATTCATACACCTATCCCACAAATCACTCAATTATTACTTGAAAACCGTTTGATGAAAGCCGGTGAAATCCTTTTTGCAAATAATCCAATGTCCGCTGTCTGCTCCACCGTATGTAACCATGAAAATCAATGTGAAGGCCATTGTGTTTTAGGAAGAAAGAGCAGTCCAATCCATTTTAGCAGTATTGAGAATTTCATTTCAGATTCTTATCTTGACAGGATGGAAGTGCCGAAAATAGAGAAAAACGGAAAGAAAGTAGCGGTGATCGGTTCAGGACCGGCAGGAATTACAGTTGCTATCAAGCTTGCATTAGCAGGTTATAAAGTAACGATTTTCGAAGAACGAAGCAAAATCGGCGGTATGCTGCAGTATGGAATTCCAGAATTCCGTCTTTCAAAATCTGTGATCGACCGATACAAAAAGAAAATGGAAGAATTGGGAATCCGGATTCGCCCGAATACTGTGATCGGAAGTGCAATCGTGATCGATAATCTGTTCCGCGACGGATACAGCAGTGTCTTTGTAGGAACAGGAGTATGGAGACCGAAGGCAATCGGAATTAAAGGAGAGAGTCTTGGAAAGGTATACTTTGGGATTGATTACCTCAGAAGACCGGAGGCACATCAATTGGGAGAGAAAGTAGCTGTTATCGGTATGGGAAATGTTGCGATGGATGTAGCCAGAACTGCATTGCGTCATGGTGCAAAAGAGGTTACACTGTATGCAAGAGGAAAACGCATTTCCGCAAGCTCTCATGAGGTGTCTTATACAAAACTGGAGGGCGCAGACTTTGTGTTTGGAAAGGCAATAGAGTCGATCAATGAAGCCGGTCCGATGTTTAAAACAAGTATATTTGATGAAAACAATAAAGTGATTGGATATGAAGAAAAATTAGATCAGGTAGAAGCAGACTCTGTAATCATTTGCGTGAGCCAGGCACCAAAGAATAAGCTGGTACTTACAACGGATCAGTTAAAAACGACAGAGAAGGGACTTCTTCTGACAGATGAGAACTGCATGACAACACATGAAGGTGTTTTTGCAGCAGGAGATGTTGTACAGGGAGCGAATACGGTGGTTCATGCTGTAGAGGAAGCAAAACGAGCTGCTGAAGGGATGATTCGATATATGGAAAGGGAAGAAAATGAGTGATTTATATCTTACATTAAAAAATGGAATGAAAATGCCGCGTCTTGGTATGGGAACCTGGATGCTTGGTGAACATCTGTCAATCTACCAGCAGGAAAAGAAGGCGCTTCAGGCAGGGCTTGATGCAGGATTTACTTTAATAGATACAGCTGAAATGTATGGAAATGGACTTTCAGAGAAATTAATCGGGGATACGATCCAGGGATATTCTCGAGAAAAACTCTTTCTTGTTTCAAAGGTATATCCGCACAATGCAGGACGTCCACAGATTTATGACAGTATTGACCAGACATTGCATAATCTTAAAACAGATTATCTGGATATGTATCTGTTACATTGGCGCGGAAGTATTCCGTTGGAAGAAACAGTGGATACAATGGAAGAACTGGTGAAAAAAGGCAAGATCAGAAGCTGGGGCGTATCCAATCTGGATACATCAGATATGAAAGAACTGTTTTCAGTTCCAAATGGAGATCACTGTCAGGTGGATCAGGTATTGTATCATCTGGGATCCCGTGGGATAGAGTATGATCTGATGCCCTGGCTGGAAGAACATCAGACACCGATTATGGCGTATTGCCCACTTGCACAGGCTGGAAGCCTGCAAAGAAGCTTGTTAAAGAACAAAGAAGTGCAGAAAATAGCAAAAGCTCGTGGCATTACACCGATGCAGGTACTTCTCGCATTTGTTCTTCGGAAAGACCAGGTGATTGCAATTCCAAGAAGTGGCAGAACAGAGCATGTACTTCAGAACTGGGCAGTAAAAGATGTTGTCCTTACAGATGAAGAATACGCTGCTCTTGACCGTGCATTTCCTGCACCGGAGCATAAGACCTATTTGGATATTGTATAGAATAAGCTGTGAGAAGAAGTATTGTGAAAATATAACAAAAACGTGTGGAAACGATTACATTGTCTTGAAATAAACAATGTTTGTCAACGAAATCAATGACAAAACGATGAAAAACAGAAAAAAATTAAGTGAATCTGTCTCTAGAAAAAGAAATCTCTGAATGCTATTCTGTTAGTGTAATAAAGGAAAATAAGAATAGAAATTTTAAAGAGAGTTTATAGGAGGCAGGGGAATGAGAAGAGTTTTGCAGAATCTGATCATCGCATTTACAGTTATCTTTTTGTTTACAGGCATGTTTTTATATAGAAAATCAGAATATGTGGAAGCAAGTGGACAGTATACAAGTAACATAACAATCCGTAACACTTCACCGCTTGAATTGGAAAATGTTCAGGTTAAGTTCAACGGAGCAGAAACAGTAACAATCGGGGCAATGCAGTCTGGAGAGAAAAGAGTGATTGAGATTCCGGAAGAAGCAAAACCGGCAGTTACAGTCCAGGTGAGCGGAACATCTGATCTGGCCGGAAAATTCGCCGGACATTTCAGCGGAAGAATCACAGACGGAACAGAAGCTGTGATTTATCTTGAAGAAGATATGACACTTGGAGTTTCATCGAATGTGATAGATGATTGAAGAGAACAAGACTTATAAATTTCAAAGTCTTTCATAATATGAAGAGAGTGGACAGCAGAAATTAGTTTTGCTGTCCACTCTTTTTATGCTATTATAGGAAAGAAATGACAGTTACAACCATTTTATAATAGGAAAGGATAATGATAATGAATCAGAAAATCATTCTTGCATCAGCATCTCCGCGCAGACGAGAGCTGCTTGCGCAAATCGGTTTAGAATTTGAGGTAAAGATAAGTAATAAAGAGGAAGTCTATACAAGTACAAAACCACAGAAGATTGTAGAAGAACTTGCATTGATGAAAGCAGAAAATGTTGCATCTGATCTTCAGGCAGAGGGAGTAGAATTGAAAAATACAATTGTGATCGGAGCAGATACAATCGTTGTACGTGACGAAGAAATCCTTGGCAAGCCAAAGAATGAAGATCATGCATATGAGATTCTTCTAAGCCTTCAGGGAAGAGCACATGAAGTCTATACAGGTGTTGCAATTCTTTCCTATAATAATGCAGGCGAGAAAGAAATCATTAACCATGCGGTAGAGACAAAGGTTCATGTGCATGAGATGAGCGAAGAAGAAATCCGTGCGTATATCGCAACCGGAGATCCGATGGATAAGGCGGGAGCTTATGGAATCCAGGGAAGCTTTGCGGCGTATATAGATGGAATCGAAGGGGACTACTATAATGTGGTTGGACTGCCGGTATCATATGTTTACCAGCAATTGAAAAAACGCTAAACATATATTGTTACATTTGTAATTAGTTTGCAAATGGCTAGACGGAGATGACAGCGACAATTAGCCTGAATGGATGCTCAACCATTGAAAAATAAAATTTTATTTATCACACCTATGCTATGGTTTAAAAATGGGTGCTTTTCTTTTGAGAAAACAAAATCGTAACAAAAATGTAACATCTGTTTTTGTTATTATTCTGAAAAGGATACGAAAAACAGGAGAAAAATTATCATTAATATACAAATTAAGACAAAGTGTCTATGAATTTTTTTTTGAATCGTACAAATGTACAGAAATAAAAACAATTTTATTGTGGAAAATGCGCATAAAAAAAGAGCGGATTCAAAAATGAGAGCGAAAAACGGTTAAAAAAGTAATAAAAAATAGACAAAACGTAGAATAAAAAAAGAGCAAATTGAAATAAAAAAAGTGTTTTTTTTATGAATTTAACTTGTTGAAGTGGAACGTTGACAAAGAGAAAACATGGGAGTAATATTTAGTCAACTTTTCGGAGAACATGACGTTTTAATGCGATTATAAGCAGTAACATTTGCCATGCTGTATACGAAAAGTGACAAAATACAGCAATATACATTAGGTAGAAAGGGAGGGAGCAATACGGGAAATCTGGCAGACAATCTTATGGAAGAACTGAATTGTGAGACAGTGTTCACACTTCCGGTTCTTGGCGGGATCAATGAATCTGTAGTAGTTACCTGGATCATCATGGCAGTGCTTGTGATAGCATCCATTATCCTGGTAAGAAACTTAAAGGTTGAGAATCCCGGAAAAGTGCAGTTGGCTCTCGAAGCCGGTATCGGCGCCGCTGAGGACTTCTTTGTCGGAGTACTTGGGAAAGAGAACAAGGGCTATGTACCGTATCTGATTACGGTTCTGTTATATCTCGCCTGTTCAAACACAATTGCACCATTGTTTGGCTTTAAGCCTCCGACGAAAGATCTGAACGTGACGGCAGCCCTGGCAATCATGAGTATGTGTCTCATTGAATTCTCAGGTATCCGCAAGAATGGATTCGGACATTGGGCAAAGCATTTTGCACAGCCGATTCCAATTGTAGCACCGATCATGATTCTGGAAATCGTCATCCGGCCGTTGTCGCTTTGTATGCGACTCTTTGGTAACATGCTGGCAGGATTCGTAGTCATGGAACTTTTGAAAGCAATCGTTCCACTGATCATTCCGATTCCAATCAGTTTTTACTTTGATATTTTCGACGGCCTACTTCAGGCATACGTATTTGTATTCCTGACATCTCTGTTTATGAATGAAGAGATGGAGTAAGAACTTAACACATTCTATTGAAAAGAAAAGGAGATTAAAATTATGTCAACACTTATTGCTATTGGAGCAGCTATCGCAGTATTCACAGGTATCGGAGCAGGTATCGGTATCGGACATGCAACAGGTAAAGCAGTAGAAGCTATCGCAAGACAGCCAGAGGCTGAAAGCAAGATCAGTAAGAACCTTATCCTTGGATGTGCTCTTGCAGAGGCAACAGCTATCTACGGTTTCATCATTGGTATCCTGATCATCTTCTTCCTGAAATAAGAAACGAAAAGAATCTTATGAAAATGATGGAAGCAGATAACAGGAAAGGCAGGTGTAAAAGGTGCTTCAGTTAAATATGAACCTTGTCTATACCATTATCAACCTTATTGTTCTCTTCCTCCTGTTGAGACATTTTCTAATCAAACCGGTGAGTGATATCATGGAGAAGCGCAGACAGATGATCGCAGATGGTCTTCAGGGTGCACAGGATGCACAGAGTGATGCGCAGAAGATGAAACAGGAATATGAAGATGCTTTAAAGGGAGCAAAGCTTGAATCAGCAGCGATTGTTGAGAAGGCACGCTCAGAGGCTAAGACAGAGTATGACCGCATCGTAAGTGAAGCAGGAAGCAAGGCCGGAGATCTTCTGGAAGCTGCAAAAGAGAATGTACGTATTGAGCGTGAGAAGACAATGAAAGATCTTCAGACTCAGATTGCAGGACTGGCTATGGCATCCGCTGAGAAGATCGTGGGAGACAAAGAGCAGAACATTTATGACCAGTTTTTGGGAGAAGTAGGTGGGACAGATGAAGACACAGACAAGTAAGAGTCAGATTTACTGCCCGATGGCAGCAATCAGATATGCACGTGTCCTGTATGAAGTAGGTGTCCCAAAAGAAGCTGTACAGAAAACACGTGAGATTTTTGAGGAAGTACCGCAGCTTCACGAGATTTTCGCGAATCCTACCATTGAACTTCAGAAAAAAATGAATGTGGTAGACAGAGTATTTCCAAAGGAGATAAGAAATTTCCTTAAAGTAGCGTGCAGATATCAGAGAATGAATCTGATCGAAGATATCTTCACAGCATATGACAGATACTGTGATGAACAGAATCAGGTTCTGAACGCAGTTCTGACATGTATTCAGCCTCCGACGGAGGAACAGAAAAAAGGAATGGAGGCGTTCCTTTGTAAGAAATATGGCGCAAAGAGTGCTAAAATCGAAGTCCGTCAGGACAAAGCACTGCTTGGAGGATTTATTCTCCGGGTTGGCAGTGATGAGTATGACTGGAGTATGAAAGGACGCCTGAACAGATTAGAACAAAGATTGACCTGGAGGTGAACAAGGTGAGTTCAATCAATTCAGATGAAATTATTTCTATCCTGAAAGAAGAAATAGAGAATTTTGATACAATGAGTAAGGACAGTGAAGTAGGTACTGTTGTTACTGTCGGCGATGGTATCGCCACAATCTACGGGATTGATCACGCCATGTACGGGGAAATCGTTACTTTTGAAAACGGCCTTAAGGGAATGGTACAGGATATTCGTAAGAATGAAATCGGATGTATCCTTCTTGGAAGCGACACAGGAATCCGTGAAGGCACAAAGGTAGCCCGTACAGGAAAGAAAGCAGGCGTTCCGGTTGGAGACGCTTATGTAGGAAGAGTTGTCAACGCCCTTGGTGAGGCGATTGACGGAAAAGGTGAGATCAAATCTGACGACTATCGCCCAATCGAGAATGAGGCACCTGGAATTGTTGATCGTAAGTCAGTAAGCGTTCCGCTTGAGACAGGTATCCTTTCCATTGATGCAATGTTCCCAATTGGCCGTGGACAGCGTGAGCTGATCATCGGAGACCGTCAGACAGGAAAGACATCCATTGCACTGGATACGATCCTGAATCAGAAAGGCAAAGATGTGATCTGTGTTTATGTTGCAATCGGACAGAAAGCATCTACAGTAGCCAAAGTTGTTAACACATTACAGACACACGGAGCAATGGATTATACGATCATCGTATCTTCCACAGCAAGTGACTGTGCTCCGCTTCAGTATATTGCACCATATGCAGGAACTGCTATGGCAGAGTACTTTATGCACAAGGGAAAAGATGCACTGATCATTTATGATGATCTTTCCAAGCATGCGGTTGCATACCGTGCACTTTCTCTTCTGCTTGGACGTTCTCCGGGACGTGAGGCATATCCTGGAGACGTATTCTACCTGCATTCAAGACTTCTGGAGAGATCCAGCCGTTTGAGTGATGAGATGGGCGGAGGTTCTATCACAGCACTTCCGATCATTGAAACACAGGCAGGAGATGTATCAGCATATATTCCGACAAATGTTATTTCTATTACAGATGGACAGATCTTCCTGGAGAGTGGACTTTTCGCATCAGGAATGAGACCGGCGGTCAACGTTGGACTTTCCGTATCTCGTGTTGGTGGTGCAGCTCAGACAAAAGCAATGAAGAAAGCATCAGGAAGTATTCGTATCGATCTGGCGCAGTATCGTGAGATGGAAGTCTTCACACAGTTCAGTTCAGATCTTGATGCAGCTACGAAGGAAGAACTGGAATATGGAAGTGGTCTGATGGAACTTCTGAAACAGCCACTGTATCATCCACTTTCCTTGCATGAGAAAGTAATTACACTGTGTGCAGCAACACATAAAGTACTCTTAGGTGTTGAGAAGACAAAAATCAAACAGTTCCAGTATGATATGCTTCAGATGTTCGAGATAGAGCATCCGGAAATCGGTCAGGAAATCGAAGAGAAGAAAGTCCTGACAGAGGAACTGATCGACAAGATCGTAGAGACAGCGAAGGAATTCAAGAAGAGCAGGTGTTAATATGGCAAATATCAGAGAGATACAGAGCAGAATCAACAGTGTCAAAGACACAATGAAGATTACCAATGCAATGTATATGATCTCTTCTTCCAAACTGACACAGGCGAGAAAGAAGCTGGCAGATACAGAACCATATTTCTATGCGCTGCAGGGTGAGATCAGCCGTATTTTACGTCATCTACCAGAATTACATCATAGTTATTTCAACAAGAGGGAAAACATTCCGGCAGAGGAACGTAAGATTGGATCGATCGTTATCACGGCGGACAAGGGACTGGCCGGTGCATACAATCACAATATTGTGAAGCTTGAGGAAGAGATTCTTTCCAAGCCGGGTCAGCATAAGCTTTTTGTTGTGGGAGAGCTTGGACGTCATTATTTTGCAAAGAAGGATGTAGATATTGATACAAACTTCCGTTACACAGTTCAGAAGCCGACCATGCATCGTGCCCGTGACATCTCAGCGGTTATTCTGGATCAGTTTAACAATCATGAGCTGGATGAAGTTTACGTAGTATATACACGAATGGAAAATGCAGTTCAGTCAGAGGCAGAAGTGTTAAAACTTCTTCCACTCGAGAGAGGGGACTTTGGCGAAATGAAGATGCCTTTGAATATGTATCGCGAGGAAATCGAACTAAATCCATCTCCTATGGATGTCATGAACAGTATTGTACCAAGTTATATTAACGGTATGATCTACGGATGTCTGGTTGAGGCTTATGCCAGTGAGCATAATGCCCGTATGATGGCAATGAAGTCAGCAACAGACAGTGCACAGGATCTGATCAAAGATCTGTCAATCCTCTATAACAGAGCAAGACAGGCTGCGATCACACAGGAGATCACAGAGGTTTGTGCCGGCGCAAGAGCTCAGCAGAAGAAGAGTTAAAATGTCGAGATGCGTTACAGACAGCAGGTTGTTGCAGTTTGTAATGACTGAAATATAGAAAGAGAGAGAGAACATGAATAAAGGACGAATTGTACAGGTTATGGGACCTGTCGTTGACGTAGTGTTTGAAAACGGTGATCTTCCTTTTATCAAAGATGCTCTTGAAGTTGATAATAATGGAAAGAAATGCATCATGGAGGTTGCACAGCACCTTGGAAATAATGAGGTGCGCTGCCTGATGCTTGCTGCAAGTGAAGGACTTTGCAAAGATATGGAAGTTACTGCAACAGGAGCCGGTATTCAGGTTCCTGTCGGCGAGCAGACACTTGGAAGATTATTTAATGTACTCGGCGAGACAATTGATAACGGAGAGCCGATTACAGATTCTAAAAAATGGGTAATCCACAGACAGCCGCCTACATTCGAGGATCAGAGCCCGGTAGTAGAGATCCTTGAGACAGGTATTAAAGTTATCGACCTTCTTGCTCCTTATGCAAAAGGTGGTAAGATTGGTCTGTTCGGTGGTGCCGGTGTAGGTAAGACCGTGCTGATTCAGGAATTGATCCGTAACATTGCAACAGAGCATGGCGGATATTCCATTTTTACAGGAGTTGGAGAGCGTTCCCGTGAGGGTAACGACCTCTGGACAGAGATGAAAGAATCCGGAGTACTGGAGAAAACAGCCCTGGTATTCGGACAGATGAATGAGCCACCTGGAGCTCGTATGCGTGTCGCTGAGACAGGACTTACAATGGCAGAATATTTCCGTGATGAGCAGCATCAGAACGTGCTTCTCTTTATCGATAATATTTTCCGTTTTACACAGGCTGGATCTGAGGTATCAGCTCTTCTTGGACGTATGCCTTCAGCCGTAGGTTATCAGCCGACACTGGCAACAGAAATGGGTGAACTTCAGGAGCGTATCGCATCTACAAAGAACGGTTCTGTAACATCGGTTCAGGCAGTATATGTACCGGCCGACGACCTGACAGACCCGGCTCCGGCAACAACATTTGCCCACCTGGATGCAACAACCGTACTTTCCAGAAAGATCGTTGAGCAGGGTATTTATCCGGCCGTAGATCCGCTGGAGTCAAGCTCCCGTATTCTGGAAGCAGACGTTGTAGGAGAAGAACATTACGAAGTAGCCAACAAGGTGATCGCAATTCTTCAGAAATATAAAGAACTGCAGGATATCATTGCAATCCTTGGTATGGAAGAACTTTCAGATGAGGATAAAGCAACTGTTATGCGTGCAAGAAAGATTCAGAAATTCCTGTCCCAGCCATTCTTCGTAGCAGAGACATTTACAGGAATTCCTGGAAAATATGTACCATTAAAAGAGACAATCCGTGGATTTAAGATGATCATCGATGGAGAGATGGATGCTTATCCGGAAAACGCTTTCTTCAATGTCGGAACAATTGATGATGTAATTGCCAAGGCAAAAGAGATGGAAGAAGAGTAATTGTTGAAATAGGAGAATGTGCATATGGATACATTTGGTCTGAAAATCATAGCAAGTGATGGTGTATTCTACGAAGGTCGTTGTAAGAAGCTGATCATTCCGGCTCCGGATGGAGAAAAGGGAATTCTTGCAAATCATGAGAATATGGTAATCGCTGTGAATGTCGGAGTTGCACATATGAGTCTGGACGGCGAAGATTGGAAAGACATTGCAGTGGGCGTGGGATTTGTTGAAATCGTAAACAACCGAGTTACACTGATTGTTGATACAGCCGAGAAACCAGAAGACATCGATGTGCGACGAGCACAGGAGCAGAAAGAGCGTGCAGAGGAAAGGTTACGTCAGCAGCAGAGTATCCAGCAGTATTATCATACGCAGGCATCTCTGGCAAGAGCGATGAACCGACTTCGTGTTTCACAGGATAAAAAGTGGAATTTATAGATTTCGAGAGCATGTAGATGTGCAGGGATCAGAAGTACCTGCAGGATATATCATTTAATTATAGAAGAGGGACAGATTTTCCGGAATGGGAAATCCCCCTCTTTTTTACATTTAAAAGTGAACTGCGAAACTTTTTTGTATTGCATTTTAATTCGTAGTATAATACAATAATCTTATCTGAGTGTCTAAAATTATAGAAAGACAGAGGAAAAACGATATGAGTGATAGAAAAAAGCCACGATCTCTTTCAGAAATCGTAAATGATGTACTTCGTGCGGTACGTGATTATTATGATTCAGAATACGTGTACTATATTGAGAAAGAGTATGGGGATATTGAGACCATCTTTGAGTGGTGTGCAGAGAATGTTCCATGGCAGAGAGATAAGATAAAGATGCTTCCGGAAGAACAGCAGCCAAAGTGGATGAAGCAGGAGATTACAAATTCAACAGAGGCCGATTACAGTGTGAGTTTGCAGCTGGATGAGAATACAGTAGCAATTCTTGCAGCAGTTGGAGTTCACCGGGGCGGATGTGATGTTGGATTGCTTCGTACGGTGATTCCGTATATACCGCAGGCAATCACTCTTCATAAACTCCAGAAACAGCAGGAGTATCTCAGTTATCATGATAATCTGACAGGAGTACTTAACAGAAATAGTTTTGTTGCATATCTGGATCATGTGGAACCGGAAGAATTGAAGACATTGGGAGCTCTTTCTGTAGACATTAATGGACTGAAGAATTTTAATAAAGAATTTGGCAGAGATTATGGAGATGAAGTTGTCACCAGAGTTGGTGAAGTGCTTTCGGAGTATTTCCATAATGGTAATGTATACAGAATGACAGGCGATGAGTATCTGGTTCTTGTAGAGAACGCTTCATATGAAGATTTCACACAACAGGTACATGGTGCATATACAAAGCTTGAGAACATAAGTCTGGGACTGGTTTCAGTAGGGTATGCCTGGGGGAAAGTAGACATAGATGTGAATGGTCTTGTGATCAGTGCAGAGAATATGATGCGGGAAGAGAAAAAGAAGTATTATAAAAATCTGCGTAAAGGTCATCATGAGCCAATCATCAAAAAGGATCTTCTGGAGGATATTGAACAGAAGAATTTTATTGTATGTCTGGTACCGAAGATTGATGTGCAGACCGGAGAAATTGCAGGTGCTGAAGCGATTGTCAGATATCATCATAAGGATCTTGGAATTATGGATCCGGGAAGATATATTAATCTTCTGGAAGAGACAAGGTTGTCACATTATCTCGATCTCTATATATTTGAACAGGTATGTCAGATCCTTCATAAGTGGGAGACAGAAGGAATCCAGATGGTGCCGATTTCAGTAAACTTTGCAGGTGAAACATTGAGGCAGGAGAACATTGCGGATCAGATGAGTGCGCTGATTGAGAAATATCAGGTATTATGCGAATATTTGGAAGTAGAAGTATCCGAATCTTATACAGATACGAATCAGGAGATGCTGGCGGCATCATGCAGTAAGATCAGAAAAGCGAATGTCCGCGTAGTATTGGATCATTTCGGAGCTAAGAATTCCAGCTTTTCGATTCTGTCCATTATGGATTTTGATGGATTGAAGCTGGATGAGAGCCTGATTACAAATCTGGTTGGAAACAGAAGAAGCAGAGTAGTAACAAAGGCCGTAATTGATATTTGTCATCAATTGGGATGTTCTGTTCTTGCGGAGAGTGTTGAAACACAGGATCAGCTGAATGTTCTTCAGGAATTAGGATGCGATTATGCACAGGGAACATTATTTAATAAACCGATCAAAGTGGAGACATTTGAAGTGCGATATCTGAAGGAATAGAATGATCTGCCGGGGGAATGAAACGGAAAAGATTCTAAATATTACAGAGGATAAGATGAAAAATACAGATGGAGTTGAAATTAAATAAGATGAATAAAGCATTGTTCAGAGACAGAGCAAAGAAACTGATGCTTACAGGTGCTTTGGCAGGAGTAATTGCAGGAGTGGCAATTACTTCAGGAATCTCCTCAATTACATTGAAAAAAGCTGAAAAGAAGCTGGAAATCAGCAATGCAAAATTACAGGAGCAGACAAAGAAGAACGAAGAACTGCAGGCAGAGTTAGACAGAGAAGAAGTAACAGAAAATACTGCGGAGTTGCTGGCAAGTGATGATGACCGGTGGTGTCTTGCACTTGTGAATGAGAAGCATCCATTGGATACTTCTTATGTGCCGGCGAATCTAACGGAGATAAGTGGTGGAAAACAGGTAGATTCCAGGATGGCAGACAGTCTGAATAAGATGCTGGATGATGCGAAGAAGGCAGGACTCAGCATGTATGTGACATCAGGATATCGTTCTTATGAGAAGCAGAGAGATGTCTTTAATACGACGATGCAGGACTGGATCAATCAGGGATATACACCGTTAAATGCGTATGATGAGACAAAAAAATCAGTTGCAATTCCAGGAACAAGCGAGCATGCAACTGGTCTTGCAGTTGACATTATGTCGACAAAGTACGGGGAGCTTGATGAGAAACAGGGAGATACAGAAGAGCAAAAGTGGTTGATGGAACATTGTTCAGAGTATGGTTTTGTTCTTCGGTTTCCGCAGGATAAGTCTGATATTACAGGAATTATATATGAGCCGTGGCATTATCGTTATGTGGGAGTAGATGCTGCAAAAGAGATGACAGAGAACGGACTTACTTTGGAAGAATATGTTTCTGCAAATTAAGTGAAAAACTGTTCTGATCGACAGATAAGAGAGAAGTATAAATAATACATAAGGAGGAGAAGTAAATGGAAGATTTAACATTTGGAGAACAGGTGAAAATCGTCCTGGGAAGAAAAGGAATGACGATCAAAGAACTGGCGGAGACGATTGAGAAAGAGACAGGAAAGAAGATGTCACGTCAGAATTTAACACAGCGTCTTGGAAGGGATAATTTTCAGGAACAGGATATGAGATTGATCGCATCCATTCTCGGCTGTACGTTTCAGCTGAGTATCATGTCAGGAGAGATTACAGAGAGCGCAGCCGGACGTATCAGGAAGCAGGAAGTAAAATGGAATGAACAGGAACAGCCGGAAGAGAGCTTTTCAGAGGAAACGGTGGAGACAGAGAAGGAAGAACAGAAGCTTACAGGTGAAGAACGTGACATGACGATCGGTGAGATTTATGATATGCATGAAGAACTTGCTGAACTTGAAAAGAATGCAGGAGAAGCAGAGCCAACTGAAGATGTCAGAGAAGATCTTCAGACAGAAGAGGAATATAAGGAAGAGCTTCAGGAAGTGCCGGAATCAGATCAGGAAGAAGAAAACTCTGTGGAACCAGAAGTTTCCTATACGGAAGATTATGATCAGCCGGCAGAGGAAGAAGCAGAACCATATGAAGAAGCAGAAGTTACATCCTATGAGACACAGCCGGTAGAGCCGGTGCAGGAAGAGGCAACATACGAAGAGCCTGTACAGGAAGAAGTTGGAGACATTAATCCATATACGGGAAGAGAATATGAATCCAACAGCGTACGTATGCATCCGAAAAGAATTGGATATGTGCAGGTTTATGACCGTGCAAATCATAAATGGACAGATATGACAGAATGGGCATTCCTCGGATATCAGGAACGCAAGAAAGTACTTCTTGGAGAGGATTACGAACCGCCAATTTATCTGGATTAAAATTAAAATTGATAGAGAAAAGAAGTGCATCCGCTGTGAACGCTTCCTTTCTCTATCTTTTTCCTTTCTTTTTAAGAATCACATTAAGTATCGACACCAGTGACCGAAAGATTCAGAGTTTTCACATTCATCTTCGGTAAGTTTCAGAATAGAGATGTAAGAACTGGTAAATTGAGGAAAGCCGAACAAGTTAGCCATATGTGCTTCTCTGGGATCGTAAAGACCGGGAACGCCAAGCCAAAGATGATCCTTTTCTTTGATTAGGAGAAGGTGATGATAATTATGACAGCCATGCAGAAGAAAACTATTGTTGGCAAGTGGCCAGAATCTGCGCGGAAGTGTGGAAATCTCTGCGTGTGTGATTTTTCTGGCTTGAATTGAAGTGTCCTGAATTGCAGTCACCTCAGTTGGTGTCACCTCAGTTGGTACCTCTTCAGTTGAAGCAGCATCAATAGAAGCGTCAGATAATGCTGCTTCGGATACAGTCTCAGATACAGTGTCTTCTGTTATGAGGGATTCTTCCGAAAGGGATGGATTCTCAGGTTCAGAGGATAAACTCTCTTCTGTTGATAAAGAGCAATCAGAAAAAGAATAAAAATCCGGCAGAGGTACAGCGGAGGCAATCCAATGCTGTGATCGATTCTGGGTGATGGAGAAAATAATGAACCCATCAATGTGTTTAAGAGTTCTTTTATGTGGAAAACGTTCCCCGGAAATGACCAGTTGTGTGGATAAGTTCTGACCAGAGCACTGAAGAAGTGCAACCGGAGAACCTATAAGTGTTTGATTTTCGAGAATAAATGCATGGACTTCCAACTGTTCTCCAGGGACAATCGGAAGATTTTTAACATGAAGTGTTAAGAGATAAGAATAATTATGTGATGAAATTTGTAGAAAACCAAGATTTCTGCGGCGGCAGCAGGATTCGTACTCATATAAATAATAACTTCCCGGATTCATAGCAAGCCCCTGAAAAGAATTTTTCTATATAGTTTATTCAGAATGAAAAGGAATATTAATGCTATTTTTATACAATAACCGAAAGGAAACAAAATGAGGATGACAACGGATGAAAAATATATGCGTGCGGCCTTAAAACAGGCAGAGAAAGCGTATAATTTGGGAGAAACCCCGATTGGTTGCGTGATCGTTCATGAAGATAAGATTATTGCACGCGGTTATAACCGACGGAATACAGACAAGAATCCACTGGCACATGCTGAGGTCGCAGCAATCAAGAAAGCAAGCAAAAAGCTTGGTGACTGGCGTCTGGAAGAATGTACATTGTATGTGACATTAGAGCCATGTCAGATGTGTGCAGGTGCAATTGTCCAGTCCCGTATACCAAGAGTGGTTGTCGGGTGTATGAATCCGAAAGCAGGATGTACAGGTTCCATTCTGAATCTACTGGATATCCAGGCATTTAATCATCAGGCAGATCTTACAACAGGTGTATTGGAAGAAGAATGCAGCCAGTTGATGAAGCAGTTTTTCAGAGAACTCAGGGAAGCCAGGAAGATGAAGAAAAAAGCAGAAGCACAGAGTCTGTAACACAGAGGTATAAAATCATGTGGAATCTTGTGCAAAAGAAAGAGCAGCATACTTGACAAGCATTTATTTATCATGTAAAATAATAATCCGTGCAGCCGGGGTGGTAGCGGTACCTTGAACCTGCAATCCGCTATAGCAGGGGTGATATTGCGCAGAGGGCGACAGTCTGCAGGGCTGCCCCCGGAAAGTGACGTTGACGTCTGGGTCTCACGCGACGGGACTCTGTGAACCGTGTCAGGTCGGGAACGGAGCAGCACTAAGCAGAACCTCTCGGGTGCCGTGAGGGTGCCTGGGCTGAGTTAACTACCGGGGTAACGCTTGTGGGCCAAGTTCGAAGCGCAATGCACGTAAAAAATGAATAGAATGGTATTTATATTGGAAACGATACATTCCCTCCGGAATGATGAACGAACAACACAATCTGTTACGCTTATCACGATAGGAGGATTTTTTATGCCAAAAAATAAGTTTCAAGAAGTAATTTTCACAATCATGATGGTTTTTGTCATGGTTTATGCAATGATCTGCTACAACATCTCTCTGAATATGGGAGGAATGAGTAATGAGGTCTTTCTGGCAGCATTCCATGAACTTATCATCATGGGACCGATTGCTTTCATTCTGGATTTCTTTCTCGTAGGACCGATTGCAAAGAAGAAAGCATTTATGATCGTAAATCCACAGAAAGATAATCCGTTTATGATCGTGCTGGCGATATCCGTTTTATCCATCATTGGAATGTGCCCGCTGATGAGCCTTGCAGCAACACTGCTCTTTAAGGATGCAGGAAATCAGATTATTGCTGTGTGGTTCCAGACAACAGTATTCAATTTCCCAATGGCATTCTTCTGGCAGCTGTGCTTCGCAGGACCGATTGTCAGAAAAGTATTTGGGGTTATTTTCCGTGAGGAGCAGAAAGAAGAGGTGGCTTTTGATTAAAGCTGCAAAATAAGGGAAAGCTATCATACGATAATCTGACACAATTTGTGTCGTTATCGTAAGTGATAGCTTTCCCTTTTTATTATACAATGTTATATACACAACTTCACATATCTTGACATTTCTCACATCTTCATTCAGAATAGAAAGGTAAGACCTAAAAAGGAAAATGTTTACAAATATACATTATTGACAGGAAAAGAGGTTTATAAAAAGATGAAGATTTTGCTTGCAGCGGTGAATGCAAAGTACATCCACTCAAATCTTGCGGTCTATTGCCTGCGCGCATATGCAAAAGAGCAGCATCCGGCTAGCAATATTACAATTTCTGAATATACGATCAATCAGCCATTTGATGAGATTTTGATGGATATTTATAAGCAGGCACCAGATGTTCTCTGCCTTTCCTGTTATTTATGGAATGTGACAGAAGTAGGACAATTGATACAGGAGATTCCAAAGATTCTGCCGGATACGAAGATCTGGCTTGGAGGTCCGGAAGTTTCTTATAATGCAAGAGAAGTTCTAGAAAAATATCCGATGGCAGAAGGTATCATGCGTGGAGAGGGTGAAGAGACTTTTGCAGAACTTGTGGCATATTATGAAGGCCGTGGTGCAGCTGAGTTGATCAATATTCAGGGAATCACATTTCGGGAAAAGGAAAAACAGATTGCTGCGACACCGTTTCGACAGATCATGGATCTGAGCAAAGTACCGTTTGTCTATGGGGATATTGAGAATTTCAAGAACCGTATCATTTATTATGAGACGAGCAGAGGCTGTCCGTTTTCTTGTAGTTATTGTCTTTCTTCAATTGATAAATGTCTTCGATTCCGTAACCTGGAACTTGTGAAGAAAGAACTGCAGTTCTTTATTGATCATGAAGTGCCGCAGGTTAAGTTTGTTGACAGAACATTTAACTGTAAGCATGATCATGCGATGGCAATCTGGAATTATATCAAAGAGCATGATAAAGGGATTACAAATTTTCATTTTGAAGTGGCAGCAGATCTTCTGAATGAGGAAGAGATTGAGTTGATCCGGAGTTTGCGTCCAGGACTCATTCAGCTGGAAATTGGAATTCAGTCAACGAATAAACAGACAATCAAAGAGATCAACCGTTCCATGAATCTGGAAAAAGTACGTGATAAGGTAGCAAGGATTCATGAGAAGGGAAATGTGCATCAGCATTTAGATTTGATCGCAGGTCTTCCATATGAGAATTATGATAGTTTTGCTCATTCTTTTAATGAAGTTTATGCTATGGAACCGGATCAGTTTCAGCTTGGATTTCTGAAAGTACTGCATGGATCTGTGATGCATGAGAAGATGAAAGAGTATGAGCTGCTTTGCCAGAATCGTCCGCCGTATGAAGTGCTTTCAACAAAATGGCTTCCATACAGTGATGTGATCCGTCTGAAAAAAGTGGAAGAGATGGTAGAAGTTTACTATAACAGTTTTCAGTTTAGTCATACGATGAGACTTCTTGTGGAATTGTTTCCATCCGCATTTTCCATGTATGAGAAAATGGGCAATTATTATGAGAAGAAAGGCTTGTTTGGGTTGAATCATTCAAGACTTACTCGCTATGAGATATTGTGGGACTTTGTAGAATCAGAATTAGCAGAATTCACATGTTCGGAGAAAATGCAGAAGAAAGAAGCGGATTTTAAAGAGAAGGTGCTTGAAAGCATGACTTTAGATCTTTACCTGAGAGATAATGTGAAGAATCGTCCGGCATTTCTTGGAGAGAGCAAAGTAGAAAAAGATGTAGCGTCTGAATTCTATAAGAAAGAGGCAGAAGAGCACAAGTATCTGAAGGATTATGAAGGATACGACAGCCGCCAGTTGCGAAAGATGACTCATCTGGAGCGATTGAATGGAAAGCTGCATCTTTTTGATTACAGACATAGAAATAAGCTGAATCAGGATGCGGCGATTTATATAATAGAGGACTAGTATAGCGTTGCAGATATTAGAAAGATATTTGCATATGGTTTTATTAATGGAAATGGAGAAAAAAGATGAATTTTTATGATAAAAAAGTAAGACGTTTGGTGTCAATTATTATTTTGGTGGTTATTGTTGCAATGGTTGCAACGATGGTGATTCCATATCTGGTCTAAGGAGAGTGTGATGCGGACAGGGAGAGTAACGCAGACGATCTGGAATCGTTCTGTAAAGAAACAGATCCAAAAAGTAAACAGGAATTCAACAGGAAAAACTGCGTGGGAAGAAAGCAGTTCTGAACTGGTATCTGACGATAAGGATTTTGTCTGGAGTAGCACTTCAGTAAGCGGAAAAGCACCGGCACAGGTGAAATATGCAGTAATTAAATCAGCAGGAGATCTTGCGGCAAAGAGAGTCAGACCAACAGCGATTTCAGTACAGATTTTGTTTCCTGAAAGTTCTGACGAGCAGGAATTAAAAGATATCATGAGAATCCTGACAGAGATCTGTGAGGAGACAGGACTTGCCATTACCTGTGTACAGGCTGAAAGTGCAGAGTATGTTTTGCAGACAGTGATTCATATTACTGCTGTCGGCGTGAAAAAAAATCCAAAACAGCAGATGAAAAAATGGTTTCCGGGAACGGAAATCATTCTTTGTGGCTATACGGGATTGGAAGGAACACTGCGATTGGTTGAAGAGGCAGAAGCAGATCTTCGTACAAGATTTACACCGTCCTTTATAGAAAAAACAAAGCGCTGCAAGGAATCACTGATACTTCCGAAACAGATTTTAAAGCTTCCGGAAGAAGCGAAGAGCAGACAGTGTGGGGATGGAGGTGTACTCTGCGGATTATGGGAACTTGCAGAGGCAGAAAAGATAGGGTTTGAGATTGATTTTTCAAAACTTGCACTTAAGCAGGAAACGGTGGAAGTCTGTGAATTCTTTCAGTTGAATCCATATCTTCTCACATCAGCCGGAAGTTACCTTGTGCTGACAGAGCATGGAGAAGAGACATTGGAAAGCTTGAAGAATGCAGGTGTTCCGGCGGTACGAATCGGATTTGTAAAAGAACAGAACGCAAGAACACTTGTAAATGGAGAAGAAACCCGTTATCTGGATCGTCCGGCACCGGATGAACTGAGCCGTTGGTGGAAAGAGCGAAAAGAATCAGAACTGTGTATAAAAACAGAAGAATAAGAGTTACTGTTCACTCCCGTGTCAATCACTCCGCTGATTGACACGGAGGATGCATGTTTTGGCTTGAATGCATCTCGCCCCATCGCCAAAGGCGATTTAAAATGGCGAGATGCGTTGCTGGTCGCACATCGTGTGAACAGTAACGAATAAGAAGATAAAAGAGGCGATAATTATGTTAAACATTGTACTTTATGAGCCGGAAATTCCGGCAAATACCGGGAATATCGGAAGAACCTGTGTGGCAACAGGGACAAGGCTTCATCTGATCGAGCCATTGGGATTTAAGCTGAATGAGAAAGCATTAAAACGTGCCGGTATGGATTACTGGAAAGATCTTGACGTGACAACTTATATCGATTATCAGGATTTTCTTGAAAAGAATCCAGGAGCAAAAATCTATATGGCGACAACAAAAGCACACAAGGTCTATACAGATGTAGAGTATGAGCCGGATTGCTATATTATGTTCGGAAAAGAGAGTGCGGGAATCCCGGAAGAGATTCTTGTAGAGAATGAGGAAGACTGTATGAGAATCCCGATGAACGGAGATATCCGCTCATTGAATCTTGGTAATTCGGTGGCAATTGTGTTGTATGAAGCACTGCGACAGAATGGATTTGCAGGAATGAATTTAAGTGGAGAACTGCATGAACTTCATTGGAAATAAAGTGAAAAAGGAACAGGGTCAAATCATTTGGAAAAAGGTTTGATCTTGTTCCTTTTTTGAATGGTAAATAATCAGATATTTATACAAATACACAAAAAACGTTTAATAAACTACAAAAAATAGACGAAATATTTAGTAATCTAAAAAATTTTTATAAAAATCTAATAAAAAGTTTGATTATTACGACAAAATATGCTATGTTTAAAATAACATCGTTGTGCGAAAGTTACAAACAGAAAGAGAATAGGACAGAAAAGTATGGTAATAATATATTGATACATGCTGCGAACAGCGTAATCCTTAGATATTAATGTGCAGTAACAACATGCAGCGAAGAAATCTTATTGTTCAAAATCACATAAGAACAATAAAAAGGGGGAGACAAGAAAGGTGGTGTAGATACTATGGTGGATGAGACAATCCGGTCAATTAAAGAAGCAGAACAGCAGGCAGAAGAGATTCTTGTAAAAGCGCAGGAACAAAAAGAACAGATTCTGAAAGATGCATCTCTTCAGGCAAAGCAGATTCATGAAGAACTTGTAGAAGAGGCAAAAAGAACTGCCGGTGGACTGGATGAGAAAGCCAGAGAAGAGGCGAAAAATCAGGAAGATAAAGAAGCAGAGAAGCTCAAAGATGTGATCGAAGAGCTGAAGGTTTCTGCAAGAGAGAAAAAGGATGCAGCAGTGCAGCTAGTTCTTTCTGAATTAATCTGATCCATGTGGTCGTAACAAAAAAGGAGGGATAAGATTATGGCGGTACTTAAGATGCAGAAAATCAGCATCTGTGCCCTGAAGAAAGATCGAAAAGCAATCCTGGAACAGTTACAGCATCTTGGAGTTCTTGAAGTTGACAGGGAAAAAGAAGAGGATGCATTCTTCCAAAAGATGGACACAACCGGACAGCGGATGAAATTTGAAAAAGCGGCAACGGCAGCAGATCAGGCACTGGGGATTCTGGATGCTTACGCTCCGGAGAAAAAGTCATTACTTTCTTCGCTGGAAGGAAAAGAACTGATCGATCGCGAGTTGGAAGAAAAGGTTCAGATATCTGGACCAGAACTGATCAAGACAGCCCGCGGAATTTATGATCTTGATCGCGAGTATGCTGAGCTTAGAGCAGGCATAGCAAAGATTGAGAATCAGATTGAAAGTCTGATGCCGTGGATGGCATTAGATGTTCCGCTTCAGGAAGGGAAGACAAAAAGGACTGCTTTGATCCTGGGAACAATGCCGGGAGAACTTACTCTTGAGAACATTTATTCCATTCTACTTGAGAAGACTCCGGAAGTGATGGAGAAAACAGGGGTCGATGTACATTTAGTTTCAGCAGAATCTAATATGATCTGCATTGCAGTCATCTGTTTGAAAGAACAACTCCAGACAGTGGAAGAAGCACTTCGGAGTGCAGGATTTGCAAGACCGTCCCAGAACTGGAGCAAGACACCAAAAGAGCAGAAGGAAGTACTGGAAACAGAGATAGCAGCGTCAAGAGAGCGGATGACGCAGTGCGAGGCAGAACTTAAGAGCCTGGCTTCCAAAAGAAAAGAACTTCAGGCCGTAGCAGATTATTACAGAGTCCGAGCAGATAAGTATGCAGTTCTCGGAGATCTTCTTCAGTCAAAGCGTACATTTGTGATAAGTGGATATATACCGGCATGTGAGTCAGGTCCGGTAGAGAAATCTTTGACAGAGAAATATAACTGTATGGTAGATATTGAAGACATTGAAGAAGGTGAAGAAGCACCGGTTATTTTAAAGAATAACCCATTCTCTACAAACATGGAAGGTATTGTAGAATCTTACGGATTACCGCATGCCGGAGAAATCGATCCGACAACGATCATGTCATTCTTCTACGTATTTTTCTTCGGAATGATGTTGTCAGATGCAGCGTATGGAGCAGTTGTTGCAATTGTGTGTGCGATTCTTGTGAAGAAATATCCAAGAATGTCACAGAGCATGGCAAAATCTTTGAAACTGTTCTTCTACTGTGGAGTATCTACACTTGTATGGGGCGTTCTATTTGGAGGATATTTTGGAAATATCGTAGACATTGTTTCAGAAAAATTCTTCGGACATACGGTAACAGTTCCGGCACTTTGGTTTGTTCCATTGAATGATCCAATGAAACTTCTGGTTTATTCTTTGTTATTTGGAACAATTCATTTGTTCGTAGGACTTGGAATTAAAGGTTATCTGTGCTTAAAAGATGGTAAGGTTGTAGATTTTATCTGTGACGTTGTACTTTGGTTTGTGATGCTGATTGGGTTGATCCTGATGCTGCTTCCAAGTGACATTTTCGCATCGATCGCACAGACTACGATCGTGTTCCCGGCAGCTTTGAACACTGCTGCAAAAGTGATGGCTGCGGGTGGAGCAATCGGTATTGTGCTGATGTCAGGAAGAGCAAACAAGAATCCGGCGCTTCGGCTTGCGCTTGGAGCGTATGATTTGTATAACGTGACAGGATGGCTCAGTGACGCATTGTCCTATTCAAGACTTCTTGCACTGGGACTTGCAACAGGAGTTATTGCATCAGTTATCAATCAGATGGGAGCAATGCTTCCAAACAATGTGATCGGTGTGATTCTTTTCATTGTGATCTTCATTGTGGGACACGTATTGAACCTGGCGATCAATCTGCTGGGAGCTTATGTACACACAAACCGTTTACAGTTTGTGGAATTCTTCGGAAAATTTTATGAAGGCGGCGGAAAAGCATTCGAGCCTTTTAAAGAAAATACGAAATATGTTGATGTTAAGGAGGAAACAACATTATGAATATAGCAGGTGAACTTGGAGTTGTATATGGATTATTAGGCGCAGCAATCGCAGTATTATTCGCAGGTGCAGGATCTGCGTTAGGTGTAGGAATCGCAGGACAGGCAGCATCAGGTGTTGTAACAGAAGACCCGAGCAAATTCGCTAAAGTACTTATCATGCAGCTGCTCCCAGGTACACAGGGACTGTATGGACTGCTTGTTGGATTTATTACACTTTCTAAAATTGGTATTCTCGGCGGTGGCGGAGTAGAAGTTAGCGTTCAGTCAGGACTTATGATCCTTGCAGCTTGTCTCCCAATCGGTATTGTTGGATTGATTTCAGGTATTGCACAGGGCAAGACAGCAGCGGCTTCTATCGGAATCGTAGCAAAGAAGCCAGAGCAGTTTGGTAAAGCAATGCTGTTCCCGGCAATGGTTGAGACATATGCGATCCTGGCTCTTCTGATTTCCTTCCTCGCAGTAAGTGGTATCCAGCTGTAAGAAATAAATAAAAAGGAGAGCGTGGAGATGAGTGGACTTGACAAAATGAAAGCGCAGATAATCGCAGAGGCGCAGGACAATGCAAAAGAGATACTCGCACAGGCACATGCACAGGCGGATTCTATAATTGGGGAAGCAAAAGCACAGGCAGAGAAAGATGCACGGAAGATTGTCGCACAGGCAGAAGCCAGAGCAGAAGATTCTGTGAAACGCCTGGCCTCTTCATCAGATATGAGAAAGCGCAAGGCAGTACTTGAGGCGAAACAGGAAGTGATCAGTGAAGTTCTTGAAGATGCTTACAAAGCAGTCGGAGAGCTTGATGATGCAGCTTATTTTGCAATGCTTGAAAAGGTTCTTGAGAAGTATGTACTTCCGGAAGAAGGAACCATCTGCTTTACAGAGAAAGACAGAAAACGTATGCCTCAAGGGTATATGGAAAAAGTATATGAAACAGCGAAGAAGAAAGGCGGAAGCCTGGAACTTACAGAGACAGTGCCGGACGGAATGGATGGGGGATTTATCCTGACCTATGGCGGCATCGAAGAAAATTGTACGATCAAAGCGTTGTTTGATGCAAGAAGAGAAGAGTTATCAGATAAAGTGAACCGGCAGCTGTTTACAGCAGTGTAGCCGCAAGGAGGGATAATCTTGAGTAAGACAAAATATACCTATGCGGTTGCCAGAATCCGTGCACTGGAAGTCTCTCTTTTAACGAATGCAGTGATCGAACAGCTTCTTGCGTGCAAGAGTGCAGAACAGGCTCTACAGCTTCTGGTTGAAAAGGGCTGGGGAGATCTGACAGCAGGAACGTTGGATGCAGATGAAGTTCTGAATAAGGAAGAAGAGAAGATGTGGCAGACAATCCGTGAGGTGGCACCGGATATGCATGTATTCGATGTTCTGTCACTTCCAAAACTTTATCACAATCTGAAAGCAGCGATCAAAGAAGTGTGTACGGAAGTAGAGAATAAAAACATTTTTTACGATGACTGTGAGATTCCTGGAGAAGAGATGTTTGCACTTGTCCAGAACAAAGAATTTGATAAGCTGCCGGGTAATATGCCAGCAACAGCAAGAGAAGCATTTGACACTCTGCTTCACACAAGAGACGGACAGTTGTGCGATCTTATTATTGATCACGCAACACTGGAAGCTATGCTGGAAGCAGGGAAAAAATCAGGTGAGAAGATCATTGAAGAGTATGCACAGACAGCAGTTGCAATCGCTGATATTAAGATTGCAGTAAGATCTCAGAAGACAGGAAAAAATGCAGAATTTATGAAAAAAGCAATGGTAAATTGTTCCGAGATCAATGTGGATCAGCTGACACAGGCAGCATTGGCCGGTGCGGAGGAGATCGCACAGTATCTGGAAGGAACATCTTATCGTGAAGGTGCCGATGCACTGCGTATATCACCGTCTGCATTTGAACGCTGGTGTGATAATAAAATGACAGATTCTATGAGGTCACAGAAATATGAATCATTTTCCGTTGGACCGCTTTTGGCGTATCTGTTAGCCAGACAAAATGAGATCAAGACAGTACGGATTATACTGACCGGAAAGCAGAATGAATTTCCGGATGAAGCAATCCGGGAAAGGATAAGGGAGATGTATGTATAAGATTGCAGTAATGGGCGATTATGACAGTATCTATGGATTTGCCACCCTCGGTCTTAGCATCTGCCCTGTGAAGGACCGGGATGAGGCGAAGACAAAGCTTCGCCAGCTTGCAGAAGGAAATTACGGCATTATCTATATTACAGAGGCTGTGGCTGCACAGATTCCGTCAGAAATCAACAAGTACGGTGAGCAGACATTTCCGGCGATTATTCAGATCCCGGGTGTGTCGGGGAATACAGGAGCCGGAGTTGAAGGCGTGAAGAAGACAGTTGAGCAGGCCGTCGGATCAGATATTCTGTTTGGAGGAGTAAGCGAATGAGCACAGGAGTGATTAAAAAAGTCGCAGGACCTCTTGTTATCGCAGAGGGAATGCGTGATGCGAATATGTTTGACGTTGTCCGCGTATCGGAACAGCGTCTGATCGGAGAGATCATTGAGATGCACGGTGACGAGGCATCCATCCAGGTATATGAAGAGACATCAGGTCTCGGACCTGGAGAACCGGTTGAATCTATGGATGTTCCAATGTCTGTAGAATTAGGGCCTGGTCTGATCGCAAGTATTTATGACGGAATCCAGAGACCACTGGATGATATTATGAAGATTTCCGGAAACAACCTGAAAAGAGGAGTTGAAGTTCCGTCTCTTAAGAGAAATCTGAAATGGGAGTTTGTTCCTACTGTAAAGGTTGGAGATGAAGTAGAGACAGGAGATGTGATCGGTACAGTTCAGGAAACAGTTCTTGTACAGCAGAAGATCATGGTTCCTTACGGAATTAAAGGAATAATCAAGGAAATCAAAGAAGGTACATTTACAGTAGAAGATATTGTAGCAGTTGTTGAAACAGAAAAAGGCGAAAAAGAATTAACTATGATGCAGAAGTGGCCGGTTCGTCGCGGTCGTCCGTATAAGAAGAAACTTCCACCGGAGATGCCACTTGTAACAGGACAGCGTGTTATCGACACATTCTTCCCAATCGCCAAGGGCGGTGTTGCGGCCGTTCCGGGACCTTTCGGAAGTGGAAAGACAGTAATCCAGCATCAGCTTGCAAAATGGGCTGAGGCAGATATCGTTGTCTATATCGGATGCGGAGAGCGTGGAAATGAGATGACAGACGTTCTGAACGAGTTCCCTGAACTGAAGGACCCGAAGACAGGACAGCCTTTGATGCAGAGAACTGTTCTGATCGCAAATACATCGGATATGCCGGTTGCAGCTCGTGAGGCATCCATTTACACAGGAATCACAATAGCAGAGTATTTCCGTGATATGGGATATTCTGTAGCACTTATGGCAGACTCAACATCCCGCTGGGCTGAGGCACTTCGTGAGATGTCAGGACGTCTGGAAGAGATGCCTGGTGAAGAAGGATATCCGGCTTATCTTGGAAGTCGTCTGGCTCAGTTTTATGAGCGTGCCGGACATGTAGTTTCTCTTGGAAAAGAAGGAAGAGAAGGAGCACTTTCCGTTATCGGAGCAGTATCTCCTCCGGGTGGTGATACATCTGAGCCGGTATCACAGGCTACACTTCGTATCGTCAAAGTGTTCTGGGGACTGGATGCTTCCCTGGCATACAAGAGACATTTCCCGGCAATCAACTGGTTGAAGAGTTACTCCCTGTATCTGGATGATATGGAAAAATGGTTTAACGGACAGGTCGCCGAAGACTGGATGGAAGGCCGTCAGAAGATGATGACATTGCTTCAGGAAGAAGCAGAACTGGAAGAGATCGTTAAGATGGTAGGTATGGACGCACTTTCACCGTCCGACCGTCTGAAGATGGAAGCTGCAAGATCGATTCGTGAGGACTTCCTGCATCAGAACTCTTTCCATGAAGTAGATACGTATACGTCATTGAAGAAACAGCACATGATGATGGTTCTCGTTAACGAATTCTTTGACAGAGCAACCGATGCATTAAAAGATGGTGCATCACTTCAGAAGCTGATCTCAATGCCGGTCAGAGAGCAGATCGGACGTTTTAAATATGTGACAGAAGATAAGCTTGACGAAGAATTTAAACAGGTTGATGAGACATTAAGCGCTCAGATCGCAGCAGCATTTGTAAAGGAGGAAGGTTAAATGCCAAAAGAATATAGAACCATTCAGGAAGTGGCCGGACCTCTGATGCTGGTGCATGGGGTAGAAGGCGTAACATATGATGAGCTTGGAGAGATCGAGCTGGCGAGCGGAGAGACTAGAAGATGTAAAGTTCTGGAAGTGAACGGAAGCGATGTCCTTGTACAGTTGTTTGAAAGTTCAACAGGTATTAACCTCTCCAACAGCAAAGTCCGATTTCTTGGGCGAAGCATGGAACTTGGCGTATCAGAAGATATGCTTGGACGTGTCTTTGATGGACTTGGTAATCCGATTGATGAAGGTCCGCAGATCCTTCCGGATGCCAGAATGGATATCAATGGTCTTCCGATGAATCCGGCGGCCAGATGCTACCCGGAGGAGTTTATCCAGACAGGAGTATCTGCAATTGATGGATTGAATACACTGGTTCGTGGACAGAAGCTTCCAATCTTCTCAGCATCTGGTCTGCCGCATGCACAGCTGGCAGCACAGATTGCCCGTCAGGCAAAAGTACTTGGAACAAATGAAAACTTTGCGGTTGTATTTGCTGCTATGGGTATTACTTTTGAGGAGTCTAACTTCTTTATCGAAAGTTTCCGCGAGACAGGAGCCCTCGACAGAACAGTATTGTTCGTCAACCTTGCAAACGACCCGGCGATTGAGCGTATCGCAACACCACGTATGGCGCTGACAGCAGCGGAATATCTTGCATTTGAAAAGGATATGCATGTCCTTGTTATTCTGACAGATATCACAAACTACGCAGATGCGTTGCGTGAGGTATCAGCAGCTAGAAAGGAAGTTCCTGGACGTCGTGGATATCCGGGATATCTGTACACAGACCTTGCAACACTGTATGAAAGAGCAGGACGTCAGAATGGTAAGAAGGGAAGTATCACAATGATCCCGATCCTGACAATGCCTGAGGATGATAAAACTCATCCAATCCCTGACCTGACAGGATATATCACGGAAGGACAGATCATCTTAAGCCGTGAGCTTTACAGAAAAGGAGTAACACCTCCAATTGATGTTCTTCCATCTCTGTCCCGTTTGAAAGATAAAGGAATCGGAGCAGGTAAGACAAGAGCAGATCATGCCAATACGATGAATCAGTTGTTTGCCGCTTATGCGCGTGGTAAAGATGCAAAAGAGCTGATGGTTATCCTGGGAGAGGCCGCACTGACAGAAATTGACCTGAAATATGCACGTTTCGCAGATGCATTTGAGAAAGAATATGTATCTCAGGGATATCAGACAGACCGAAGCATTGAGGAAACATTGAATATCGGATGGAAGCTGCTTCGCATGCTGCCGCGTACCGAACTCAAACGAATTGACGATAAATATCTGGATGAATATTACGACAAAGAGTAAGAATAGACAGAGTGATCGAAGATAGAAAGAGGAGGTGGCGGTATTGGCTGCGAAACAAGTGAATCCAACCCGTATGGAACTAACCCGTTTGAAGAAAAAGCGGATTACAGCCATTCGTGGTCACAAGCTTTTGAAAGATAAGCGTGATGAGCTGATGCGCCAGTATCTGGATCTTGTCCGAGAAAATATGGAAGTGAGACTTCGTGTAGAAGAAGGAATTCTCTCTGCGAACCGTAATTTTGTTATTGCCCGGGCCGGAATGTCAGAGGCAGCACTGAATACTGCATTGATGGCTCCGAAGCAGGAAGTTGGACTTATAGTTGATGAGAAGAATGTTATGAGCGTTGAGATTCCGACCTTTACATCCAAAACAAGAACAGCGGATGAAAATGATATCTATTCTTATGGATTTGCATTTACTTCCAGTGATCTTGATGGAGCAGTGAAGTCTTTATCAGATATCCTCCCAGATATGATCCGACTTGCAGAATGTGAAAAAGCATGTCAGCTGATGGCGGCAGAGATTGAGAAGACAAGACGTCGTGTAAATGCACTGGAGCATGTTATCATTCCAGAGACAGAGGAAAGTATCAAATACATTACGATGAAACTGGATGAGAATGAGCGTAGTACACAGATCCGACTGATGAAAGTGAAAGATATGATGCTCGAAGAGGCGCATCATTACAAAGAAAAAGAGGCGTAACTATTAAAAATAAAAAAGAACATGACCAGAGAATAAAAGCTTCTGTTTAAGAAGTCTTGAAACTGTGGTGCATGTTCTTTTTCATGTTTACATCTAAAAATGCAGGCATTTTACATCTTTTTTTGAAATTTTGCTTGGCTCTGAACAGTTACAAATGCAAAACATTATACAAGAATTTTGGATTGCAGAAGATCTGTTAAAAGTTGTCTTGCTCCGGCCTGAACCTGTTCTAACGGTACTTTTGATGTATAAGACTCACTGATAAATCCGAACAGACCAAAGCAGATGAATCCGGCAATCTGTCTTGCAGAATATTTTAAAGAATAAGAAGCTTTCAGCTTATCTGTATGAGATTCTACCGTGTCTAAAAGGATCCGATAAAATCGAAAAGCCAGGTAAGGATTTGTCTCCGGTACGACATGCTGGAAAAAATCATAACGTTCATAGTAAAGAGACAAAATACTGTCCAAAACGTTCAGATATCCCTGTGTGAGATTGTTTTCAGGATTGTTTTCCTCCTGTCTGCGATGGTATCCTTCTTTTCCAATAATCAGCATATCATTGAAAATGTCGTCAAGGAGGGCAAATTTATCTTTATAATGTGTGTAGAAAGTGATCCGACTGACATTGGCAATCTTACATAATTCCGTGATTGAAATTACATCAAAAGCCTGTGTGGTTAAAAGCTCCAAAAGAGCAGACTTTAAAGCACGTTTTGTTTTGGTGATACGCTTATCTTCCATTGCGGATATTCTCCTTTCTGTGTTCTGTGGCAGATCATACGAATGCGGTGATTGCTTATCTGTAGAGTTATTTTAACACCTGTAAAGAAAATGGTCAAATACGGATGGATGGGGATGCATTGCTGGTCTCATGTAGTGTGAACAGTAGTGCAGGATAGTGAGTAACAGAAATGTAACATTTTTCGAATAATTCTTAATGAATCATTACTACATATTTAAGAAGTATGGTTTATAATATATATAATTATACGGATATTGTATGCGAAAGATGCTGGAAATAGTGATGTCAGTAATATCCGTAAAAAAAAGAGCGTTGTTTACAGTAACGCAGAGGGATTGGGAGAGAGAATGCAGCAAAAGATAAAGGAAATGTTGATAAAGATAAAAGATGTACTGGTGAGTGTCTGGCATAGTTATAAAAGAATGCGTCAGGAGAACAATATTTATTTCAACATACTGGTAGGTCTTGTGTTTTTTGCGATTGTCGGAACAGGTGTATGTATGGTGGCAAATGCGCGGGAAGCAGCAGCTTTACGTCAGGTAGAAATACAGAAAGAGAAAGAAGCACAAGAGAAGAAAAAAGCCGAAGAAGAGGCGAAAAAAGCAGAAGAGGCAGCAAAGGCAGAAAGAGATAAGTCCATGTCTCTTCAGCCGGGAGTTGCAGTTGGAACCATGGATCCGCAGGATGATGAGAAAGTCGTTTATCTGACATTTGATGATGGACCGTCTGCAAATACGCAGCGTGTGCTTGATATTTTGGATCAGTATGATGCGAAAGCTACCTTTTTCATTACTGCCCAGCAGCCGGATTATTTCCCTATGATCAAGAAGGTTTATGATGAGGGACATACAGTTGGACTTCACAGCTATACGCATGAATATGATCAGGTCTATGCATCTGTGGATGCTTATTTTGATGATCTTGAGAAAATAGGAGAGGTGGCAAAGGAACAGCTTGGATTTGTTCCATGCTTTATCCGTTTCCCGGGAGGCGCATCAAATTCCATTTCAAAAAAATATACGGCGGGAATTATGACACAGTTGACGCAGCAGGTGCTGGATAAGGGGTACCAGTATTATGACTGGAATGTGAGCAGTGGAGATGGAGGAACGGTTACGGCAGATCAGATCATCGCACAGTCAGAAACGGATGAGTATACCAAAGTAATGCTCCTGTTCCATGACACAGAGGCGAAGGAGTCTACCATTCAGGCACTTCCGACGGTAATGGAGTACTATAAAAATCTGGGGTATTCTTTTAAGGCAATCGATCGGGAAAGCTTGGTTGTGCATCATTCAGTGAATAATTAGAAGATAACAGAGAAAGAAAAGCAGGAGTTGACTGTAAAGAAGAGCAGTCGACTCCTTTTCTTTCCTATGGTATAATTGAAAAACGAGAAAACAATGAAAGGGGCAGATTTTATGGGGAATAACTCAGAAAATAAGCCGGACAGATATATAAATATAGGTATTGTAGCGCATGTGGATGCCGGAAAGACGACATTGTCAGAAAGCATGCTCTATCATGCCGGAGCAATCAGGAAGCTTGGCAGAGTGGATCATAAAGATGCGTTTCTAGATACAGATCAGATGGAAAGAGAACGTGGGATCACTATTTTTTCCAAGCAGGCAGTATTCCGGTGGAAGGATCGCACGATCACACTTCTTGATACACCGGGACATGTGGACTTTTCTGCGGAGATGGAACGCGTTCTGCAGGTTCTGGATTGCGCGGTGCTTGTTGTCAGTGGAGCAGATGGTGTGCAGGGACATACACAGACATTATGGAAGTTATTAAAAAGGTATCACATTCCGACCTTTCTTTTTGTGAATAAAATGGATCAGGAAGGAACGGATGGTGAAAAACTTCTGAAAGAACTCCGCAAGCGTTTTGGGGAAAATGTCGTTCCATTTGTGGATATCATGACAGAATCCGACTGTCCGGGTGGAAAAGTATATTTACATACGAAAGAGAGCGCAGTGGAAGAGGTGCTGGAAGAGCTGGCTGTCTGTGAAGATGATATGATGGAAGAATATCTGGAAGAGGGAAGAATCTCTCTGGATAAAGTACAAAAAGCAGTTGCAGACCGTCAGGTGTTTCCATGTTATTTTGGTTCGGCACTACATTCTCAAGGTGTGGAAGAACTTTTGGATGGACTTGATCTGTATATAAAAGATAAGACTTATCCGGCAGAGTTTGGGGCAAAGGTTTATAAGATTGCAAGGGATAATCAGGGAAACCGTCTGACCTATCTGAAAGTGACAGGTGGAAGACTGAAAGTAAAAGATGTAGTGGAAGGACTGAATGAAAAGATCAATCAGATCCGGATCTACTCCGGTGAGAAATTTGAGGCTGTCCAGGAAGTAGAAGCCGGAAGAGTATGTGCAGTGACAGGATTGGAAAATACAAGACCCGGGCAGGGAATCGGAGCAGAAGAAGAGTCAGATTTACCGGTATTAGAGCCGGTGTTGACATACCAGATCCTTCTTCCGGATGACTGTGATGTACATAAGATGCTTTTGAACCTAAAGATTTTAGAGGAAGAAGAACCAGAACTTCATATTGTATGGGAGGAACAGACTTCTGAGATTCATGTACAGCTGATGGGAGATGTGCAGATTGAGATTTTACAGCGGATGATAAAGGAACGTTTTGGTGTGCTGGTAGAATTCGGTGAAGGGAGTATTGTTTACAAAGAGACAATCACAGCACCGGTAGAAGGTGTGGGACACTTTGAACCATTACGTCATTATGCAGAAGTGCATCTGCGTCTGGAACCGGGAGAACGTGGATCCGGAATGCAGTTTGCAGCAGAGTGCAGTGAAGATATTCTGGACAGAAACTGGCAGCGGCTTGTTCTGACACATCTGGAAGAGAAGGAACACAAAGGTGTGCTGACAGGTTCACCAATCACGGATATGAAGATTACGCTGACTTCCGGACGTGCACATCAGAAACATACGGAAGGCGGAGATTTTCGTCAGGCAACTTATCGTGCAGTGCGTCAGGGATTAAAGAAAGCAGACAGTATTCTTCTGGAGCCATATTATGAATTCCGAATGGAACTTCCATCAGAAAATGTAGGACGGGCTATGACGGATATCCAAAATATGTCCGGCAAATTCGGAACACCGATGATAGAAGAAGAGACAACAGTGCTGACAGGAAGTGCACCGGTGTCCCTGATGCGTGGATATCAGAAAGAATTCACTGCCTATACAGGTGGATGTGGAAGAATGGCAGTTTCGTTGAAAGGTTATGATATCTGTCATAATCAGGAAGAAGTTCTGGCAGCGTCAACCTATGATTCGGAGGCAGATCTGGCGAATCCGACAGGTTCTGTATTCTGTGCACATGGAGCAGGATTTGTTGTGGATTGGGATGAAGTTGAAGAATATATGCATATGGAACATACATTGGAATCAGGAAATGATGATGAAATGGATATAATGGAGGTGACACTTCCAAAACGCAGGCACTCCAGTATTGAACTGACACAGGAAGAGTTGGATGCGATCTATGTCCGTACACCGGATCCGAAGAAGGATCGTTCTACAGGTCCTGTAACTGTCCGGGCAAAGGAAAAGACAAGAGAGCCGGGAAGCGCTTACCAGGATCCGAAGTGGGAAGCGCGCCGGAGAGCGAAAGCCGGAACAGAAGAATACCTTCTGGTAGATGGTTATAATATAATTTTTTCATGGGAAGAACTGAAAGAACTTTCAGAAAGAGATATTGGTGCAGCAAGAGGAAAGCTTGCAGATATTCTAAGTAACTATCAGGGATTCCGCAAATGTACCCTGATCCTTGTGTATGATGCTTATAAAGTAGAGGGGAATCCGGGTGAAGTGCTGAAATATCATAACATTTATATTGTCTATACGAAAGAAGCAGAAACAGCAGATCAATATATTGAGAAGACAGTCCGCAGGATTGCGAAGAATGCAGATGTAACAGTAGCCACATCAGATGGACTTGAACAGGTGATCATCATGGGACAGGGGGCTCAAAGAATGTCTGCGCCAGGTCTGAAAGAAGAGGTTGAGTTGGCATTAAAAGAACTCAGAGGAGAGCATCTGGGCAGGCAGGTAAATCTGAAAAATTATCTTCTGGATTATCTTGATGAGGAAACTGCAAAACAGATGGAAGAAATCCGTTTGGGAAAAGAAAAGTGTTAATTTTTAATGAAGATACAAGTTTTTTGGTGATATTAATGTTATGATATAAGAAATAAAGTCGCAAAACGAACAAGTGAGCAAATTGGTCAGTGCTCTGGGAAAGTGAAAATTGTGACTTACGAAAGCGAGGTAGAGAAAATGAGATGTATGAACTGTTATCAGGAGATACCGGATAGTTGTAAGTTCTGCCCGAATTGCGGGGCGAAGCAGCCGGTACAGAAGATGGAACCTGTATCACAGGTGAAGGAAGAGACAACAGATAACATAACAGAAGATACAGCAGAGGTACAGCAGCCGGCAGAAAAAGTGCAGTCAGAAGAAGAGGTGCAGCCGGCAGAAAAAGTGCAGTCAGAAGAAGAGGTGCTGTCGGCAGAAAAAGTGCAGCCAGAAGAAGATGTGCAGCCGACAGAACCAACACAGCCAGAGGATGTGGAAGGTTCATATCAGAACGATCCATACAAAAGTGTGAATCAGGAGCAGAATACTTCCTATGGTGAACCAAACAACTATGAGTATGGACAGGGGTATGGTCAGCAAAATCAGAATTATAACCAGCAGAATCAGAATTATACTCAGCAAGCTCCAAACTATGGTCAGCAAAACCAGGGATATTATCAGCAGAATAATTTCAATGGAATGCCACAGAAGCCAGTGAACTGGGTTCCGTATCTTATATTATCGATTATTTCAACGTTATGTTGCTGCCTTCCATTTGGTGTAGTGGGAATCGTGTTCTCGGCGAAGATCAATAGTGCTATGCTGGCAGGAAATCTTGAAGAAGCACAGAATAATGCGAAGATGGCAAGAATCTGGATTATCGTATCCTTTGCAATTGGTCTTCTTACATGGTTGATCTACATGGTTCTGATCGTGACAGGGGCAGTTTCCGGTTCGGCTTATTACTATTATTAAAAAGTGAGCGGATGATGATTTGGAAGAGAAAGATGCGTGAAGCATTTCAAACAAAAAGGTCAGCCAGGATCATCGCAGTTCTGACGGGGGCAGTGATTGCAGTGGCCGCTGCGGGTTATCTCTTTTTTCATAATCCGCACCAGTATCCGCTGCCCTGCCTCTTTCATATTATTACCGGACTGTATTGTCCGGGGTGCGGTGCCGGGCGGGCAAGCTATTCTATTTTACATGGAAGATTTTATATGGCATTCCGGTATAATCCGATGTATGTGACATTACTCCCGTTTCTTGGTGTGTATATTGTAGCACGATTGATTGACTGGGTTTTGACCGGTGGTAATCATGTGGATCAGAAGATTAATCAGAAAGTCCTATATGTGCTATTAGTTATAGTGGTGGGGTTCGGAATCGTGAGAAATATTCCGATTTATCCATTTACATTGCTTGTGCCGGCGGGATATTAAAAAATAAAATCAGAGAAACGAAGTTCTTTCAGATTCTGTTTAAATGAGTGACAGAGAAAGAACTTCATTTTTCATTTTTTGATTTATTAAAAAGCATGACTAGGAAAATTCTCAAGAATATGGTATTATGAAAAATGATATATTGTGATGTAAGTGTCAAAAGTAAATTTTGCCACTCACTGATGTAACCGGATTGCTCCATTGCTATGCAATTCCCGCAATCCTCGAACACCTCAAACTCCCATAAAATGGCGTATTCACACCATTTTATTCCGTTTTCGGTGTTCGGCGTGTCAATAAGTATAAATTGCTTATTTGTGCGAGCACAAACGCAATTTATACTTTTGACACTTACATCATATTGTGCGTAAAGAAAAGTAACGCGTCAACCTGAAGGAAAGACCGAAGGTATCATTCATCGGTGATCCGATGAAAAGTAACAGGATATGGAGGAATGAAGAATGATTAATAAACTGGTAGAGAAGATCAAAAAGACAGGTGCACCGATCGTAGTTGGACTCGATCCAATGCTGAACTACATCCCACAGCATGTACTTGATAAGGCTTATGCAGAGTATGGTGAGACTCTGGAAGGAGCAGCAGAGGCAGTATGGCAGTTCAATAAGGAGATCGTTGACAAGACTTATGATCTGATTCCGGCAGTAAAACCACAGATCGCAATGTACGAGCAGTTCGGAATTCCGGGACTGATGGCATTTAAGAAGACCGTAGATTACTGTAAGTCTAAAGACCTTGTGATCATCGGAGATGTAAAGCGTGGAGATATCGGTTCTACATCTGCTGCTTATGCAACAGCACATCTTGGAAAGATTAAGGTTGGAAGCAAGGAATATACACCATTCGGTGAGGACTTTGCAACAGTGAATCCGTACCTTGGATCTGACGGAGTGAATCCATTTGTTGACGTATGCAAGGAAGAGAAGAAAGGTCTGTTCATCCTTGTTAAGACATCTAATCCGTCCAGTGGAGAGTTCCAGGACAGAATCATTGATGGAAGACCGCTTTATGAGTGGGTTGGTGAGAAGGTTGCCGAGTGGGGAGCTGACTGCATGGGTGATGAGTACAGCTATATCGGAGCTGTTGTAGGAGCTACTTATCCGGAGATGGGTAAAGTATTAAGAGAGATCATGCCGAAGTCTTATATCCTTGTACCGGGATACGGTGCACAGGGCGGACAGGGAAAAGACCTTGTTCATTTCTTTAACAAAGACGGACTTGGTGCGATCGTAAACTCTTCCCGTGGAATTATTGCAGCTTACAAACAGGAAGCTTATGCGAAGTTCGGACCGGAGAATTTCGGTGATGCATCAAGAGCAGCAGTTGAAGCAATGGTAGCTGATATCAGCGGAGCACTTGCAGCGGCCAAATAATTTCAAGAAAGGAATTGCATAAGTTTATGGCAAAGCAGAAAGAAAATGCAGTAGTACATTCCCAGGAGCAGTTGGCGGATGGAATCTACAGCATGTGGATCAATACAGAGGCAGCAAAGGACGCAAAGCCGGGACAGTTTATTTCTATGTATACAACAGATGGAAGTAAATTACTTCCGCGTCCGATCAGTATCTGTGAGATTGATAAAGAGAACGGAAGACTTCGTGTTGTTTATCGTGTGACAGGACCGAAGACAGGAACAGAAGAATTTTCTAAGCTGAAAGCAGGAGATATCATTCCGGTGATCGGACCTCTTGGAAATGGATTCCCATACGAGAAGGCTGAAGGAAAGAAAGTATTTCTGATGGGTGGAGGAATTGGTGTACCGCCAATCCTTGAACTGGCGAAGCAGATGGACTGCGAGAAGAAACAGATCGTAGTAGGATACCGCGACGCACAGACATTCCTTAAGGAAGAGTTCGAGCAGAACGGAGAACTTTATATTTCCACAGAAGATGGAAGTGTCGGAACAAAGGGAAATGTTATGGACGCAATCCGTGAAAATGCTCTGGAAGCAGATATGATCTATGCCTGTGGACCGACTCCGATGCTCCGTGCGATCAAACAGTACGCAGAAGAGAACGGAATCGAGTGTTATATCTCACTGGAAGAGAGAATGGCATGCGGAATCGGTGCCTGTCTGGCATGTGTATGCAAGTCCAAAGAGAAGGACGCGCACAGCAATGTAAATAACAAGCGTATCTGTAAGGACGGCCCTGTATTCTTGTCTACGGAGGTGGAAATCTAATGAACATGAGCGTAAATATTGCCGGTGTAGAATGGAAAAACCCGGTAACAGTTGCATCCGGAACATTTGGTTCAGGGGAAGAATTTTCAGAATTTGTAGACCTGAACCGTCTTGGAGCAGTGACAACGAAAGGTGTAGCAAATGTACCGTGGGCAGGAAACCCGACCCCGCGCGTAGCTGAAGTTTATGGCGGTATGATGAACGCCATCGGACTTCAGAATCCTGGAATCGATCTGTTCTGCGAGAGAGATATTCCATATCTGAAGAATTTTGATACAAAGATCATCGTAAATGTATGCGGACACGCTCCGGAAGAATATCTTGCAGTTGTAGAGCGTCTTGCAGACGAACCGATTGATATGATGGAGATTAATATTTCCTGTCCAAACGTCAATGCAGGATTTCTTGCATTTGGCCAGGATGCACATAATGTAGAAAAGCTGACAGCGCAGATCAAGAAGATCGCAAAGCAGCCGATCATTATGAAGCTGACACCGAATGTAACAGATATCACAGAAATTGCGAGAGCAGCAGAGGCTGGTGGAGCAGATGCGGTATCTCTGATCAATACACTGACAGGAATGAAGATCGATATCAATAGAAAGACATTTGCAGTAGCGAATAAGACCGGAGGAGTATCCGGACCGATCGTGAAACCAGTCGCAGTGCGTATGGTTTATCAGGTTGCTCAGGCTGTTAATATTCCAATCATTGGAATGGGCGGAATTTCCTGTGCAGAAGATGCAATCGAATTCCTTCTTGCAGGTGCGAGCGCAGTGTCTGTAGGAACAGCAAACTTCCACAATCCGGCAGTGACATTGGAAGTGATTGACGGAATCGAAGCTTATATGAAGAAGAATGGCTTTGAGAATGTAAAAGATATGGTTGGTATTGTAAAATAAACCCGGAGAGAATTAATAAGATAAATGAATGAAAATGAGTGGAAGGACTGAAAACATTGACAGACTTCCACTTTTTTATTTACGCGAACAACGAGCCAAAGTCCGTGCTTGCACGAGACCTTGGCGACTGTCGCGATAACTTGAGAAACTCGCGGAGCGTGTTTCTCATAGTTTATGGACTTTAGTCTGTTGAGTCCATTGGAGTTTTTCGTTGATCCGAAAAATGTAGATGGACGAAACAATAAACCACCCGCTATGCGGGTGCGCGTCGATTGTTATACAAAAGAAATTACCTTTCCGTGTACAATAAAGTTGTTCAGGCTATATTGTAGAAAGGAAAGGTAATTTATGGCGAAGAAAGAATATTCACTCGCACATACAAAATGGATGTGCAAATATCATATTGTCTTCACACCAAAGTATAGACGAAAAGTAATTTACAATCAATACAAAGAGGATATTAGAGATATTATAAAGCAATTGTGCAGTTATAAAGGCGTTGAAATTATTGAAGGACATCTAATGCCAGATTATATCCATATGTTAGTAAGTATTCCACCAAAGATAAGCGTATCACCATTTATGGGATATTTAAAAGGAAAAAGTGCACTTATGATATTCGATAAACACGCAAACTTAAAATATAAATTTGGAAATTGTCATTTCTGGGCGGAAGGATATTATGTTAGCACAGTTGGATTAAATGAGGCAACAATAAAAAAATATATCCAGGAACAAGAAAAGCACGATATTGCAATGGATAAGTTAAGTGTAAAAGAATATGAGAACCCTTTTAAGGGTTAATGCCAAGTAGTAACAAAGCCCCTTAAGGGGTAGCGACGAGTTAAGAGCAATATGGCTTGAACGGAGCTGTGGGAAGGCTGTGTAAACAGAATTTCCATAGCCTAAAGAGAAAGCCAGCGCCTTGAGACGCGGGCCTAGTAACAAGGGCTTATAGCCCTAGAGCAAACCACCCGTTGGACGGGTGGTGGTCTTTTTTTAAAATAGCGGTACTACTTTTCTTTTCTTTTTAAGGAAACAATAATAGTAATCCATAATGGGATAGAAAAAGCATAGCACCTTACCAGTATGTCAAGGATATTCGTCTTTCCAATTACCTGAATCAAAATCAGTAAGATAATTCCAATCATGATTCCGATACTTGTTATGATAGCCGATAAATGCTTTTTCATAAATTCTTTTTCCTTCCTTTAATTCTGTTACATTCCACAAGATTTCTGGCAACACATATATCTTTCTTAAAAATAAATATTTTACACTACTTTCCTATATTTTTTCGATGTGAAATTAATATGCCAATGGATTCTCATCCTCTCATAACAAAGAATACTCGTTTTTATTGTAATAGTATTATATTATATATTTAGACAACTTTCAATAGACATTCATACTATTCTGACATTTTAGACAATTCGTTTTTCCATAATATTATCTTTCGCAGCACTGCGGTTCCTGCAGATAAAAATTTATTTGGCTTTCCTTACCGCTTATATAACTAAAATTTTTCTTATGAATAAGTTGTTTTTCTGCCGTTTTATTTTTTATGATGTGGGTGTCAAAAGTTACATTTTCTGTGACTGACAACTGCACATATTTTTTGTCCTTTGACAACTGAATAAATCTATGTTTTTGGTATTTCGATTCCGCGAAAGGGCGATTTATCATCCCTATGCCAGCTCAAAAGTTCTGCACTTCAGCTTCCCTTTGGTGTATCTCATCAGTTTAGTGATATTTAGGGAAGCAACTTTAAAGCCGAAGAACTGTTTGGTTCTCAGCGTTCCTCTGACCGGCATTTGATCTACCAGATATTTATTTCGGATGACTGATGGAACAGTCTCCACTCCATTTCGGATTCTTCCAATCCATGCCCAGGTGGCATCGTTCCATATTTCTGATGATTCTAAGATTCGTCTTCTTGATTTTAACGGAACCATCATGACTGCTGTTCTTTCTTTTATTGCAGGATTGCATTGGTTTTGGTATGGGCATCCTTCACACTGGTATCTGTAGAACGAAGCTCGTATGGAATCTGTTTGTTTAATATAGGAATTGCTCTTTGGCTTATTTCCAGCAGGACATTCGGTAATCTGTGTTCCGGCTCCGTTTACCTGAATTTACGGATATTTTCAGAAAGAGCTACAATACAGTCATGAATCAGATCTTTTCCGGTGGTCAGTTCATAAGCTGCATTTCTTTCGCGGAATCTGCTAAACGTCCGATTACTCAAAGGCTGGTTTTCATAACTGGTTGTATGAAGAGCGTACTGATATCGGAAATCAAACTCACACTCTTCAATAATCTCGTCATCCGTAAGTCCATTGAGTTCCTTAAGGATTAGGGCACCTACAATTACATTTACAGGTGCATTCGGACGTGAATTACGCTTATCACTATAGAGTGGGGCAAATATCATCTCATCAATGTTTGAAAAAATAATATCTGAAAATGGTTTTGCCCAAGATTTTTCCAGAATTTTCTGCTTTCTTTTAGATTTCAACTTTTCGGATTATATATACAAAAAGGCCATCACTTCTTATTATAAAAGCGACAGCCTTTTAGATACTATTTACGGTTTTCATTTATTAATTTCGGATTTCTCGAACTGTTCTATTAGCTTTTGCACGGTATTCCTCTGCCACTCGCATTCCTTCTACCACTCTGCATGCTTGATTGTAATAATACGTAACTGCCGTATCAAAAACCTGTTTTCTTTTTTCCAAATCTTTTTGCCTTGTTGAAATAATTTCAGATACTCCAATTTTTGCTGAACGGTTCCTGATATACTCTTCGCACGTTCATCAGGCATATCTGTATTGCATGTCAGTAAATTGTAAACCTCTTTCGGAAAGCTCTCTAATTTACCAATCCCCACAAGATCTGATTTTGATACATATTCCAGTAAGCTAACCTCTTTCTTCTTAAACGAATTTACTGTTACGTCCAGAAGGTTGCTTCCCTGTGGTATGATTTCCTTATTGTAAAACAATGAATTTCCGGTATCAAAAACAGGTGCCATCTTAACCAATCGGTGTAGTTGCGGATGATACAAAAATCCAAAATTGTTATAATGCCTGTCTGTATTACTCAGAATAAAATCTGTCAAAATCGTATATTCTAGTTGTTGACGGACTACCGCTTCTTCCATTCCATAATTCACAGCCTGACGGATAATCTCCTCGAATTCAGAGGAATCGTTTGGTATCTTAATATCCTTGATCAATTGATATGCAGACACTAATTCCAACTCATTCGAGGTAAATAACTGACATAAGGAACTCGGAACTTTTTCTCCATCTACGATTGCCGTGTCAACTCTATATTGGACATAATTATCCCAACCAAGTTTTTCATGAAGTTTGCTTGCAATCACTTCATTGATGGACTGCTGCCCATAATCATTCGCATTCACCTTCATTAGGTAACGGATTCCGTTCTCAATAACCCATTTCTTCTTCATCTCACCATTTAACGATGATGCCGGAGAGAACTTCGAGTAATTCGCATCCACATCCACATTCTTTGAATCTGTTAACAAACTTCCTAATTCATCGGTAAAATCATTTTCATAAAAGTTCAAGTCCTTCCAACAATGTTCTTCCCCAATCGGTTGCATCCAATTGGTAATTCTTCCGGAAGGTACACGTCTAATATATATTGTATTTTTCCTGAATAAATATCGATATCAACCATAGCAACATCAAAATCTTTATGCTTCAAAACATAAAGACCACAAGGTATGTTTGTTGAAATTGTACTTGTTTTATCTTGCATAACTGTCACCCTTTCGATTTTTTTCAGAAAAATAACTTATAGCTATTATACTTTATCTCTCTTGATTTCACAATCTTTTGTTCACGACAAGAGTATTAGCTAAAATAATTTATATAGAAAAATGCAGATACTTTGAATAATATAGGAAAGACCACAGTGGTGTTAGGCACTATTAAATTTCCATATCGGGGACCGATTGAAGAAATCCTTGCGCTTGCGACCTGTAAAGGGAACGGGGTACTGCATTCCCTAATCATTTAGTAAAGGAAATGCAAACCTATTTTTACAATAAATAACTCAAAACTATAATACGAAAAGAAAAATGTATGCTATCTTTATCCAAAAGAGAAAGATTGGCAGGAGGATGAAACATGGAAACAGCAAAAATAAAAGAATTGGTCTCCAGAATGACTCTGGAGGAGAAAGCATCTTTGTGTTCCGGGCTTGATTTTTGGCACACAAAAGGAGTGGAACGTCTCGGAATCCCTTCGGAAATGGTCTCAGACGGACCTCACGGACTCCGCAAGCAGGACGATAAAGCAGACCATTTGGGAATCAACGACAGCATTCAGGCTGTTTGCTTTCCAGCGGGATGTGCAACCGCATCCAGCTTTAACCGTGAGCTGGTGACAAAACTTGGAGAAACACTGGGGGAAGAGTGTCAGGCAGAAAATGTAAGCACAATCTTAGGCCCGGCTATGAACATTAAGCGTTCCCCGCTGTGCGGACGTAATTTTGAATACTATTCAGAGGACCCGCTTGTGTCAACGGAAATGGCAGGTGCGCTTGTCCACGGCGTCCAGAGCAAACATATCGGAACAAGTCCGAAGCATTTTATGGCAAATAACCAGGAATATCACCGCTTAACAAGCTCTTCAGAAATGGATGAACGCACCATGCGTGAAATTTACCTTGCTTCTTTTGAAGGAATGGTAAAGAAGGAAAAGCCGTGGACCATTATGAACGCATACAACAAGCTGAACGGCACATACCTTTGTGAAAACAAAGAAATGCTCACAGATGTGCTCCGCAGGGAATGGGGATTTGACGGCTATGTAATGACAGACTGGGGTGCGATGAATGACCGTGTGGAAGCTCTGAAAGCAGGCTGCAATCTGGAAATGCCGTCCTGTGAAGGCGCTACGGATGCAGAAATCGTTGCCGCAGTACAGGACGGAACACTGGATGAATCTGTACTGGACAAGTCCTGTGAAGAATATTTGAATGTTATTTTCAAATATGAGGAAAACAGAGACAAAAACGCGGTATTTCAGCGTGAAAAAGACCATGAGACAGCCCGGGAAATCGAAGAGGAGTGTATTGTGCTTCTGAAAAATGAGGATGCGCTTCTCCCGTTGTCCGCAGACAAAAAGGTGGCTTTTATCGGCAAATACGCCGAGGAACCACGCTATCAGGGCGGCGGAAGTTCCCACATCAACAGCTTTAAAACAGAATCTGCAATGGACGCCGTAGAATTTCTCGCAACTGTAAAAAAGGAAAACATCACATTTGCCAAAGGCTTTGATGATGTTGAGGATAAAGCGGATGAAGCATTGGCTGCAAAAGCCGTAGAGGCTGCTGCAAATGCGGACGTGGCGGTAATCTTTGCCGGACTGCCGGACAGCTTTGAATCCGAAGGGTATGACCGGAAGCATCTTGGGATGCCGAACTGCCAGAACGCACTGATTGAAGCGGTGGCGGAAGCACAGCCGAACACCATTGTTGTGCTTCACAACGGTGCTCCGGTAGAAATGCCGTGGCTCGGAAAAGTAAAAGCCGTGCTGGAAGCCTACCTGGGCGGACAGGCTGTGGGCGGCGCAGTGGTCAATGTGCTTTACGGAAATGCAAATCCAAGCGGACGATTGGCGGAAACATTCCCACTTCGGATACAGGACACGCCGTGCTATTTGAATTACGGCGGAGAACATGACAAATCGGTTTATTCAGAGGGCGTATTTGTGGGATACCGCTATTACACATCCAAAGAAATGGAAGTCCTGTTCCCGTTCGGATACGGATTGTCTTATACGACCTTTTCTTACGGCAATCTTACGTTGGACAAAAAGGAGTTTAAGGAAAGCGAAAAACTGCTGGTATCCGTAGACGTAACGAATACAGGCGCATGTACAGGAAAGGAAGTCGTACAGCTTTACGTAGCGCCGAAGGGCGGAACAATCATCCGCCCGGTACGGGAGTTAAAAGCATTTGAAAAAACAGAACTTGCACCGGGTGAGACGAAAACCGTCACCTTTGAACTTGACAGCAGAGCCTATGCATACTGGAATACGGAAATCCATGACTGGCATGTGGAGACCGGAGCCTATGAAATCCAGATTTGCCGGAATGCACAGGAAGTGCTTCTGTCAGAGGAAGTACAGGTAGAATCAGAAACCGTCCTGCCGAAAGTGTATACCCTCAATTCCACAATGGGAGAAATCATGGCAGACCCGAAAGGAAAAGCCATATTGGAACAGGCAATGAGTGAAATGGAAGGAATGGACGGCGAGAGTACAGAGGAACAAATGCAGGATGATTCCGGAGTGATCAACGACGAAATGATGGCGGCAATGATGGAAGCCATGCCGCTCAGACAGATGCTGAGTTTTGTACCGGGAGTGACAAAGGAAGCACTGAACCAACTTGTTGCAGCGTTAAACGCAGCAGAATAAACTTATAGATATAACAAAAACCACCGGGACAGGGGATTCGAGTTTCCTCTCTCCCGGTATTTTTCTGAAAAATTGTGTTACAAAATTATAATAATAAATTTATATTTATAATACGGAATACTCTTCAACTGTTAGAATAGTTAAAAAATGAACAAGCTGCATTAGGGAGGTCCGTATGAAAAAAATATCTTTAAACCAGAATTGGCAGTTTGCCAAAGGAACCATAACAATGATGGAGTTAATGATGGGAGAGGCAGGAAATATAGAAAATATTGATTTGCCCCATGATGCCATGATTTATCAGGAAAGAACTCCGGCAACTGCGAATGCACATCAGACAGGATTTTATCCGGGCGGTGAATATACTTACATGAAAAAGTGGGAGATTCCGGAAGCGTGGAAGGGATGTACAGTTGTTTTGGAATTTGAAGGTGTTGCAGATACCTGCCGCATTTATATGAACGGGGATCTTGTAACAGAGCATGTGAATCCATATACAGGCATTTTTGCAGACGTCAGCGGTTATCTGAAGTATGGACAGGAAAATGAACTGAAAGTAGAAGTATGCAGTATAGAGCAGTCCAGCCGCTGGTATAGTGGCGCGGGGTTATACCGTCCTGTGTATGCATGGGTGGGAAAGACTGTGCATATTCCTGCTCAGGGGGTGCGTGTTACAACAAGAGAAGCTGACTGTGAGGCGGCAGTCGTGGAAGTAGAGGTTCCAATCTGTAATCGGGGAATGGTTTCCGAAACGGTACAGGTGGAAATTACATTGACCGGACCGAATGGGACGGAAGCAGCCGCAGAGCACATACCGGTAACTGTTTTTGGAGAAAGCACGCAGATGTGCTGTCAGCGTTTGCTTGTAGAACATCCTGCATTGTGGAGTGATGAAACACCAAATCTATACTCCTGCCGGATTACAATTTCTGAGGATGAGAATCCAATAGACAGTGTAAATATTTCAACAGGAATCCGTACACTTCGGCTGAATGCAAAACATGGGCTGTTAGTGAACGGTAAACCAACGAAACTGAGGGGAACCTGTATTCACCATGATAATGGGATTATCGGAGCGGCAACATTTCCGGATGCGGAGTATCGGCGCTGCCGCCAGATGAAGGAAGCCGGATTTAACGCTCTTCGAAGTGCACATCATCCGATGAGTAAGGCAATGCTGGATGCCTGTGATAAACTGGGGATGCTGGTGATGGATGAACTGAGTGATATGTGGACTCGGACAAAGAATCCCCATGACTATGCAAATTATTTTCCGACACATTGGAAGCAGGATGTGTGGGACATGGTGGAAAAAAACTATAATCATCCATGCGTGATTTTGTACTCGACCGGAAATGAGATTCCGGAGGCGGGCACTCCAAAAGGGGCAGAATGGAATCGGAGGATTCATGCAGAAATGAAACGGCTGGATGCCACACGCTATACGACGAACGGAATCAATGGTCTGATGGCAGGAAATGACCGAATGGGCGAAATTATGTGCCAGGCTACAGGGATGACTCCGGAGCAGCTTGAAGCGATGCAGCAGCCGGATGAGCAGAAGCGTGGAGGCGCAGATGAAATCAATGGGATGGCTGAGGTTATGGTGGGACCGCTGGCAGATGCGATTGCCACCAGTCCGATTCTGGAAGAAATGATAGGAGAATTTGCTGCGGCAAATGACATTGCCGGATATAATTATCTGACGGCATTACATGAAGAAGATCACATACGTCATCCGAATCGGGTTGTGCTTGGCACAGAGACTTTTCCGGCGGACATTGTTCATTTGTGGGATATCGTAAAGCGCAATCCACATGTGTTAGGAGACTTTACATGGACCGGATATGATTATCTGGGAGAAGCCGGATGCGGTATATTCCATTATAATGGAGGAGTGAATTTTTCAGCGCATTGGCCGGACAGACTGGCAGGTATCGGTGACATTGATATTCTTGGTGATCGTAAACCAATCAGTTATCTGCGGCAGGCAGTGTTCGGAATTGGTCATGCACCGTCTATCGGTGTACTTCGGATGGATAAGGCAGGAATTGAAGTTGGAAAGACACCGTGGATGTGGAAGGATAATCTTGCAAGCTGGACATGGCCGGGATATGAAGGGGAAACAGCAAGTGTGGATGTTTATGCCAATGCAGATGAAGTAGAACTGTTCTTGAATGGGGAAAGTCTGGGACGAAAGTCGATTGGCGGAGTATATGTTGTGACGTATGAAGTACCTTATCATCCGGGAAAGCTGGAGGCAGTCAGTTATCTGAACGGGGCGGAGGCAGGTCGGACTGTCTTACAGACAGCAGGGAAAGCGGTGAAGCTTAAGGTTGAAGCTGACCGGAATGAACTTCCTGCTGACGGAGAAAGTCTTACTTTCATAAAAATCAGACTGGAAGACGCAGCAGGAAATTTCAATCGTTGGGAAAGCGCAGCAGTTACAATGAAAGTAGAGGGATGTGCTGCATTGCAGGGATTCGGAAGTGCAGATCCGAGCTGCGAAGGAAGTTACCAGTCTCATACATGGAATACCTATGACGGCAGTGTAATGGCAGTAATCCGGGCTGCAAAATGTCCGGGGGAGGCAATCGTAACCATTTCAGCAGTAAATTTTGCAGAAGAAAAACTCGTTCTGAACATCAAATAGAAAGATGCCCCGTCTGGTATATTAGTAGATTTTATGGGTCTGATTCCGATACTGTGTCGGAGTCAGACCATATTTTTTCTTAAATACAGTCTGAAAGTAAGCCTGACTGGAAAAACAAAGATAGTTACTGATTTCGCTTAATGTCTTATCCGAATATGTCAGGAGACTTTTTGCCTCTTCCAGCTTACACCGCATAATGAAGCTGCAGACATCGAAGCCAAGCTCTTTTTTGAACTTGTTTGTCAAATAAGAGCGGCTTCTTCCGATATGCTCAGCTACATCGCCAACCCGAATGGATTCGTTGATGTGGTGAGTAATAAACTGAATACATTCAAATATTTCCAGAGACATTCCCTGAGGAATTTTATTTTGCGAAACCCGTTCCGTAAAATCAATCAGCATAGAATAAGACAAGGTTTCAATGTGGGAAATATTCTGCAGCTTTTCACATTCACGGATATATACATCGGCAAGCTGGTAAGCCTGTTCCATATCCATTCCTCCGGCAATGGCACTTCTTGTAACAATTGCGACAGTTGTAATAAAAACATTCTTTTCCTGCCGGAGGGAGTTGTCAGCCATAAGACCACCTGATAATTTGGAGGGGGTGTTTAACAATGTTTTCATTTTTTCGACGTCTCCATTTTGAATATACTGCAAAAGTTTCTGTTCAAAATGGTAGGTATTATGAAAATGCTGTTCTTCCTTTGCATTCATCACCTGATTGGAATGTACATTGGAAAACTCGCTGATGATGCTTGTGTTTTCCAGATTAAAATGCTGTCCAACAGAAATATATTCATCGTTGAAACACAGGTGAAGCCAGGCAAGTGTCTGGAGAAACTGGTTAAAGGAAATCTGAGGAATATTGACCAGAAATTGGAGTATATCCGGTTTGTGTTCCTGACTGATTGCCCATTCCTGCATGAAAGTGCGAAGTGTAAGATCTGAAATAGGTGTGCTGAATACAGGGCCAATGATGATTACGCAATCAGCATGCTCCGGCTTTATATAACCATAATAGCCGAAGGACTGCGCGATAAAATAGTCCGGGTTTTTTGTGAAATGTCGGAAACCGGACAGGATGCCTTTAAAAACAGACGGGTCTTCCAAAATCGAAGGAAAGGAACAGTCATCGTCGGGTGAAGCGTGGTAATAGCCAATCGGTATGGAGGTTGATGCATAAAATAATTCACAAAATGCCTTTAAATCAGTAATCATGGAAGACTCCTTTCCAGGTAAAACCGTACTTTTAAACTCTCTTTGAAATGGATGTAATACTAATTATAAGGCGTTCTATTTATAAAAACAAGGACAAAATTGAAATATTGTAATCAATATTGTAATACAAAAATCATATGATTTGATATTTTATAGATAACTCAATGAAAGTATTTAAAAGGAGGACTCAACATGGGAATGGAAGATTTTTGGGAACAGCTTCCGACAGGAAAAGAAGATAAACCATTGCTTTTTGAAATGGGACCGCTGGAGTATGATTTCCATGATATTGATGGATTGTATTTTATGCTGGATCGTCGCTTATCCGGCTGTCTGCTTATGATGTGGGCAAAGCCGATGAATCCGGATATTCAGGGAACCGTCACATTAGATAGCAGGGTGGTATCCGGCTGTATCAACCAGTATATGGAAGTTATGGGGAATATGTGGGTGCTTGGAATTCCGCTTCGGGGACTTGTGACAGAGTACGGTCGGGAATATCAACTTCACGTGGAAGGTTTTGTGGATATGGATGGGAATGAGATGAATCCGCAGGATTTTACGGTCAGAGGTGTGGAAAAAGTGAAACCGAAGCCGGAAGATGCAACACATGAACAGATTGCACTGGAAGCCGCCAGGGAGGGAATCGTTCTTTTGAAAAATGCGGCGGAAGTTCTTCCGCTGAAGAAGGGAACGGTATTGAATCTGTTTGGCAGAGGTATTCACGAATTTCGTATCGGAGCAGTGGGGGCAGGCAAAATCAATCCTCGCTACAGTGTTAATTTTGTGGAGGCTGTCAGGGAAGGAGAAGCTTATTCACTGAATGAAGAACTGGTTGAATTTTACGGCTGCGACAGGGATGAGATACCGGGGGACGAGATGTTGATGCGTGCAAAGAAATTGTCCGATACGGCAATCGTGTTCCTGACACGTGCAGCAGGAGAAAACCAGGATGCTTCCACGGCGAAAGGGGAATACTATCTGAGCGAGGATGAAGAAGCACTTATTGCAAAAATAACGGATACATTTGCAAAGACAATTGTGATTTTAAATGTCGGATATCCGATTGATGTGACATTTGCAGAAAAGTATGCAGTTGCAGGACTTATATATTCGGGATTTGGTGGAATGCTTGCAGGACCGGCACTTGTGGATATCCTGAGCGGGGCTGTAAATCCGTCAGGGAAGCTGCCGGATACATGGGCAAAGGATTATTTTGATATTCCGTCGTCGAAAAATTTCTATGACTGTGTGGATAAAACACGTTTGACAGCAGATGAAAATATATATGTGGATACTTGTTACGAGGAAGACATTTATGTAGGATATCGTTATTTTACAACATTCAGGAAAAAAGCGGCGTATCCGTTTGGCTACGGATTAAGTTATACGGAGTTTTGTATCAGACAGGAGAATATTCGATTTGACGGGGAAGTACTGGAACTGGATGTATATGTGAAGAATGTCGGGGAAAAAGCCGGAAAAGAAGTTGTCCAGGTTTATGTAGGCAAACCGGAATCAGAACTGGAGCAGCCGGAAAAAGAACTGGTATTCTTTGAAAAAACAAAGGAACTGCTTCCGGGAGAGGAACAGAAGATTTCGGTTCATGTTCCGGTGAAAGTATTGACTTCATATTCGGAAGAAAAAGCGGCGTATATTTTATCAAAAGGATATTACCGTATTTATGTGGGAAACAGTATTGAAGCAGCGGAATGCGGCGGATTCGACGAAGAAGAAACAAGAATAATCAAACAGGTAACCAACCTGCTTTGCTGCGATTGCAAATTTACAAGATTATCCAAAACAAATCCGGATGATACATGGCCGACAGGAGCGCATTCCGGAGTGGTCAAAAATAAGTTGACATTTTTGCCTTATGAGAAGAGGAAACATTATCCCGCAAAGTTTGATATGGAGAAACCAAAAGAGAAGGTAACATTTGATGCTGTAAGAAAAAATCCGTCACGTGCGGCTGAGTTTGTGGCACAGATGTCACCGGAGGAACTTGCCCGCATCAGCGTCTGTGCCTCGGCTGGGTGGGGAATGGAAGGTATTGGTGAGGCAGGTCGTGTGTTTCAGACAGAAGGATATGATTTGCCGGACTTTCCGGTGAGCGATGGAAACAGCGGAGTCAATCTGAACATCAAAAATATTGGAATGCCGTCAGGCGTTACAATCTGTGCTTCGTTCAATAAAGAATTATCGGAAGCAATCGGGTGTGTAATCGGGGAAGAAGCGAAGACATTGGGCATGCCGCTGGTTCTTGCTCCGGCATTTAATATTCACAGAAATCCGCTAAATGGACGACAGCCGGAATATTTTTCGGAAGATCCGTATTTGTCCGGTGTCATGGCTGGATTTTATGCAAAAGGATTGGAAGGAGCCGGGGTCGGAGGCTGCTATAAACATTTTATCGGGAACAACTGTGAATCTTCCAGAAAGCGAAATCAGAGTCTGATTTCCGAACGTGCAATCCGGGAAATTTATTTTCGGACTTTTGAATATGCGATGGATGTTCATATGCCAGCCAGCTTTATGACGGCGTATAATGCGGTAAACGGCTGCCCGACAGCAGCGGATGAAGAACTTCTACAGGGGCTTCTCAGAGAAGAAAATGGGTTTGCCGGTTTTGTAATGACGGATTGGACAACCTATGACAGTGTAGATGTGGCAGCAATGGTACAGGCGGGAAACTGCTGGATTACACCGGGCTCTAATGATGATACATATACCGGTCAGATAAAGAAAGGATTGGAGAACGGTACCATAGACACGGCAAGACTTCAGGAGAATGTTACCGCTCTGATTCGTACAATGGCAAAATTTTCATAGAATAGAAAGAATCAGAAAAACAAAAAGAAAGAGAGGAAATGTATATGATTCGTGATTTGACAATAGAATACAGAAAAAATCCGATAGGAATCGATGAGAAACCACGTTTCTCATGGAAGCTGGAGAGTGAAAAGCAGGATGTTGTGCAGACAAGCTACCAGATTCAGGTTGTCAGCGGAGGCCAGCTTATGTGGGACAGTGGCCGGGTGGAAAGCGACCAATCCGTTCTGGTGCCATATAAGGGTGCTGCATTGAAAGAGATGACTGTTTATCAGGTGCAGGTCAGTGTATGGGATAATTGCGGAGAGCTGGGACAGGTGACAGGAAACTTTGAAACCGGTTTGATGAGAGAAGAAAACTGGAATGCAAAATGGATTACCCATACACTTCCGGCTGAAGAGACTGCATGTCCGGTATTTGTCCGCAGCTTTTCTCTGGACAGACCGGTGAAGAGAGCAAGGCTGTATGCGACCGCCTGTGGTGTATATGAGGCACTTATTAACGGAAGGAAAACAGGAGACTTGTTCATGGCTCCGGGCTGGACATCTTATCATCACCGACTGCAGTATCAGACTTATGATATTACGGAACTCCTGGAAAAAGATAATGAGATTACGGTTACTGTAGGAAACGGGTGGTATAAGGGAGAACTCGGGTTTGATGCAAGACCGAATATTTACGGCGACAGAACGGCTTTGCTGGCAATGGTGCGTATCGAGTACGAAGACGGGGAAACTATCTGCATCGGCACTGATACGGACTGGCATGTGGAAACAGGAGAAATTCTGTTTTCCGAGATTTATCACGGTGAGATACAGGATTATACAAAAGAAAGAAGGCAGGTGGGAAAGGCAGTTCTGTTTGAACATACGGATGATATCGGGCAGATTGTGGCGCAGGAATCCGAGCCGGTCCGGGTAACGAAACGGTTTGATGTAAAGGAAAGGATCGTGACTCCAAAAGGAGAATTGGTGTTTGATTTCGGACAGAATATGGCAGGACTGGTAGAAATACGACTTCCAAAACTTATGGAAGACAGATTAGTTATTCGATATGCAGAAACACTGGATAAAGATGGAAACTTTTATACAGAGAATCTGCGGACGGCAAGATGTACAGATACATTTATATACGGAGAAAAGCAGGTGGGAATGCTTGTGATGCCGCACTTCACTTTCCACGGATTCCGTTATATTTGTGTGGAAGGCGCAGGAACGGAAACAGAGGCATCGGATTTTACGGCATGTGCAATGCACACAGACATGCAGCCGACAGGAACATTCACATCCGACAACACGTTGGTTAACCAACTGCAGAGTAATATACAGTGGGGACAGAGAGGCAACTTCCTCGATGTTCCGACAGACTGCCCACAGAGAGATGAACGGTTGGGCTGGACCGGAGATGCACAGGTATTCTGTGGTACAGCCTCCTACAATTTTCACACAGCACTATTTTTCCGAAAATGGCTGCGGGATATGGCGGCAGAGACCAATCCGGAGTGGGGCGTACCTCATGTTGTTCCGAATATTCTCGGAAATCAGGCGGGAGCAGCGGCATGGAGCGATGCTGCGACAATCATTCCGTGGACGATTTATAAGGTTTACGGGGATAAAGAGATGCTTGCGGAGCAATTCCCGATGATGAAGAACTGGGTGGATTATATACATGCGAGAGTCTCGAAAAACGGATTGTGGCAGAGTGGATTCCAGTATGGAGACTGGCTGGCACTGGACATAGAATCCGGAAGCACCGACCGGACAGGCGGAACGGACAAATATCTGGTGGCAAATGCTTATTACGCATATTCGACCAGGATTGTGCGGGATGCTGCGGATGCATTGGGGTATGCAGAGGAAGCAAAAGCATACGGTGACTTATATGAAGAAATAGTAGAAGCCATTCATGTGGAATACGTGACAAGAAGCGGACGAATGGTCAGCGAGACACAGACAGCCTGTGTGCTGATGCTGTACTTTGACTTGATAAAACCGGAATTTCGTAATCGGATTTTGGAGACATTGGAGTTGAATATCGGGGCACACCATAATCATCTGACGACAGGTTTTGTGGGTACACCGTATCTGTGTCATTGTTTGTCAGAAAACGGTCTTCACGGGTTGGCGGATGAAATCTTTATGAAAGAGGATTTTCCAGGCTGGCTCTATGCAGTAAAGAAAGGCGCAACGACAATCTGGGAGCGTTGGAATTCCATTCTGCCAAATGGGGATTTTGACGAATCAGGTATGAACTCCCTGAACCATTATGCGTACGGTTCGATTGGAAGCTGGCTGTACGAAAAAGTTGCAGGAATACGCTGTATGGAACCGGGATATAAGAAAATACGGATTCAGCCGACGCTGACAAAGGGAATGACAGAGGTGTCTGCAGCTTATGAATCCATATATGGAACAATCGTAAGTGCATGGAGCTGTAGAGAAGGAAAAATCTGTGTGGATGTGCAGATTCCGGTGAATACAACGGCTGTTATCCAGCTTCCGGAGAAAGAAGCGGAATTTACGGTTGGTTCCGGCAGATATCATTACGAGTACAAGACGGATACCAATCTGAAATTCGAGAAATATTCGTTGGAGTCAACACTCGGAGAGTTGGTCGCCGAAGAACTTGGCCGCAGTATGTTTGAAGAAATGATGCCGGGAATGCTGGAAGACCCGCTGATTCAGTTTGCATTGTCCATGACCATATCCGATCTGCTTGTGCAGGATGCACAGGCAAAGCCGATGTATCTGGCAGTCATTGATGCGCTGAACGCTGCAAATTCAAAATTATAAAAAATAAGCTAAAATTAAAATACGGACAATTAGGAATGTGATATTTTAAGCTTACAGGATATCAAGAAAAAATGTGATACGAAATGAAGGAGGAACACAATGAGTAAAAAACCATTAGGAAAGGACAAATTCGGCGTTCAGAAAGTAATGCGCGTGAAGGATTACTTCGGAGACGCTACGGGACAGTTCGCATTGAATGCGCTGTCCACACTGGTAGGACAGCTTACATACTTCTATACGGATAAGGTTGGTATGGCTGCCGGGGCGATTGCAACAATGTTTATTGTCTGTAAGATTATTGACGCATTTACAGACCTGATTATGGGAAATATCATTGACCATACAAAACCGGGAAAAGAAAAATATCGTCCGTGGCTTTTGAAAGCGGGAATTCCGGCAGGTATTGTAATGGTTCTGATGTTTACGGTGCCGAAAATAGGAGATGTGGGACAGATAATTTACGTGACAATAACGAACATTCTTCTGACAGCAGTATTATATACGGCAATGGCAATCCCTTATAATTCGCTTATGACCGTTCGTACGAACAGCCAGGAAGAACGAGGCATCATGGGAACATGGAGAGCAGCGACCGGTTATGTGGCAGGTATGATATTTGCAATCTGTATGATTCCGATTACGAATGCACTGGGCGGAAATCAGAACGCATGGATTAAATTTGGCTTTATCATGGGAATTATTGTAATACTGGCAGCCTTGATTTGTTATGCAACAAGCCGTGAGACAGCAACAGAGGCAGGAGCGGCAGTAGAAGCGAAAGAAGAGGATGAAGAAGTGATTCCGTTTAAGGAAGCGCTTGGAAAGCTGTTCCACAACAAATACTGGGTGATTGTTCTTGTGGTGAATCTGCTCTCATGCATTATATATGGTCTTGCATCGGGTGCGGGAGTATATTACTGTAAATGGATTTTCGGCAATGACAACCTGGTCGGCGTTCTCGGAGGAATCGGAATGATTCCGACCCTGTTAGGATTTATACTTGTAGGACCGATGATTAAGAAACTTGGTGTTGTGAAAACGCTGCTGGTGAGCTTTGCAATGGGTGCAGGAGCAAATATACTGCTTCTCTTCACAAAAGACATCTTTTTCTGCTACGCATTGTTCGGAAGTATTACAACATTTGCAACCATTCCGATGATGTGTCTGGTTGGAGTTATGACGGCAATGTCAATTGATTATAATGAATATAAATATGGTGTAAGAATGGTAGCAACCTCCAACAGTGCATCCAGCTTTGGCGGTAAAGTGGGAAGCGGACTCGGAACATCTATCATCGGCTGGTTCCTTGCAGCAGTCGGCTATGATGCTACACAGACTGTAGCGCCGGCAGCTACAAAAATGGCAATTTACGGATTCGCTATTGTAACACCGTTAGTGATATTTGTTATTATGTTTATTCTTGTAAGCAAGTTTGATCTGGAAAAAACACTTCCTGCAATGAAAGAAGAAATTGCAAAAAGAAAAGCACAGAATGCCTAAAAAAACGCCAAAAAGGAGGAAGGAAGATGTTTGAAAAACTATTTACCCCAATCAAAATTCGAGGCATGGAATTGAAGCACCGTATCGTTATGCCTGCAATGGGAACAAAGTTCTCAGGACAGGCAAGTTATGTGACACCGACGCATATCAACTACCATGTGGAGAGAGTCAAGGGCGGAAGTGCGCTGAATATTGTAGAAGTCTGCAGCGTACATACGCCAAGTGCTCCGAGAGGGTTTCTGTCAATCAGTGAAGACGAATACATTCCGGGGCTGAAGGAACTGACGGATGCGATTCATGCGGAAGGCGGAAAAGCAGGTCTTCAGTTATGGCAGGGCTCTCTTGCAGTCGGTTCAGACCAGACAGCACAGATACTGATGGCATGCGATACACCGTTTAGCGAGGAGATTACACTTCCGGGAGCTACCATTGAAGAAATCAAGGAAGTAGTGACATGTTTCGGAAAAGCGGCGGCAAGAGCGGTAGAAGCAGGATTTGACTGTGTGGAATTTCACTGTGCACATAATTATCTGCCGCATTCATTCCTGTCGGGTGGTATCAACTTCCGAACGGATGAGTACGGAGGAAGCTTCGAGAACCGTGCAAAGTTCCCATTGGAGTGTATCCGGGCAATCCGGGAAAATATTCCGGAAGATATGCCGTTATTCATGCGAATTGATGCCCATGATGATTATCTGGAAGGCGGCCTGACGATTGAGGAAGTCATTGAATTTTGTAAGCTTGCCGGTGAAGCAGGCGTTGATGTTTTGGATGTATCCAGAGGTAATATTATTTCAGCGGCAACAAAATATGAAGTTCCGCCAATTGATATACCGAGGGGATTCAATATTGACAATGCGGCACGTATCCGCAAAGAAACCGGAATGCTGACGATTGGTGTAGGACGTATCAATACAGCAGAACTTGCCGAGCAGATACTGGAAGAAGATAAGGTGGATATGGTTGTCATGGGCCGTGCGCAGCTTGCAGATTCCCAGTTCTGTAATAAGGCAAAAGCAGGAAATGTGGAAGACATTGATTACTGCGTGGGCTGTGATCAGGGATGCCTGGACGGATTCGCAGATGAGAATTGTCCGCAGATTACCTGTCTCAGAAATCCGGCAGTCGGAAGAGAAGCAGAATGTAAAATCACCAGAACAGAAAAGCCGGAAACCGTATTGATTGCCGGCGGCGGAATCGCAGGACTGGAGGCCGCAATTATCCTCCGGCAGCGAGGACATAAAGCCATCATATGTGAAGCGTCAGATAAAGTCGGCGGACAGTTTTTGACAGCAGGAGAAGCTCCGAGAAAGGCAGAGATGAAAGAAGCCGTAATTGCTATGGGTAAAAAGGCAGAACGTCTGGGAGCAGATATCCGTCTGAATACACCGGTAACAAAAGAACTGATTGCAGAAATCAAACCGCATACCGTATTCAATGCAATCGGCGCAGAACCTTTGATTCCGGGAATCCCGGGAGCAGACCTTGCGTGTGTGGTAAATTCGCACGATGTCCTGAACGGAAAGGTGAACGTCAGCGGAAATGTGGTTGTCATCGGCGGCGGTATGGTCGGTATGGAAGTAGCCGAATATCTGGCAGAGCGAGGATGTAAGGTTACGGATCTGGAAATGATGAAGGAATACTGTGCGGATATGGGTATGGCAAGGAAAGCCTGTGTGATGGAAAGTATTGCTCTGGCAGGAATTGAAGCCGTTACAGAAGTAACCGTAACTGCTATTAAAGAAGGAAAGGTTGTCGGACAGAAGGATGGAGCAGAAGTAGAGTACCCTTGTGATTATGCAGTGATGGCAATCGGCTCCAAAGCCAGATGCGGAAAAGAGATTGAAGAGGGCGCACGGGCAATCGGTGCAGGCTATATGGTAATCGGAGATGCCGCCATGGCAAGAAGAGCATTGAATGCAGTCAGGGAAGCGTTTGATGCAGCATTGACATTTGACGATCCGCAGGTACATGCAGATGTGACAAAACCACAGAAAATCGTGGCAGTTACAGGAGTGACAGGTACGATGGGACAGGAGACTCTGAAACAGCTCTTGCCTAGGGGAAATCGCTTCAAAATCCGTGCATTTGCAAGACCGTCTGAAGTAAATAGAGAAAAAATGAAGAAATTTGCAGCTCCGAATCTGGAAGTGGTATGGGGAGACCTCGGAAACTATGAGGATATTAAGAAGCTGGTAGACGGAGCGGATTATGTTCTCCATATCGGTGCAATGGTGTCACCGGCAGCGGACAAGTATCCTGAAAAGACATTGTATACCAATATTGGTTCCACCCTCAGTATCATCAAGGCAATCAAGGAACAGCCGGACCCGGATAAGGTACATTTTGTATATGTCGGAACAGTAGCTGAAACCGGCACACGTACATATCCGATTCACTGGGGAAGAGTCGGTGACCCGATCAATCCTTCTATTTTTGATTATTATGCACTGTCCAAAGTGTTCTCTGAACTGGCAGTCTATGAATCAGGACTGAAACACTGGGTATCCATCCGCCAGACAGGACAGTATCCAAGCAATGAGAGCGCAGGCGAGGAACCAATCATCTTTCATCAGCCGCCAAACTGTGTACTGGAGTGGAGTACATCCATTGAGTCCGGTATCTGTATGGCAAATGTCTGCGAAGACTGGGTTCCGGAATCATTCTGGAGAAAGGCATACAACTTAAGCAGTGGAGAAGGATATCGTCTGACTGCCTGGGAACAGACTGACATGCTGATGGAACCATTTGGAATTACTCTCAAGGATTTGTTTGATGCAAACATGATCGCACAGTACAATTTCCATGGACATTATTTCTCAGACGGAAAAGACCTGGATGACATTTTGCATTTCCGCTGTATCCCGGCAGATGAGTACTGGGGCGGTGTGGTAGACGAGATGCGCAGAATGGCGGCAAATCCGATGATCAGAGCAATGTTCCCAACTGCCGAACAGATGAAGGAACATAATATTGAAATCGGTCACAAAGAAGGCGGAACATACTGGGCTTTGGAAAACAATAAGGAAGACTGGATCAAGGCATTCTTCGGTTCCAGAGAAAAACGAGACGCAATCAAGAGCTGGGATGAAGGTTATGAACTCTTCCATCCAAGTGAAGAGGTAACCTATCTGGATCACGGCTACGATGAAGAAAAGGGACTTGAGAATCTGGATATCGAGGATTTGAAGAAAGCGGCTGCCTTCCGTGGCGGTGAATGTCTGGAAGAGAAAGCACCGGCAGATATCTACACCCCGATTAAGTGGAAATGTGCAGACGGACATGAGTTTATGATGTCTGTGAATGCAGTCCTTCAGGGTGGACACTGGTGTCCAGAATGTCTGGCACATGAGTGGCAGTATGGGAATATCGCAAAAGTAAATCCGTTCTATGCACAGGTATGGACTCCGCTTCACGGCGATGATGAAGACTATGTGATTCCGATGGAATTCAGTGGATATGATATTGCAAATGAATTAAAGAAAAAATTGGATTTGCAGTAATAAGTGGAAGAAAAATAGAAGAAAGCAGCGAAGATAGGAGAAATATTATGCTGAAAGGAAAAATAGCAGTAGTAACTGGAGGTACACGCGGAATCGGGTATGCTATTGTAAAAAAATATCTGGAGAATGGTGCAAAGGTCATATTATTCGGTTCCCGGCAGGAGACAGTAGATAAGGCACTGGCATCCTTAAAGGAAGAAAATCCGGAATGGGAAGTATCCGGTGCCTGCCCGAGTCTGACAGACGCAAAAGAAGTGGCAGACGAAATCCAGGCAATTCACAGAAAATACGGAAAGATTGATATTCTTGTAAATAATGCGGGTGTATCTGACAGTATGATGACGATAGATTGCAATCCAGAGCATTTTCAGGAAATAATCAATCTGAATGTAAACGCAGTATTTAACGCAATTCAGCCATCGGTAGAACTGATGAAGGAGCAGGGCGGAGGCTGCATTATCAACACAAGTTCTATGGTAAGTAAGTACGGGCAGCCAGGCGGAGTGGCTTATCCTACCAGCAAATTCGGGGTAAACGGTCTGACAATCTCTCTTGCAAGAGAACTGGGACAATATGGAATCCGTGTCAATGCAGTTGCACCTGGAATTACCAGAACAGATATGGTGGCAGCACTCCCGGAGGAAGAAATTCAGCCGCTCATTGCAACGATTCCTCTTGGAAGAATCGGAGAACCGGAAGATGTGGCAAATGCATGCCTCTTTCTCGCAAGTGAACTTGCAAGTTATGTGTCAGGAGAAATTTTAGCTGTGGATGGTGCAACAATCTGCTAAATTTTCAAAGTAGAATAGATAGAAAAAGTAAAATACGGGTGGCGGCGACTTATTTTCTTACACAGATAATCCTTGTGAATCTGCTGGATTCTTCAACAGATGGAACAGGCTGAGTCATCACCAGTGCAAAAAAGGACACTTTTTTTACAAAGGAGTGTCTTTTTTTGCTGTGTAAAAATTCGTATCATATAGCTATAACAAGGAGAAGAGAAGGAACTAGGTAATTGCGAAACAAGTTCGCAATCCTGATTAAAAATGCGGTAAGATTCCTGCATCCATTTCATTTTGGGGCATACAAATTTCATGGTAGGAAGTTTGCTTCTTAAATGAGATTTACTGCCTTCTCGTTTCATAGGAAGCGTAGAATCGTGTGGACAGCAGAGAATGCCATTTTCATTAACTGTGTAGTCCGTTCCTTCCATGGATAATTTTACCCGGAGAGGAATAAAAGCCTTACGAAATCCAATGTCTTCAAAAAGAGATTTATCCTCATCCGGAGAATCCGATTTCTTTTCTACAACAATGTCAGGATGTGCATTTAGGAAATCCTTATTGTAGAAAGATATGTCGCGGACAATGCCAAGTCCATTTGTGACGATACCGAATTTATAGGCATAGCAGAAATGTCCATTGATGTACATCTGCTGAATTGCTTGATTGGAAGCAGCATGGGTTGGCATGGAGCCAGAAGCAGCTTTATATGGATCATAGGAATCATCAAGGTTAATGGCTTCGTCAAGAAGAGAAAGAAACTGATATTTGTTGTTGTCGAATTTATTTTGACAATCTTCAAAAACTTCTGCCAAAGTGAGCTGCTTATGTGTTATCATATAGGAATATCTCCTTTAAGGTGGATTGGTATTTAGTTTCTAGTCAACTCTATTTTACCATAAACCTTGAGGAGATATTTTATTTTAACAACAAAAAAATGCCGTATTTATGCGGCTTTTGGCGTTTCGTAAACGCCTAAATAAAAATATTACGAGAGGAGGCAGGGCTGCCATGAAGACAGAACTTGATACAAGAGCATTATTAAATGTAAAGGATCTATGTGAGTACCATAATAAGAATACGGAGGAGTTTCAAAGTGGGAATTCAATTTTTGAAACGGATTGATAATTGTAAGGTTTTATGGTAGAATAGGAACGATATTTGGAATCCTTCCTATTCTACACTTAGGAAGGAGGCACAAATGGGTAAATCCCTTAATGGTAAAGAATTAGGTAAAGGCGTGAAAGCCTTATAAACAGGAGGTTTTAAGATAAAATGGAAGCATATAAGAAGGAATTTATAGAATTTATGGTAGACTGTGATGTATTGAAGTTTGGAGATTTCACACTGAAAAGCGGAAGAAAATCCCCATTTTTCATGAATGCAGGAGCATATGTAACAGGATCCCAGTTAAAGAAACTTGGAGAGTATTACGCAAGAGCAATTCACGAGACATATGGAGATGACTTTGATGTACTGTTTGGACCGGCTTACAAAGGAATCCCGCTCGGAGTTGTAACAGCAATCGCATACAGTGAATTATATGGAAAAGAAGTACGTTACTGCTCAGACCGTAAGGAAGAGAAAGATCATGGCGCAGATAAAGGAAGCTTCCTTGGAAGTAAGCTGAAAGATGGAGACCGCGTGATCATGATCGAGGATGTTACAACATCCGGTAAATCTATGGAAGAGACAGTTCCGAAAGTAAAAGATGCTGCTGATGTTACAATCGTTGGACTTATGGTATCCTTAAACCGTATGGAAGTAGGAAAAGGCGGAGAGAAGTGCGCACTTGACGAAGTGAAAGATCTCTATGGATTTGAGACAGCAGCGATCGTTACAATGGAAGATGTTGTAGAGTGCCTTTACAACAAGGAATGTGACGGAAAAGTAGTGATCGATGATGAATTAAAAGCAGCGATCGATGCATATTATGAGAAATATGGAGCAAAATAAGGAGGCCTGGTGTTTTGGAAAAAGCGTATCGTGTAATGAGAAACAGTGGAGCAGGTAACATTGCAATCGGAATAATCCTGCTTGTTACAGGAGTTACGGTAGGAATTATTTCTATTATCAATGGAGCCAGTCTGTTAAAACATAAAAATAATATAACATTTTAAAAAGAAAGTCCCCTCGTAGCTTGTTCAGTGTGAGTAGTTACGTCCGAAGTGAACCGGCAGAGGGGGCTTTCTTTTTCTATGAAGGTGTAAAGAATTGACAAAAAAAGAAGCGAAGAGAGTCAGGATGCTTGGAAAGATCCTGTTTATATTATATATTATCTTCCTTGTATACTTTCTGTTCTTATCAGACTGGTACGGCAGGGAAGGCGTAATGGATGAATACCATTACAATTTGGTGCTATTCAAAGAGATTAAGAGATTTATTCAATACAGACATCAGCTGGGAACATTTGCGGTGTTCTCAAATTTATTTGGAAATATTCTGATTTTCATGCCAGTTGGTTACTTTTCTGCAATGGCAGGAAAAAGAAGAAGCTTTTTCAAAACGTTATTTTGGAGTTTTTGTCTGACTTTTTGTGTAGAGTTAATGCAGCTGATCACGAAAGTGGGATGCTTTGATGTGGATGATATTCTGCTGAATACAATCGGCGGTGTACTTGGATATATAGTTTTTGTAGTTTGTAATCTACTAAGGAGAAGAAATGATCGGAAAAAAAGAAAAGAAAAACGATGAAAGAGAAAAAAATCAGAAGAAAGAAAAGGAACGAAAGAGTAATAAATCAAAGAAATATGGGAAAGCAGCGTATCTGCAGTCAAGAAGAGGTGTGATCTCCTGCTGGTTGACCGGATGGTCACTTGCTCTCTTGCTGGGATGTGTCGGATATGCATTCCTGACGAGAGGAAAGGCAGCTGGAATTGTCGGAGGGATTGCAATCCTTTCTTTAATGATTGATATCTATGGAATCTGGAATGCAATAGAAGGATTTGAGGAGCAGGATAGAAAATATCTTTCCTGCAAATGTGGAATCGGGATCGGTATTGTGCAGATCTTGTGCTTCCTTGGAATTTTTGTTGGAGGTCTGAGCTTATGATCGGAAAGTTAAGTGAGTTACAGAAGGAGAAAAATGAACAGTGCACACAGCGTCACGAACTGGCAGTTGAGCGTCTGCGCACGATCGTGACAGAAGAAACAGTGAATGCAGCATATATTTCTTACTTTCAGGATTGTACCTTGTTTCTGCTTGAGTTAGAGAATACACGAAAAAAGCTAGAAGATGGAAGCTGGGACAGCTTAAGTCTTGAAGAAAAGCGTAGCCTGAACAGGATTCTTTATAGTGATATTATAGGAGAGAAATATCAGACAAGCTATGCCAATCAAGACTATGCCTGTGAAAAATTGGGGCAGGAGATGGGACAGCTTTTAAGTTTGTTGTATACGGAAATCAGAGCAGGAATTCCGTATGTGTTTGAACAGCGCAAGGATTATCTGACAATCCTCTATGAGTTGTTTCTCGAAGTCTATACCTGTTTCGAGGGAATGAGTGAGGAAGAGAATCCGGTTCCAAAGCCGGAGCAGATCAAGGAGATTCTGTATTGGTATGCAAGCGATTACTGCGATGTGTTTTATGCAGACCGAATTCTGGAGCAGATGGATCCGTCAGCGGATTTTGCAGTACAGATCATTGAGAAGGCAGATCTTGATGAAGATGATTATCTGTATGAATTCGGTGAGTACATTTCCAAGAATGAACTTGGAACAGCTCATCATCTGAGAAATCTGCCACAGGAGACACTGCAGAAGATGGCAGATGTATATACGGAAGGATATCGGATTGGTTTTATTAACACTGGAAAAGATCTGTCAAAGAAATCGATTGTAAATATCCGTTACAGTCTTGGATTTGAAAAGGTGATCTGCCTTGCAATCGAGAACTTCCGTAAGATGGGATTAAAGCCGGTTATTTACCGTGCTGCCTCCAGCGTGATCACGAAGAGAGAGCACCACAAGATTGGATATTACGGTGCAATTGCGAATCAGCAGTATGAGTATGATCATAGACAGGACCAGGCACTCTTTATGGATAAGCGTTATGTAGAACGTAAGCTTGAGGTGATGAAGACCGTTTTTGAGCAAAATAAAGAGATGGCAGCAGGCGTTGCAGGACCGGCAGTTATGGAGATCTTCGGTGAGACTCCATTTTCACCGGAAGCGAAAGAAACAGCACCGGCATATGATGAGGCGCAGAGAGAACTGGATCTTCTCTTTAGCAGCAGATCAGGACAGATCACGAATGAGTATATCAAGGGTGAGGAAAGAAGTTTCACGATTGTTGCTTATCCGGTGCCGGAGATAGGGGCAGATTATGCAAAGATCTTTGATGAAGTGATCAAGATCAATACATTAGACGCGAAACTTTATGAAAAAGTGCAGCAGACAATGATCGATGCGTTAGATCAGGGAACTTGTGTACATGTAAGAGGAAAAGGAGAAAACCAGACAGATATTACAGTACAGTTATATCATCTGAAAGACACACAGAAGAAGACAATCTTCGAAAATTGTGTGGCAGATGTGAATATTCCTGTCGGAGAAGTATTTACATCACCGGTTTTGGAAGGGACGAATGGCATACTTCATGTAAGCAAGGTATATCTGGACGGACTTCAGTATGAGAATCTGAAGCTGACATTTCAGGATGGAAAGATCACCGACTATACATGTACGAACTTTGAGGATGAAGCACAGAATAAGAAATACATTTACGATAATGTGTTGAAGAATCATGAGACTCTTCCGCTTGGTGAGTTCGCAATTGGAACAAATACGACTGCATATGTGGCAGCAAAGAAATTTAATATAGAAGATAAGATGCCGATTCTGATCGCAGAGAAGACAGGACCGCATTTTGCAGTAGGAGATACATGTTATTCCTGGAGCGAGGAAATTAGAGTCTACAATCCGAATGGAAAGGAAATTGTGGCGAAAGATAATTCCTGTTCTCTTCTTCGTAAGGAAGATGTATCAAAAGCATACTTTAACTGTCATACAGATATAACCGTGCCTTATAAAGAGTTAGAAGAAATAAGTGTAGTGACAAACGAGGGAAAAGACATTATACTATTAGAGGACGGAAGATTCGTATTGCCGGGAACAGAGGTACTTAATGAGCCTTTGGACGAAGCGGGATTTTAAGGAAATCCTATAGGTAATTGGATAGTTAATAGATGATTAAATGGAATCTTTCATAAGTATGGATAATAAATAAACAAAGTTTTCCAAGGGAAGGAAAACAGTATACCACTGAGGAGGAAATGATATGCCAAAAGTAGGAATTGTCATGGGCAGCGACTCAGATCTGAAGGTGATGAGTAAGGCAGCAGCCACACTGGAGAAGTTTGGAATCGATTATGAGATGACGATCATTTCAGCACACCGTATGCCAGATGTCTTTTTTGACTGGGCGAAGGCAGCTGAAGGAAAGGGAATCAAAGTAATTATTGCAGGAGCAGGTATGGCAGCACATCTGCCGGGAATGTGCGCAGCACTTTTCCCAATGCCGGTAATTGGTATCCCAATGTCAGGGAAGAATCTGGAGGGTATGGACGCACTTTATTCAATCGTTCAGATGCCACCTGGAATCCCGGTTGCTACAGTTGCAATCGACGGCGGTATGAATGCGGCAATTCTTGCAGCAAAGATGCTTGCAATGTCAGATCCGGAGCTTTTAGAGAAACTGAAAGCTTATTCTGCAGAGATGAAAGATACGGTACAGGCAAAAGCGGACAGACTTGCAGAAGTTGGTTATGAGGAATATCTCAACAATAAATAAATATTACGATTCGAAAGAAAAGGAGATTTACGATGGATTACAAGACATCAGGTGTAGATATTGAAGCCGGTTACAAATCAGTGGAATTAATGAAAGAATATGTAAAAGAGACAATGCGCGCAGAAGTTCTCGGAGGACTTGGCGGATTCTCAGGAGCTTTCTCTCTTGCGAAGATCAAAGAGATGGAAGAGCCTGTTCTTCTTTCCGGTACAGACGGATGCGGAACAAAGGTAAAACTTGCTATGGTAATGGATAAGCATGACACAATCGGAATCGATGCTGTTGCTATGTGCGTGAACGATATCGCATGTGCAGGTGGAGAACCGCTGTTCTTCCTGGATTATATTGCATGTGGAAAGAATTATCCGGAGAAGATCGCTGCAATCGTAAAAGGTGTTGCAGAAGGATGTAAGCAGTCCGATGCAGCTCTGATCGGTGGAGAGACAGCAGAGCATCCGGGACTTATGCCGGAAGATGAATATGATCTTGCAGGATTCGCAGTTGGTGTTTGCGATAAGAAAGATATGATCACAGGAGAGAATCTTGCAGCCGGAGATGTTCTGATCGGAATGGCTTCTACAGGTGTTCACAGCAACGGATTTTCACTTGTAAGAAAAGTATTTGATATTACAAAAGAATCTTTAGATACTTATTATGATGATCTTGGAACTACTCTTGGAGAGGCACTTCTTGCTCCGACAAGAATCTATGTAAAAGCACTTAAAAGCATCAAAAATGCAGGTGTTACGGTAAAAGCATGCAGCCATATCACAGGTGGCGGATTCTATGAGAACATTCCGCGTATGCTCAAAGAAGGAACTCATGCAGTTGTAGAAAAAGACAGCTACCCGATTCCACCAATCTTTGCAAAACTTGCAAAAGAGGGCGAAATCGAAGAGCAGATGATGTACAACACATTCAACATGGGACTTGGAATGGTTCTCGCTGTTGATCCGGCAGATGTTGATAAGACAATGGATGCAATTCGTGAAGCAGGAGATCAGCCATATGTAGTCGGCAAGATTGAGGCTGGCGAAAAGGGAGTGACTTTATGTTAAGAGTCTTAAGTATGGTGTCAGGAGGCGGAACAAACCTTCAGGCAATCATCGACAGCGTAAAGAATGGAATGATCACGAACACAGAACTTGTGGGCGTGATCAGCAATAATAAGAATGCCTATGCACTGACACGTGCCAAAGAAAATGGAATCGATGCGAAATGCATTTCTCCGAAGGACTACGAGTCAAGAGAAGTGTTTAATCAGGAACTTTTAAAGGCTGTAGATGCATATGAGCCGGATCTGATTGTACTGGCAGGTTATCTTGTGGTAATCCCGCCGGAGATGATCAAGAAGTATAAGAACCGGATCATCAACATTCATCCATCTCTGATTCCATCTTTCTGTGGAACAGGTTATTATGGATTGAAAGTACACGAGGCAGCTTTGGAGCGCGGTGTGAAAGTAGTTGGTGCAACAGTACATTTCGTAGATGAAGGAACTGATACAGGCCCGATCATCTTGCAGAAGGCTGTAGAAGTACACAATGGAGATACCCCGGAAGTGCTTCAGCGCAGAGTGATGGAACAGGCTGAATGGAAGATCCTTCCACGTGCGATTGATCTGATCGCAAACGGAAAGGTTGAAGTAGAAGGACATCGTACAATCGTTACCGAATAAGGAGGCAGAGACTATGAACGTATTGATCGTAGGAAGCGGCGGAAGAGAGCATGCAATCGCAGCAAGCGTGGCAAAGAGCCCAAGAGCAGACAAAATCTTTTGTGCTCCGGGAAATGCCGGAATCGCTGAGTATGCGCAGTGTGTACCGATCGGCGCTATGGAATTTGATAAATTAAGAGATTTCGCAAAAGAGAATGCGATTGATCTTTGCATCGTAGGAATGGATGACCCGCTGGTAGGCGGTCTTGTAGATGTTCTTGAAGAAGCAGGAATCCGCACATTTGGACCGAAGAAGAATGCAGCGATTCTTGAGGGATCTAAAGCATTTTCCAAAGACCTGATGAAGAAATATAATATTCCAACAGCAGCTTATGAGAACTTTACAGATCCAAAAGCAGCAGTTGCTTATCTTGAGACAGCGAAGTTCCCGATTGTTTTGAAAGCAGACGGACTTGCACTCGGAAAAGGTGTTCTGATCTGTAAGGATCTGGAAGAAGCAAAAGCAGGCGTGAAAGAGATCATGCTGGATAAGAAGTTTGGTACAGCCGGAAATGAGATGGTCATTGAGGAATTTATGACAGGCCGCGAGGTTTCCGTACTTTCTTTTGTTGATGGAAAGACAATCAAGACAATGACAAGTGCGCAGGATCATAAGCGTGCCGGAGACGGAGATACAGGACTTAATACAGGTGGTATGGGAACATTTTCTCCAAGCCCGTTCTATACAAAAGAAGTAGAAGAATTCTGTGAGAAATATGTTTACCAGGCAACGGTAGACGCAATGGCAGCAGAAGGACGTCCGTTCAAGGGAGTTATCTTCTTTGGATTGATGCTGACAGAAGACGGACCGAAGGTTCTTGAATACAACGCTCGTTTCGGAGATCCGGAAGCTCAGGTTGTACTTCCTCGTATGAAGAATGATATCCTTGAAGTTATGGAAGCATGTATCGACGGAACACTGGATCAGGTTGATCTTCAGTTTGAAGACAATGCAGCAGTCTGTGTCGTACTTGCATCCGAAGGATATCCGGTAAGTTACGAGAAAGGTTTCCCAATCACAGGACTGGAAGAGTTCAAGAAGCACGAAGGATATTACTGTTTCCATGCAGGAACAAAATTCGACGGAGATCAGATCGTGACAAATGGCGGACGTGTTCTTGGCGTGACAGCGAAGGGAAAAGATCTGAAAGAAGCCCGTGCGAATGCATATGCAGCAACAGAGTGGGTAAACTTCAAGAATAAATATATGAGACGTGATATCGGTAAGGCAATCGATGAAGTGTAAATAAAGGGTCACAGACCTGGGTGGAATAAGATAAAACGATATAAGAAGTAATGAATGAAACCGGCAGGGAGGAGAAATCAAAACTGTCGGTTTCTTTGTGATTTTATCACAGAAAAATAAGAAATATGTGCTATACTAAGATTGTAACAAAGAAAAATAAAAAATACAAAAGATATAACATTTATAAGGAGGATACAAAGATGGCAGTAGTAAAACTTACAACAGACAATTTTGAGCAGGAAGTGATTCAGGCGCAACAGCCGGTACTCGTTGATTTCTATGCAGACTGGTGCGGACCGTGTAAAATGATGGCGCCGATCGTAGAAGCTCTTTCAGAAGAACTCAGTGATGTAAAGGTATGCCACATCAACATCGATGAGAATATCGATATTGCACAGAAATACAGAGTGATGAGCATTCCGACTTTCATCGCATTTAAAGGAGGAGAAGAGAACGGAAGACAGATTGGTGCGATTCCTAAGACAGCACTGGTTGACCTTGTGAAATAAATTTGCGATAATAGAAGAAAGGAAAAACCCAGACGGGCTGCCGGGCACAGAGAAGGCTGAGAAATATGGCTCATTCCTGTGAACGACAGCCTGTCTTCTGTTTAAGATGTATGAAGGGAAGGCAGGAGTCAGAGCATGTCATTGCAGTTTATTTTCGGGAATTCCGGAAGCGGAAAGTCCCATTATTTATATCAGCAGATAGTTGAGGAGTCAATCCGTCATCCGGAGAAGAATTATCTTGTTCTTGTACCGGAGCAGTTTACAATGCAGACGCAGAAGGACCTGTGTATGGCACATCCGCGTGGCGGTATTATGAATATTGATGTCTTAAGTTTTGGACGTCTGGCTCACCGTGTTTTTGAAGAGACAGGAAAGGAAAGACAGCCGATCCTTGATGATGAGGGTAAGAATCTGGTGCTCCGTAAGATTGCAGGAAATTACGAAGATGAGCTGACCGTTCTTAAGGGAAATCTTAAGAAGCAGGGATATATCAGCGAAGTGAAGTCTGTGATATCAGAATTCACACAGTATGGAATTGATTTTGAACAGCTTGATTCTTTCATGGAAGGACTGAATCCGGAAAGTTATCTGTATTATAAGTTAAAGGATATCCGTAAAGTATATGAAGGATTTGAGGATTATCTGCGTGATAAATATATCACAAAAGAAGAATTACTTGATGTGTTGAGTCAGACTGTACCGGAAGCGAAAATGCTTAAAGACAGTGTGATCGCAATGGATGGATTTACCGGATTTACACCGGTGCAGAACCGGCTGATCGGGGAACTTCTGAAAGTGTGCGATAAGATTATGTTGACAGTTGAGATCGATCGGAGGGAAGATCCGTTTGTCTATAAGCATCCGTATCAGCTCTTTGCGTTGAGTAAGCAGATGGTTACTTCACTGACGGAAGTGGCGCAGGAAGTGAGAGTGGAGATTGATGAGCCGGTCTGGTTATGCAAGAATCCGTCGTATCGGTTCAAAGAAAATCCGGAGATGGCGTTTTTGGAAGAGGAACTATTTCGTTATTCCAGAAGAAAATACAGTGGAAAGAAGATGCGGTCAATTTCTCTTCATGAAGTTCATACACCACAGGAAGAGGCACAGTATGTGGCAGAGGAGATCCGGCGTCTGGTGAGAGAAGAAGGATACAGATATCGGGAAAGCGCAGTGATTGCTTCGGATCTGAGTACTTATGCAGATGCCTTGGAAAAAGCATGTGATCGATATGAAATCCCGGTCTTTATGGATCATAAGAAAAGTATTTTATTAAATTCTTTTGTGGAGTATTTAAGAAGCTTGCTGGTGATGGTAGAACAGAACTATACTTACGAAAGCGTTTTTCGTTATCTGCGGACCAGCCTGTGTGGGTTTACAAGAGATGAAGTAGACCGTCTGGAAAATTACTGTCTTGCGCTGGATCTGAAAGGATTCAAGAAATGGGATCAGGTCTGGGTGAGAAAGACACCGATGACGACAAAGGAAGAACTGGAAGAACTGAACCATCTGCGCATGCGTTTTGTGGAAAAACTGACACCGCTGCATACAGTTCTGAAGAAGAGAAAAAAGACGGTAAAAGATATTACACTTGCAGTTTATGAATATCTGGTTCAGGAGAAGATCCAGGAGCAGCTTGCAGAATTGGAGCAGAAATTCCAGGAAGATGGAGAACTGGCACTGGCGAAGGAATATGCACAGATTTATCGTATTGTTCTGGAATTATTCGATAAATTCGTTGAACTTCTGGGGGAGGAAGAGATTCCTTTGAAGGAATACTGTGAACTTTTAGATGCAGGACTTGAAGAGGCGAAAGTAGGTGTGATCCCTCCAAGTCTGGATCAGGTTGTGATCGGAGATATGGAGAGAACACGTATCAAAAATATCCGCGCATTATTTTTTGTCGGAGCAAATGATACGCTTCTTCCAGGAAATGCAGGGGCAAGAGGTCTGATTTCCGAGCGAGACAGAAAACAGTTTCAGGAGAAGAAAATGAATCTTTCTCCCGGACCAAAAGAGAAATTATATATTCAGAAATTTTATCTCTATATGAATCTGACGAAACCGTCAGAACTTCTGTATCTGTCCTGGGCAAAAGTATCCGGGGAAGGAAAAGCACTTCGTCCAGCGTATCTGATCCAGGATCTGATGCGTCTGTTCCCGGTACTTGTTCCGGTAGAGGAAGACAGAAAGGGGCTGCTTGATCATGAGATGATGAGAAAGAGCGGACTCTTGCAGATTGCAGAAGGTTTAAGAGAGAGGGAGCATGGACTGGATGATTCCTGGAAAGAACTGTACAGATGGTTTGTAAAGGATGAACAGAGTCAGGAAATTCTGAAGCAGATGATAGAAGCCGGTTTCTACCGGAAGGATGAGCCGAGCCTTGGAAGTAGAGTAGCAAAAGAACTCTTCCTGGATCCAAAGCGTGTCAGCGTAACAAGACTGGAACGTTTTGCTTCCTGTGCATATGCACATTTCCTGAATTACGGACTCCGTCTGTCAGAACGGGAGAAATATGGGTTCGAAGCAATGGATCTGGGAAATATTGCACATCAGGCACTGGAGCGATTTGCACACAAGGTAGAAGAGGAAGGTCTGGACTGGGTTACAATGCCGGAAGAGAAGCGGAAGCGGCTGATTGATGAAAGTGTAGAAGAAAGTATTCTGGATTATGGAAATACAGTTCTATTTTCATCTGCACGTAATGAGTATATGATCCACAGAATCAAGCAATTGATCAACCGGTCCGTCTGGGCACTGACACAGCAGATGGCGGCAGGCGATTTTGAGCCGAGCGGGTGTGAATTTAAGTTCGGAAGCGGAAAGATTGACAGAATTGATACATGCGAAGATGAAAATGCGGTCTATGTGAAGGTAACAGATTATAAAACTGGAAGGAAAGCATTTGATATCACAGCATTCTATCACGGTTTGCAGATGCAGCTTCCGGTTTATCTGAATGCGGCACTGGAGATCGAACGGCAGAAACATCCGGAGAAAGAAGTACTTCCGGCCGGTATTTTTTATTACAGGATCCAGGATCCGATTGTGAAGAAAGAAGAGACAAAAGCGGAAGTTGAGCAAAGTATTCTAAAAGAGCTGAAGCTGGATGGACTGATCAATGCAGATGAAAATGTAGTTGAGCATCTGGAGCGGAATCTGAGTGGAACTTCAACATTCTATCCGCTGCGGATGAATAAGAACAGAACGCTCGGTTCGGCATCAAAAGCTTTATCAAAGGAGAACTTTGATACGGTTCTTGCGTACACAAAAGAGAAAGAAAAAGAGCTGAAGGACGTGATGTATCAGGGAGAGGTTGCGGTACTTCCGTATGTACTTGATGAGATGACAGGCTGTGATTACTGTGGGTGCAGGGATATCTGCGGATTTGACCAGAGGATTGAAGGCTGTGAGTACAGAAGATTAAGAAAATATACCTTGGAAGAAGCGTTGAATTCTATGAAAGAGCGTCTTGGCATTTTGGAAGAGAAAGGGGAGGCAGGAGAATGAGCGTAAAATGGACAGAAGAACAACAGAAAGTAATCGACTTGCGTGACCGCAACATTCTCGTATCTGCAGCAGCAGGTTCCGGAAAGACAGCGGTACTTGTTGAACGGATTATTTCCAGGATAACAGATGAAAATGATCCCGCGGATGTAGACCGTCTCCTGGTTGTGACTTATACGGAAGCAGCGGCGGCAGAGATGAAAGAACGAATCGGTGCAGCAATTGAAAAGAAGCTGGAAGAACAGCCGGGAAATGTGAATCTGGAGCAGCAGTCCACATTGATCCACAATGCGTCGATCATGACAATCCACAGTTTCTGCCTGTCGGTGATCCGGGATCATTTTCATGTGATTGGAATTGATCCGGCCTTTCGCATTGCAGAAGAAGGAGAATTGCGTCTTCTGATGCAGGATGTCTTAGAAGAGCTGATCGAGAATTTCTATGCAGAGGGATCCGAGGCATTTTTAAACTTTGTTGACCAGTATGGAACAGGAAGAAATGATCAGAAGATCGAGGAACTTATCCTCCAGCTTTATGAATATTCCAGAAGTTATCCACAGCCGGAAAAGTGGTTGAAGGAATGTGTGAATAATTATGAGATCAATGCGGAGAAGATGGAAGAAGCAGATGTTGTGCAGGAGGCAAAGGCAAGAGTAAGGCAGAATCTCACAGATGTGAAAGGGTTTGTTCAACAGGCAATAGAAGTATGCGAACTTCCGGCCGGTCCGTATATGTATGGTGAAATGTTAGATTCTGATCTGGTACAGATTGAGCAATTGGAAGGAGCAGAGACATTTTGTCAGCAAGAGCAGATCGTCAGTAATTTTACATGGAAACGTTTGTCAGGAAAGAAAGATCCGACAGTCGATCCGGAGCTGAAAGAGAAAGCGCAGGGGCTTAGAAAACAGGCCAAGAAACTGATAGAAGATCTGAAAGCAAACTATTTCTACGCGCCTGTTGATGAGTGGATCAGGGATATGCAAGAGGCACAGACAGCAATGAAGATGTTAGTTCTGCTGGTACAGGCTTTTGCAGAGGCATTTTCGGAGAAAAAGAGACAGAGAAATTTGTTGGACTTCAGTGATATGGAACAGTTTGCACTTCGGATTCTGACGGAAGAAAAGGAAGGAAAACTGGTTCCGTCAGCAGTGGCACAGGAGTATCAGGAACGCTTTGAAGAAGTTATGATCGATGAGTATCAGGATAGTAATCTGGTGCAGGAAACAATTCTGACGAGTGTGTCAAGAGAGTCGGCAGGACAGAATAATCTTTTTATGGTTGGAGATGTAAAACAGAGTATTTACCGATTCCGCTTGTCGCGCCCGGAACTCTTTATGGGAAAATATAACAGCTACAGTACGCAGGAGAGCAGCAGGCAGAGAATTGATCTTGACAGGAACTTCCGAAGCAGAGGAGAAGTACTTGACAGTACAAATTATATTTTCAGGAAACTGATGCGGAAGGAATTCGGGGAAATTATCTATGATGATAAGGCGGCACTGCATTTGGGAGCCTCTTTTCCTGAATTACCGGATGAAAATGTGTTTACGGATCAGACGGAACTGCTTCTTTATAATCAGACGGGGCTTCGGAGCAGTGAAGCGAGAGAAGAAGAGGCGCGGATGATCGCACAGAGAATGAAAGAACTTCTAAACACGGGTGTTGTGCTTGATAAGGAGACAGGAGAATACCGCCCGGTTCGTTATCGGGATATGGTGATTCTGACGAGAAGTTTACAGGGGTGGGCAGAAGTTTTTGCGTCCATACTGGCCGAGGAGGGAATTCCGGCATACTCTGTGAGCAGAGAAGGATATTTCGAGACGTATGAGGTCAGTGTTCTTCTGGATTATCTGAAAGTTCTTGATAATGCAAGACAGGATCTGCCATTGACAGCAGTTTTGACTTCACCGTTTGCCGGTCTGACGGCAGCAGAGTTGTCAGTGATTCGTCTTGCATATCCGAATCAATTGTTTTACGAGGCAGTGGAAGGATTTTGCAGCCTGAGTTCGGAAGAAATTCCGGAAACTGTGGACAAAAAGCAGGCAATACAGGTACAGGAAAAATTGAGGAAGTTTTTCGTGGTATTGGATCATTTCAGGGAAATTCTTCCGTATACGGCAATCCATGATCTTCTTGCGGAAATAATTGATAAAACCGGCTATGGGTTATTTATCAGTGCGATGCCAGGGGGCGCACAGAGACGGGCTAATGTAGAAATGCTTGTTGAGAAAGCAAGAGCATTTGAAGGGACGAGTTATAAAGGTCTGTTTAATTTCGTACGCTATATCGAGCAACTGAAAAAATATGATGTTGATTATGGCGAAGCAAGTATCATAGACGAACAGGATGACACAGTCCGTATTATGAGTATTCATAAAAGTAAAGGTCTGGAGTTTCCAATCGTTTTTGTAGCCGGAACAGGAAAGCAATTCAATACACAGGATCTGAAAGGAAGTATTGTGATTCATCCGAGAAACGGAGTTGGAATTGACGTTGTAGACCTTGAGATGAGGACAAAGGCACCGACCTTTTTGAAGAAAATGATCCAGGAGAAGACAAAGCTTGAGAATCTTGCAGAAGAACTCCGTGTGCTTTATGTAGCGATGACAAGAGCAAAGGAAAAGCTGATTCTGACAGGAAGTCTGAAAATGGGAGAAGACGGCCTGGAACCATATGTGAATCATATGACAGACAGGGAATCTTCATTGAGCCTTTATCAGTTAGAAGGCGCAAACCGTTATCTGGACTGGATTCTTCCGGCACTTCTTCAGGAAGAAGATCTCAAGAGAGAAGCTGATTTATGTGGAATTCTCAAAACAGAAAGTGAAGAGGTGCAGCAATTGCCGATTAAAGTCCGGATTTTTGATGCAGGAGAGATGGATTTTACAGAAGACGCACAGCGACAGGCAGAGGTGATCGCAAGAGAAGTGCTTGAACACTGGGATACAACGAAGGTTTATCTTCCGGGAGCGGAAGAAAAGCTGGAACAGCAGATGAATTTCCTGTATCCATATAAAGAAGAAGGAAAAATGAAGCTGAAATTTACAGTTTCAGAGTTGAAGAAGCGTGAGTCTTTGCAGGAAGAAGCAGGAGAAGAATTGATTCAGGAGCCGGAGATTGTGCCACTGCTTCCGCATTTCATGGAAGAACAGAAAGAAGGACTGACAGGAGCTTCAAGGGGAAGTGCTTATCATAAATTTCTTGAGCTTCATGATTTTTCAAAAGAGTATACAGAGGAACTTCTGAAAGAAGAAATCGAACGGTTCTATCAGGCAGGGAGATTGTCAAAAGAGATGACAGACTGTATCCGCACGAAAGATATTCTTGCGTTTTTAAATAGCGAAAGTGGAAGACGAATGACACAAGCAGCAGGAAATGGGAAGCTTCGGAAGGAACAGCCATTTGTTCTCGGAGTAGCTGCATCAGAAATCTATCCGGAGATCTATCAGGACATTCAGAAGAAAAGTCAGGAAGCGGATGAAAATCGAAAGGAAGAGACCATTCTCATCCAGGGAATTATTGATGTCTGGTTCGAGGAGGAAGACGGACTTGTACTACTGGACTATAAGACGGATAGAGTCAGAAATGCATCTCAATTGAAAGAACTGTACCATGCACAGCTTGATTACTATGCCCAGGCGTTGGAGCAACTGTTAGAGAAGCCGGTGAAGGAGAAGATCATCTATTCCTTTGCCTTGAAGGAGGAGATCATCTTATGAAATATTTCTGGTATTATCTGATATTTATCAATTTATTTGCATTTTGTACCTATGGGATTGATAAATGGAAAGCGAAGAAAGGCGCATGGAGGGTTCCGGAGAAAATGCTGTTAATCCTTGCACTGATCGGTGGAAGTGCAGGAGCAATTGCAGGTATGATGTGCTTCCGGCATAAGATACGGAAAGCAAAATTTATGATTACAGTGCCTGTGATCTTTGTTGTGGAGGTAATCTTGCTGATCATCTGGCTTTTGTAAGAAAGAAAAAAGAAAAATGTTCTTTATCGCATCATCAATTTGCACAGTTAAAGTACTGAAATTATTATCAAAGAAACAAGATTTTACAAAATCTTGTTTCTTTTTTTCAACTTCTTTTCGAATGAAAAAAAATCTGTTAATATAACACATAGGAATACTAGAGTTATTGGTTGCAGAATACTGTGAACAGCATGAAAGCAGCTGGGAAAGGAGTTTGACAAAGATGCCAAAGTTAAATGAAAATTATCAGAATGTAAAAGACAGTTATCTTTTTGCAGAGATCGCAAGAAGAGTAAAAGTATATGAGGAAACACATCCGGAGAAAGCGGCGGATATTATCCGTCTCGGAATCGGTGATGTAACATTGCCATTGACAAAGAGTGTGATCGAGGCACTTCATGAAGCAGTAGATTCTCAGGCAGTATCTGAGACATTCAAAGGATACGGACCGGAGCAGGGATATGCATTTGCACAGGAAGCAATCGCAGATTATTACGCACGCAATGGCGTAGAAGTAAAAGCTACAGATATCTTTATTTCAGATGGCGCAAAGAGTGATACAGGAAATATTACAGAGCTTTTTGCAAAGGATAACGTGGTTCTCGTTCCAGATCCGGTTTACCCTGTTTATGTAGATACAAATACAATGGATGGAAAGAATATTATCTATATGAACGGAACAAAAGAAAACGATTTCCTTCCAATGCCGGATGAAAATGTAAAGGCAGATATCATTTACCTGTGTTCTCCGAACAACCCGACAGGAGCATGCTATAATAAAGAGCAGTTAGAGGCATGGGTTGCCTATGCACTGAAAAATGATGCGGTGATCCTGTATGATTCCGCATACGAAGCATTTATCACAGATCCTACACTTCCAAGAAGCATCTATGCGATTGAGGGCGCAAAGAAATGTGCGATCGAGTTCTGTTCCCTTTCTAAGACAGCAGGATTCACAGGTACACGTTTCTCCTATACAGTTGTTCCGGAAGAACTTGTGTTTGAGACATCAAATGGCGGAACATTGAGCCTGCACAATATGTGGAACAGAAGACAGTGTACAAAGTTCAACGGAACACCGTATATCATTCAGTATGCTGGAGCTAAGGTATTCACAGAAGAGGGCATGAAAGAGTGTCAGGAGAATATCGGATATTATCGTGAAAATGCGCGTATGATCGCTGAAACACTTGAGAAGAAAGGAATCTCATTTACAGGCGGCGTGAACTCACCATACATCTGGTTCGAGTGCCCGAAGGGAATGGAGTCCTGGGAGTTCTTTGATTATCTCCTTGAAAATGCTCAGGTTGTCGGAACACCGGGAGCAGGATTCGGAGAAAATGGAAAGAATTATTTCCGTCTGACATCCTTTGGAAAACATGAGAAGACAAAAGAAGCAATGGAGCGTTTCAATTCATTATTCTAAGATATAAAGTGAACGGATTACGTGCATAACAGAAGAAAATTATCATAGCGATGGTTTACAGAAGGAAAAAGAGAAGCTGTTTATGCTTCTCTTTTTGTTGTCAGGCAAAGCGGGAATCCTGAACAGCAACATTTTGTATTACATTAGAAACAAATCCGGTGTGAGTTTACAAGACCGTACAAGTTTGGTATGATAGAAACGGTATATTTTTTGAAATTTAGAAAGGATGGAACGTTAAAATGAAAATTGGTATTGGTAACGATCACTCCGCACTGGAGCTGAAAGCAGAAATCATAGAATTTCTGAAAGAGAAAGGTCATGAGGTTGTAGATTATGGAACATATACAACAGACAGCTGTGACTATCCGGTGTATGGAGAGAAAGTGGCCCGTGCAGTCGTAGCAGGAGAAGTAGAGAAGGGGATTTTGATCTGCGGAACAGGACTTGGAATCTCTCTTGCAGCGAATAAAGTAAAAGGAATCCGCGCATGTGTCTGCAGCGAGCCATTTACAGCGAAGATGTCAAGAGCACATAATGACTGTAATGTACTTGCATTTGGAGCTCGTGTAGTAGGTGGAGAACTTGCAAAGATGATCGTTGATACATGGATCAATACAGAATTCGAAGGCGGCCGTCATCAGCGCAGAGTAGATCTGCTGATGGAGATCGAGGAGAGAAACTAAACGATTTCAAGAAAGAGACTTCTGCGTTACATTTTATCAGAGCGCGGAAGTCTTTTAAAAAAGGGGAAGAAAAATGCAGGAATACGATTTATCACAATGGGTTTTATTCTTTTTTCTCTACAGTTTTCTGGGATGGATCTGGGAAAGCTGTTATGTTTCTGTCAGAAAGCACCGTTGGGTGAACCGTGGATTTATGCATGGTCCGATGCTTCCGCTCTATGGTTCCGGAGCAATGGTTGTTCTGATCGTGACGATTCCGGTCAGAGATAACATCCTGCTTGTCTTTCTTATGGGAATGATCGGTGCGACAATCCTGGAGTATTTTACAGGAATTACGATGGAGCGTCTGTTCCACGTAAGGTACTGGGATTATAGAAACCTGAAATTTAATGTCAGAGGATACATTTGTCCACTGGCAAGCTTGTGCTGGGGAGCATTCTCCATTCTTATGGTAAAGGTCGTACATATTCCATTTGAACATATGGTATTGTTGATTCCGGTTACAATAGCCGATATCCTTGCATTTGTTCTGACAATCGCAGCAGCAGTTGACTTCACACAGTCCTTCAACGAGGCTATGGATATGAAACGTATCCTTGTACAGCTTGAAGCCAGCAAAGAACAGATCCAGAAGATGCAGGAGCGCCTGAAAGATGCTTCTGAGGAAATGCAGGACAGACTGAAAGATGCATCAGAAGGTGTTCAGGAACGGCTGAAACGTGCATCTGAAGGGGTACAGGAGAGACTTGAGGACAGCTATCTGTTGTATGAAGAGCGTAAAGAGATGAAAGCAGCGGAGAAGCAGACAAGAAAAGAATTGTATCTTGCGAAGATAGAAGAACAGCGTAGAGAACGAAAAGAACAGCTTACACAGCTTTCAGAGAAGGTTGAGGCACTGCTTCGTACTGTCCGACTGGAGAATGAAGCACAAGAGTCTGAATCGAAAGGAAACTGGAGAAAAGAACTTGCCCAGATGCGTTCCAATATATTAAGTGAGAGACAGAAATTAGGCTCACGTACAGACAGAAATTATGTAAATGCTATGAGACAGCTGCGAAGAAACCCTACAGCAGTATCAGACAAGTTCAAGAATGCGATGGAAGAATTAAAGAAAAATGCCGAGGTGAAATAAATGACAAAGAAACAGCGTGCGCTTGAAGTGATTGAAAGACTGAAGAAAGAGTATCCGGATGCAGGATGCACGCTTGATTATGATCAGGCATGGAAGCTGCTGGTCAGTGTAAGGCTGGCAGCACAGTGCACAGATGCAAGAGTAAATGTAGTCGTGGAAGGTCTTTATGAGAAATATCCAACAGTAGAAGCACTGGCAGAAGCTCCGGTGGAAGATATTGAAGCGATTGTACGTCCTTGTGGTCTTGGAAAGAGTAAGGCGAGAGATATCAGTGCCTGTATGAAGATGCTTCGGGATGAATATGGTGGAAAGGTTCCTGATGATTTTGATGCCTTGTTAAAGCTTCCGGGAGTCGGAAGAAAGAGCGCGAATCTGATCATGGGAGATGTGTTTGGAAAGCCGGCAATTGTGACAGATACACACTGTATCCGCCTGACAAACCGGATCGGTCTGGTAGATGGAATTAAAGAGCCGAAGAAGGTGGAGATGGCATTGTGGAAGATCATTCCGCCGGAAGAAGGAAGTGACCTTTGCCACCGTCTTGTTTATCATGGAAGAGAGATATGTACTGCGAGAACGAAACCGTATTGCGACAGATGCTGTTTGGCAGATGTTTGTAAAAAGGTCGGAGTATAGTAAAAAGATCAGGGTATAACAGTCAAAATAAAAAGTCTGTGAAAAGAATCTTAAGAGTAGATAGATTCTTTCACAGACTTTCTTTCTATCAGTCTAAGCTAACTCAATAGCACCTGTTCCGCCGGCACAAGCATAGTAAGCTTTCTTATCCTCAGGTTTTACATAGATCTTAAGGTCGGAGCTGTCCATATCTTCAGCTTTGCATTTATCAAGAATCTTCTCTGCAAGTACAGCAGCGTCATATTCGCCGTTCTGATACTGGATGAAAAGATCATATGCCGGAGCAGCATTTACTGGTGCAGTTGTTTCTGTTACAGTCACTTCCGGAACAGGTTCAGCTGTTGGTGCAGCTGTCTCTACTACAGGCTGAGCAGCTGGTGCTGTGGTAATCGGATGTACCTCATTAAATCTTTTCTGTCTTTTCTTATCTGTTCTCTTGCTCATGGATGTTACCTCTTTTCTCTAATCTGAAAACCGAAGTCCGGGATGTCTGTCCTTGCTGGTTGAAATAATTTAGTAAAAAGGGGGACATCGGTCACTTTTCCTATTATATAACGAAGTGGAAAATAAGTCAAAAAAGTTGTATTTTTTATCAGATTCGTATATTATGATGTAAGTGTCAAAAGTATAAATTGCGTTTGTGCTTGCACAAATAAGCAATTTATACTTATTGACACGCCGAACACCGAAAACGGAATAAAATGGTGTGAATACGCCATTTTATGGGAGTTTGAGGTGTTCGAGGATTGCGGGAATTGCATAGCAATGGAGCAATCCGTAGGTATCATAATAAAAATAAGGTAAAAGTCGTCAGGGCAGAAAGGAAAGTTAATATGAATTTTTCACAGCTTGGAAAGATACAGGAATTAAAAGGACATATGGATACATTTCGCAGAAATCATCCGAAGTTTCCAATGTTCTTAGGAGCAGTAGCTCAGAATGCAGTTGAGGAAGGCACAATCATCGAGATCAATGTGACAGCACCGAACGGAGCTCATTACGAGACAAATCTGAAGCTTCGTGCAGAAGATCTGGAATTTATCCGTGCACTGCAGGAGATGGGAAAATAAAAAATATAAGAAAATTTAAAAAAGTACTTGCATATTTAAAAAGAGTATGATAAGATACTACTCGTGTCAGAGATAAGACACGAAATGCGGGTGTAGTTCAATGGTAGAACACCAGCCTTCCAAGCTGGATACGTGGGTTCGATTCCCATCACCCGCTTTTTTGTTGCCCTGATTTTGGAGGGCAGAATCAAAGTTGTACAGAAATAGCGCGAAGCATTTTCCATAGATTCGGTTTTGATAAACCGGATAAGGAAAGTGCTTTTTTTCAATTATTTTTGTACTATTTTTTCGTCCTGTTAACGTTGTTTCTTATATGGAGTTGTGCTATACTTTAAGAAATATTTTTGGGGTTACACTGAGCAGTAACACATTTTGGGGAAATTACAGAGGAAGAGGTAGAAAGATGAATTTTTTGGAAGAAAGAATTGTAAAAGACGGTATTGTAAAAGAGGGCAATGTTCTCAAGGTTGACAGTTTCCTGAATCATCAGATGGACATTAAACTTTTGAATCAGATGGGTGCAGAATTCAAGAAGAGATTTGCTGACAAGAACATCAATAAGATTCTTACTATAGAAGCTTCCGGTATAGGAATCGCCTGTATCGTAGCAGAACACTTTGATGTACCGGTCGTATTTGCAAAGAAGTCTCAGAGCATCAATTTAGACGGCGAGATGTATGTAGCAGAGGTTGAATCTTTCACACATAAGTGTAAGAATAATGTGATCGTTTCACAGAAGTTCCTTTCAGAGGATGATCATGTACTTATTATTGATGATTTTCTTGCGAACGGATGTGCACTGCAGGGACTGATTCAGATCGTTCAGTCTTCAGGAGCTACAGTAGAAGGTATCGGAATTGCAATTGAGAAAGGATTCCAGTCAGGCGGAAGAATCATCCGTAATCTTGGATTCCAGCTGGAGTCACTGGCAATTGTGGACGGAATGGACGCTTCTACGGGTCAGATTTTCTTCAGAGAGCAGAATGCAGAGAACTAAAAGAACAATATTTTTAAAAAAGCTATAGTAAGCTTAAGAAAATCTTTTGAAACATATAAAAGCCTCCTTTAGATTTACAGAGTATTCTGTAGATATATAAAGGAGGTTATTTTTTTAGGAGGAAACAAAATGGAGATCAATCACGTATTAATTGTAGAGGATGATAAAGAGATTAGAGAAGGTGTACAGATTTATCTGCAGAGTCAGGGATATAAGGTGTTTCAGGCAGCAGACGGCATTGAAGGATTAGAAGTCCTTGAGAAGGAAGAAATCCATCTGGCAATCATTGACATCATGATGCCACGTATGGATGGGATTCGTATGACGATGAAGTTGCGCGAGAAATACGATTTTCCTGTAATCATGTTGTCAGCAAAATCAGAGGAAGTTGATAAGATCACAGGGCTCAACATCGGAGCGGATGATTATGTGACAAAGCCGTTTACACCGATGGAACTGATGGCCCGTGTGAATTCTCAGCTGAGACGTTACCGCAGATTCCTGGAGAAGCTCGTACCACAGGAGAATGTACATGTGATCGGAGGACTTGAGATCAATGAGGATACGGTAGAAGTCACAATGGATGGCAATCCGGTGAAATTAACTCCGATCGAGTACAAGATTCTGCTTCTTTTGGCAAAGAATCCGGGAAGAGTCTTTTCATCCGAAGAGATTTACGAAAGAGTATGGCAGGAAAAGGCAATTAATACAGATACGATCATGGTACACGTAAGAAATATTCGGGAGAAGATTGAAATCGATCCGAAGAAACCAAAATATTTAAAGGTGGTGTGGGGTGTTGGATACAAACTTGAAAAGCAATCGTAAGATAAGAACAATTATAACGATAGTAATTCTTAGTTTATTCGCAGCAGGTGTTGTGGAAAGTTATTATGTGGTAAGAAAAAATATCGCATCAACATTTACAGTAGAAGATGATGTTGAAGAGTGTATTGAGCGAATGGACTATTCCCTTGCGATAGGAAATCGCCTTCTCTATAGCGAGGTCACAGATGCGATGGATGCATCGGAACAGATGGAATTAATGTCAGACAGTGCATTCTCTCTTTTTAAAAAATATATGGATTATCAGATCTTTGACAAAGAAGGGAATCCCTTGCTTGAAGGAAATGACGACCAGACAAACGAGGCTTTGAAGTCAGATAATTCTTATGTTCTCAAAATCGAATATAAGTATGGCACATCCGGAACAATGTCAAATGTAACAGTTAGCGGTACGAAACTGTCACCGGAAGAAGCGTACGATGTGGAGAAAGATCTGTCTTATTATTGTATGGATGCAGATCTTGAGGATCAGATTGACGATGAAGAGCAGACAAACGGAATCAGTATCGTTTATGGGATGACAGATGCAAATTATGATGAATTCATTTCTGCAAATCAGGAGGAAGACGAGTATGTGGATTATAATTATTCCGTGTTCTGGAGTTCCGCTGCACTCTTCTTTTTAGGAGCTCTGCTTGCAGCATTACTTCTTCCATGTATTCCGAAAGTTGGAAGATACGAAGGAAAATTATTCTGTATGCCATTCGAACTTGCAGTGATTCTGGGGATTTCTGCATTGGGTATAGGCTATGATGCATTTGCAGGTTTAGTATACTGGTCTTTTGAGAACTATCACCCGTCAGGAAATATTATGTGGAATACAATCAGTATGCTGGGAATCAACTGGGGTATCTGGTTCTGCCTACTGGGAGTTTTCTTCTGTGTGGCAGAGAGTCTTCGACTTATATTTACAGAGGGAAGAAATTACTGGGAAGAACACACAATAGTAGGAATGCTGATCCGTTGGGGAAAGGAAAATCGTGGAGAAGTACATGAAAAGAGACATTTATTGAAGAAAGCATGGAAAGATATGAAAGCATTTTTGCATCATCAATATGAAGCAATTCTTCAGATGGATCTGCGGGATAAAGGAAATAAAGGAATCCTCAGAATCGTGATCCTGAACTTTCTTCTGCTCTTAGTAGTGAAATTATTTTCTTACAGCATAGGACTGATACCATTAATTGTTTATTCTATCATTTTATTCTTTGTAATGAAGAAAGTGCTAAATGGAATCAAGAAGAAATATCAGCTTCTGCTTAAATCAACAAATCAGCTTGCAGAAGGACAGCTAGATCTTCCAATCGAAGGTGATGTCGGAATCTTCCGTCCGATTCAGGATGAATTAAAGAAGATTCAGAGTGGATTCAAGAAGGCGGTGGATGAAGAAGTGAAAAATGAGCGTATGAAGACAGAGCTTGTGACAAATGTCTCTCATGATCTCCGTACGCCGCTGACAGCAATCATTACTTACATTGATCTTTTAAAGAATGAAAAAGACGAAGAAAAGAGAAAAGAATATACAGAAGTACTTGAGAGAAAATCTCTTCGTCTGAAAGCCCTGATCGAGGATCTTTTTGAGATGAGTAAGGCAGCAAGTAAGACTATCCAGATGAATTACATGAAAGTGGATCTCGTAGGACTGATCCGTCAGGCGGAGCTTGAGAACGAGGAAAAGATTAGAGAAGCACATCTGGAATTCCGTTGGAAACTTCCGGAGGACAAAGTAGTTCTCTGGCTGGATAGTGAAAAAACATATCGAATTTTTGAGAACTTGATTGTTAATATTACAAAATACGCAATGCCGCATACGAGAGTTTATATAGAAATGAATGAGCGGCCGGATGACGTGCAGATTTTTATGAAAAATGTTTCCGCAGGGGAATTGAATTTCAATACAGAGGAGATCACGGACCGTTTTGTAAGAGGAGATTCTTCAAGAAATACCGAAGGATCTGGACTTGGCCTGGCAATTGCCAAGAGCTTTGCACAGCTACAGCATGGTAATTTAAATATTACAACAGAAGCAGACCTGTTCAAGGCGGAGATCATACTTCCTAAATTGGAGATGAGCGAGAAAAAAGAAGATTAGGGACTGGAAAATGTTGTAAAAGAATAGTATTCTTAGAATAGATGGAACTTTACAGAATATGTTAGGAAGAATGATTCAGGAGGAATAAACCATGAGATATGAAATCAAAGGTGATACCCTTCCGGTAGTAATCTGCTATCTGGAGAATGGAGAAAGAATGATTACAGAACGCGGTTCTATGAGTTGGATGTCTCCGAATATGAAAATGGAGACGACTTCCAACGGAGGAATCGGAAAAGCATTTGGAAGAATGTTTTCAGGCGAGGCACTGTTCCAGAACCGTTATACAGCAACGGGAGGTAATGGGATGATCGCATTCGCATCCAGTTTTCCGGGACAGATTGTAGCACGCCAGATTGCACCGGGACAGGAGTTGATCGTACAGAAGTCAGGATTTCTCGCTTCAGAAGAAGGTGTTGATCTTTCTATTTTCTTCCAAAAGAAATTCGGAGCAGGATTCTTCGGCGGAGAAGGGTTTATCATGCAGAGACTTTCGGGAAATGGAATAGCATTTCTTGAATTTGATGGACATGTGGTAGAGTATGAACTGAGACCGGGACAACAGATTGTAGTAGATACCGGATATCTTGCAGCAATGGATGCAACTTGCAGCATGGAGATTCAGACAGTACCGGGACTTAAGAATATGGTATTCGGCGGTGAAGGTGTGTTCAATACAGTTGTTACCGGACCCGGACATGTATGGCTTCAGACAATGCCAATCTCCAGCGTGGCAGGAGAACTTCTGAGATATATGCCGGCTGGAAAATAAAGGATGAAAAAAGGACAGGATACTTTCGAATGAAATGTTAGATAAAATGAAAGTGTCTTGTCCTTTTCACTGCGTAAACAGTAATGTTTTGCATATCAGATAGTGCTAATTATTTACTTTCTCAAGATTGCGCAGATGCAGATATACGGTATTCTTACTGATTCCCAGTGCTTCGGCAATCGTGACGACGGCATCCTTTAGATTAAAGATTCCCTGCTGGTAAAGTCGGAAAATGATTTCTTTATTCTTATTTGTGCTCGATATTGCTGAATCCATCAACACTTCTTGACGAACGGTTTGAATGGTCTGCTCAAGAAGATCAGAACTGCTCTGGGAAAATGTCTCATGAATCTGACCGGAGACTGTGAGACCGTCAGAATCAGATGGAATCGGAACAGCAAAGTTGCAGAAGAAATCTGCCATTGTTGTATTCATATAAAAGTTGATACAGAGCAGTCCGATAATTCTGTCCTTCTCTCCTTTGACAGGAATTGTAGTTGACTTCAGCGGTTCTCCTTTTACATTTGTGGAAAAATAAATAACACCATGGTCGTTTTCTTCATTTCGACGGATCTGCTCGAGCATCTTCAACGCAAGGTCGGTAATCGGTGCACCTTCGGTACGTCCTGTGTGATATCCGTTGATGACCTTGATTGCAGAGTGTTCATAATCTTCCAGACTGTGAAGGACAATCTCGTATCCATTTCCAAGATAATTGGAAAGTCCATCGAGTGTCTGACAGTATGAGTGCAGAATCTTTTTGTCAAGTGAAGTTAATTTTAAATTTCCGGTTGGCATAATCATGCGTCCTTTCTGTCTGTGTGAAAGATATCCAGTTTTGTTCGGTCAAAACAGACAAATAGTATATTGATGGTTTTATTTTATCATGGATATGCTGGTTTGTGTGAAAAAGAAGTCAATGAAAAATAGTTAAGTGAATGAAATTTTATTGACTAAACGATTTTAACGTTATATAATTTCATTAAGAACTTATAATTTCAATAAATCAGGAGGTAGAATTCAATGAAAACAATTTCAACACCAAAGGCACCAGCTGCAATCGGACCATATTCTCAGGCAAAGGTAGTTAACGGAATGTTATACGCTTCAGGCCAGATCCCGATCAACCCGGCTACAGGTGATGTAGATGCCACAACAATCGAAGGACAGACAGAGCAGGTTATCGCTAACATCGCTGCTGTTCTTGAAGAAGCTGGATCAAGCTTTGACAATGTCGTAAAGACAACATGCTTCCTTGCAGATATCGCTGATTTCGGAGCATTCAACGGAGTATACGAGAAATACTTCACAAGCAAACCAGCTCGTTCATGCGTAGCAGTTAAGGATCTTCCGAAGGCTGTTCTCGTTGAGATCGAGATCTTAGCTGTTGTAGAGTAATTCTTACAGTTAGTAGAGAAAATGAAAAAGGAGTCCATGGAATGAGATATATTCCATGGGCTTCTTTTGGGATATCCCTTTTGTTAATTTGATTTTTTGATTTTGACTCGGATTATATTTTTGAGGATTAGGGGTAAGCGTGTTATCTTCATCCTCCATCTCCCAATCTACATCCCCCATCACACATTCAAGGAATCTCCCCGGTCTACAACAACATGATATCCGACAGACTCCATTCTTTGGGCCAGGCAGTTCTTGCACTGTGCCGATTCATCACCGGTGCAGATCTTGTTATCATAAAGCAGATAATCTTTGCGAACCTCTGTTGGAGAAAGGTTTGGCATAACGACATTAGCTCCTGCGAGAATTCCCTGTTCCCTTCCGGTTGGAGAAATCGTACCGAGGGCGGTTGTTGCCGGGAGAAGTACTTTCGGCAGCATAAGACGGATCAGCCCAAGCAGGTAAAGTGTCAATTCCAGTGTTCCAGCAGGTTCACTAGCGAACTGTGTATCGTGGTGAGGGATAAACGGACCAATTCCAACCATATGCGGATTCAATTCTTTTAAGAAAAGCATATCATCAGCAAGATTCTCAGTTGTCTGGAAAGGTGCACCTACCATGAATCCGGTTCCAATCTGATAGCCGATAGACTTTAAATCCCACAGACAGTTTTGACGATGACGCGCACTTAAGGAAACAGGATGAAGCTTACGGTAATGTGCATCATTATAAGTTTCATGGCGAAGTAAATAGCGGTCAGCGCCGGCATCGAATAAAGTCTGGTATGCATCATGTTCCATTTCTCCAACAGAGAGTGTGATTGCACAGTCCGGCCAGTTTTTGTGGATGTCAGAGACAATATCAGCCAGACGCGGAACCGTGAACCAGCCATCTTCACCACCTTGAAGAACGAAGGTGCGAAAACCAAGTTCATATCCGGTTTTGCAACAGTTAAGAATTTCTTCTTTGGTAAGACGGTAGCGATGTGCATTCAGATTACTTTTGCGGATACCGCAGTAATAACAATCGTTACGACAATAGTTTGTGAATTCAATTAGTCCGCGGACATAAACATTATGTCCATAGTGAGTGATTCGTATTTCGCGCGCATTTTCAAATAAATAGTCGGCAAGTTCAGGGGTTCTTCCGTCAATTAGCCGAATCCATTCATTTTTAGAGAGAGTCTGTGTATCTCGTAATTTATTTATCAATTCTTTCAGATCAGAAGTCTGTGATGTTTCATAATTACTCATTCGTTCTCGAAGCCCTCCTTCAGAAAAGTTATTCCCATTATAACACAGGAAGCAGGGACTGTTTACCGAAAAGAACTGTACAAGGTAAAAAAATATGTTAGAATAACGGTAGTGTACAACATAAATTGCTTCAAGGGAGTGATCAGATATGGCAGAAGTTAGAAAGCACATTGTTTTTCACGGTCGTGTACAGGGTGTTGGATTCCGCTATACAGCGAAATATCTGGCGAATTCACTAAATCTGGTTGGCTGGGTTCAGAACGAATGGGATGGAACCGTTACAATGGAAGTTCAGGGACGCGAATGGCTGATCAATGAACTGCTAAAAGGGCTGAACAGGAATCAGTTTATTACAATCGACTGGATGGACACAGAAGAAATTCCATTAGAGGATGAGAAAAAATTCTGGGTGAGAGACGGATACATGTAGATAAAAGGTTACTGGACACGGTTCTTAGAACAGTAATGGTAAAAGAAAAGGAGACTTAAGATCATGAAATTAGGATTTATCGGAACAGGAAATATGGCAGGAGCAATCATGGGCGGAATCATCAAAAAGGGAATTATTGCCCCGGAAGAGATCATCGGTTCAGATATTATGGAAGCAGGACGTGAACGTGCGAAAAAAGAGCATGGAATTCATGTGACAGCAGATAATATAGAAGTAACACAGAAAGCAGAAGTATTAGTTCTCTCTGTAAAACCACAATTCTATGCACAGACAATTGCTGAGATCAAAGATGCAGTAAGAGAAGACCAGCTGATTATTACAATCGCACCGGGCAAGACTCTCGCATGGCTCGAAGAGCAGTTTGGAAAGAAAGTTAAGATTGTAAGAACAATGCCGAATACACCAGCATTAGTTGGAGAGGGAATGACAGCGGCATGCCCGAATGATGCAGTGACAGAAGAAGAAAAGAACTATGCACTGGAGCTTCTTAGTTCTTTTGGTAAAGTAGAAATCGTGCCGGAGCATTTGATCGATGCAGTTGTTGCAGTCAGCGGAAGTTCACCGGCATATATCTTTATGATGATCGAGGCAATGGCAGACGGAGCGGTAGCTGAGGGAATGCCTAGATCACAGGCGTATCAGTTCGCAGCACAGGCAGTACTTGGAAGTGCAAAGATGGTACTCGAGACAGGAAAGCATCCGGGAGAACTGAAAGATATGGTATGTTCACCGGCAGGAACAACGATTGAGGCAGTACGTGTACTTGAGAAATTTGGACTTAGAAGCGCAGTGATCGAGGCAGAGAAAGTCTGCGCAGATATGTCCAGAAATATGTAAGAAGTGATTGAAACATATTACAGTTTAGCGTAAATGAAAAAATGAATTACAGCAATCAGAAAATGTAGAAACAGTTTGTTGGGAAAGGAGAAATATGGGAATTTATGATATTGGAATCATCGGTGGCGGAACTGCAGGGATGACTGCGGCTATCTATGGCCAGCGTGCAGGAAAGCAGACCGTACTCTTCGAGGGAACAACCTTTGGCGGTCAGATCACATCTTCTCCGAATGTAGAAAATTATCCGGGAATTGCAAGTGTGAGCGGCAGTGAATTCTCTATGAATCTGATGGATCAGGCAGTAAAGCTGGGAACACAGACCATAATGGAGCAGGTGACAAGTATCCGTGAAGAAGCGGATTATAAAGTGATTGTAACAACGGAAAAAGAATATGAATGCAAAAGCATTATTCTTGCCACTGGTGTGACACACCGCCATCTTGGAGTTCCGGGAGAGGAACGTCTGACAGGTGCAGGAGTTTCATACTGTGCGACTTGTGATGGAATGTTTTTCCGGGGAAGAGAAGTTGCAGTTGTCGGAGGTGGAAGTACAGCACTCCAGGATGCAGAATTTCTGTCAAATTACTGTAGCAAAGTTTATCTGATTCACAGAAGAGACGAATTCCGGGGAGAAGATCAGATTGTAAAACGTCTGCAAGAGAAAGAAAATGTAGAGTTTATCTTAAATACAACTGTTCAGGAAATCCGTGGAGAGCAGATGGTGGAAAGTCTGCGGGTTTTGAATAAAGTAACAGGAGAAGAATCAGAACTTGCTGTTTCCGGAATTTTTGTAGCTGTTGGACAGATTGCACAGAATGAAAAATTTGCTGATGTTGTTCAGTTAGATGAGGGTGGATTTATTGTTGCCGGAGAAGATTGCAAGACGTCAGAAGCGGGAATCTATGCAGCAGGAGACTGCCGGACAAAAGAAGTACGTCAGCTTACAACAGCGGCAGCGGACGGTGCAGTAGCTGCACTTGCCGCATGTAAATATATAGCAGATGTTGCTGAAAAATAAGATTATGATGTTTTAAGTATGTAATTGCAATTCGTAATCTACAACCAGACAGAAAAGAAAAAACAAGTACCACAATTAGTAGTTACTGATTGTGGTACTTGTCTGAGTTAGAAACAAACATTCAATATTAATCTACGAACATCTTCATTCCCATCCATTGTTTCATATGTTCAATCATCTTTTCATCAGGTTCAATATAAACACAAGTCATTTTCTGATTGATCGGGATCATGATTGCAAAAACCTTTGCATTTGCATTTCCGGATGAAAAGTCGCAAGTTGTTTCCGGATGATAAGAATCCAGTCGATGAGATCCTTTTGGTGCAATAATCTCAGCATTCTGAATATCCAGATTCATTTTGGATTTTCTTTTCTCTTTGCTGTAAATTGCATCAATCTCCAGATCGTGGTTCAGAAGGGAATATTCATACTCCACATTTAAGAGTGGAAATGCAAAATAATAAGCAAGCAAAGCCAGGACTGCTGCAAGAGCAAAAGCAAAGAATCCAAGAAATGGCATTCCTCCGATTGCGATTGCAACGATCACAACAATAATAAGAATACGGATAACAAAATCCATTGGTTTTGATTTTCTGGCTACAATATGTTCACATAATGCGTCATTCATAAGTTATAAGTCCTTTCTTATATATTATATATTATAGTAACTGTTCAGAGTCAACCTCCAAAATGCTACGCATTTCGTCGGTGTGGCGTATCCGCCAAATAAAATTTCAAAAACAGTCTTAAAAATGCAAGCATTTTACACCTGTTTTATGAAATTTTGCTTGGCTCTGAACAGTTACACATTATATATCAATTACATCTCAGTGCAATTTTTTTCTTTTTCAGCATGAAGATAGTTCATGACCATTGTTGCAATCTTAAATGTCATTGCATCTTCGAATTGCCTTAAGTCAAGTCCGGTGCGCTTTTCAATCTGTTCCAGACGATAGATCAGCGTGTTGCGGTGCATATGGAGCTGGCGTGAAGTCTCAGCAATGTTCAGATTATTCTGAAGGAAACGGTTGATCGTCAGGAGTGTCTCATCGTCCAGCTTGTCCGGAATCTTGTCTAAGAAAACTTCCTGGAGAAAGCTTTCGCACAGAGAAACAGGAAGCTGATAAATCAGGCGGCCAATCCCCAGTTCATTGTATGGAAAGACAGTCTGCTCCGGATAGAAAAGTTTTCCAACTTTCAGTGCAAGACTTGCTTCACGAAAAGCCCCGGATAATTCCAAAAGAGAAGGAATCATCTGACTAAAAGAAACCTGAACATGTGCAAGAGCTTCCGCATTCAGCGTGTCAACAATCGCATGAGCCAAATGTCTTGCATGTTCATCAGCAGAATCTTTGGAATCCTTTGTCTCATGAAATGGATATAATACAGCCAGTCGCTCTTTTGAAACAGGAACAATATAAGCTTTTGTCTGAGAAGGAAACAGATTTTTAAGGATCTCTCCAATAATCTCATCAGGTTCCTTTATTTCAATCAAAAAGAGAATTCGATTTTCTTCCGGTGCAATGTGGAGCCGTGCGGCACGCTGCTGTACATCATAGGAAGGAATACCGCCGGTCATCAGTCCCATAAGAAAATCATTTTTATTATATTTTTCCCGGTAGGCAAGGCAGAGACAGCGAATCTGTTCCAGGGCCATCTGCTCCTGTTCGGAATCTTCGGCAGTCACTGCAAGTGTGATTCCGGTCAAACGTTTTAATTCATTGAGTCCTTTTTCAAGTTCGGATGTATTAGCCATAGCAATCTCCGTAAATAAAATAATAATAGATGGAAGAAAGGCTGCACCTTCCGAGAAAAGTACAGCCCCCTCCGTGTTTAGTTTAATTGTAAAGGATTAGTTTGTAATAGTCAACTCTGTGTCTTTGTCAAAGAGATGAATTTTTTCCATATCAAGTGCAAATACTGCATGATCTCCAGTTCTGAGTGTTGTACGTGGGTTAACACGTGCTGTCAACTGAGTTCCCTCAACATCGAAGTACAGGAATACTTCTGCTCCAAGCAGCTCGTAAACTTTGATTGTAGACTCAATTACGCTGTCAGGAGAGTTGCTGATGAACGCCTGTGAATCATGTACATCTTCCGGACGAATACCAAGAACAACTGTCTTTCCATCATATCCGCCATCAATCAGTGCCTGCTTCTTAGAAGCCGGTACCTTAAGAACATGTTTTCCAACTGTAAGAGTAACATCATTTCCCTTAATTGTACATTTTGCATCCATGAAGTTCATCTGAGGTGATCCGATGAATCCTGCTACGAACAGGTTGCATGGTGTATTGTAAAGTGCCTGTGGTGTATCTACCTGCTGAACAACTCCGTCTTTCATAACAACGATTCTTGTTCCAAGTGTCATAGCTTCTGTCTGGTCATGTGTTACGTAGATGATTGTAGCACCCAGATTCTCATGAAGCTTGGAAATCTCGATACGCATCTGAACTCTCAGTTTAGCATCCAGATTGGAAAGTGGCTCATCCATAAGGAATACCTTAGGATTACGAACGATAGCACGTCCCATAGCAACACGCTGTCTCTGTCCACCGGAAAGGGCCTTCGGTTTACGGTCGAGCAGTTTCTCAAGATCAAGGATCTTAGCAGCCTCACGAACCTTCTTATCAATCTCATCTTTCGGAACTTTACGAAGTTTCAGTCCGAAAGCCATGTTATCATATACTGTCATATGTGGATACAGGGCGTAGTTCTGGAATACCATTGCGATATCACGGTCTTTTGGCTCTACGTCGTTCATTACCTTTCCGTCAATCTTGAATGTACCGCCGGAGATATCCTCCAGACCAGCAATCATACGAAGTGTTGTAGATTTACCACATCCTGATGGTCCTACGAAGATGATGAACTCCTTGTCAGCGATTTCAAGATTGAAATCTTTTACTGCGTGAAATCCGTTAGGATAAATTTTCTGAATTCCCTGAAGAGATAAACTTGCCATTATAAGTGCCTCCTTAAATGATTACTTTTTACTTGTTTGACTAAATTTGGTTTTGTTTTTTAATTGGTAGTTGATTTTGGTTTGTTTAACTTATGTACTTAGTATAGCGTTAGGCACGAAAATCAACAATGTCACGAGTGACTAAAAAAAGGAGGGAAAAGTGTACATTTCAACCATATGAGGTTATAATTACAGTTAATATGTACAAATCAGTAGGAAATGGCAGTAGAAATGCAGCTTGTAAAATAATAACGGACCGAATGATAAGAGATAAAACAAGATTTTTTACAGAGAGGAAGAACAACAGAAATGAAACAGATTCTGGATTATTTTATAATAGACGGAGAAGTAGGCGGCAATCAGGACTGGTTCCGCAATGTGGTGATGCACATCGGCGGATGCGCTGCGGCAACAGCGTGTGATTGCTGTATCTATTTTGCAAAATATAAAGGAAAGAAGAACCTGTATCCTTTTGATGCAGAGAATCTGAGTAAAGAAGATTATATTCAGTTTTCCATGAAAATGAAACCATATCTTCGCCCAAGAATGAGTGGGGTGAACAAGTTGTGGATGTACACAGAAGGCTTTGGAAAGTATCTGGAAGATATAGGAGAAAAGGTGGAATTCAAAGAATTTTCCGGTGAACATACAGCAAGAGAAGCAGCAGTATTCATTAAGAAGAAAATCAACGAAGGAACGCCGGTTCCATATCTGATGTTGCGTCATAAAGACAAGAAATTTGCTGATTTTGTATGGCACTGGTTTTTATGTATCGGATATGAAGAGACAGCAGATGATCTTCTGATCAAAGTGGCGACTTATGGGGAAGCAACAACATTTTCACTGAAGGAACTGTGGAATACCGGGTATAAGGAAAAAGGCGGATTGATAGGGATTACTGTTTACAGAAATCTTTGAACAGTAACGTATTTTTACCGAGAACGTTTGAAATAATAGATGTATCTTGAAGTTCTTAGATAAATCCGCTACAATAGAGTCATTAAATCTATGGAAAAGAGGAATTAAACATGGCAAATCCAGTAGTTACATTTGAAATGGAAAATGGCGATATCATGAAAGCAGAACTGTATCCGGAAGTAGCACCGAATACAGTGAACAATTTTGTGTCACTTGTAAAGAAAGGATTCTATGACGGATTGATCTTCCACCGCGTAATCAGTGGATTCATGATCCAGGGCGGAGATCCGAACGGAACAGGAATGGGGGGTCCGGGATACTCAATCAAAGGTGAGTTCGCGCAGAACGGTGTAGAGAACAATCTTGTACATGATGCAGGAGTTCTTTCTATGGCACGTGCAATGCATCCGGATTCAGCAGGAAGCCAGTTCTTTATCATGCACAAGAAAGCACCACATCTTGACGGAGCTTATGCTGCATTTGGTAAGATCACAGAAGGAATGGATGTAGTGAATAAGATTGCTGAGACAGCAACAGACTACAGTGATCGTCCGCTGGAGAAACAGGTAATGAAGAAAGTTACTGTTGAGACATTTGGAGAGGATTATCCGGAGCCGGAAACAGTATAGTTCATAAAAACTTTATACTTTTAATGGAATTATTAGCACTCTTTTGAAAGGAGTGCTAATTTTCTATTGACTTTTAAATTTTGCTGTACTAGAATGTCCATTAGGCAGGCAAATATACTATCGATATCAGCGAAAAAGCTGATTGACAGCCGATATTAAAAGAAACGTAACTGAGCAGTTACGGATAGATTATAAATAAAAAGGAGTGCAGTAAAATGGCAGTTAAAAAAGGTACTTTATCAATTGACAGCGAAAACATTTTTCCTATTATCAAGAAATGGGTTTATTCCGATCATGATATCTTTGTACGTGAACTCGTATCCAACGGATGTGATGCGATCACTAAGTTGAAAAAGCTGGACATGATGGGAGAATATGAACTCCCGGAAGATTATAAACCGAAGATTGAAGTAATTGTCAATCCAGAAGAGAAGACAATGAAGTTTATCGATAACGGACTTGGTATGACAGCAGAAGAAGTAGAGGAGTATATCACTCAGATCGCATTTTCAGGTGCAACACAGTTCCTTGAGAAATATAAAGATAAGACAACAGACGATGAGATGATTGGACACTTCGGACTTGGATTCTATTCTGCATTCATGGTAGCAGACGAAGTTCAGATTGATACTCTTTCTTATAAAGAAGGCGCAAAGCCGGTACACTGGGCAAGTCAGGGCGGTACAGAGTATGAGATGCAGGAAGGAAATAAGACAACAGTTGGAAGTGAGATCACACTGTTCCTGAATGAGGATAGTCTTGAATTTGCAAACGAGTACCGTGCAAGAGAAGTGCTTGAGAGATATTGTTCTTTCATGCCGGTAGAGATCTTCCTCTCCAAGGCAAATGCAGAGCCGGAGTACGATACAATCGATGAGGCAGATGTTCTTGATACAGATACTGTAGTAGAGCATATTACAGAGGAACCAAAGGAAGGCGAAGAGGGCGAGCCGAAGCAGAAAGCGAAGATTGTAAGACGTCCGGTATCTATCAGTGATACACACCCACTTTGGACAAAGAATCCAAGTGAGTGCACAAAGGATGACTATATTGATTTTTACCGCAAGGTGTTCATGGATTACAAAGAGCCACTGTTCTGGATCCACCTGAACATGGATTATCCGTTTAACTTAAAGGGAATCCTTTATTTCCCGAAGATCAATACAGAGTATGATTCCATCGAAGGAAAGATTAAACTTTACAATAACCAGGTATTTATCGCAGATAATATTAAAGAAGTAATCCCAGAGTTCCTTATGGTACTTAAGGGAGTGATCGACTGTCCAGATCTGCCGTTGAACGTATCACGTAGTGCACTGCAGAACGACGGATTTGTAAATAAAGTTGCTGATTACATTTCCAAGAAGGTTGCTGACAAGCTGAATGGAATGTTCAAGACAGACCGTGAGAACTATGAGAAATATTGGGATGACATCAGTCCATTCATCAAGTTCGGCTGCCTGAAGGATGAGAAATTCGGTGAGAAGATGAAGAATTCTATGCTTTACAAGAATCTTGATCATAAATACATGACTCTCGAAGATATCATCAAAGAAGCCAAAGGCGAAGAAGCTGACGCAGCCAAGACAGAGGAAACTAAGGCAGAAGAAACAAAAACAGACGCAGAAGAGTCTAAGGACGCAGATGCGAAGGAAGAAGAGAAGACAAGAATCTTCTATGTAACAGATGAAGTACAGCAAAGCCAGTATATCAACATGTTCAAGGCCCAGGGACAGGATGCGATCATTCTGACACATAACATTGATTCTGCATTTATCACATACCTTGAGCAGAAACATCAGGAAGTTCAGTTCTTGAGAATTGATGCAGATGTACATGATTCTCTGAAGGATGAAGTTGCAGAAGATGAGAAGGAAGAATTCAAGAAGACAACAGACAGCCTTGTTGAAATCTTCCGCAAAGAGCTTGGCAATGAGAAGCTTGATGTTAAAGTTGAAAAGCTCAAAGATGAGAATGTAGCATCTATGGCAGTTCTTTCTGAGGAAAACAGAAGAATGCAGGAGATGATGAAGATGTATGGTATGGGAGGCATGGATGCATCCATGTTCGGAAGCCAGGCAACACTGGTACTCAATGCTAACCATCCACTTGTTCAGTTTCTTGTAGCGAACAAAGACAGCGAGAACGTGTCAATCATCTGCAAACAGCTGTATGATCTTGCAATGCTTGCTCATAAGCCATTAAGTCCGGAAGAGATGACAGCATTTGTTAAGAGAAGCAATGATATTATGATGCTTCTGACAAAATAATAAAGTAAAATGATGAGAAACATGTTCTATGAGTTTCTCATCATTGGCAGTAATAAGTTCAGCCGCTTCACGATTATTTGACCGTGAGGCGGCTGTTGTTATGTGCGCCTTGCGTCGCACGTCACTAAAGGATTTCAAAATTTACATCAATTCAAATTCAATCTCTTTTTTCAAAAAGAACTTCTTCACCATCTCATCCCATTCGCGTTCCAGGGTCTTATCCATTATAAAACTCTTGAAGGAAGTTCCGGTCACGCAGGTGAGATGAGTTCCATCGTAACGTATATTCAAATAGAGTCCCTGCACGTCGGCAGGATTAAGTCCCAGTTCTTTCTGTTCGATCAGACGGGAAATATTCTTTGGATTCAGGCTGAAGACAAAATGAAAACCGAGCGGTGTTTTCTTTCCCTTAATTAAGGAAAAACAAAATTCACGCAGGTTTTTCCAAAGAGAATATTCCGGAATCTCTTTTTCGGAATCAAAGAAATCTTTTTGTATATACCCGTCAATCCGAAAGGTATTAAACGTAATAATCTCTCCTTCAATAAAAGAGAAATTGTCAAATGTCTCTTTTAACAGAAGGTGAGACATGAAGTTTTTTACATTTGTTAAAGTCAGTGAAATCATAGAAATCAGATACCTCCGCAGCTGTTTAAGTTCTTAATCGTCTACCTATCATTGTACTAAAAGGAATGGCGAGATACAAGCGCAGATTTGTTGACTTTTATTGCTAAAAAATGTACTATTAAAACAGTATGGGATTCTATACAGTATATAAAAAACAGAAAGAATATAGATATATGAAGAAAACAATAAAAAGAAAGCAAAAACTGGGAATCCGGATCGGGGTCGGATGTGCGCTGGTCATTACAGTGATACTCCTGGCAGTGCAGGGTGTTAGCAATCTGACAAAGAAGCCAGTCGACACCAGTGAAGGAATTGCATATATAAAAGGCAAAGAATCTGCAGATGCGAAGACGATTGAGCAGAAGATTAATCAGTTGGAAAAGAAAGATGGAACAGGAGATTCATCCGATACAAGAAGTATGAAGGAACGCTTTTCCGGTGCTGTTGTGATGGGCGATTCCATTGCGGCGAGCTTTACAGAGTATGATGTACTGAATACATCAAGTGTTGTTGCGAAAATTGGAATTCATTTCAGCGAACTGGATGATCAGATCGAGCAGGCAAAACAATTGGATCCGCAGATTGTTTTTCTGGCATATGGGATGAATGATGTAACTAAGACAAACGGAGATGTAGACAAGTTTATCAAGGATTATTCAGATGTGATTAAGAAGATTCAGAAGGCTATGCCGGATGCGCACATTTTTGTGAATGCTGTTTTTCCGGTGCAGGAAAGTGCGGTAGAGAAGGAGCCGGCACTTGCAAATATCGCAGATTACAATGAAAAACTAGAAGCGATGTGTGAAAAGAAGCAGATCGGATACATTGATAATTCAGATATTATAGAAGATGAGTATTATGAAGAGGATGGAATTCATTTTAAAGCGAATTTCTATCCAATCTGGGCAGAAAAGATGGCGGAGGTGGCAACGCTATGACAGAGAAAAGACAGCGAATGATCTCTGCGATGAAATATATACTTTTAGTAATTATCGTGGGATATCTTGTGATATTGATGCTATATGCAAGTGGAAGTAAGCGGACTTTTTCAGAAGTATCAAAGGCTGTGAGCAGTGTATTGGACAGTAAAGAACTTGTGCAGATGGATGACCAGATGCTCAAGAGAAATTATGGACTGAACAGTGCAGATTACAAGGGTGTTTTGTATTATTCTTCTCCGTCCAGTATTTCAGCAGCGGAAGTTCTGGTGATACAGGTGAAAAATGATGCACAGATAGAAAATGTGACAAATGCGATCGCACAGAGAAAAGCACAGAGAATAGAAGATTTTGATTCTTACCTGCCGGAACAGGTGAAGCTTTTAGAGGACTCACAGGAAAGTATTCGAGGAAGATATATCTTTTTTGCAGTATCTTCGAAAGCTTCTGAATATCGCAGCGCATTTGACAAGAGTCTGTAGAAGGGGGAGCAGATGTTATTTAGTAGTATTACATTTTTGTTTTTATTTCTGCCGATCATGCTGGCAGTTTATTATATTGCACCGCCGCAATGGAAGAATCTCCTGCTGCTTGCAGGCAGTCTGATTTTCTATGCCTGGGGTGAACCGGTTTATATCATTCTGATGATACTCAGCATTTTGTTAAACTATTTTTGCGGAATGGATATTGAGAATAAGAGTGAGAATGAGGCGAAAGCAAAGCGGTCACTGGTCTTTGCAATAACAGTAAATATTGTGCTGCTTGTGTTCTTTAAATATTTTGGATTTTTGGTAGAAAGTACGAATACGTTGTTCGGAATCAGTATTCCATACAGGGAACTGGCATTACCGATTGGAATTTCTTTTTACACATTTCAGGAAATTTCCTATATTGTAGATGTATATCGAGGCAAGGTAAAGGCACAGCAGAGTCTGGTGAAGTATGCGCTGTATGTATCCATGTTTCCGCAGCTGGTTGCCGGACCAATCGTCTGTTATGGAGATATTGAGAAGCAGCTTACCGCAAGGAAAATCTCCGGAAGAAAGTTGGGACAGGGCGCGATGCTCTTTATTATTGGACTTTCGAAGAAAGCAGTGCTTGCAAATACATTGGGAAAGATTTTTGAAGAAATCTCATCGACATCAGCAAGTAACCTGACAGTTCTGATGGCATGGCTTGGATGTATTACTTATGCATTCCAGATTTATTTTGATTTCAGCGGCTATTCAGATATGGCAATCGGACTTGGAAGAATGTTCGGTTTTGAGTTTAAGAAGAACTTTGATGTGCCGTATATTTCTAAAAGTATTACAGAATTCTGGCGCAGATGGCACATTTCTTTGAGCTCCTGGTTCCGTGAATACGTATATATTCCGCTTGGTGGAAATCATGTGACGATTTCAAGAAATATTGTAAACCTTTTGATTGTCTGGATGCTGACCGGAATGTGGCACGGAGCTGCATGGAATTTTATTGTATGGGGAATCTATTATGGAGTAGTTCTCGTACTGGAGAAATATGTCTGGGGGGCAATCGTGGATCGGTGGCCAAGTGTATTGCAGCATATTTATGCATTAGTACTGGTGTTGGTTGGCTGGGTGTTTTTCTTTAGTCCAAGCCTTGGAGCAGCACTTCGTTACCTCTTTGCAATGGTTGGCGGCGGAGCAGGATTTGCCGGTAAAGAAGTATTCTTTGTGATCCTGACACACTGGTTGTTCTACTTGTTAGCAGTAATTGGATCAACAACACTTGGATCAAGAATGCTCCGTGCAATCCTGAATGTGTCTGAGAATCATACAGTACGGATTGTAATCACACTGGTTGTTTTCTTTGGAATGCTGGCAATATCAGTTGCTTATCTGATCGCAGATACGTACAATCCGTTTTTGTACTTTAGATTCTAGAGAGTTATAGAAAACAGTGAATGACAACAATTAAGGTGAAAAGATGAAGAAAGATAGACAGAGAAAAGTACAGGAGAAATTGGTTGGTATTATATTTATTCTGACCTTGTTTCTATTCCTTATTATAAATGTTATTGTGCCTGACAGAGAAAAATCAGTGCAGGAGAACCGTATGCTTGCAACGAAGCCAAAGTTTCGCCTGAGCAGTCTGATAAGCGGAGATTATGATGAAAAGTTTGAAGCTTATATGGATGATCAGTTTGTTGGAAGAGACATGTGGAGAAAGCTGAAAGTTACGGTGGACCGGATTGGTGGAAGTCGTCTGGAAAACGGTGTCTATATCGGAACGAATGGGCAGCTTTTAGAACAGATTGAAGTTGCAGATGAGAATCATCTTGCCGCAAATATTAAGGCAATCAAATCATTTTCAGAGAGTCAGTCCAAGATTCCGGTTCGTATGATGCTTGTTCCGGATGCAGCAAATGTATTGAATCATTCCCTTCCGGCACTTGCGAAGCCGGAGGATCAGACACAGATGTTCAGTATGGTCCGTAAGGATCTTGGAGATAGTGTTGAGTGGATTGACGTTTCAACGGAATTGAATAAACATAAGACAGAGAAGATTTATTACAAAACAGATCATCACTGGACGACACTTGGTGCATTTTATGCATTTCAGGCGGCGGCACCATCCCTTGGGATTGAAGGAGATCTTTCTGGGAAATATGTTTCCTATGCAGTTTCAGACAGCTTTAACGGAATGTTGGCGTCAAAAAGCGGAGTGAACCTTGGAGAGAAGGAACAGATTGATATTTATGTGCCGACAGAAGAAGATACAGACTTGATCGTAGATTATGTGGATGAAGGAAAGCGTTCCACATCCTTATATGATTCTTCTAAATTAAAGGAGAAAGATCAGTATACGGTATTTCTAGGAGGAAATTCATCCCTTCTTGATATCCGTACAGTTTCTACAAGCACAAAGCGTCTTCTCCTTGTGAAAGATTCCTTCGCAAATTCATTTATTCCGTTTCTGACGCCGTACTACAGAGAAATCGTAGTTGTGGATCCGAGATATTACAGCGGAACGATCAATGATCTTATGGATTCCTACAGAATCTCAGAGGTTCTGTTTTTATACAGTGGAAATACATTTTTCAAAGACAATAATATAAGTGGAGTGTTTGCAGTTGAGTAATCGAATCAAAGAAGAATTTTTACAGAAGAGTGAGCCGGTAAGGCTGAATAAATATTTGAGCGAGGCGGGCGTGTGTTCCAGAAGGGAGGCAGACCGCCTCATTGAGACTGGACGCGTGACAGTTGATGGACAGCGTGCGCAGACCGGTATGCGTATCGTGCCGGGACAGGTCGTGAAAGTTGGAAATAAAGTTGTCTCAAAACAGGATGAGATGATCGTGCTGGCAGTAAATAAACCGCGTGGAATCGTTTGTACAGAAGAACGCAGAGAGAGGGACAGCATTGTTCGTTTCCTGAATTATCCGGTGCGTGTGACTTATATCGGACGACTTGATAAGGATTCTCATGGACTGTTGTTGATGACAAATAATGGTGATATCATCAACAAAATGATGCGTGCAGCCAATAAACATGAGAAAGAATATAAAGTAACTGTAGATAAAGAAATCACAGAAGATTTCCTGAAGAAGATGGCATCCGGAGTTCCGATCCTTGATACTGTGACCCGTCCGTGTACCGTAAAAAAGATTGGAAAGTATACATTTTCTATTATTCTGACACAGGGGTTGAACCGTCAGATCCGCAGAATGTGTGAGGCTCTTGGATATGAAGTGAAGGATCTTTTACGCGTCCGCGTGATGAATATCACACTGGATGGATTGAAGGATGGACAGTACAGAAAACTGACAGATCAGGAATTGAACGAATTATATGATCAGCTGAAAGATTCTTCTGCATTGCCCGGTGGAAAATATCAGGAACAGTGGGTAGCAACACAAGATAATAGAACGAGACATGGGAAAGGGAAGAAGCGATGATGGATGAGCAGAAAGAAATGAATCACATGCGAGAACTGGTGGAACTTCTGAACAGAGCGAGACGTTCTTATGAGCAGGAAAATACAGAGATCATGAGCAACTACGAGTATGACAAGCTCTATGATGAACTGCAGAAGTTGGAAGAGAAGCTTGGTACGAGAATGGCAAACAGTCCGACGGTAAATGTTGGATATGAAGTACTCAGTGAGCTCCCGAAAGAACGTCATGAGCGTCCGATGCTTTCTCTGGACAAAACGAAAGATGTAGAAAGGCTGAAAGAGTTTTTAGGAAACCAGAAGGCTTTGATCTCCTGGAAACTGGACGGACTTACTGTTGTTCTGACCTATCAGAACGGAGAACTTGCGAAGGCAGTCACCAGAGGAAACGGAGTGATCGGTGAGGTCATTACAAACAATGCGAAAGTATTTAAAAATGTACCGCTTAAGATTCCATATCAGGGAGAACTTGTACTGCGAGGAGAGGCAGTTATTTCCTATAAAGATTTCGAGAAGATCAATGAAGAGATTGAGGATGTGGATGCGAAATATAAGAATCCAAGAAATCTTTGCAGCGGTTCTGTTCGTCAGCTGAATAATGAGATCACTGCGAAGAGAAATGTAAGATTCTATGCATTTACACTTGTCCGTGCAGAAGGCGTGGACTTCCAGAATTCCAGAAAATATCAGATGCAGTGGCTTGAAAACCAGGGATTTGATGTTGTGGAGAACCATGAAGTGACAAGAGATACAATTGAAGAGGAAGTGGCATGGTTTGCCCGTGAGATTGAGCACAACGAAGTTCCGTCGGACGGTCTTGTGCTTGTGTATAATGATATTGCTTACGGACAGTCACTTGGAACAACAGCGAAGTTCCCAAAAGATTCCTTTGCCTTCAAATGGGCAGATGAGATCCGCAACACAAAGCTGCTTGAGATTGAGTGGAGTCCGTCACGAACAGGTCTGATCAATCCGGTGGCGGTTTTTGAGCCGGTAGAGCTTGAAGGAACGACAGTCAGCCGTGCAAGCGTCCATAATATCAGCATCATGGAAGAACTTGAACTTGGTGTTGGAGATGAGATCCAGGTATACAAGGCGAACATGATTATTCCGCAGATTGCGGAGAATCTGACAAGAAGCGGAGTGAAAGATATTCCAAAAGTCTGTCCGGTCTGTGGAGGTGAGACGAAAATCTCTATGGAAAATGAGACAAAGACGCTGTATTGTACCAATCCGAAGTGTCAGGCAAAGCATGTGAAGTCCTTTACACTTTTTGTGAGCAGAGATGCGATGAATATTGAGGGTCTTTCAGAGGCAACACTGGAGAAATTCATTTTCCACGGTTATGTGAAAGACTTTACAGATCTCTTCCATCTTGATAACTACAGAGATGAGATCATGACAATGGATGGCTTTGGCGAAAAATCTTTTCTGAAACTGCAGAGCAGTATTGAAAAGGCAAGAAAGACAACACTTGCAAGACTGGTTTATGGTCTCGGAATCCCGGGAATCGGAAGTGCGAATGCGAAGGTGATCTGCCGGGCACTTGGAAATGATTCGCAACGTGTGCTTCAGGCAGAAGAGGAAGAACTGGTTGAGATCCAGGGTGTCGGAGCAGTCATGGCGAAAAGCTATGTAGATTATTTTAAAGAGGAAGAGCATCAGGAAATCTATAAGCGACTTCTTGACGAAGTGGAATTAGAAGAAGAGGAAGTAACAGAAGACAGCCAGAAATTCGCCGGAGTGAACTTTGTTATTACCGGAAGTGTTGAACATTTTGCAAATCGTGCAGAGGTAAAGGCTGAGATTGAAAAACGTGGCGGTAAGGTGACGGGAAGTGTCACATCAAAGACAAATTATTTAATCAACAATGACGTAAATTCCACATCTTCAAAAAATAAAAAGGCAAGAGATCTCGGAGTTCCGATTATTTCAGAAAAAGATTTTCTGGAAATGCTGTAGAGAAATTGTTGCCGGGAACAGGTACTTTGAATTGTAATATGAAATGACTGGGAGATGATAGCGTGAAGAAAAATAAATTCTATCCGTTGGGTGGAACCACGGTATTCCTTGTGGATCAATGGGCAAAGCACTATGTGGAAAAGAATCTCAAGATGGGTGAAAAGAGGAAACTGACAGAGAAACTGGAACTTCGACGTATTCATAATCCAGGAATCTGTCTGGGAGTATTTGCGAATAATCCAAAGAAAGTGAAAAAGCTTACAGAAGTAGGAACAGGTATTGTGACAGTGATACAGATGCTGACACTTCTAGGGAACAGCAATATTTTAAGAAAAACCGGAATCACACTTGCGGCAGCAGGTGCTTGGAGTAACTTGACGGACCGTTATCATAAAGAGAAGGTTGTTGATTACATCGGAGTTAAGACAGGAAAGGAAAAGTTGGATCAAGTAACATATAACCTGGGAGATTTTGCAATTGGAGCAGGTGGAGTTCTCTGGGTTCTTGGTTCTATATTTAAGAAAGGAAAAGAATTATGATTCAGGATATACAGCCACATCAGTTTGATAACCAGTACAGACCATGCCCTCCGGATGCGCAGAGCTATGCATTGTATTACGAAGGACAAAGTGCACTGCTGAAGAAAAGGAAAGATGGAATTGAATTTCCAAGATTTCGTGATTTGGAACGGCTTAATGAAGAAATTTATGAAGAAGCAGTTTATCTGTTTACGATTGACGAGGAACGCTTTTATCTGGTACAGAATATTAGTCGTGAACGGTTGTCAGAGTTTACAATGGAGAATAAAGAATCTTTCCGTTATGCAGAACCGCAGTATCTTGCATTTGCCGGAATTACCGGTTATCAGTTGAACAACTGGTATCGTAATCGCAAGTTCTGTGGACGCTGTGGACATAAGATGAGACATGATGAAAAAGAACGTATGATGCGTTGCGATCATTGTGGCAATATGGAATTTCCAAAAATCTGCCCGGCAGTTATCATAGGAGTAACTGATGGTGACAAGATTCTCATGTCAAAATACGCCGGAAGAGCATATAAAAAATATGCACTTCTTGCAGGATTTACCGAGATTGGAGAAACAATCGAGGAGACTGTTCAGCGTGAAGTAATGGAAGAAGTCGGGCTGAAAGTTAAAAATATTCGTTACTATAAAAGTCAGCCATGGTCTTTCAGTGATACGCTCCTGATGGGATTCTATTGTGATCTGGATGGTGAGGAAGAAATCACACTCGACCGCGAGGAACTGGCCTTGGCAGAATGGTTCCAAAGGGATGAAATTCCGGTGGAGCCGAGCAGAGACAGTTTGACGAATGAAATGATCATTAAGTTTAAAAATGGTGAAGTGTAAAACTTTCTTATAAATGTGAATAAATCCAATGAGAAAACGGAAAGATGTGAATACCTCTGAGAAATTCACATCTTTCCGTTTTGATATACTTGTTTAATTGCGTGATATTGCAGTAATAACAGTTAAGCTTCAGGACATGTGATTTTAATCACCTGCTCGATCATGTGATGAAGCAGCTGAGCCTGGTTTGTGTCTGCTGCTTTGTAGTAAACTTCTTTCCCTTCTCTGCGGCTGGTAATCAGTCCGTAAGATTTCAGCTGGCGGAGATGGTGAGAGACAGCCGGGCTACTCATGTCCATCATGGAAGAAATATTGATCACACATTCTTCGCAGTGGCAGAGAAGCCAGAAAATGCGTACCCTGCTGTTATCTCCGAGGACCTTGAACAGGTCAGCTACAATCTGGAAGTCCTCCGTCTTTGCAATGTTATCTATAAGAAGTTTTGTATTCAAATGTTCACCATGATTATGTGGTAAAATATGGTCAGTCATAAACAATCTCCTTTAAAAATATTATAGTAACTGTTCAGAGCCAACCGCCAAAATGCTACGCATTTCGTCGGTGTGGCGTATCCGCCAAATAAAATTTCAAAAACAGTTTTAAAAATGCAAGCATTTTACACCTGTTTTATGAAATTTTGCTTGGCTCTGAACAGTTACAATTCAAGAATACCTTCAGTATCTCTTTAATCATAAACGTATTGTAACACAAAAATGGCCAAATGTATTGACTTTTTCATTTGGTTGGCTATAATGTAAATATAAAGATTAAACGAATGCTTAATCGTTTAATGAAAATGAATAGGAAACATGTTTGATGAAAGTCAAAAAAACAAGATCAAAGGAGAAGAGAAAGATGAAGAAGACTTATAAGATTGAAGTGGATTGTGCAAACTGTGCAAATAAGATGGAAGATGCAGCAAAGAACACAGCAGGTGTTCAGAATGCAACAGTGAATTTCATGACACAGAAGATGATCGTTGAGTTTGAAGAGGGACAGGATGCAAAGAGCGTTATGAAAGACGTTCTGAAGAATTGTAAGAAGGTAGAGGACGATTGCGAGATCTACCTGTAAGAGGGTGAGAAGAATGACAAAGAAGCAGAAGAAGATGCTGACCAGGATTATCGCTGCGGCGGTGCTCCTGATTCTATTGAATTTCCTTCCGGTAACAGGAATTATCAGATTTGTATTGTTTCTGATCCCATATCTGATTGTTGGTTACGATATTTTGAAGAAAGCATGGAAGGGAATCTTAAACCGTCAGGTATTTGATGAGAATTTCCTGATGGCAGTTGCTACGGTCGGTGCGATCGCGATTGCATTTTATGAGAAGTCCGGAGACTTTAATGAAGCGGTAGCTGTTATGCTGTTTTATCAGATCGGTGAACTTTTCCAGAGCTATGCAGTTGGAAAGAGCCGCAGAAATATCAGTGAACTGATGGATATCCGTCCGGATTATGCAAACATAGAGCAAGATGGAAGTCTTGAACAGGTGGATCCGGATGAAGTTGAGATCGGAACAGTGATTATTGTTCAGCCGGGAGAAAAAGTGCCGATCGACGGTGTAGTTGTAGAAGGTACATCTACACTGAATACAAGTGCGCTGACCGGTGAAAGCGTTCCAAGAGAAGCAAAGACAGGTGATGAGATCATCAGCGGATGTATCAATATGACAGGGGTGTTGAAGATCCGTACAACAAAAGAGTTCGGAGAATCAACGGTATCCAAGGTACTGGAACTGGTAGAAGAATCTACATCCAGAAAATCAAGATCAGAGAACTTTATTTCTAAATTTGCAAAATATTATACACCGGCGGTATGCTATGGCGCACTTGCACTTGCAGTGCTTCCACCACTTGTGAGAATGTTTGCAATGGGAGCTGCACCGCAGTGGAATGACTGGATCTACAGAGCACTGACATTTCTTGTAATCAGCTGTCCGTGCGCGCTGGTTATCAGCATCCCACTTAGCTTTTTCGCAGGAATCGGCGGGGCAAGCCATGAGGGAATTCTGGTGAAAGGATCCAATTATCTTGAGGCACTGTCCAAGACAAAATATGTTGTTTTTGATAAGACAGGAACTTTGACACAGGGAATTTTTGAAGTGGTCGGAGTACATCACAATCAGATGGAAGAAGAGCAGCTCTTAGAGTATGCGGCACTTGCAGAGAGTGCTTCGTCCCATCCAATCAGCAAGAGTATTCAGAGGGCTTACGGAAAAGAACTGGATCGTTCGCGCGTTAGCGAGATTGAGGAGATTAGTGGAAATGGAATTACAGCGAAGGTAGATGGTAGAAGTGTTGCAGCAGGAAATGTTAAGCTGATGGATCGCCTTGGTATTCCATATAAGACATGCCATAAGGTAGGAACGATTATTCACCTGGCAATCGATGGCGAATATGCAGGACACATTGTGATTTCAGATGTTGAGAAACCGACTTCTAAAGAAGCAATCGCGAAACTGAAACAGGCAGGAATTCAGAAGACAATCATGTTGACGGGAGATGCGAAACAGGTGGCAGACCAGGTGGCAGCAGATCTTGGTATTGATGAGGTTCACAGCGAACTGCTTCCTGGAGATAAGGTGGAGCAGGTAGAAAGACTTCTGGCTGAGAAGCCGGCGAAGGCAAATCTGGCATTTGTCGGAGACGGTATCAACGATGCACCGGTTCTCGGAAGAGCGGATATCGGTATTGCGATGGGAGCGATGGGATCTGATGCGGCAATTGAGGCAGCAGATGTTGTCCTGATGGATGATGATCCGTTGAAGATTGTTAAGGCAATCCGAATTTCTAAGAAATGTCTCGGAATCGTATATCAGAATATTGTATTTGCTCTCGCAGTAAAGGGCGTGTGCCTGATTCTCGGAGCACTTGGAATTGCAAATATGTGGCTCGCAATCTTTGCAGATGTGGGAGTTATGGTACTTGCAATACTCAATGCGATGCGTACACTTTTTGTGAAGAAGTTATAAAAAGAAAAGGATGAATGGTAAATGTGAGATACATTACCATTCATCCTTTTTCTAATGACTTAATCAGTAAAATCTTATACAGCTTTCAGAAACTGTACACTGTAAGCCGGCATTGTCAGCTGTCCGTTCAGAGTTATATTTTCTATTTCATCAGCATTTGCAAGCAGTTCTGTGAAATTACCCTGCAGTTCTCCATTTCCGGCAGTAAACTCAGAATCACCGGCGTTGATCGCAACGAGAACACGTTCATTATCAGTGCGGCGTTCAAAGATCAGCTGATGATTTGTAATGACAACATTTCGGTAAGAACCATTGCAAAGAGCATCGCTGTTTCTGCGAACTTCAATCAATTCTTTGATGAAATCAGTCAGTTCATTCGGCTTCGGCTCTTCGAAGCATGGACGAAGTGCATAGTCATTATCCGGTGCTTTCACACCTTCCTCGCCCCATTCACTTCCATAATAGATACACGGAATACCCGGCATACCAAAGAGAAGACCGTAAGCAAGCGGAAGATGATTCTTGTTCGTCAGAATACTTGCGATACGTGTGACATCATGATTATCTACGAATGTCATCAAATGCTTTCCACGATAAATACACCACTGCTCTGGTCCGAACTGGCGATTCAGAGAATGTGCGATCTCAAACATATTCATGCAGTTGAAGCTTGAAAAAATTCCTTTGTAGCACTCGTAGTTTGTACAGCTGTGAAGCATCTCGTCGTTTACAATTAGATTGTAGTCGCCGAAGAGAACCTCACCGATCAGTGCAAATCCCGGTTTCAGTTCCTCGCAGAAGCTGCGCAGACGGCGCATGAAATTATGATCCAGGCAATAAGCTACATCCAGACGCAGTCCGTCTATGCCGAACTCTTCAATCCACATCTTGACACAGTCAAGCAGATAGTCGACAACTGCAGGATTCTGCAGATTTAATTTAACAAGTTCAAAATGACCTTCCCATCCTTCATACCAGAAACCATCGTTATACGCACTGTTTCCGTCGAAGCTGATATGGAACCAGTCTTTATACGGAGAGTCCCATTTCTTCTCCTGCACATCCTTGAATGCCCAGAAGCCACGTCCAACATGATTGAATACTCCGTCCAGCATGATCTTTACATTGTTATCATGCAGCTTTTCACAGACTTCTTTAAAGTCTTCGTTCGTTCCAAGACGACAGTCGATCTTGCGGAAATCTCTTGTGTCATACCCATGGTTGTCTGATTCGAAAATCGGATTCAAGATGATTGAACCGATTCCAAGATCACCAAGATATTCTGCCCATTCACCAATTTTAAGAATCCGGTGTTCTGTTACTCCGTCATTATGTACCGGAGCACCGCAGAATCCGATCGGGTAGATTTGATAAAAAGTTTCATTGTAAGCCCACATAGTTGTTACCCACTTTCTTGATTCGGATTTTTATCGGATTTCGATAAAGAGTCAGAGATATAAAAATCTCTTAAAACCTATTTCTAATTATAACATAAGTTGAGCGTTTTGGTGAAAAAGTTTAAAGAGATAGAATTGCATTTACGAGAAATACAACGTATACTAAAATTATCGAAATAACAGGAAGATACTGGCCGGATGATACAGAAATATGGAAGATTCAAAGGAGGATATCATGGGAGAAGAGATATACCAGAAAGCACTGGAGTATGCGAAGAAGAAGCATGAAGGACAGTTTCGGATAGGTGGAGCTCCTTTTATTGTACATCCGATTGCAGTTGCAGAGATTCTTCGACAGGATGGTAAGCAGGTTGAATATCGAGTTGCGGCAGTATTTCATGATCTTTTAGAGGATACAGATGCTTCAGAACAGGAGATTGTAGAAATCGGGGGAGAAGATGTCTTAAAAGCAGTGAAGCTGGTGACGAAGGAAAAAGAATATTGTATGGAGACCTATATTGCAGGGATTAAGACAAATTCTATGGCATATGCAGTGAAAGGGGCAGATCGTCTTCATAATCTGCAGAGCGCATTCTGTGCAAATGAGAAGTTTCGCAAGAAATACATCCGCGAGACGCTTGACTGGTATATGAAATTCAGACCGGAGATCCCGGAAGTTGTAGCAGAACTGATTGAAAGCCTGAGCGACGATGAGGAGAAAGAGAAATTTCGTGCGGAGATAGAACATTTTGTAGAGAAATGAATGAAAGCAGAAGTAGATTTAGTAAGAAAATAAGCGGAAGGACGCAAGGCAACGGAATGTTTAAATGGTTTATGTTATTTGTTTATATTGTACTGTGTTCCTATGTTTTTACGGGATGGTTTCGCTGGAGAAAGTGGATGGAGATTCCGCATTGGAAAATAGTAAGTATAGGAATTGCCTTCTTACTTCTATTACTTGCCTCTTCAATATTTCTGGGGGAATTTCTTCCACAGAGTGAAATACAGCTTAAAATTCTTCAATTTGGAAACTATTGGATTGGATTTCTGATTTATGTTATTTCCTTTATCCTGGTTTGTGATTTAATTTGGCTGTTACGTTCTCTTCTCGCTTTCAAATGGTCCTGGATGGGCGGACCACTGATCCGAACCAAAACAGGTGTAATTCTACTGGCAGTTTTGGTTCTGGGAGGCAGTTTTCTGTCTACGTTATACGGAGCAGTGCATGCGAAGAAAATCAAGACATCATTTCATGATATTACGATCAATAAGCAGGTAGATGATTTGAAGAAAATGAAGGTTGTATTGATCGCAGATCTGCATTTAGGATATAGTGTCGGCAGCAAAGACATGCAGAAAATGGTTGATGGGATCAACAAGCAGGATCCGGACCTGGTTGTTCTGGCTGGAGACATTTTTGATAATGAATATGAGGCATTAGATGATCCAAAACACTTGTCAGAGACATTACATCAGATTCAAAGTAAGTACGGAACATATGCAGTGTATGGGAATCATGATGTGAAAGAGACATTGGTTGCGGGATTCTCAATCGGCGCGTCTAAGAAAGCACTCCGTGATCCGAGAATGGATGAATTCATGGAAGAAGCCGGAATTACGGTGCTGGAGGATGAATCAGAACTGATTGATCAGAAGTTTTATCTTGTTGGAAGGTTGGACGGAGAAAAGAATGGGCGAGGCACTTCAAAACGAAAGTCCATCGAAGAACTGACAGCAGATTTAGATCAGACAAAGCCATTGTTTGTAATGAATCACGAGCCGGATGAATTGAAAGAGTATGACAAAGCAGGTGTAGATGTCTTATTCTCAGGGCACACACATGCAGGACAATTCTTTCCACTGACGATTGTTCAGCCATTTGCGTGGAAAAACTACTGGGGAGTTAAAAAGATAGGTGATATGTACAGCATTGTTACTTCAGGAGTAGGTGTCTATGGACCGAATATCCGTGTGGGCACGGACAGTGAGATCATGGTGGTAACAGTACATTTTGAATAAATGAGTGATGGTTGTTCTGGAGATAGTCGAGGATAGGCATTTCTGTGTAAAAAATATTGCGATTTCGTCAAAAAACACTTGACACAGAACATAAATCAACATATAATAGCAAGGTATGACATAAGGAGAAACAGTATGCACCAAAGCCCCGGAGTATGCTGATTTCAAATAAATAAGCAATAGTATATAATGATTATTTATAGGAGGAACACCCATGAAAACTTATATGGCTAACCCTGATAAGATTGAAAGAAAATGGTATGTGGTTGACGCTGAAGGCGCTACACTTGGACGTCTTGCATCTGAGATCGCAAAGGTACTCAGAGGAAAGAACAAACCGGAATATACTCCGCACATCGATACAGGAGATTATGTAATCGTTGTTAATGCAGAGAAAGTTAAAGTAACAGGAAAGAAATTACAGCAGAAGATCTACTACAATCACTCTGACTATGTTGGAGGAATGAAAGAGACTACACTTGCTGAGCTTCTTGCTAAGAAGCCAGAGAAGGTAATCGAGCTTGCTGTTAAGGGAATGCTCCCGAAAGGACCTATGGGAAGAGACATGATCAAGAAGCTTCATGTATACGCTGGACCAGAGCATGCAAATCAGGCTCAGAAGCCGGAAGTTCTTACATTTTAGGTAGAAGGAGGAAATAACAGTGGCTAACGCAAAATATTACGGAACAGGAAGAAGAAAAAAATCTATCGCAAGAGTATATCTTGTACCTGGAACAGGAAAGATCACAATCAATAAAAGAGATATCGACGAGTATCTTGGACTTGAAACTCTGAAGGTTGTTGTTCGCCAGCCGCTCGTGGCTACAGAGACAGCTGACAAGTTCGATGTAATCGTTAATGTATGTGGTGGTGGATACACAGGACAGGCTGGAGCTATCCGTCACGGAATCGCTAGAGCACTCCTTGAGGCAGACGCAGATTACAGACCGGTTCTCAAGTCAGCAGGTTACCTGACTCGTGACCCACGTATGAAAGAGCGTAAGAAATACGGTCTCAAAGCAGCTCGTCGCGCTCCGCAGTTCAGCAAGCGATAATTATCTCGCAAGAGAATTACAATTCAAAGAGATTACAAACCTCAGAACTTCGGTTCTGGGGTTTTTCTTTACCCTTAAATCTTGATGAAATGTCTAGAAATGTGGTGAAACTTATTCGGTTTGCAATACGTTTGCAACAAAAATATCTAAAAATATAGGTAAGCGTTAAATATAGGACACTTTTCGGTGATAGACACTGTAGAGCGTAAACTTCTTTATGTTCTTTGTTCTAGGGCAAAAAAGAACTTGTATTTATTTAGTGAATATGGACGAACTACAAAGAATGGTTTGGAGTATTCCTCAACAGATGAACTATCATTAATTGCGGATATGATGTGAAATCGAAAATAAATGATAAAACTGAAAAGATACTTATGGGGCTGTCGCTTTGATATGCTCCCTCCTACTCGATTATTGTGACGGGCCAAAGTCCGAGTTTGCTCGGGATGGATGAAATGCTGCAAGAATGGAAAGGCTCAGACCAGTTTATTATTGTCAAGGGTACCTGGTTTGAAAAATTGATGGCGGAATAATAAGATGCTGTGATAGAATGAAGAAAATGATTGGATGTGCAAACTGGAAGTTTCGCATGAGATGTTAGAAGAAGTGATTACGGAATACTGTAATGCAATTTTCAGCAGTGGAGGGAAACTAAAGGATGAAGAATGAAATTGTATTATTTACAGATGGTGATGTTAATATAGAAGTTCAAATCAATCCTGAGCAGGAGACAGTTTGGCTGACGCAAAAACAAATGGAAGTGTTGTTTGATGTTAAGCACGCTACAGTAAGCGAACATATTTCAAATATTCTTGCTTCAGGAGAACTGGATGAGACTTCTGTCGGTTTTTCCGACAGAAGTACAGGGGGACGAAAACCCAAAATTTATAATTTGGATATGATTTTGTCTGTCGGATATCGAGTTAATTCTAAAAGAGGTATAGCTTTCAGAAAATGGGCAAATAATGTCCTTAAACAGTTTATTTTGCAAGGCTATGCAATCAATGAAAAGCGTCTTCAGGCGCTTAAGAAAACAGTTGATATTCAGTCAAGGATGCTTGCAGATGCACTTGATATAGAGGAGAAAGATGTGCTTAGAGCTGTGAATGAATACACAGATGCATTGATTCTTCTGGATCAATATGACCACCAGACATTAAGTAAACCAGAGGGAAGTACTCCAGTATACCGCATTACTTATGAAGAGTGTGTTCAGATGGTTGTAAAAGAATTGCCGCATCACTGTTCCTGGAATTTTTAGACAAGAACAATGCGTTTTTGATTTCCAAGGCAAGCCGTTACGACATTAAGGGAGGGATTTGCATGAAAAGAAATTACTGGGCGTTATTAGTTTTTGTGTTAATAATAGTATTGCAGTGGATCGGATTAGGATTTTACGGTCAAATAAGGTTTATTTTTTTGATAATTATATTAGTTCTAATTGTTTTATTGGCAATATTATTACGGAAATAGTAAAAGTGAGTAGCGAGGTGATTGTATGAAAAAGTTAATTGCATCAGTTTTGACATTAGCTTGTATTCTTACTTTGGTAAGGTGTGGAAAATCAGATAGTGGTGACTACCCTGCAACTATAATGGTAAATGGTACTAACTACTATTCCACTGATCATGCTGTTCCTGTTGAAGTGGACGAGAGTGTTATTCAATATACTACTTCTTATGCAGAAAACGGCATACCTCAAAAAGATGGCGAAGCCAATTTCAACAGAGATTTAGGAACACCTTATGCAGTTATTGAGGATGACAGGGTAGTTGTCCTTATAGATAACGAGTGGATAGAGTTCAAAGCGAAGTAAGATAACTTCAAGTCTGAGTTGGTTCATTTCATGCAAGGGACACCATATATCTATCAGGGCGAAGAACTTGGTATGACCAATACACATTTCACAACAATTGAGGAGTATCGTGATGTAGAAAGTCTCAACTATTATCAGATTCTTCTGGAAAACGGAAAAAGTGAAGAAGAAGCACTGCATATTTTGTCAGAACGCTCAAGAGATAACTCACGTACTCCGATGCAATGGTCAGCAGAGAAAAATGCCGGATTTTCACAGGCAGAACCATGGATTAAAGTTCAGAAAAATTACAAAACAATCAATACAGAAGTAGAAGAGAAACAGTCAGATTCTATCCTGAATTTCTATAAAAAATTGATTCAGTTAAGAAAAAAACTGCCGGTTATTGCAAATGGAACCATTCAGTTTTTAGATAAAGAAAGCGAAGGCGTGATCGGCTATGTAAGAGAATTAGAAGGAACAAAACTTGTTGTGCTGTGCAATTTATGTGAGGAAGAAAATAAAGTTGTATGGCAGAGTGAGTGGGATTCATATGAATTGTTGCTTGGGAATTACTCTGATGGAAAAGTAGATGGAACGTTGAGACCATACGAGTGCAAGGTGATGCGTTCCATCTAGAGAGTATAAATTATGTAGAGAAAGAATCGATTGAGGTTAGGATAAGAAATTCAACTTCAACTGAAATTAAACTGTATGAAGCGATTCCTGCGTGTTCTTCCCCTTGCAAAGAATAAATAACATGATTAAGAGAACAAGTGGAAAGATAAGACCTATCCCCATTCCAACACGGATATTATTATCAGAATTCTGGGTAACATAACCTACAATACCAGGTCCAATGCTGCCTCCCAAATCGCCGGCCATGGCGAGCAATGCAAACATTGCGGTTCCACCGGCCGGCATTTTTTTACCATATTTTCCAAGAATCAGGCGACTTATTCCCATTGTGCCATAGCCAATTCAGATGCTCTTGAGCAAATCATCAGGCAGATTGCCAGCCATTTCCAACTATTCATCCCGAACAGGAAGACAAGTCAACTAAAAGCTGTGTGAAGAAAAAGAATGTAGATATTAAAGCAATGTTACCCAATGAAATATCATAATCATTGTGAAACTTTAAAAATAACAGTGGAGCGAAAATTGCGGATATCGCCTGAGTGATCAATCCCAAATAACATGCCGCTTTTGTTTTTTTATAATTTGGCATAACAAGAAAACTCCTTTGTTTTTTTATACCGTATTATATATTAGATAACAAGAAAAAACATTGACTTATATTGCATAAATATTGTATTATATCGTAAATTTTAAATGTAGATTATTTTTGTAGAGCATTTAAAAAGAGTTATAAAATGACTCCAACAGAATATCGGAAAAGTAAAAATTCAACAGTACAATAAAGTTAAAACAGAAGAGGAGAATGACATTATGATAATTAGAAAATATACAGAAAAAGATATTTCCGAGATGGTTCACATCTGGAATGAAGTAGTAGAAGATGGTGAAGCATTTCCACAGGAAGAGTTCCTGGATGATAAGACAGGGGCAGAATTCTTTGCATCACAGACTTATTGTGGTGTTGCAGATAACGATGGGGAAATTGTAGGACTTTACATTTTGCATCCGAATAACATCGGCCGCTGTGGCCACCTTGCAAATGCAAGTTATGCAGTGGATTCAACTTGCCGTGGAAAGCATATCGGTGAGAAACTCGTGAGTGACTGCCTTGTACAGGCAAAGCTGCATGATTTCAAAATCCTGCAGTTCAATGCAGTGGTAGAAAATAATGTTCACGCACGTCACTTGTACGAGAGATTAGGATTTGTGCAGATTGGAACTGTACCGAATGGATTCCGTATGAAAGATGGGACATATCAGAATATTTGTTTGTATTATAAGGAAGTGTAATAATAAACAAATATTGACAATATAAAGATGCGAGGAAAATGAAATGAACATACAGATTTTTGGAACTAAGAAATGCAATAACACCAAGAAAGCAGAGCGGTTTTTCAAAGAACGTGGAATCAAATTCCAGTTCATTGATATGAAAGAAAAAGGTATGAGTAAGGGTGAATTCAATTCAGTTGCTCAGGTGAATGGTGGATTAGAAAATATGATCAACTGGGAAGGAAAAGACAAAGATCTTCTTGCTCTCATTAAGTATATTGCAGATGAAGATAAGCTGGAAAAGGTGCTTGAAAATCCGCAGGTGATTAAAACGCCGGTTGTAAGAAACGGAAAGCAATCAACATTAGGGTATCAGCCGGATGTCTGGAAAGAGTGGGAATAGGAAAAGTAAAGGATAAATTATTATGATTTATACAGTAAAGAGAATCGATGAAGATTTAGATTTTGGTTGCGAAGAACGAGCCAAAGACGCTCCGGTTATGGCAGTGGTTACACTTGTAGATTCATCCGGAGAAGAATTGAGGGTGAAAGCAGAGGATGCCCTGCTTTATAAAAACAATATCAATGAAGGAGACAAGGTTTGTTTCGATAAAAATGATCCGGATTCTGTTATTAGCCATATATAGATGGAAAGTGTGGAAATGATGATGTAAATATTTGTTGATGCAGACGCCTGTCCAGTGGTTAGCATAGTTAAAAAATGCAAAAAAGCAGTTGCAGATCTGGAGCGTATTCTTTTAGTGCATAAGCATCAAAATAGTGTTATAATCACAAAAGCGCCTGGGAAAAATGGACGCAGAAAATTATATTTATCACAAGGAGGCAATCACGATGGATTTCTACAAGAGAGCACTTGAATTAAAAGACGAAACAGTAGCAGACAGAAGATACATTCATCAGAATGCAGAGACAGGACTTGAGCTTCCGAAGACGAAAGCTTATGTGATGGATAAGTTGAAAGAGTATGGTCTGGATCCGGTTGAATGCGGAGAGGGAGTTACGGCAACACTTGGAAATGGCGGTAGGGTTCTTCTCCTGCGTGCAGATATGGATGGACTTCCGATGCCGGAGGAAAGTGGTGAAGCGTTTGCCTGTCCAACAGGAAAAACAGCACATACTTGTGGACATGATTTTCATGCGGCAATGCTTTTGAGTGCGGCAAGAATCTTAAAAGAACAGGAAAGCAAGTTGAAAGGAACTGTGAAATTCATGTTCCAGCCGGCGGAAGAGACATTTCAGGGAAGTAAGAATATGATTGAGCATGGGATTCTTGAGAATCCGAAGGTAGATGCAGCACTTGCGTATCATGTATCTCCGGGAAAGATGCCGGTCGGACTTTTTATGTATAATGATAAAGGCACAATGATGTATTCTGTTGATGGATTTAAAATCACGGTTAAAGGGAAAGGTTCTCACGGAGCCTATCCTCATGCGGGTGTGGATCCGATTAATATCGGAGTACACATTCATCTTGCATTGCAGGAGTTGATCGCAAGAGAGACTGATCCGGCGCACGCATGCGTTCTGACAATTGGACAGTTTAAGGCCGGCGAGGCGGCAAATATCATCCCGGAGACAGCAGTTCTTCAGGGAACGATCCGTACAAACAATACGAAAGAGCGCGAACTTCTTGTTCGCCGAATGAAAGAAGTGGCAGAGAAGACCGCAGCTGTGTATAATGGCAGTGTGAAAATCGAGATGATCTCCGAAGTCCCGCCGCTGATCTGCAATCCGGCATTGACGGACGAAATGATTGGATATATGAAAGAGATGGATATTCCGGGCCTTACTCCGGTTCCGGATGTGAGTGCAAGTGCATCGGAAGATTTTGCAGTGATCGCAGAGAAAGTTCCGAGTACATTTATGTATCTCTCAGCAGGTTATACGGACGAGCGGGGAACTTATCCGGCACACAATCCGAAGGTACAGTTTAATGAAGATGTCTGCCCGATCGGTGTGGCATGTCTGGCACAGTGTGCAGTGAAATGGCTGGAGAGTCATCAGGAATAAGAAGTAAAATACAAAATCAAGAGAAGAAACAAGAATACGATTGGAGAGCGATATGAGCATATTAAATGTAGAACACCTGACACATGGATTTGGAGACCGTGCAATCTTCAATGATGTGTCATTCCGACTTTTGAAAGGAGAGCACATTGGTCTTGTCGGAGCCAACGGAGAAGGAAAATCCACCTTTATGAGCATTGTTACAGGGAAAATGTTACCGGATGAAGGGAAGGTTGAGTGGTCAAAGAATGTGCATGCAGGTTATCTGGATCAGCATGCAGTTCTTGAGAAAGGAATGACGATCCGTCAGGCTCTGAAATCCGCATTTGATCCACTCCTTCAGAAGGAGCAGAGAATGAATGAAATCTGTGATATGCTTGGAACAGCAGATGAGGAAGAAATGAATGCGTTGATGGAAGAACTTGGTACGATCCAGGATGAACTGACACTGCATGATTTCTATACGATTGATGCGAAGGTAGAAGAGGTTGCGCGTGCACTTGGATTACTTGATCTTGGATTGGACAGAGATGTGACAGACTTAAGTGGTGGACAGAGAACGAAAGTGCTTCTTGCGAAACTTCTCCTTGAGAAGCCGGATATCCTGCTTCTTGACGAGCCGACAAACTATCTGGATGAGGAGCATATTGCATGGCTGAAGCGTTATCTTCTGGACTACGAGAATGCATTTATCCTTATTTCACATGATATTCCGTTCTTAAATGAAGTCGTGAATATTATTTATCATATGGAAAATCAGGAATTGAACCGTTATGTGGGCGATTATGATCATTTCCAGGAAGTTTATGCGGTGAAGAAAGCTCAGTTGGAAGCGGCTTACCGTCGTCAGCAGCAGGAAATCAGCGAGCTGAAGGATTTCGTTGCAAGAAATAAAGCTCGTGTGTCTACAAGAAATATGGCGATGTCCCGTCAGAAAAAGCTGGATAAGATGGATGTGATCGAGCTTGCGGCAGAAAGACCAAAGCCGGAATTCCATTTCAAATATGGAAGAACTCCTGGTAAGATGCTTTTTGAGACGAAGGATCTTGTGACAGGATATGATGAACCATTATCTAAACCGTTGAATTTTTCTATGGAACGTGGACAGAAAATCGCGCTTGTTGGAACAAATGGAATTGGAAAAACCACATTGCTAAAGAGTATTCTTGGATTGATTCCTTCTTTATCAGGAAGTGTTGAACTTGGTGATAACCTTGAACTTGGTTATTTTGAGCAGGAAGTAAAAGGAGAAAACCGTAATAGTTGTATTGAGGAACTGTGGCAGGAATTCCCTTCTTATACACAGTATCAGGTGCGTTCCGCGCTTGCAAAATGCGGACTTACAACGAAGCATATCGAAAGTCAGGTGCGTGTACTCAGCGGTGGAGAGCAGGCAAAGGTGCGTCTCTGCAAGTTGTTAAACAGAGATACGAATTTCCTTCTCCTTGACGAGCCGACGAATCATCTTGATGTGGATGCAAAGGACTCTCTTAAGCAGGCATTACAGGAGTACAAGGGAAGTATCCTTCTGATCTGCCACGAACCTGAATTTTATCAGGGTGTGGTTGATGAAGTGTGGGATATGAGCCAGTGGACAACAAAAGTATTCTAAAAATTGCACAAATAGAGCTGTATGTGAATTATGCAATAATCACGAAAATGTTTGAAAATTTAAAAATCTCTTAAAATAATACTGAAAAAATGTTATACTACACACGTAGAGTCTGTTATAAAAAGGGCAGTACATTGTGGACAACAACAGTGTAAATAAAAAGAACAGGAGGTTTTGAAAATGCTCAGCAGAGGAGACGCAGTTGTATATAAGTGCAGAGGAGTGTACAAGGTAGAAGAAGTAGGAAAACTGGATTTTTCATTTGTGGATGGCAAGAAAGATTATTATACATTACAATCCATAGACAATCAGAGAGATAAGGCGTATGTTCCGATTGATGACGATAAGAACATCCGTCGTCCGGTAAGTGAGCAGAAAGCGAAGGAACTGCTGGATAATCTTGCAGAGGTTGGTATACTGAATGTAAAGAATGAAAAGTACAGAGAACAGGAATACAAGGATTGTATTTCAAGCTTCTGTCCTGAGAACTGGGTCAAAGTGCTGAAGACATTGTATAGCCGAACGAAACGAAGAGGCAGCATGACAAGCATGGATAAGAAATATCAGATGCTTCTGGAACATGCGCTTTCGAGTGAAATGAATTATGTTCTTGGAATTCCGGCAGGTGAGATGACAGAATTGATCAAAAAGAGTGAATAGTTACTAGAATTTAATAGAAAGAGGTCCGAAGCTACGGAAAATCAGGATTTTTCATTCAATAGCTGCCGGGCCTGGACTTGCGAAAAAAGCATGTGCATGATATACTTCTCCTGAATCTATTATTTTAGGAGAAGTTTTTCGTTTTTTTCTAGTAGATTGTCAAGAAAGCGAACGTACCGAAAGGAGAACAACAATGAAGATGCTGTCGATTGAGCAGGAACTTAAGAGTAACTCTTATCCAGGAAGAGGAATTATTATTGGTAAAAGCCCGGATGGAAAGAAGGCTGTCACTGCCTATTTTATTATGGGACGCAGTGAGAACAGTAGAAACCGTGTGTTTGTAGAGGACGGAGAGGGAATCCGTACACAGGCATTTGATCCATCGAAGCTTACAGACCCAAGTCTGATTATTTACGCGCCGGTCAGAGTATTGGGTAATAAGACGATCGTAACAAACGGGGATCAGACAGATACGATTTATGAAGGAATGGATAAGCAGCTTACTTTTGAGCAGTCTCTTCGTTCTAGAGAATTCGAGCCGGATGGTCCGAACTACACACCACGTATTTCTGGTGTGATGCATATTGAGAATGGCAATTTCAATTATGCAATGTCAATCCTGAAGAGCAATAACGGAAACCCGGACAGTTGCAACAGATATACTTTTGCATACGAGAATCCGGCAGCTGGTGAAGCTCATTTTATTCACACTTATATGCATGATGGCAACCCGCTTCCAAGCTTTGAGGGAGAACCGAAGCTGGTAGAGGTGCTGGACAACATGGAAGAGTTTGCAGACCTTCTGTGGAACAGCCTGAATGAGGAAAATAAAGTGTCATTATTTGTCCGTTACATTGATATCGAGACAGGTAACTATGAGACAAAGATCGTGAATAAGAACAAATAAGGAGCGTAAAGACAGATGAAAGAATTAGAATTGAAATACGGATGTAACCCGAACCAGAAACCTTCAAGAATTTACATGAACGACGACAGAGAGCTTCCAATCAAGGTGCTCAGCGGACGTCCAGGATATATTAACTTCCTGGATGCGTTTAATGGATGGCAGCTGGTATCAGAACTGAAGAAAGCGACAGGACTTCCAGCCGCAACTTCATTCAAGCATGTATCACCAGCCGGAGCAGCTGTTGGTCTTCCATTGTCAGAGACACTGGCGAAGATTTACTGGGTAGATGATCTTGGAGAGCTCTCTCCACTTGCATGTGCTTATGCAAGAGCGCGTGGCGCAGACCGTATGTCTTCTTTCGGTGACTTTATTTCTCTGTCTGACGTCTGTGACGTTGATACAGCGCGCCTGATCAAGAGAGAGGTATCTGATGGAGTGATCGCACCGGGATATGAGCCGGAGGCACTTGAACTTCTGAAACAGAAGAAAAAAGGAAATTACAATATTATTCAGATTGATCCGGATTATGTGCCTGCACCGTTAGAGCACAAGGAAGTATTCGGAATTACGTTTGAGCAGGGAAGAAATGAACTGAATATCGATAAAGATTTCTTCTCAAATGTTGTGACAGATGTGAAAGAGATCCCGGATGCAGCGAAGATCGATCTTGCTATTTCCATGATTACACTGAAATATACACAGTCTAACTCTGTGTGTTATGTAAAAGATGGACAGGCAATCGGAATCGGTGCCGGACAGCAGTCAAGAATCCACTGTACACGTCTTGCCGGACAGAAGGCAGATAACTGGTGGTTACGTCAGAATCCGAAAGTACTTGGACTTCAGTTCAAGGATGGAATCGGACGTGCAGACAGAGATAATGCGATCGATCTTTACATCGGAGAGGAATATATGGATGTTCTCGCAGATGGTGTCTGGGAGAATACATTTAAGGTAAAACCGGAAGTATTTACAAGAGAAGAGAAGAGAGCATGGCTGGACCAGCTGACAGGTGTTGCGCTTGGCTCTGATGCATTCTTCCCATTCGGTGATAATATTGAGCGTGCACATAAGAGTGGTGTAACTTATATTGCACAGCCAGGTGGATCTGTGCGTGATGATAATGTAATTGCTACATGTAACAAATACGGCATGGCAATGGCATTTACAGGAATCCGTCTGTTCCATCATTAGAAACTTAAGATAAGATGATAAAAGAACCGGGACTTTTGGTGAAGAACCGGCGGTATAGAAAGGCTGAAATATTATGGTGATAGAGACAAGAAGCCCGGAAGAGACATTTGCAGTCGGTAAAAGTCTTGGTGAAAAAGCATTCCCAGGTCAGGTGCTAACCCTGACCGGGGATCTTGGAGTTGGGAAAACGGTCTTTACTCAGGGACTCGCAGAAGGACTTGGGATTGAAGAACCGGTGAATAGTCCGACATTTACCATCGTTCAGGTTTATGAAGAAGGGCGTCTGCCCTTCTATCATTTTGATGTCTACAGAATCGGTGACATTGAAGAGATGGACGAGGTGGGATTTGAAGAATACGTGATGGGAGAAGGTGTCTCACTGATCGAGTGGGCGAATCTGATAGAAGAGATTCTTCCGGAACGTCGGACAAATATTCTGATCGAGAAGGATCTGACACAGGGATTTGATTATCGTCGGATCACAATCGAGGAACAATAACGATAAAAAATTAGAAGAATGGAACAAAGAGAAGGCTGTTGATACAGAGAACATTCTTACAGCAGCTAACAGAGGAAGGAAGCAAGACCATGAGAGTATTGGCGATAGACAGCTCAGGACTGACAGCAACGGTTGCAGTCGTTGAGGATGAACAGACAATTGCGGAGTATACCGTGAATTATAAGAAGACACATTCGCAGACACTTCTGCCGATGATTGATGAGGTAAAGAAGATGATCGATCTGGATTTGTCCAGCATTGATGCTATTGCTGTGTCAGGAGGACCGGGCTCTTTTACCGGGCTTAGAATCGGATCTGCTACTGCGAAAGGACTGGGACTTGCTCTTGGAAAACCTCTGATCCATGTTCCGACAGTGGATGCACTGGCCTATAATGTTTATGGATGTGGCGACTTGATCTGCCCGATCATGGATGCCAGAAGAAAACAGGTTTATACAGGATTGTATTCATTTTCACATGAAGTGAAAGATGGAACACATCTGACAGAGGCTGCATTTCATGTGGAAGAACAGCAGATGGCGATTGCAGTAGAAGAGTTGATCGGTAAGCTGAATGCGTATAAACGTCCGGTTGTATTTTTGGGAGATGGAGTACCAGTGTATCGTCAGATGCTTGAAGAGGGACTTGAAGTCCCGTATTCATTTGCCCCATCATACATGAACCGTCAGAGAGCGGCTGTAGTAGGAGCACTTGGTATTGCGTATTATTATGCAGGAAAATATGAGACAGCAGAGGCGCACAAGCCGGATTATCTGCGTGTGTCTCAGGCAGAGCGCGAACGTGCTCTGCGTGAAAAGGAAGCAAAGACAGAAGTGCGTGAGATGACGATTGAAGACGGTGCTGTAGTTGCTGAGATTGAGCACCAGTCATTTTCTGATGCCTGGAGCGAGAAGGCGATTCTAGAGACACTGGAACAGAACAATAGTGTCTGCTTTGTTGCGGAAAAAGCAGGGAAAAGAGTAGGATATCTGCTTGGTTATACTGCAGTTGATGAAGTGGAGATTGCAAGAATCGCAGTGATTGATGAGATGAAACGTCAGGGGGTTGGTCATGCATTAATGCTAGCTTTGAAGGCGTGGAGTAAAGAACATCAGATTGCAAAGGTTCTGCTGGATGTAAGAGAAAGCAATCAGGCGGCAGGAGCATTTTATACGAGAGAAGGATTCGTAAACGATGGAGTCCGCAAAGCATTCTATCAGGATCCGAAGGAAGATGCAGTACTGATGAGTCTGGAAATAGATAAATAACCAGCAGTTACCAGTGGAAATTGCGAAAACTGTTTTGTATAATTGAGGCGTAACAAAGGAAGAAAACAGGAATATTCCGTTTTTGTAAATTACAATGATGAGTAACAACATAATTGCTGCTCACAGGAGGAAAACGTATGCGCCAGTATCAGTTGAAAGAAACAAAAGAAATTACGAAAATTATTTGTAACCGGTGTGGAAAAGAAACAAAAGTTGTGAGTGGGATTCCGAAAAGAGAGATGCTTCATGTAGAGCATACCTGGGGCTATTTTTCTGGAAAAGATGGAGAAAGCTGCAGTTTTGATCTGTGCGAGGAGTGTTTTGATGAAATTACAAAGGGGTTCCTCATTCCAACCGAATGTAAAGATGAATGAAAGAGTCTGGTTTGCAGTTTCGGGCAAACCGTAATGGACCAGAAGATAGAGGAATATTATGTTAGATGTATGTTTGCTTGGAAGTGGTGGGATGATGCCGCTTCCTTATCGTTTCCTTACTTCCTTAATGACAAGGTTTAACGGAAGCAGTCTGATGATTGACTGCGGAGAAGGAACACAGGTAGCTGTAAAAGAGAAGGGCTGGAGTTTTAAACCAATCGATGTGATCTGTTTTACTCATTACCATGGGGATCATATCAGTGGACTTCCGGGTCTTCTACTTACAATGGGAAATGCAGACCGTAGGGAACCGTTGACACTGATCGGACCGAAAGGTCTTGAAAGGGTTGTCAGTTGCCTGCGTGTAATTGCGCCGGAACTGCCATTTCCAATCATTTATCAGGAGATTCAGGGAGCGGAGCAGACATTTGAGTTAAATGGATACCGGTTGAAAGCATTTCGTGTGAACCATAATGTACTTTGCTATGGTTATACGATTGAAATTGACCGCGCCGGTAAGTTTGATGTGGAGCGTGCCCGTGCAAATGAGATTCCGCAGAAATACTGGAGTCGCTTACAGAACGGAGAAACTGTAGAAAGTGAAATGGGAATTTTGACACCGGATATGGTGCTCGGTCCACAGAGAAAAGGAATTAAGCTGACTTATACAACAGATACAAGGCCGACAGATTCGATTCGTGAGAATGCGAAAGATTCAGATCTTTTCATCTGTGAAGGCATGTATGGAGAGAAAGAGAAAGCAGCGAAGGCAGTAGAGTATAAGCATATGACATTTTATGAAGCGGCGGAACTGGCGAAAGAAGCGAATGTTGGCGAGATGTGGCTGACACATTATAGCCCGTCACTTACAAAGCCGGAACATTATATGAATGATGTGAAAAAGATATTCCCTCGGGCGAAAGCTGGAAAGGATGGAATGTCTGTTGATCTGATGTTTGAAGATTGAGAGGGATAGAAAATGAGTGAAAGCAAAGAGATTAATATACTGGCGATCGAAAGTTCCTGTGATGAGACAGCGGCAGCAGTAGTACGAAACGGGCGAGAAGTGCGTTCAAATATCATTTCTTCTCAGATTGATCTGCACAAATTATACGGTGGTGTTGTGCCGGAAATTGCATCAAGAAAGCATATTGAGAAGATTAATCAGGTGATTGAAGAGGCGCTTAGTGAAGCAGGGACAACATTAGATGAGATTGACGCAATCGGTGTAACTTATGGACCGGGGCTTGTAGGAGCTCTGCTTGTTGGCGTGGCTGAAGCAAAAGCAATCGCATGGGCGAAAGATATTCCACTGGTCGGAGTGCATCATATAGAGGGACATATTTCTGCAAATTATATCGAACATCCGGATCTTGAGCCACCGTTTGTATGCCTTGTTGCATCTGGTGGACACACACATCTTGTGTGCGTGAAAGAATACGGAAAATATGAGATCCTCGGAAGAACCAGAGATGATGCAGCGGGTGAAGCTTATGATAAAGTGGCTCGTGCAATCGGGCTCGGTTATCCGGGCGGTCCAAAGATTGACCGTATTGCCAAAGAGGGGAATCCGGATGCAATCCAGTTCCCAAAGGCAAAGGTAAATGATGCAGAGTATGATTTTAGTTTCAGTGGACTGAAATCAGCGGTATTGAATTATATTAATGGCTGTAAGATGAAAGGCGAGACATTTGATCCTGCCGATCTTGCGGCATCTTTCCAGAAGGCAGTAGTAGAAGTTCTTGTGGGAAATTCAATGCGTGCAGCAGAAAAACTCGGCATGAAGAAATTTGCGATCGCAGGTGGTGTTGCATCTAATTCAGCACTTCGTGAAGCGATGGAAGAAGCTTGTGAGAAACGTGGAATGAAATTCTACCGTCCGTCACCGATTTACTGTACAGATAATGCAGCAATGATCGGAGCGGCGGCTTATTATGAATACCTTGCCGGAACTCGTTCGGGATGGGATTTGAATGCTGTGCCGAACCTGAAATTGGGTGAACGTTAAGATAGTTGATTTACGTGTCAGTTATTTGAATAACAAAGAGATATGAACAGGATTTTGTGATGAGTTGTGAATAACTTTGCAAAATCCTGTATTTAATGTGAATAACAGGAGAGAAAAATGGAGAAGAAATATTGTACAGCAGTTGTTCTTGCTGGCGGAAGTGGAAAAAGAATGGGGACAAAAGTTCATAAACAGTACTTGATGCTGAAAGGCTATCCTGTACTTTATTATTCTCTGAAAGCATTTCAGGATTCCTCATGGATTGATGAAATCGTTCTTGTCAGTGGTACAGGTGAAGAAGAATATTGTCAAAAAGAAATCGTAGAAAAATACGGTTTTTCAAAAGTACGCAAAATTGTATCTGGAGGAGCAGAGCGATATAATTCTGTTTGGAATGGTCTTCAGCAAATAACAGAAGAAGATGGGTTCGTATATATTCATGACGGGGCGAGACCTTTTGTGGATGATGCTATGATTGAGCGCGCCTATTCTTGCGTGGAAGAAACGAATGCATGTGTTGCCGGCATGCCTGTAAAGGATACAATCAAAGTTGTGGACGAAAAGAATTATGTGAAAGGCACACCGGAGCGGAAAACACTCTGGCTTGTTCAGACACCACAGGTTTTTAATATCCAGCTGATCAAAGAAGCTTATCAGAAATTAATCAACGAGAAAATCGAAAATGCGACAGATGATGCGATGGTAGTCGAGCAGATGATGGGACATACTGTTAAATTATATCCCGGAGCATATGAAAATATAAAAATCACAACACCGGAAGATCTTCTTGTGGCAGAAGCGTTTCTGTAGGAATATATAAGGGAACTGTCTTATGTTTATTCCTTAATTTCAAAAAAATGTAAAAACAGGTCAAGGAAACTTGCTCAAAAGCATGACTGAGAATCGAGATACTTAAGAACAAATCAAGAAAAGAAGGGGATTTTTCGATGTTGTAAAGTGTGGAAAAAGCCCAAAAAATCAAGGAAAACAAAGAAAATTAAAAAAATGGTGAATTGAAAAAGTAAAATCCACCTTGCAAAGGTAAATTCTACTTTGCAGAAT